>Ga0209888_1000027_pt1 | contig 117235 bp, 88 predicted proteins | sample OrgsoiDNA_201059_FD_185807 | JGI IMG/M metagenome (GOLD analysis project Ga0209888, IMG submission 185807) | Permafrost soil microbial communities from the Arctic, to analyse light accelerated degradation of dissolved organic matter (DOM) -... | ecosystem: Environmental > Terrestrial > Soil >...
GGCAACAGCAGGGTCAGTGCGCTGTGCTGTCCCCATTTGACGGCACCTGACGCGATGAACTGGTCGATGACCACTTGCGCGCCGTTGGCGAAGTCTCCGAATTGCGCCTCCCACATCACCAGCGTCTCTGGCCGACCGAGGGTGTAGCCATATTCAAAGCCCAGCACTGCAGCTTCGGACAACACCGAGTTGATGACTGTGAACTTGCCCTGCTGCGCAGCGATATGATCCAGCGGACGGTATTTGCCTTGGCCACGCATCTCACGATTTTGCGGGTTGAGAACGGCGTGCCGATGACCGAACGTACCGCGCTCGCAATCCTCGCCGCTGAGCCTGACATCCCGCCCTGCGGACAGAATTGACGCAAACGCCATATGTTCGGCCATGCCCCAGTCCAGCGGTTTGATCCCTGCCGCCATCTGCTGGCGGGCTTGAGTGACCTTGGACACCAAGGGGTGCAGTTTCAAATCCGCTGGCAGGTCGACGATTCGCGCGGCCAGCGCTTTGATCTGCTCCCGCGACGGTGCCAGGTAAGCATCCTGATTCAAGTGTGCGCATGAATCGGGTGAGGTCATGGAGCCAGCCCGTGCGGTCTCATCTGGTGCTGCAGGCTGGGCAGCTTCCATCCTGTCACGGTAAGCCTGGACTACCGCCAGAACATGCTCATTGGTGATCAGTCCCGATGCCACCAGTTTGTTGGCGTAAAGCTGACGCCCCCCCGGATGGGTGGCGACTGAGCGATACATCAAGGGCTGGGTCATATGGGGCGTGTCCTGCTCCTGATGACCGTGGCGGCGAAAGCAGACCAGATCAATGACCACGCTCTTGCCAAACGCCTGGCGGTAATCAAGTGCGAGCTGTACCGCGTTGATGACGGCCTCCGGATCATCGGCGTTCGCATGCAGCACGGGCGCCTCGATCAGCTTGGCAATGTCGGTGCAGAAAAACGAAGAGCGGGTTTCCTGTGGGTCGGAAGTAGTAAAGCCAATCTGATTGTTGACCACCACATGGATTGAGCCGCCAGTGCCATAGCCTTTGGTGTAACTGAGGCTCAAGGTTTCCATGACCACACCCTGGCCGGAAATGGCGGTATCACCGTGTATCTCCACTGCCAGTACGTTACTTCGTTGTGACGCCGGGTACTGCTCGCTTTGCGCGCGCGCCATCCCCTGAACCACCGGGTTGACGATTTCCAGGTGCGAAGGGTTGAACGCCAGCTCCACGTTCACGTCTCCTTGTTCCGTCGCGATTCTGGTGGTGTACCCCTTGTGATACTTCACGTCTCCAGCGGGCAGATTATGGGAGGCCTTGTTCTCGAATTCATTGAACAGGGAGGCCGCGGGTTTGCCCATCGTGTTTACCAGTACATTCAGGCGGCCGCGATGAGCCATGCCCATGACGATGTGGCGTACACTTTTTTTTGCGCCATGATTAATGAGCTCGTCGAGCAGGACGATCAGCGATTCACCGCCCTCCAGCGAATACCTTTTTTGCCCGGTGTAACGGGCATGCAGGTATTTCTCCAGGCCTTCGGCGGCAGAGAGGCGCTCGAGAACGCGTAGTTTTCTTTCAGGCGTCAGGGTGGGTTTCGCCCAAGTGGATTCCAGGCGTTCGATCCACCATTGGCGCTGTACCGGGTCATTCAGGTACATGAATTCGCTGGCTAAAGCTCCGCAATATGTCGTTTCCAGCGCCGATAGGAAATCGGAAATCGACGCCTCACCTTTCCAGAATGCGTGGCCCGGCAGTTCGATTTTCTTTGTCAGATCGACGCTGCTCAGCCCGTGATACGCGGGCGACAACTCAGGTATTGCCGCAGCAGGTGCCCACCACAATGGATCAAGATTCGCACTGCGTGCGCCGACCCTGCGATAGCTCGCGATCAGCGATTGTGCTGCCAGTTGTCGACGCGCAATGTCCGGGTCTGGCGCGGCAATCGCTGACGCTTTGCGGTCGTTCCTTCGTGCCAGTTGAATGAACGCTTCAATGATAGGGGCATGTGCGACATCGTCTACATGCCGGTCGCCGTTTTCCAGCGGAGGCCGAAGCGAGTCGAAATAGCTGCGCCATTGTTCTGAAACGGCTGCGGGGTCGTTGAGGAACTGTTCGTATAACTCTTCAACGTAGGCGACGTTGCCGCCGTACAGGACTGAAGTTTTCTGGCTCTGCATGGTGATCCTCAACGGGCTGGAAGTGGCTACCGCTTTTTTTGGCGTTCACGTGCAGGGCGAGGGATCAGCAGAAACCATCAGAAAAGGCTTTTTCCGAGCCTGTCCAGTCGACTGTCCCTGTCGCAGGTTTCGTCGCGCTGTCAGGCCGCGTTCACTGCACGCGAAAAAGATTACTGGGGAACTGAGATCAGTTATGCGATATATTTTATTAACTGAGTTGAATTGGTTTCATTAATAAGGGCGGGCCATGTTTTCGTCAGAACGGCTGAAAGGTATCGACGTGTTCGTCTGTGTCGCGGACTCCGGCAGCTTCAAACTCGCCGCCGAGCGCATGAACTTGACCGGGTCGGCCATCAGCAAAAGCATCGCTCGACTGGAGGGCCGGCTCGGTACCCGGTTGTTTCACCGCACCACGCGACGCTTGTCACTGACGGATGCCGGGACTGCGTTCTACAAAACCTGCATCGGTGTGCTTGCCGATCTTGAGGAAGCCGAATCGGCCTTGCACGAAAATACCGAGCCTCATGGCCGGATTCGCATTGACCTTTCTGCGTCCTATGGTCGGATGCATGCGCTTCCGGTCGTTCTGGAATTCATCGACAGGCACCCGATGCTTTCGCCACACATCACGTTTTCCAACCGAATCGTGGACCCGGTCGAAGAGGGCATCGATGTCGTTGTCCAGGTCGGTGGCCCGGACGTCTGGCCGGCGGCGGTGGGCCACCGTTATCTGGGCACCGGGCGACATATCTTCTGCGCTTCGCCCGCCTACCTGGCCAAGGGTGGCGAACCGGGCACGGAAAGTGAGCTGTACGAGCACAGTTGTGTGGTTTACGGCGGGAGCGACGGGACGATCCACCCTTGGCATTTTCCGGGGGGCCGGCCGGGCGAAATCGAACGCCGGATAATGCCAGGCAGGTTCCTGGTGGGAGACGGTGAAGGTATGGCCGCGGCGGTAGCAGCAGGGTGTGGAGTCGCGCAGCTACCGACGTGGCTGATCCAGCGCCAGCTTGAAGACGGGAGTCTGGTCGAAGTGCTTCCGCAACTGGCGACGGATGGCTTGGCAATCAATCTGGCGTGGGTCAAGAGCCGCCAGGCGTTACCGAAAATCCAAGTGTTGCTGGATATTCTGGCGGCAAGTCTGACGGCGTCTGGCAGGAGGGGTGAATGATTGCTTCTGGCCGATTTCTGCCTGGTTGGCGTAGGTCACAAAGTGCAGCAACTTGATCGTCGGTTGGCTGCTCAGTTGCGGAAACTTCTCATAGGCGCGGTGAACCAGCAGCCGCATGCCGGACGGTCATTCTCATAACGAACCAATAGAGGCAGTATGCTATCAATGTGGGGCGCTTCAGCCACGGTTGGCACCCAAGCGAATAAACGTTTGAAACAAGCGCTATAGGCTTTACTGGGAAGGCACATTGCTAGTAATCAGTCGGCGGGTGTCTTCAATTTCTGGCTCAGGGAGCGCTGATGAGTGTTCGTCCATTGATCGACTCCCCGCTGCAATCGAAGGATTGCGATGTTGTCGTCTCTCAACTGCAAGGGACTCCGGATGCGCCTGGCATGACCTATGTTGGTAACGAGGACAGGATCGAACACTTGCTGGACTCAGCGCGCGACTGGGCCCATACCACCGCCTGGGTGGTTTACCGCGCCGGAGAACAAATGCATCGGGTCGGGCAGGGCGACCCATCGCTGCAGTGGCCCTCAAGCATCGCCCATGAAGCGTTTGACGCCTTTTGCCTGACCCGCCAGTTGCACCGCTGGCCGACGGGCAGAGGCGAAAACGTGCTGGGCTGGCTGCTCGCGCCCGTCAAGGATGCCGCGGAACCCGCGCTCGCCGAGTTTGCCCAGCGCCTGGGCATTGAGGTACAGACCAATACCCTGGCCCGTGCACAGATCACTCAGCGTGTGCTGTACGAGATTACCTACCTGGCCAGTTCGACCCGCGACCGCTCGGTGTTTCTGGTGGGGGTTCACCAATTGCTGGCCAGCCTGATCGATGCCGAGAACTTCTACCTGGCGCTGTATGACCCGCTCAGTGGCAAGATCGACTACCCGTACTATGTCGATATTATCGACGTGGATGCCCTGGAGACCGAGAGCTACGAATACCTTGACCCTGCGCACCTGTCCTTGACCGGCCAGGTTTTGACCTCTGGTCAGCCACTGCTGATCGACTCCGCCGGCATTCTCGCGGCCCAGGCCCAGGGCCAATTCCACTGCGTGGGCGATCGTCCCGAGTTCTGGATGGGCGCACCGTTGAAAAATGCCTCGGATGAGGTGTTTGGCATGTTGGCGATGCAGGTCTACGACGTGGCCCGTATCTACAGCGCTGAAGACCGCGCGCTGTTTCTGGTAGTGGCCCGTCACGTGGCCATGGCGCTGGACCGGATTCTGCACCGGGCGGACCTGGAAGAGACGGTGATGCGGCGTACCCTGGAGCTGTCGGCACTCAACGATGCCTTGAGGCAGGAAGTGCTCGACCGCGAGCGCGCCGAACACCTGCAGAGCGCGTTGTTCCAGATTGCCGAACTGTCGAGCCAGCCGGGTGACATGGCCGAGTTGTTTCAAACCCTGCATGGCATCGTCGGCGAGTTGCTGTTCGCGCAGAACTTCTACATTGCCCTGTTCGACGATGCGACTGGCGAAGTGACCTTTCCGTACTATGTCGATGAGCGACTGACCACCCACCCGGCGGCACGGCGCGGGCGCCGGGGCTTGACCGAGTACGTTATCCGCCAGCGTCGACCTTGCCTGATCGACGCGGCTGAGTCCGAGCGATTGTCGGCGAGTGGTGAAACCGAAAGGGCCCATGAGTCTGTCAGGGCCTACTCCTGGCTCGGCATTCCATTGTTCGATGCTGATGTGGTGCGGGGCGTGCTTGTCGTACAAAGCTACACCTCGCAGGTGCGCTACACCCTGCGTGACCAGGAACTGCTGACGTTCGTGTCGCGGCACATCGACACCGCGCTGTCGCGCCGCACGGCCGCCGAAGCGATCCACGCCGCCAACCTCATGCTGGAAGCCCGGGTGCAGAACCGCACCCGCGAACTCGATCATGCCAATGCCAAGCTGCAACACGAAAATTCCCACGATGCGCTGACCGGGCTACCCAATCGTACCTACCTGCAACAGCGCCTCAACCAGGCCTGGTCGCGGTTCGATAGCGAAGGCGGGCACCTGGCGGTGATGTTTATCGACCTCGACCGCTTCAAGATGGTCAATGACAGCCTCGGTCATCATTTTGGCGACCTGCTGCTGATGCAGGCCGCCGACCGTTTGCGCGGTTGCCTGCGCGACTCTGACATGCTGGCGCGCCTGGGTGGCGATGAGTTTTCGGTGCTGGCTCCCGAGGCGCCGCTGGACCTGGTGATCGATATTGCCGAACGGATCCTGGTAGCGTTTGACCTGCCGTTTTTTATCAATGGCCATGAAGTCTTTTCGTCCTGCAGTATCGGTATTGTCAGCGCCGATAGTCAGTTCCATCAGGAGCCGGCCGACCTGCTGCGCGATGCCGATGCGGCGATGTACCGGGTCAAGAGCGCCGGGCGCGACAGCTACGCGGTGTTCAACCAGGAAGTACGCCGCGAAGTGTCGGACCAGGTTGAGCGTGAAGGGGCCTTGCGCAACGCCCTCAAGCGCACTGACGAACTGCTGCCGTATTTCCAGCCGATTGTCAGCGTCGAAAGCGGCGAGCTGCTGGCCCTTGAAGCGCTGGTCCGCTGGCATCAGCCGGGTGGCCGGGTGATCGCGCCGGGTGAGTTTCTGCCGGACTTCGAGGGACTGCGCCTGATCGGTCGACTGGACCTGTACATGCTGACCAGCATTGCCGTGATCCTCGCCCAACCCCAGCACGCCCACTGGCCGCCGGTGCACGTCAATTGTTCGAGCTACAGCATGACGCGCCCGGACTTCGCCAGTGATGTGCTTGCACTGCTGGCGCGGCATCAGGTCTCGCCGTCGCGGATCTGTCTGGAACTGACCGAAGGTGCCCTGGTGGCTGAACCGGCGCTGGCTCGACGCACCATGCAGCAGCTGGCCGACAACGGCATGTCGGTAGTGCTCGATGACTTCGGAGCGGGCTTTTCATCCCTGAGCTACGTGCATCAATACCGTTTCAGCGGTTTGAAGATCGACAAGTCGTTCATCCTCGAACTGACCAGCAGTGCCCGCAGTCGCGCGATTGTCCGGGCGATTGTGCGGATGGCCGAATCCCTGGACCTGAGCGTGGTGGCCGAAGGGGTCGAGGACGCTGCGACGCTCGACTTGCTGCGCGAAATGGGCGCGGGGCAGGCCCAGGGTTATTATTTTGCCAGGCCGATGGGGTTGGAGGCGTTGATGGAGTTTTTCTCTGGCAGCGGATCGGTTCTTGGCTGGAGCGGCTCTAGTGGAGGTGAGTAACCCCCCGCTTTTTCCCCGACCACCCTTTACCCATTCTTTACCTGCCCTTGCATCTCGTTCGCCAGAGGGTCGGTTACGCTGCTAGCCATCTTGATCCTGACGACTTTGTGAATCGAATGAACCTTCAACCTCGGTACTGGCTAGCGGTGGGCGCCTTAGTGGGCAGCCTGGGATCGATCTCTGGTTGTGCGGGCGATCCGCCAGACCCGCGTATCGAATTCACCGAGCGGGTCAATAAAGACCTGGCCACCGCCTATCAACCGGCCCACAACGAAACGAGTGGCTGGGACACCGTCTGGCAGCTCGATCAGCAATCGGTGGATGTGGCGTGGTTGGCACCGGCGACCCATGAGCGCTTGCCGCTGATTATTTATTTGCCGGGGTTGGGGGAGCCAGCGTCGGGCGGCGTGGAGTGGCGCAAGGCTTGGGCGCAAGCCGGTTATGCGGTGCTGTCTGTTCAGGGGCACGCCTATGATCAGTCGATCTTTGCCTCGGCGCAGGCGTTGGATGGCGACTTCCGTGGCGTGGCGAGTACTCATTACACCGCTGCCGCCTTGCGCGACAGGCTGTCCACACTGCAGAAAGTCCTGACTGAGGTACGGGCACGGGCCGCGAAAGGCGACGCGCAACTGGCGGCCATCGACTGGAACCAGGTTGTGGTGGCCGGCTTTGATTTAGGGGCACAGACCGCTGAGGCACTGGCCGGGGCGTTGGAACCTGGCGCTACGTCGGGCGTCGCGATTCAGCCCAGGGCGGTGTTGCTGCTCAGCCCTTACGTGGAGGCCGGTGCCCGGCCAGAGGTGTTCGCCCAGATGTCGGCGCCCGTGCTGTCGATGACCGGTCAGGAGGATGAAGATCCGTTCAACTGGGTCAGTTCCTATCGCCAGCGACAAGTGCTGGGCGAGTCGGTGACGGTGGCCGGCAGCGTTCAGTTGGAGCTGAACAAAGCGACGCACAAGACCTTGTCCGGTACCGAGCTGTTCAATCGGCCGTCGAAAAAAACTGACCAGGGCGGCGATCCGCCCGGCGATGCTCCCAAGAGTCGAGGGCACAAGCACGGCGCCAAACCCGGTGCTGGAGTCCATAGCCCGATGGCGGGCGAGCCGGCCCCGGATCCCAAGCAAGTGGCTGCGATTCAGGCAATCGGTGTAGCGTTTCTCGATAGCCGCATCAAACACAATCCCGCAGCCACTGAATGGTTGCAGAAAGGCGCGCCAGGTTGGCTGGTTGGGGCGGGGCGGCTGAAGTAGTTTTGGACGGGGCCAACGGCTGTTCAATGGCCCTGCGCGTTTCAGTCGCGCCATTCCAGGGAATCTCGCCGATTTGTGTCTCTGTTGCAGGGTCCCTCCTGTCCTGCGAATGAGGTGAGGGCGTACTGAAACCCTGGGCGCCTCGCCTGGGAGGCGCCTGGGGACTGCAAAAACGATTGGATGGGTGGGGATGAAGCGCGTCCGACTCAGGCGTGTTTGTTGCTCAGCCGGTCGATCAGAACCTGCGCGGCCGGGCCCGAAGAGGCAGGGTTCTGGCCGGTGATCAGCAGGCCATCGCTGACCACGTAGGAGGCCCAATCGTCGGCTTTCGAGTACAGGCCACCCTGAGCCCTGAGTACGTCCTCGACCAGGAACGGCACCACGTTGGTCAGGCCTACGGCCTCTTCTTCGGTATTGGTGAACCCGGTGACTTTCTTGCCCTCGACCAGCGGGCGACCATCCGGTTTCTTGACATGACGCAGCACGCCGGGTGCGTGGCAGACGAGGGCGGCAGGTTTGCCGGCCGCGAGGAACGACTGGATCAGTTGGATCGAGTGCTGGTCTTCGGCCAGATCCCACAGTGGGCCGTGGCCGCCCGGGTAGAAGATCGCATCAAAATCGGACGGCGAGACGCTGTCCAGACGCACGGTGTTTGCCAGTTGGGCGGTCGCGGATGCATCGGCTTCGAAACGGCGGGTCAGGTCAGTCTGGTTTGCCAGTTCGTTGCTCTTTGGATCAAGCGGCGGCTGGCCTCCCTTGGGCGAGGCCAGCACGATCTCGGCTTTGGCCTCCAGAAATGCGTAATACGGCGCCGCCAGTTCTTCCAGCCAGAATCCCGTTGGGAGACCGGTATTACCGAGTTTGTCGTGTGAGGTCAGGACCATGAGAACTTTCATCGTGTGATGCCTTTGCTGGTAGGTGTGGACATACCTTAATCTTCAAGTAGACCAGTCGTCTAGTATTTTTTGAGTTATTTTAAACCGATTCCCTGGGGGCGACGAACCCTCTGGGATTCGGGACCCTACGAGCAGAACTGGCTAAATCGAGGTGTTTTCAAACAGGCACCCAAGCGGCTTCAGATCCGCTTGAACGAGAAGGGCTTGAGCGACCCGGGAGGGGTCAAGGCAGGTGAAGTATCTGGCGAGTGGTTGCCATGGCGGTTTCGAAGGGCTGGGTGCTTTTGGTGATCTTCACCATGACACTGGCGCCCACCCATAACTGATAGAGGCTCTGGGCAACAGCGTCAGGCTCCTTGCACGGTGGCAGCGACCTGTCCGCAACGCCGGCTTCAATGGCCCGCCCCAGTCGGTCGATGATGCCTGCCGTGCCGCGCTTCAATACCGCTCGCATGCTCTCCGAAAGATCAGCGACCTCAACGCCCAACTTCACCGCCAGGCACTTGCCCTGGCAGTCGAGAAAGGATTGGGTTTCCTGCCAGATGCCCCAATAGTTCATCAGGCGCTCGCCCATGGCCAGGCCAGGCTCGCCCAGCGTGCGGTCAAGATCGGCGAGGTAATCTTCGAAATAGCTTTCGAGCAATGCTTCGCCAAAAGCATCCTTGGAGCCGAAGTAGTGGTAGAAGGACCCTTTGGGGACGCCGGCAGCAGCCAGAATCTCGTTCAGACCGACAGCCGAATAGCCTTTGGCGGCCATGATTCGTTGGCCGACATCAAGAATTCCCTGGCGGACATCAGAGGTCCCGCGTGCGCTAGAAGTAGTCATGGCCGGATCCTATCACGCTAGCAGATCGGTCTACTAGTGAGTCATGGCAGGGTTTTCCCTGGGCTCCGCCGAGACTATGGCCACGCTCCCCGCGCTCGACGCCAGCACATTGCCTTACAGTCGCTGCTGGTGTTCCTGCGGTGGAGCCGGGTGGATCGAAGCACGAAGGGGGAGGACAGAACAGAAGGGGCGTGTTCTGGATTTTCTCGGGTGGCTGTCTATATTTGCTTCTGCCATAACTGTGCGGGTGGTTGGGTGTGAACATTATTCTTGATGATGTGGAGTTGTTGCAAAAAATTAAACTTGCGGACACAGTAATAAAGGTGGTTAAAGAGGTGTTGGGTGATACGCCGTTGAATCAGCGCAAGGAAATTGAAAGGTTAGATATTGATGTCCTGGGCGACTTGAATGCCTATACGCGAATTGGGATTGCCAAGCAGTACTTTCTCGAGATTGCTGATAAGAGGAGGGCGCGCAATCAGGCCGTGCAAGAAAAGCAGGACGCCCGATTTGAGAGTCACCATATTCGTGGTGGGTATGACAGGAATATCGTCAATCATAGGCCCAAGGTGGTAGTGGCTTCTTTGCACGGGGAGGCACGAGGCGTTTGCCAGGATTTATCTATTGCAAACCGGGGAAAGCGAATCGAGATGTCACGACTGATCCGCTTGATGAGGAATATGCCATTAAGTTGATCGCGTCTGCCCGGCATAAATTTGAAACGTCTGCAAAGACGTCTTCCATGAGGTTTGATTCGACGTTAAGTGCTCGATTAAAGAAGGGCGAGTATTATGCGGAAAGCCTTGAACAATTGAGTCCGATCGCCCGCGAGCATGCGCTCAATAGAAGTAACAGCGCTCAGTACGGTAATAATATTTACACGTATAAAGATAATTCGAAGCTTGTCGAGTATGTGGCGCGGGGTTGAATGTTTCGGTCCTGGGTGAGATGTTGTGTTGGCGAGGGAGTAGGAGGGGTACGATTCAGCGCTCTTCACCTGTCTTGCTGTGATTGCGTAACCTACGGGTTCGCCACCGGACTGCCCACAAACTCGATGTAGATTTACACCGATTACAGCGCATCGCGGCCAAGACTGATAAAATCGATTAGCTTCCTAAGTAAATGACGATGAGACGCCCACAATGAGTAATGAACTGAGCGAGGAGGAGATGCGCTTGGCGCTGTTTGGCCCCTCCAGCCCAAGCACCGATCCTGTACCGGCGCCAGAACCTGAACCCACATTCGTGCCCCCTCCTGCGCCAACTCCCAAGCCTCGACGAGTTGCGAAAGCGCTCTCGCCAAAGCTGCGAGTCACGTTGCGCGCTACCAAGCAGTTTGGCGGTGACGTCGAGGTGCTGACCTATGATGCCAATACCCTGAGCACCTTCATCGCGGAGCAGGAGGCCAAGGCCGAAGCCAAAAAGAAGAAGTTCCGGTATTTCGAGTTGGTGTCGATCAAGCCCATCTAGCGTCTGGTATCCCGCTGCCCTTGTCGCATCCAGATAACCCTGACCTGACGCACGCTCCGTGAGCCAGGTGAACTCCACCCACTATCGAAGGAAATTGATGTATGAGCCTACCCCCAGAAGGTCTTCCCATCTATCGAGTACTGACTGGCCCCGATGACGCTGCCTTTTGCCATCGCGTCAGCGACGCCTTGAGTATGGGGTATGTGCTGCATGGTTCTCCTGCACTCACGTTCAATGGGCAACAGGTGATCGTTGCGCAGGCAATAATTTGGTCCCCAAGCACTACCTCCGCCAAATAGTCAGCGACTATCTCCTGGCGACGTATCGGGCTGCCCGCCGTCCTGGCCGGATTGTCCTTCAGGGTATAGGCGAGAGCAGCAATACCATGATTTCCGCGCGTGTTAAGCGAAGGAATCCTTGCCTACCTCGAAGAGCTAGCCGAACGTATGGGCGTTGCTGATTATCACCTGCAGGGTGGCATGATTGGTCTGTGTGTTAATCAGTTGGCTGGTGGCAGACAAACCGTTAACGGAGGTGGTGTTCACACTGCCAGAGACGCGGCCGCCGGCAGGCCAGGACCAGATCGGGTTGATTGTGCCGCCGCTAGCCGGTGTCAGCAGAATCTGGCCGCCAAGAGCGCTGAAAGTGTCAGGAGCACCGTTCACGTAGCTCTGCTGGCCTGTCGACGGGATCATGGTGCCGGGAACCGGTGCTGGTGCCCAGCTGCCACCCGTCAGCACGCTATAGTTCACTGTGATATCGGCACCGCTGGCATTGCTGATCATGATGGTGAGTGAGCGCTGAAAATCATCCATTTTTTTGCCTCTCCTACATTGCATGGCCGCTTCAAGTGAGCAGCTTCGCAGAGCGTAACCCGGGGGACAACCACCATGGCTTTGGATGCAGCAGGGGCTAGCTAGTCGTTAGAGCAGCCTGAAATCTTTGGATCACGTCTTGCAGGATCTCAATTTCTCTTTCTTTGCCAGGTATGCCTGATAGCTGTCGCAGCCGATTCTGGGCCTTGCGTGGAATCTCTCTCGGTGAGATCAACCTCAATTGCTATTCCATCCGGCTCCGCCAGTAGCGCCTGGATCTCTATGGTCATTCGCGCACCGTGGCCAGGCACTGGACGGAGGGCGGAATCCTGGATGGAATAGAAGCGTCCCGGCTCTTTATGCGCGAGTGCAAGACACTATGCTCGTGCATTGGCATCCAGAACTGTGCAGCAGGATGATGCGCAATGCCTGTTGCCGCTGACCGGTCGACGTCCTCTTTCAGATGTTCAAAAAAACTTTCTGCTGACATGGTCCAGTCATCATTGATCCTCTTCATTCTGTTTTATGGTTACAGGCGTGATGTAGTACAAGGCGTGCAAGCTGGATTCGCTATCAAAGATGGCTTCAGGTACTTGGCTTATGAGCCGTTTGGCCAGTTGGTTTGATGCCTCGTTTTCGACGCCGATGACGGCCTCTAAATAGTAGCCAGGTTCAGACAGATCAGGCGCAATCAAGCTTGCAAACACTTCCATGCTGCTGGCAAGCACGGCTTTAGCAATCCCCTGCCCACGGAAGGGCGCAGCAACGGCATAGTCTACACCGAAGCAGCGTTTTCCCTCATTGGGCTTGGCCTCAATGTAACAGCCATCGCTTTGACCTGGCGGTCTACGATCATTGCGTAGGTCAGCCTGGATCTGCGCGACACCGGCGGCGCTGGTTTGGTCCACGAGGTAGTTGGCGCAGGGCAGGCCGACCGTACCGGCGAGCACCAGGGCTAGGCTCATTTGGGTGGCTTCAGCTTGATCATAGTACGGGTTCTCAAGGGTGGGAATGCGCTATGAGAATAGCTTTGGGCGGGCTATACAACTGGGCGTTTGTCCAGGGTTAAGTCGGCGATGCGCCAGATATGCGTCAAACTGCGTCGCTTTTCGCGGCCTTGCGAAATTGAGTGCCAGGTACCTGAAGCGAATACTCGAGCCCAACGGCAAGCCAGTCGACCATGAGCCTTTCATCATCGGCTGCAGCCTTCGTCTGATTGGAGTTCACTGTGAAGCTCACCGGCGGCCAAATCGTAGCGAAAGCGCTCAAGGCACATGGCGTGCAGTACGTCGCGGGCATCCCCGGATACGGTTCGTGGGCGATGGTCGATGCGTTGCTTGCACCGGGGACGGAAATTCCGTTTATTCAGGTGATGCAGGAGCAAAGCGCGGTCCATATGGCCGATGGTTACTTTCGAGCCTGCGGCCGGCCAATGGCGGCATTATTGCCGACGGCGATCGGTGTCTCCAAGGCGCTCGGCAGCCTGGCCACGGCCTTTGCAGATTCGACGGCCGTACTGGTCATAAGTGGTGGGCAGCTGTCTCATCTGCCACAGTCCCTCTCGGCAGACACTTCCGTTCGGGGCCTCCATAGCGGCCATTCGCTGGGTGCAATCAAGGCTCAGCTACAAGCATCGACCATCGGAAACCTGCCGGCGCTCATGCATCAAGCGTTCAATACCATGCTCAGTGGGCGTCCTGGTCCGGTGAGTGTCGAGGTGCCGATCGCGATTCAGGTGGCGAGTGCACAGGTCCGTTTCGATCCCCCAAACACCCGCATGCCTACCGGTCGAATCGCCGCGCAAAAAGATCAGATCGAGCGCGCCTTGCAATTGTTGGTCAAGGCCCGGCGCCCGGTGATTCTTGCCGGCGGTGGTGTGATCGCGGCCGAGGCCTCTCTGGAACTGACGGCACTGGCTGAACGCCTCTTTGCGCCAGTGGTCACCACCACCAACGGCAAGGGCGCCATTGCTGAGGATCACCAGCTCAGCGCCGGCCCGATCGGCCAATCGGGCAGCCCGTATGCCAATCAATTGCTGGCTACGGCAGATGTGGTATTGGCGGTGGGCAGTCGATTGGCCAATACCCTGCAAGAAGGTTGGGAGGGCGGGGCGGTGTCGGCATTGGCCCATGTTCAGTTGATTCAGGTTGACGTGGATGCTCATGAAATCGGTCGCAACCATCGGGTGGAAGTGGGCATCACTGCCGATGCGCGCAATGTGCTGGCGGACCTGGTGGCGGAGCTTTCCCCGCAGCAGTGCCAAGGTTTCTCCCAGGCCCGTACAACGTACCTGGAAGAATTAGGTGCCCTGCGTGAGGCCTGGGAAGCCCGCTTGGAGCTGGACCGCAACAACGATGCGTCACCTTTTATCGTGCAGCGTCCGCTGGCCGAGTTGCGCCGAGTGCTTGAGCGCGACGCTATCGTGGTGGTCGGCGCCGGCAGTGTTCAGGTAGCCGTGAGGCAAATGTTTGCGGTGTATCTGCCGCGTACCCACCTGTGCTCCGGCAGCTTTGGCTCCCTCGGCTGGGCGGTGCCTGCGGCCATCGGTGCGAAGCTGGCCATGCCGGCGCGTCAGGTGGTCTGCGTGGTGGGGGATGGTGACTTCCTGCAGTCCATGCAGGAGATGGCCGTGTGTGTGATGCACACCATTCCAGTGGTGTTTGTGGTGTTCAACAATAGTGGTTACGTGTCGCTCAGAGACGGTCAGGCTGAGGTCTTCGGCCGTCACCTGGGCAGTGAGTTCAACCTGCCGGATGGTAAACCCTATTCTCCGGACTTCGCCGAAGTGGCCAAGCATTTCGGCCTTGAGGCGTGGCGAGTCGAGCATGCCTCCCAGTTGCAATCAACCTTGCAAAAAGCCGTGAAGAGCAAGGGCCCGGCACTGGTGGAAATCATGACAACAAGAGGCAGCGCAGGGGCGGTCCTTCAGGGCAGCCTGCATTTTCCTGCGCCTGTGTACGACAGTGAGTCTGCCGGTGGCGGTAGTACCGCGGGCCGATAAAACTGACTGGTTTTGTATGAGGAGAATCATCGTGAGCACAAAAACAATAACACCGCCCGACCTGGCGGCTTCTCCACCCAAACCGAAGCGATTTCGCCTGAGCCCCGCAGCGCTGACGATCACCCCTACGTTCATCCTGGTCGCGATCAGCGTCTACGGCTTCATCGGTTGGTCGACGGTGATTTCGTTCACCGACTCCAAGTTCTTCCCCAAGTACGACTTTGTTGGGTTGGCCCAGTATTACCGGCTGTGGGAGTCTGACCGCTGGAACACCTCGGTGATCAACCTGGTGCTGTTCTCCGTGGGGTTTTCAGTGATTTCGCTGCTGCTGGGCTTGATCATTGCGATCTTCCTGGACCAGAAAGTGCGTGCCGAAGGCGCGTTGCGAATGATCTATCTCTACCCCATGGCCATCTCCCTGATCGTGACCGGTATCGCCTGGAAATGGATTCTCAACCCAGGCACCGGCATCGAGCATCTGCTCAAGGGTTGGGGCTTCGAGAATGCCAGCTTCAACTGGCTGGTCGATCCGAACATGGCGGTTTATACGCTGGTCATTGCGGCAGTCTGGCAAACGGCGGGTTTCGTCATGGCGATCTTCCTGGCCGGGTTGCGGGGGGTGGATGCGGAGATCGTCAAGGCGGCGCAGCTGGAAGGAGCGGGGGCCTTCCGGATCTACACCCAGATCATTATTCCGATGCTGCGCAACTCGATGTTCTCCGCGATCGTGATCCTGATCTATCAGGCCGTGCGCTCGTTCGACTTGGTTGTGGCCTTGACCAATGGCGGGCCTGGCTACTCCAGCGATCTGCCGACCACCTTCATGTACAACTCCACCTTTCTGCGCGGGCAGATGGCACAGGGCTCGGCGAGCGCCGTGATGATCCTGCTGGTTGTTGTCGCCATCGTCGTGCCTTACCTGTATGGGGAGTTCAAGCGTGAACACAATGACAACCATCACTGAAAGCGCCACTGGCATTGATACTCGTGCCTTACGCCGCAACATGATCACTCTGGTACGGCGCCTGGCCTTGTATGCTGCACTCATTGGCTTCGCGGCGTTCTTCCTGATGCCGTTGGTGGTCATGGTGTTCGCCTCGTTCAAGGACATGGACGCGATTGCGCACACCTCGATCCTGTCGTTCCCCACCCACCCGACGGTCCAGCCTTGGGTCGATGCCTGGTCCAGTGCGTGCGTGGGCACCAGTTGCGTCGGTTTGCGCGGGTTCTACTGGAACACCATTCTGATGGTTGTTCCGGCCGTGGTGATCTCCTCCCTGATTGGCGCGGTGAATGGCTATGCCCTGTCGAAGTTCAGTTTTCGCGGCGCCAATCTGGTGTACGGGCTGATTCTATTCGGCACCTTCGCCCCTTATCAGGTGATGCTGATCCCGATCGCCAAGATGCTCGCACTGTTCGGTCTGTCCAACGGTATCGGCGGCCTGATTCTGCTGCACACCCTCTATGGCTTGCCGATGACTACGATGTTCTTTCGCAACTATTTCATGACGGTGCCGCAGGATTTGATCAAGGCCGCTCAGGTCGATGGCGCGGGATTCTGGACGACGTTCCTGCTGATCATCCTGCCCATGTCCACGCCGATGATCGTGGTCACGGTGATCTGGCAGTTCACCGGGATCTGGAACGACTTTCTGTTCGGCGTCTCCTTCACCAGTGGTTCCAGCACGCCGATTATGGTCGCGCTCAACAATCTGGTCAGCACCAGTGCCGGCGAGCGGCCCTACAACATCCATATGGCGGGTGCGCTGCTGTCGGCGCTGCCGACCTTGGTCGTATACGTCCTGGCGGGCAAATATTTCGTGCGCGGTCTGATGGCCGGCGCGGTCAAGGGGTAAGCACAAATGGCATCTTTGAACATTCGCAATGTAGAAAAACACTACGGTGATTTGAGGACGCTCAAAGGCGTCAACATCGATGTGGACGATGGCGAGTTCCTGGTATTGCTGGGGCCCTCGGGCTGCGGCAAATCAACCTTGCTCAGCGCGATTGCCGGGCTTGCGCCGGTGAGCAGCGGGCAGATCGTGATCGATGGCGTGGTGGTCAATGACATTGAATCGGCTGAGCGTGACATCGCCATGGTGTTCCAGTCCTATGCTCTGTATCCGACGATGACTGTGCGCCGCAATCTCACCTTTGGCATGCGTGTACGGGGTGCCTCGCGCCAGCAGCAGGACGAGGCGGTCAAGCGGGTCGCCGGCATTCTGCAACTCGATCAGTTGCTTGATCGCAAACCGTCGCAACTCTCCGGCGGTCAGCGCCAGCGGGTGGCGATGGGCCGGGCCATGGTCCGTCAGCCGAAGATTTTCCTGTTCGACGAACCTTTGTCGAACCTGGATGCCAAGCTGCGCACCGACATGCGCGCCGAGATCAAGAAACTTCACCAACGGGAAAAGACCACCACGGTCTACGTCACCCATGACCAGATCGAAGCCATGACCCTGGCGACCAAGATTGTGGTGATGCAGGGCGGCGAAGTTCAACAGATCGGTTCGCCGCAGACCATTTACGAGCACCCGGAGAACCTCTTTGTGGCGCGCTTCATCGGCTCCCCGGCGATGAACTGCATCAGCGGCACGCTCAAGCTCGAAGGCGCTGATGCGGTGTTCGTGGGCGGTGCCCAAGCCTCCGCTGGCCTGCGTGTCAACCTGGGTGAGATCAGTGCAGGTTACCGGCCGTATGTAGGGAAGAACGTCGTGCTGGGCGTGAGGCCTGAATGGCTGGCTCACTCAGCAGACATCACCTCGCCTGAGTTGATTCAGGCCGTGGTCGATGTAGTAGAGCCCACCGGCTCCGACAACTTCGTGATTCTGCTGGCCTGCGGTGAAACCCTGATGGCGCGGTTTGCCCCGGGGGTCGGGGAGAGCGGCCAGCGGGTTGGCCTGGCGGTCGACCTGAGCAAGGCGCTGCTGTTCGACGCCGCTACCGAGCAGCGCATCGCCCGGTAGCGTTGAACACCATAACTGACTGAAGAACACCCCTCACGCCGGTCTTCCTGGACCGGTTGCGAGAGCCCGTACCCGCTGTTTGCAAGACGCGCGCGACAGCGCCTTTACAAGAACTGCCTCGAAAAGGCTGTATCTCCCACCCCGCTATAGAAGAGAAACGTGATGAAAAGCAATAAAAACGTTCGGAGCACAGGGCAATTGGGTTTCAAATGTGGCGCGCTCAGTGCCGTCGCATTGGCTGTGCTGTTGGGTTCAGGCATGGCATCGGCAGAGCAGAAGGAAGTCGAGGTGGTTCACCCCTGGTCCTCTGCGGGGGAGGCGTACGCCCTGGATGCCCTCAAGGATGCTGTGAAAAAGGCCGGCATTAGCTGGAAGGACTCGGCCATCGCCGGCAACGATGGCAATAATCAGCAGCAGGCCCTACAAGCACGCCTGTCCGCAGGGACTGCCCCAGACGTGACGCAAACGGTGCCGAACCTGATGCATGCCTATGTCGACCAAGGCGTACTGACCAACCTCGATGAGTACGCCAAGGAGCAGGGCTGGGATGCCAAGCTCTCGCCGGAAATGCGCAAATGGGCAATGTATCAGGGGTCCTACTACGCCATCCCGTTGGACGAGCATCGTGAAAACATGATGTGGGCCAACAGGGCGTTGCTGGCCAAGTACGGCGGCAAGTTGCCCGAGAACTGGGACCAATTCAATGCCATCGCCGAACGGATGCAAAAGGACGGGGTCATCCCGGTGGCGTTGGGCGGGGAAGACTGGCAGGAAGGCCAGATGTTCAGCTCGGTGATCCTTGGCATCGCTGGCAAGGACTTTTACACCAAGGCGATTCTTGAGCACGATCCGGTGGCCATCAAGAGCGATACGATGATCAAAGTCTTCGATCAGTTCCGCAAGGTCATCAACTTCACGGACAAGAACCGTATCGGCCGCGACTGGAATGCCGCCACGCAAATGGTCATTGACGGCAAGGCCGGTTTTCAGTTTATCGGTGACTTTGCCAAAGGCGAGTTTTTGCGTGCCAACATGAAGCCGGGTGAAGACTTCTTGTGTGCCGCGTCTCCAGGCAACGGCCGTGCGTTTGTATTTATTACCGACCAGTTGGCTTTCTTCAAGCAAAGCAGTGCCGAGCACCAGCAGATCCAGAAAACCTTTGCCAGCCTGGTACTCGATCCTACAGTGCAGGTCGAGTTCAACGCCCGCAAGGGCTCCATTCCAACCATCGTCGATGTGCCGGCCGACAAGTTCGACAGCTGTGCCCAGATCAACCTGGCCGACCGCAAGGCCAATCAGACCGATGGTGGGATGTTGCCCTCCTTTGTCGAGAACATTGGTCAGGACCGCGATGTGCGCGGAGTGTTCCTGGACGTGATCACGCACTTTGCCAATACCCCTGCCATGACCTCGCGGCAGGCAGCTGACCGCCTCGTCGCCGATCTGAAAAACATCTAGGTAACTTCTGGCTGGACCGACTTGAGTCGTCCAGCCAGCGGTCTGCCCCGACGGCATCCATCAGGCACCACGCTGGCGCGTGGCGGCATCACGAAGGGAATGGCACGATGTTTAGCGCAACCTACGTCATTGTCGGTGGGGGAACCACCGGCTGTATCCTGGCTGCAAAGCTGTCGAAAAACCCAGAGGTCTCGGTGGTGCTGCTCGAAGAAGGGCCACGCGATTCCAACCCATACATTCGTTTTCCCGGCACCTACTACAAGACCTGCCAGGGTCCGCTACTCAAGCGTTACCCATGGGATTCGCCGGCCGAATTCGGCCGTGCCCCGGGGGATACGATGATTCAGGCCTGTGTGCTGGGGGGCGGTAGCTCCGTCAACGGCATGGTCTACGCCCGTGGCAACCCCAAGGACTATGACGAATGGGCGCAGTCGGGCGCGACGGGCTGGGCATACGACGATGTGTTGCCCTATTACGTCCGCTCCGAAGACAACTCAGATTTCTGCAATGAGGCCCACGGTGTCGGCGGGCCCCTCGGTGTGTCGTTCAACGGTAACGTCCACCCCCTGACACGCAAATGGCTGCAGGCATGCCAGCAGGCTGGTTTTCCCTTCAACCCTGACTTCAACTCGGGTACGCCGGACGGTTGCGGGTACTACCAGATTGCAAGCAGCAATGGGCGACGCTCAAGTTCTGCCAGTGCCTACCTGCATCCGGTCATGCAGCGCAAGAATCTAAAAGTCATTACCGGCGCCAGGGCCACCCGTATTGTCATCGAGCATGGCCGTGCGACGGGCGTGGAGTACCTGCAGGGTGGCGTGGGCTTCACGGTCGCGGCAGACAGTGAGGTCATTTTGTCTGCGGGTACGCTCAACTCGCCGAAACTGTTGATGTTGTCGGGTGTCGGTGCGGCGGATGGACTGACATCGCTGGGTTTGCCGGTACACGCCGACCTGCCCGGGGTAGGGCGCAATCTGCAGGATCACCTGGAGATGTCGCTGGTTTACCAGTTGAAGGGCGTCGACAGCTACGACAAGTTCAAGAAACCCCAATGGAAAACCTGGGCAGCGCTGCAATACTTGGTCGCGCGCAGTGGGCCGATCGCGTCGAACCTCATCGAAGGCGGTCTGTTTGCACGAGGTTCGAACGCAAACCGGCCAGCGGACCTGCAGTACTTTTTTATCGTCGGTGCCGGCATTGAGGAGGGCACCGACAGTGTTCCGGGCGGGACCGGTTGTACCCTCAATTTCGAACATGTGCGGCCTCGCTCTCGGGGGCACGTTTCGCTGCGCAGTGCAGACCCCGGCGAGTTCCCGCGAATCATGCCCAACTACATGGCCGAACAGTACGACGTCGACCGGTTGTCCGAGGGTTACTTGATCGGGCAGGACATCATGTCCCAGCCTGCCTTCAGCCAGTACGTGGCTCGCCAGCACTACCCCGGCGTGACCTTCAGCAACCGGCCCGCGCTGGCCGCCTACTTGCGTCGCAACGCACGCGCTGCGTTGCACCCGGTGGGCACCTGCAAGATGGGCACCGACGCGATGAGCGTGGTAGACCCGCAGCTGCGCGTCGTGGGGATCGAAAACCTGCGGGTGGCGGATGCCTCGATCATGCCCAACATCGTGTCAGGCAACACCAATGCGGCCTGCACCATGATCGGTGAGCGGGCGGCAGACATCATTCTGGGCCTTGCAGCGTTGGTCCCGCGACGCCCATCGCAACAACTGCGTGGTCTTGGCGCCCAACCTGCGTCGAAGTGCGTCACATAGGCCCGGCTTGCGAAATTGAGTACTGAAGAACCCATACCGATACTCGCTACATCAGACGCTTCGCCCAGTTCTTGCGCAACGACGCTGTGAATATGGTGGGCCGGTCGGCCCATGTGATCGCCTGAAGCGAAGTCATTTTCCGAGAACGAAGGAACCCCCATGGCGTACTACCTGAAATCTTCCACCACGCAACCGTCCGGCGAAGCCGATACCCACCAGGTGCGTCGTATTGTCGAGCAAATGATTTCCGACATCAGCGCTCGCGGCGACATTGCGGTACACGAGTATTCGGAAAAGTTCGACAAATGGAGCCCCGTCAGTTTTCGCCTGAGCCAGGAACAGATCGATGCCTGCCTGGCCGAACTGACGCCGCGGCAGATCGACGACATCAAGTTCGCTCAGCAGCAAGTGCGCAACTTTGCCCAGCACCAGCGCAACTCGATGCGCGATGTCGAAGTGGAAACCTTGCCCGGTATTATCCTGGGCCATAAACACGTCCCTGTGGAAACCGTCGGCTGCTACATTCCTAGCGGTAAATATCCGCTGCTGGCGTCGGCGCACATGGGCATCATTACGGCCAAAGTGGCAGGCGTGAAAAAAGTCATCGCCACTTCGCCGCCCTTCGAGGGGCGCCCAAGCGCACCGGTGATTGCCGCCATCTACCTGGCAGGCGCCGATGAGATCTATTGCCTTGGCGGTGTACAGGCGGTCGCTTCAATGGCCCTGGGCATCGGCGAGTTCCCTGCCGTGGACATGATCGTCGGGCCAGGCAACGCCTATGTGGCGGAAGCCAAGCGCCAGCTGTTCGGCAAGATTGGTATCGATTTGATCGCCGGCCCCACCGAAACCATGGTGATTGCCGACGACAGCGTCGACGGCGAACTGGTGGCCACCGATCTATTGGGTCAAGCCGAGCACGGGCCCACTTCGCCAGCGGTGCTGATCACCACGTCTCGCCAGTTGGGCGAGGACACCCTGTCTGAAATCGAGCGCCTGCTGGGGTTGCTCGACACGGCCGAGATCGCCCGCAAGGCCTGGGATAACCATGGCGAGATCATCATTTGCGAAAGCGATGAGGAAATGGTCATCGAAGCGGATAAGGTGGCTTCCGAGCATGTCCAGGTCATGACCCGCGATCCGGATTACTTCCTCAAGCATCTGCAGAACTACGGCGCGTTGTTCCTCGGCGCGCGAACCAACGTCGCTTACGGTGACAAGGTAATCGGCACCAACCACACCTTGCCGACCTCCGGGGCTGCGCGTTACACCGGTGGCCTGTGGGTGGGCAAGTTCCTCAAGACCTGCACCTATCAGCGCATCCTCACCGATGAAGCATCGGCGATGATCGGTGAGTACTGCTCACGCCTGTGTGTGCTTGAAAAATTCACCGGTCACGCCGAGCAAGCCAACATCCGTGTGCGCCGTTACGGGCACCGCGAAGTACCGTTCGGTACTGCGGTCGAGTAAGTCGACAGGTTCACAAAAAACGCCATCGATCAGGTCATAATCGATGGCGTTTTTTTATGTGCGCGGGGAGGGGTCAGTCCTGACCGCCCCAGATGATGGAAGAGTTGTCGCCGGTCATGTATTCGCGCACTTCAAGGGGCAGCGACAGGTCGCTGGGCAGCAGGACCGTGCCGTTGCGCAAGTGCTCTTTACGGATCATGCCTTTGCCTGCATAGCCCAGGGCCATTCGCGTCGAAAACGGCTGGCGGAAGGACGAAGAGGCAACTCCGGTGATCAGGCCGTAGAGAAAGCGAATAGGGCGGCGGTGTTGCGGGGTGAGAATCGAAAAAGTGATCTCGTTGCGTTGCTTGCCTTCGAAGTCGACCATGAACAGACGATCACCCAGCAGCAGGCAGAAGCCGTGATAGGTGAAGGAGTAACCGATCTTGCCACTGCCATCGAGCAGCGGAAAACGTTCTATGGTGACGTACTGAACCATGGAGTCGGCGCGGTACAGGCAGGTGACCGAACGCAGGATTCGTCCTTTGTAGATGGACGAATTGTGGTACCGGTAGTAAACCCCCAGGTAGTCTTCGAGCAGGTCGGCGGAGTTTTTCGCCAATGGCAGGAAGTGGGTGAATTGCGCCGAAGCTCGCAGACCGATCGGCAGTTCGTTCTCGAAACCTTCGTAGAACTTCTTGAAGTCGACAGGTGGCCGAAACAGATCCTCGCTCTCCATCATGAAGTAGCGTGCGATCTTTTGCAGGATCTTCTGCGACGGCAAGTGCTGGCCGGCCAGGTACTTGTTGAACTGCTGGCGGTTGACGTCGACCTTACGGCACAGATCGGCCACCGAGCGGCAGGACTCCACCAGTGTGGCCAGGTTTTTTTGCACGTTGCCCTGCTGGTCGCTACGGGCTTGGTGACGCTCGCCGTGTGACAGGGCGCTAGCAACAGACATTTTGCCTCCTCAACAAAGTAATACGAACCCCGTGGGCAGGATCCAGGCGACGATCAAGCGGCCACCGATGATGGCCAGTGAGCGCCTTTGCAGCGGGTGAAGCACACGGTAATCGATTTCACAGCACATGCCGTGCCATCAGTGTTTCCCGCAAGGCCGGTGAAACCCGAAGGTGCGAGGGTCGTTGTGGCGATGCCCCGCAGTGACGCGACATGACGCACCATCGCCTTCTTTGCAGGCATCGGAATAGAAAAGGCAGGCGTATCAGCCGGTATCCGTTACCGGCGCACCCAGGTGGGTGAGGGCCGGGTGTGTGCCGTAACACCCTGCGGGTTAGACATCCTGGCGCGACTGCGCAAGAATCAGCGCGACTTCAGTATTCAGGCGTCCCCATGAAAGACAGTGCCGGTTCGCGGAACAAAGGCTCCTCCATCACGCGTGTGATGGAAATCATCGAAGCGGTCGCTCAGGCCAGCAGTGCCCCTTCGCCAGCGGATCTGGCGTTCATGCTGGATATTCCCAAACCCAGTCTCCATCGGCTGCTTCAACAGATCCAGGCCGAAGGTTTCCTGCAGACCAACCTGCGCGGGGCGATTGTGCCAAGCGAGCGCTTGCATCACATCGCCATGGGCGTGATCTATGCCAGCCGCTACAAGGCCCAGCGCCAGGCCATTCTCAGGCAGCTGGCCGAGGAACTGGATGAAACCTGCGGCATCGCCATGCCCGACGGTATCGACATGGTCTACCACGATCGGGTCCAGAGCAGTTGGCCCCTGCAGCTGCACTTGCCGGTGGGCGCCCATGTACCGATGTGGTGCACCGCGAGTGGCAAACTGTACCTGAGCACCTTCTCCGAGAGCCGCCGCAGGCAGATCATCGAAAGCCTGTCGCTCAAGCGCATGGCTCGCAACACCATCACCCAGGCCGAAGATTTGGAGGCTGCGCTCAAGGCCATCCGCAAGAACGAATTGGCGGTCGACAATGAAGAGTTCGTCGACGGTATGGTGGCCTGTTCCGTGCCGATCAAGGACCGCAGCGGGCGACTCTTTGCCTGCCTGTACACCCATGCCCCGACCATACGCAAAAGTCTTGAGGAACTGCTGGCACTCGAGCCGCAGCTCAGACGCGCGGCGTCCAGGCTGGGTGAGCTGGTAGAAGAGCCTCCGTCAGAGACCTAACCCACCGTCACGTCTCACTCCAAGCCATCGGTCGACAGCCGGTGGCTTTTTTTTGCGCTTTCAGTCGACTTTATTTTTATATAGCGATACATTTTGTCTCGTTATATAAAAATAATCGGCCTTAACGCACTTGAGGTGCTCTGATGTCTGTACAAGCCATTCTTCCCCGCATCATGGAAATCGGCGCCGACGCCAGCCGAAAACTGCCCGCCGTATTGGCGACGCTAGGGTGCAGCCGCCCGTTGATTGTCACTGATAAGGTCATGGTCAAACTGGGGCAGGCTGAGCGACTGGTCGCGGTGCTGGCCGAGCGCAATATTGTCTGTGAAGTGTTCGACGACACCGTGCCGGAGCCAACGGCCCAGTCGATTCAGGCCGGGGTGGCGCGTGTGCGTGACGGCAACTTCGATTCGATTGTCGCCCTGGGCGGTGGCAGCCCCATTGATAGCGCCAAGGCCATTGCCATCCTCAGCAAGCACGGTGGGAACATTCGTGATTACCGCTTTCCGCGCCAGGTCAATGAAGCCGGCCTGCCGATCATTGCCATACCCACCACGGCCGGCACCGGTTCGGAGGTGACGCGTTTCACGATCATTACCGATGAAACCAACGATGAAAAACTCCTGTGCGCCGGGATTGGTTTCATGCCGGTGGCAGCACTGATCGACTTCACACTGACCCTCAGCCTACCGGCGCGCACGACTGCGGACACCGGCATCGATGCGCTCACGCATGCCATCGAAGCCTATGTCAGCCGCAAGGCCAACCCCTACAGCGACACTCAGGCGTTGGCGGCCATGAACCTGATCGGGCCGAACCTGCGCCGCGTCTACCGTGATGGTCAGGATCAGGTTGCTCGCGAAGCCATGATGATCGGCGCCACGCTGGCGGGTATCGCCTTTTCCAATGCCTCGGTGGCACTGGTGCATGGCATGAGCCGGCCTATCGGCGCCTTCTTCCATGTCCCCCATGGTTTGTCTAACGCCATGCTGCTACCGGCCGTGACGGCCTGGTCGATTCCGGCCGCCGTCGAGCGTTACGCCGACTGTGCTCGGGCCATCGGTGCTGCCAATGCGGCGGACAGCGATGCGCTGGCCAATGAAAAGCTGATCGCTTTTCTTGAGGCCGTGAATGATGAGCTGGCTGTACCCACGTTGCGCCAGTTCGGCGTTGACCGTGAGCTCTTCGAGCAGTCCATGGCCGTCATGGCGCAACAGGCGCTGGCTTCGGGCTCGCCGGGTAACAACCCACGCGTGCCGAGCGCCGATGAAATGGTCGAACTGTACACATCGCTCTGGCAATAACCCCTGTCGTTGACCCACCCTTGCCGGTTTTTCCGCCCTACAGCAGGGCACCACGATTTTTGGAGAGTTGATATGAGCACCACCATCGGACACTTGATCAACGGTGAGTACGTGAACCTTCCGGGCCGTTCCCAGGAGGTGTTCAACCCTGCGACAGGCCAGGCTGAAAAGCGCGTTACCCTGGCCGACAAGGCCACGGTCGAGGCCGCCATCACCGCTGCGCAGGACGCGTTCCCGGCCTGGCGCGATACCCCGCCGGTCAAGCGTGCCCGCATCATGTTCCGCTTCAAGGAACTGCTGGAGCAAAATGCCGAGCGCATCTGCCAACTCATCGGTGAAGAGCACGGCAAGATCTGTCATGACGCGGCGGGTGAACTGCAACGCGGCATTGAAAACGTCGAGTACGCCTGTGGTGCCCCTGAATTGCTCAAAGGCGAGCACAGCCGTAACGTGGGCCCCAATATCGATTCGTGGAGCGAATTTCAGCCACTCGGTGTGGTGGCCGGTATCACGCCGTTCAACTTCCCCGTGATGGTGCCGATGTGGATGATCCCCATGGCGCTGGTCTGCGGGAACTGCTTCGTCCTCAAACCTTCCGAGCGCGATCCCAGCGCGACCCTGTTCATCGCCGAGCTGCTGTACGAGGCGGGGTTGCCGGCCGGCGTCCTGAATGTGGTCAATGGCGACAAGGAAGCGGTCGATACACTGCTGCATGACCCGCGGATTCAGGCAGTCAGTTTTGTCGGCTCGACACCGATTGCCGAGTACATCTACCGCACCGCCACAGCCAACGGCAAGCGCTGCCAGGCGTTGGGTGGTGCCAAGAACCATGCGATCGTGTTGCCTGATGCCGATCTGGACAACGCGGTGAATTCGCTGTTGGGAGCGGCATTCGGCTCCTCCGGTGAACGCTGCATGGCGCTGTCCGTCGCGGTTGCGGTGGGTGATGCGGTGGCCGACGCGTTGGTCGAAAAGCTGCAGGCGGCGATCAGCGGTCTCACGTTCGGCGTGCACAGCGAGCGTAGCAATGATTTCGGCCCGTTGATCACTCGCGAGCACAAGGACAAGGTCGTCGGTTACATCACCAGCGCCGAACGCCAGGGCGCGCGCCTGGTGGTGGACGGCCGCGATGCCAGGGTTGCGGGCTATGAGGACGGCTTCTTCGTGGGGGCCACGTTGATCGACAAGGTCACTCCCGAGATGGAGAGTTATCAAGCCGAAATCTTTGGCCCGGTGCTGCAAGTCATTCGTGTTGCCACCATGGGCGAAGCCATGAAGCTGATCAATGACCACGAATACGGCAACGGTACATGCATCTACACCCGTGACGGCGAGGCTGCGCGCTACTTCAGCGATCATATCCAGGTGGGAATGGTCGGGATCAACGTGCCATTGCCCGTGCCGGTGGCCTCTCACAGCTTCGGGGGCTGGAAGCGCTCGCTGTTTGGCGACTTGCATGCCTACGGTCCCGATGGCGTGCGTTTTTACACCCGTCGCAAGACCATCACTCAGCGCTGGCCTTCGGCCAATATTCGCGAAGGTGCCGAGTTTTCGATGCCCACGATGAAGTAATCGCAGGCGTGGAACCGAGCCGCCGTCCCTGCTTCGGGCGGCGGCTTTTTGCGTGTCGCGGGCGACTGCGAGTTGAAGGCAGCCTGGAGCAAACTGCTTGCCTGACGAAGCAGGCAGGGTTGTCGGTACCCGCGAAATAACAGCACAACAGGGTCGACAAGCACATGCCTCACATCATCAAGGCGGTGAAGGATTCGCCTGCGCGAGCACTTTCCGTTTGCGGGATTACCACCCGGTACTTGTCCTTCGAGGAGGACGTTCGGGTCTGTTCAAAAGCCGGTATGAACGGGATCAGCCTGTGGTGGGACAAGATAAAAGCCTATGGGGCAGTCCGAGGCGCCAAGGTGCTGAGGGATGCACCGCTTGCGCCAGTGAGCGTGGTCGGTCTGCCGTGCATGCTGACGGCGGGCGAGCAGCAGAACCGACAGGTCTTCGACCTGTTACGTGGAGCGCTGGATGACTGCGCGACCCTCGGCGTGGGGGTCATGGGCGTGGTGCCGGGCAATCACGAAGGCCGCACCCGCGAGCAGATGGACGAGGCAACCGTCGACGTGCTGGTACGCCTGGGCGAAGAAGCGCGGCAACGGGGGGTGACCCTGGCGCTGGAGCCCGTGCACGAACCCTATCTGGATTATCTCAACACACTGTTCGACGCAGAGCGAATCGTGACGGCTGTCAACAGCGCCTCGGTCGGCATTCTGTTCGATGTCTGGCACCTGTGCCATGAGCCGGAACTGGACAGGCGCATCGAAGCAACGGCCTCGCGTATCGCTCTGGTGCATTTTTCGGATTGGCGAGAGCCAACGCGCTATCACGATGATCGCCTGTTGCCGGGGGAGGGTGTGCTGCCGCTCAAGTCCATATTGACCAAGCTGCATCAGAGCGGATACCGCGGGTACTTTGATGTCGAAGTGTTTAGCGAAGAAGTATGGCGCGCGGACCCGCTGCAGAACCTGAAAAAGTGTCGGGCGTTCTTTGATTCCGTCTGGGCGGGTCAGGCATGAGCAAGAGGGCAGCCCCCTGCAATAACAATCAAGGGCCGATGTCGGCCTCACTCACGGGAGCGTTTAAGCATGGCGATTTTGACGGGCGATATTCCTGCAAAGAGAACACTCAAGGTCGGTATGGTCGGTGGTGGCACAGGCGCTTTTTTCGCCAGTTATCACCGAGCGGCCATGCGCCTGTGCGATCGTTTCGAGATCGTCGCCGGCGCATTCTCTTCTGATCCGGCCACAGGGCGTGAAGCGGGCGAGGCGCTGGGTGTGGACGCCACCCGGATCTACTCGACGTTTGAGTGCATGGCGCTCGCCGAGAAAGCGCGTCCTGACCCTATCGAAGCGGTGGTCATTGTGACGCCCAACTTTTTGCACTTTGAACCGTGCCGCCTGTTCCTTGAGGCGGGCATTCCGGTCATCTGTGACAAACCCTTGGTCAACAGCCTGGACGAGGCGCTTGAGCTGGTGAGGATCGCTCGGCAGCGCGATACCTTCCTGGCCATGACCTACACCTACCTGGGTTATCCCATGGTTCGGGACGCGCGCAGCCGTATCCAGGGCGGGGAGCTCGGCGAGATCCGCTTTCTGTATGTCGAGTATCTGCTGGAGTGGCTGGCGCCTGGGGTTGAGCGCCTCGGTAAAAGCCTGGCCTGGCGCGGTGAGCCGGCCAAGGCGGGCCCTACCGCTGCGCTGGGCGATGTGGGGACCCATGCCTTCAACATGCTTGAGTTCCTTTCGGGGCGGCGCTGCACCGGGCTTAACGCCAAGCTGACCAGTACCGTACCGGGTTGGGCAATGGACGATACCAACGTGGTGCAACTGGAGTTTGAAGGCGGCGTGGATGGTTTGTTATGGGCAAGCCTGGCGGCGCCCGGCCACCGAAATGGCCTGCGATTCAAGGTCATCGGCAGCAAAGCGTCGATTGAATGGTGCCAGGAGGCGCCCGAGACCTTGCGCTTCACGCCCACGGGCGAAGCGGAGCGGATCTATCGGCGCGGGCAGTCCGACAATTGTGCCCAGACGCTGGCGTTCACCAGCCTGCCCGCCGGCAACTCGGAGGGCTATCTGGAAGCGCTGGCGGTGCTTTACGCCGATTTCGCCCAGGCGCTGGAGGCGGGGCCTGCCTGGCGCGATGCAACCGTTGTGCCGATTCCCGATATTCAGGAGGGCGTGCGTGGTGTGGCGTTGTCGCAGGCATGTGTGGAGTCCAATCGCACGCGTGGCTGGGTGCCTTTCCCGCAGGTCTGATCGGCGCGTCTGCGCCCGTGATGTCGTGCAGTGCGTCAGTGTGCGTCGGCTTTGTCTGGATTGCGAAATTGAGTGAAAGCGGCCAACGGCAAATACTTCAATGGCACCCAGCGGCTGCGTTGGGTGCCCACACGATGCACTTGAGGCTCAGCCTGGTTTTTCCGGCGATAAAGAGGCGAATACGTACATGAAGCAGTTACCCGAAGTCATTGTCATCGGCAGCGGAGTAGGCGGTGGGGCCACGGCCCGTCGTCTCGCTGAGAACGGCGTGAACGTACTCATGCTCGAACGCGGTGACTGGGTGCCTCAGGAAGACCAGAACTGGAGCGTCGCTTCAGTGTTCTTCGACAAAAAATACACCGCACATGACACTTGGCTGGATGCGAGCGGCACGGCATTCCGCCCCGGCATCTACTACAACGTGGGTGGCTGCACCAAGTTCTATGGCGCCTCGATGATCCGCTTCCGTGAGCGTGATTTCGAGGAGTTGCACCATGAAGCCGGGGTTTCCCCAGCCTGGCCGATTTCCTACGCGCAGCTTGAACCCTATTACGCCGAAGCCGAAGCGATCTTTGAGGTGCACGGCGACGACAGCGATGACCCCTCGGCCCCTTGGCGCAGCAATGCGTATCCATTCCCGCGAGTGGCCAGCGAGCCGATTGTTGCGCAGATGGGGGCGACGATGAGCCGACTGGGCGCGCGCACTTCTGCCTTGCCTCTGGCCATCAATTACTCCAGCAAGGGCCGCTGCATCCTCTGTAAAACCTGCGATGGTTTCCCGTGCAAGGTCAGCGCGAAGATGGAGGCCGAAACCGCACTGGTGAAGCCTGCTTTGGCCACCGGGTGCGTCACATTGCGCACCCAGACTCTGGTCAAACGCTTGATCCTCTCGGCTGACGGCAAAACGGTCAGCGGGGTGGAAGTGGAGAGTGCCGGCAAGACCGAGATCCTCACCGCGAAACTGATCGTTGTCGCCTGTGGGGCAGTCAATAGTGCGGCGTTGTTGTTGCGCTCGGCCTGCGATGCGGCGCCGAACGGGGTGGCCAACAGTTCCGACGTGGTAGGGCGCAATTACATGGCCCATAACCAGACGGCGTTGATGGGGCTTTCCATGGGCGAAAACACCACCACTTTTCAGAAAACCCTTGCGATGAACGAGTTCTACTTCGGTGCGCCGGATTACCCATTTCCGCTGGGGCACGCGCAAATGCTCGGCAAGCTTCAAGGCGGAATGCTGTCTGCCAACGTGCCGTTCCTGCCCAAGGCGGTGGGCTCGAGCATGGCTCGTCACAGCATCGACTGGATTGCCTTTTCTGAAGACCTACCCGACCCGCAGAGCCGAGTGGTGCTCAAGGACGGCAAGATTCAGTTGGCGATCCGTCGTAACAACCTGGCGCCGCATCGGGTGTTAGTCAAAAAGCTCGCGGCGTTACTGCGTGCCAGCGGCTATCCGATCGTGCTGACCAAGCCGCTGCTCAAGCATTCCACGTCGCACCAGTGTGGCACCGTAAAGTTCGGCACCGATCCGTGCACCAGCGCATTGGATACGTTCTGCCGCAGCCACGACCATTGCAACCTTTTTGTGATCGACGCCTCATTCATGCCGTCCTCGGCTGCCGTGAACCCGGCCCTCACGATTGCTGCGCAGGCACTGCGCGCGGCAGACCACATTCTGGAGCGAGACTTCGGTATCGCCGCGGTGAAAAGAACCAACACGGTGACACGGACGACATTGGTTGACTCGACAGGGCTGTCTCGAACTTGAAGGCCACGATCTGCGTGGCAATGCACACCATCCCATCCCATTACAGAACAAACGGAGCAGGACATGGCTGATACAAAAAAAATGACGGGCGGGCAGATCGTGGTCGAGTACCTGATCCGCGAAAAAGTGCCTTATGTCTTCGGTATTCCGGGCCACGGCAACACTGCATTGCTCGATGCATTCGTCGATCGCAAGGACGAGATCACCCTCGTCCCCGCGATGCATGAGCAAGGCGCTTCGCACATGGCCGACGGCTTCTATCGGGCCAGCGGGCAGATCGCCGCGGTCTGTGCCTCCATCGGCCCCGGCGCCACGAACACGCTGACCGGCATCGCTACCGCATTCGCCGACTCGATTCCGCAACTGGTGATCAGTGGTGGCGTACACACCTACATGATGGGCAAGGGCGTGCTGCAGGAGCTGGACCGCCCCCACGGCGACAACTTCCCGCGCATGGCCGAGCCTGTGGTCAAGCGTTGGTGGCAACCGAGCCATGTCGAACAACTGCCAAGTGTTATGACCCAGGCCTTCAACGTGATGCTTGAAGGTCGTCGTGGCCCGGCGCTGATCAATCTGCCGCAAGACCTGCAAGCCGAGTACGCAGAGGTGGCATTGCCTGCCCCGCAGACCCACCGTGCCCATGGTCGCCTGCATGGTGACCCGGCCGACATCACCCGCGCCGTCGAGCTGCTGCTGTCGGCCGAGCGTCCGGTGATCATGGCCGGTGGCGGCGTGATCGCGGCCAATGCCAGTGCCGAACTGGTCGCGATCGCCGAGCACGTGGGTGCGGCCGTCACGACCTCGTTCATGGGCAAAGGCTCGATTCCCGAAGACCACCCTCTGTATGCCTGGCCATGCGGTGACCTGGGCTCGATTCCAGGCAATGCCATGACCCGGGAAGCGGATGTGATCCTGGCCATCGGTTGCCGCTTCAGCGACCGTATCACCTCGTCCTATCGTCCAGGCGTGACGTTCGATATCCCGAAAACCAAGCTGATCCAGATCGACATCGATGGCTTTGAGATCGGCAAGAACTACCCGGCTGAAGTGGGCATAGTCGGCGACGCCGGGCCGATCCTGACCGCGCTGCTGGCGCAGTTGCGTGCTCAGGGCCCGGCTCGCGACTACTCCCAGTCGCCGATGTTCCAGCGCCTGCAAACCCTCAAAGGCAAATGGGAAGAACACCTCCACCCGTTGCGTACCTGCAATGAATCACCGATGACCGTGTCTCAGGTGCTGTTCGAAGCACGCAAGGTACTGCCACGCAACACCATCGTGGTCACTGACTCGAGCAACCCGCAGAACCAGGTGTTCAACGAGTTCCCGGTGTACGGTCCCAAGCAGCACATTACCCCGGGGGGCTTCTCGGGGATCGGCTTCGCGGTGCCGGCAGCCATTGGCGCCAAGATGGGTGCCCCGAGTCAGCCCGTGGTAGCTATCTGCGGCGACGGTGCTTTCCTGCAGACTGGCCAGGAACTGGCCACGGCGGTGATGATGGGCGTTCCGGCCATCTTCCTGATCATGAACAACGGCGGTTGGGCGGCCATTCGCAACCTGCAGCTGAATATGTTCGGTGAAGGCCGGGAAATGATCACCGATTTCCGCACCCCGGACGGTGCCTCATGGGAAGCTCATATTGCCGACTTCGCCAAGTCGCTGGGTGCCGCATCGGAACGCGTGACCGACCCTCTGCAGATCTGCGCGGCGGTGGAGCGTGCGCTGGCATCGGGCCGTCCATACGTCATCGAGGCGATCACCTCCCTTGACCGCCCATGGAGCAACATGCACCCGACTGGCTGGTGGGACATCACCGTGCCGGCCTACCTGGGCGACCTGCGTGACGACTACGTCGAGAAGCGCGGTTTCTGATAGCGGCTCCTTGAATTGTGCCGTCCTTCGTGGCGGCATGACTCGATGAGTCAGGAAATTCCCAGGCAGGAGAGGGCCATGTCAGCGATTAACCAAAAACGTGAACTGCAGTTTTCCGACGAGTTCGTGGAATGCTACCTCGTCGAGAATGTGAAGGATTTTGTCGTGCCTGGCGGGGTAGCCGTGAATCTGGACCACGCGCCCATACACATTGGCGGGCCGATTCCCAGCGTGGTCCCGGGCTGGAAATCCACCTGGTTGTTCAATGCCGTGATCACCAAGGCGAGCCGCGTCGCGATCTTCAGGGTTCGCAGTGAGGTCAATCTGGGGGGCTTGGTGTTTGGAGAGTGGGACTGGTTTGGCAATCGCTTTGCCAAGTTTCCGCGCACCACGCCGCTGTACATTTCCCGGTACGACGAAATTGGCAACGTCATGCTCGATCCGTTCGCCTTTGCCAATCAGCGCAAGGAAGTGAGCGACCTGCGTGAGTACGGCATTCGCCTCAATTTGTGGTGGGCACCCACGAATACCGATTGCTACCTGCACAACGAGCATCCGTTCCTTGAGATTCACACTCAGATTCACGGGACAGGGCGCATCCAGAAATTCCAGGAGCGTGATGACTCAACCCTTTACGAGCAGATCAGCATGGCGCCGGGTTATACCCATGATCCGTTTACCCATGTGCAGGCCGATGGCAACCCGACCTATCCATGGCATCGCTATTGGTCTGACTCGGATGCCATCTGGTTGGCGATCGAGTTTCATCCCGCGGCTTGATTCATGTTGCGGCGTTCTTTTCGCGGATAGCCGGGGCGCCTGACCGTCCACTCCTACACGGAAATGCATACCCTTTGGACTTGCCCCTCTCAAACCGGACACCAACTCCCCGTTAAATTGATGCTGCTGCCAAACGCCTGAATTCCCTCGGCGATCGATATTTCAAAGCGCTGTGCGGATGCTGCTCGTTGTAATGCTCGAAGGCGATCGTCAGGTTGCGCAATGCCGTTTCTCGATCCGGCTTGGGCATATGCGTTACGTAGTCCCGTTTGATCGTCTTCACGAAGCTCTCGGCTATGCCGTTGCTCTGCGGGCTGCGTACTGGCGTGGTCACCGGCTGTAAGCCGATCTGCCGGGCAAGCAGGCGCGTCTGTTCGGCGATGTAGGCCGAGCCGTTGTCGCTTAGCCATTGCACCGGCGTTGTGGGCAGTTGATCACCGAAGCGCTTTTCCACGCTTTCCAACATCAGGTCGCGGATGTCATCGCCGCTGTAGCCAGTTGGGCTCGCAACCCAGCCGATAGCTTCTCGATCACAACAGTCCAGGGCAAAGGTCACGCTCAGTTTTACGCCATCGTCACAACGGAACTCAAAGCCGTCCGAACACCAGCGCGTATCACTGGTTTTCACGGCAATACGGCCTTCATGCCGGCGCGGTACGCCAGGCTGTTTGATGCGACATTCAAGCAGCAGGTTGTGATCACGCATAACCCGGTAAACCCGCTTCACGTTGATGGCGGGCGGCGACTGGACTTCGCGCGCACGCCGCAGCAATCCCCAGACACGACGGTAGCCATAGCTGGGGAGTTCGCTGACGTGTTGCTGGATTTCAGCCACAAGCTGCGTATCGTTCAGCGGTCTGCTGCGCCGTACCTTGGGCGATACCGATTGCTTGAGTCGAACCGTTAATTGCGAGCGCGCCACACCGAGACATTCGCTGACCAGCATCACTGGTCGTCCCCCGGCAACAAGGGTGAGTGCGCAATCCATTTTCGCGAGCGAGCGATCTCCACGGCTTCCTGAAGAATTTCGACCTGCATGGTTTTCTTGCCGAGGATGCGCTGCAATTCGCGAATCTGCTTGAGCGCGTCGGCCAACTCGGAAGCAGGCACCACGGTCTCTCCGGCGCTGACCGCCGACAGGCTGCCTTCCTGGTATAGCTTGCGCCACTGGAACAGCTGGTTGGCATTGATGCCGTTTCTCCGGGCGACCACTGAAACGCTTTGCCCTAGCAGGCCGGTTATTCCGAGCAGGAGCTTCGCAACCTGCTCAAAGACGTCCACGTTCCGGGTATCGGCTACCTGAGGGATATCGAGCGCGAGGGTGCCGAACGCGATGACCTGTTGAAGGAAGCGGAGCGGCTTTTTCAACTGGCCAATCTGGCCGGTGCCAAAGGCGTTCAGGTCCTCACCGGGCCGATCAACGTACAGGCTGTGCTGGATTTTCAGCGAGGCGCCAAGCCTGAACACTACAGCGGTTTGCTGGGCCGCGATCAAGCCGAGCAGTACGCCTTGACCGCAAAAAATCTTGCAACGCTGGCCGATCTGGCCAGGCAGTACGATCTGCTGCTTTACCTTGAAGCCTTGTCCTGGACGCCCTTGAACAGCCTGGAGCACCAACTGCAACTGATCGATCGCACCGGGCGCGATAACGTCAGGATGGTCGTCGATTACTGGCATTGCTTTACCTCCGGCGTCACACCGCAGGACATTGCGGGGATGAACAAGGACGTCATCTACGGCGTGCATGTCTGTGACTCGCTCGCCTTCGAGGGCGGTGTTCCCAATGAAGAAGTCCTCAGGGACGTCCCCACGGGCAGCGGAGTGCTGGATCTTGCCGAGTGGACCGCCGCAGTAAAAGCCACTGGTTACATCGGCTGGTGGAGTTGTGAGTTGTTCTGCAAAAAACAGCAGCAGCAAAACAGCTACGCGGTTGCCAGAGAGCTGAAGGCGCTTTTGACCCGATTGGTTGGCTGATCAAAGCCTTTTCAATACCCACTGAACACTAAAAATAACTGAGGTCGTCATGGTGGATTTCATCGTGATCGGGGGCGGTTCGACCGGCTGCACGGTCGCATCGCGTCTGAGCGAAGACTCTTCTGCATCCGTTGTTCTTTTTGAAGAAGGGCCTCGTGATCGCAGTCCCTATATCCATATCCCCGGTGCCTACTACAAGACGGCCCAGGGCCCGCTGCTCAAGCGTTATGCCTGGGAGCCCACCGAGGACCAGCAGCGCACTGAGGCGCCGACCATGGTCCAGGCCAGCGTGCTGGGCGGTGGCAGTTCGGTCAATGCGATGATCTACATCCGCGGCGTGCCCGCCGACTACGAGGGTTGGGTCGAGCAGGGCGCCGCCGGCTGGGGGTACAACGACGTATTGCCCTACTTCAAGAAGGCGGAAGACAACGAGCGCTTCTGCAACGAGGTCCATGGCGTCGGTGGGCCGCTGGGGGTGTCTGATCCGATCAATATCCACCCCCTGACCAAGGTCTGGCTGCGCGCCTGCCAGCAATACGGCTTGCCGTACAACGAAGACTTCAACTCGGGCAAACCCGAAGGGTGTGGGCTGTACCAGATCACCGCGAAAAATGGTTTTCGCAGCAGCGCGGCAGTGGCCTACCTGGCGCCTGCCAAGCATCGCAAGAATCTGACGGTCAAGACGGGCTGTCGGGTGCTGCGTATTTTGCTGAAGGGCAACAAGGCCGTCGGCGTGGAATACCTCGAAAAGGGTGTGCGCCGCGTGATGCATGCCGACAAGGAAATCGTGCTGTCTTCCGGTGCCATCAACTCACCGCGCTTGTTGATGTTGTCCGGTATCGGGCCGGCCGCCCAGCTTGAAAAGCACGGTATCGAAGTGGTCAAGGATTTGCCCGGGGTAGGGCAGAACCTCCAGGACCATATCGAAGTGTCCCTGGTGTATGAATTGACCGGACCCCACAGTTATGACAAGTACAAAAAGCCGTTATGGAAAATCATGGCGGGGTTGCAGTACGCGCTGTTCCGGCAAGGTCCGGCGGCCTCCAACCTGATTGAAGGCGGTGCCTTCTGGTGGGGCGACAAGGCGGCCAAGCATCCGGACATCCAGTATTTCATGGTGGTCGGCGCCGGTATTGAAGAGGGGGTTGATTCTGTTCCGGGTGGCAACGGCTGCACTTTGAACCTGGGGCAGATACGACCCCGGTCCCGGGGTTATGTCGAGCTTCATTCGGCCGATCCGATGTCGCCACCGCGCATCGTGCCCAACTATTTCTCCGATCCCTACGACATTGAAAGCCTGGTGGACGGTTGCCTGGTGGGCGAAGCGATCATGGCCCAGGCGGCCTTCAAACCTTATGTCGCAAGGCGTCATGTGCCCGACGCCGGCGTTCGCTCGCGAGAGGCCATGAAGAAGTTCTGTCATGAAGAGGCCCATGCTGCGCTGCACCCTTCGGGGACCTGTCGCATGGGCGTCGATGAGCTGGCAGTGGTGGGGCCGGATCTCAAGGTGCATGGTATTGACGGGCTGCGGGTGGCCGATGCGTCGATCATGCCGACGTTGATTTCAGGCAACCCCAACTCGGTGTGCATCATGATTGGTGAAAAAGCCGCGGACATGATCAGGCACGGCCAATAGCGCCACTTAGACAGTGGCTGCTGCCTCCTTTGGTGTCGGTGTATTGAGAAAGGCCTGTTTCGCGCACTGGCTGATGTACAGTGCGGGGCTCACTCACACACGAAAATGCAAAGGAGTTGCCATGAAGGAAGCAGGGGGGGCACCAGGTGTCAAGACCGAAGTCGGGCCATGGACGGCGCTTGATCAGTTGAAAATCGAGTTTGCGGACGGCGGCAATCCAACCAGCGGCAGAATATACAGGAATGGCAACCAGCAGATCGCAGTGCTGCTGACGGTCAAGCCGACGGACGCCGCTGGCAATCTTCTCACCGAAATCAATTGCCCGGGCATTACCATGCGGGTGCGCTCCAGCGTGGGCCTGGTGAGTGATACCGATGCCCACCGGCTCGAGTTCGTGCCGGCTGCGGGCGTTGGCTCACGCTGGTGCTATACAGACAGACGCAACGAGTTCAGCACCGGCAGCTCGATGAACGTGGCGTTCTACAGCGGCCAGCCCGACGACGGGGACGATGGCCCGCTGAAGTTCCTTTTTTATGTGATGTGCCCGCCTGCGGAGCACTTGGCCTCCATCGCGATCGCCGCGCAGATCGATGTGCCCAATGCAAACGGGAGCGGCACCCACTCGGTGACCACGCGCCACGTGCAGCCGGATGATCTTCCGAGAGCAACGATCAGCATCACGGCCCTTGCGCCGGTCCGCTATACCGAGGCCAACACGGCCTTGACGTCCTTACTGGCCTATCAGGATCCGGGCAACAGCGCGAGCCGAAAAATGGTGGCGCGCAACTATGTGTTTGCCTGTCGGGAACCTGGCCACCAATTCATGAGATTCGATATTGCCGCCGCGAGCATCGGCGAATACTGGCATGTCTTCGACGAAGCCACGGCCTTTCAGAACCCTGGCGAGTCTTTCAAACGCTACAGGAAATTCAACATTGCCTATGTATGGAACCCTTCGGGTCCCGCGCAGGAGCAGGTATTCGGCATGCGGGAACAGTCGGGCGAGGCGCAGCACTGGTGGCCGGTCAGCGTCAATCAGGACCGCCACTCCCTCTCCTTCACTGTAGCCGAATATGACTCTACCCTGGTGGCGGGCCCGGGATTTGGCTATCCAGGCTCGCCGGTCAACGATCTGTCCGGGGGCAGCAATACCGGCAAGGCCGGGGTGTATTTCAGCGTCTGGGATCAATACGGGAATTCGGCGGATTTCACTCCTGAAACCTCCGGGTTGCTAGAGGGTTTTGCGGTTCGCCCCGGCCGGTCTTGATTGCCTCCGAAGTTCTATGGCGGCAGTGAAGAAAAAGCGCTTCATCACACACCTGAACCTTATACTTGACCCGCCGTCCAGGCAGGTTAGGTTCAGGAGTTGAAACCATGGCAGGTAGCAGTTTTTTCGCGTTGTTCGATGACATCGCAACCTTGTTGGACGACATATCGGTGATGAGCAAGGTCGCCGTGAAGAAAACCGCCAGTGTTCTGACTGATGATCTCGCGGTAAACGCGGAGAAGGTGGTTGAACTCAAGGCTGATCGTGAGCTGCCGGTGGTGTGGGCCGTGTGCAAGGGCTCCCTGGTCAACAAGGCCATTCTTGTTCCACTGGCGCTGGGGCTCAATTACCTGGCCCCTTCGCTGGTCCATTGGCTGCTGGTGATTGGCGGGATCTACCTCTGCTATGAGGGCATCGAGTCGCTTATCGAGAAGCTGGCACCCCATGGCAGCCAGGGTGAAGCACGAAAGCTGAAGAGGCTCAGTGAAGTCGAGGCGAAGGTCTACGAGGCGAAGAAGGTGAAAGGCGCCATCGTGACCGACTTTGTCCTGAGCGCCGAGATCGTGGTAATTACCCTCAATGTTGTGGCTGAGGCGCCCTTCGTGCAGCAACTGATAACGCTTGTGCTGATCTCGTTGCTGGTCACGTTTGGTGTGTACGGCCTGGTGGCTGGCATCGTCCGTATTGATGACCTCGGACTGCGGCTGCGCAAAATCACCAAACCTGGCAATGTCGCGGCCACGCTTCGGCGGATAGGCGGATGGCTGATATCGGCGGCGCCCAAGCTGATGAAGCTATTGTCCTGGGTGGGCACCATCGCCATGTTTTTTGTCGGCGGGGCGTTTATTGCGGAGGCGATCCACGGCGGTCCGGAATGGATCGTCAAGCCAGTGATCAAGCATTGGCTGGAGAACTATTTGCTCCAGGCCGTCGTTGGACTGATCGCAGGGGTCATTGCCGTCGCAATGGCTTGGACAGCAAGACGACTGACCCATCGCATCTCCGGGTAGGCCCTTGCTGCTGCATTCCCGCTGGCCCTGTACACAAACGCCACTCCATCGAGTGGCGTTGTGTTTTAACGGTCAAGGCCGGCTTTCTCGTCTTCATGTCCTGAGTGCCAGTCATCCCGGGCACTGGCGTTATTCGATGGTTTCATACGGCAGCCCGACATAGTTTTCCGCAATGGTCTTGCGTCCGGCGGCCGAGCCTGTGAAGTAATCGAGTTCGCTTTTCTGGATACGCTGGCTGAAGGCGTCAGTCCCGGGGAACCGATGAAGAATCGAGGTCATCCACCAGGAGAAGCGTTCGGCCTTCCAGACCCGACGCAGGCAGATTTGCGAGTATTTCTCCAACAGGTCGGTTCGACCTTCGCGATAAACCTTGAGCAGGATCCGGTACAACGTACTGACATCGCTCGCCGCCAGGTTCAGGCCTTTGGCGCCGGTGGGGGGAACGATATGGGCCGCATCGCCGAGCAGGAACAGGCGACCATATTGCATGGGTTCGACGACAAAGCTGCGCAAGGGCGCGATGCTCTTTTCAATCGAGGGCCCAGTGATCAATTGCTCGGCGATAGTGGGCGGCAAGCGGTGTTTGAGCTCTTCCCAGAAACGTTCGTCCGACCAGTCCTCGACCTTTTCCTCGACGCCCACTTGCACGTAATAACGGGTGCGTGTCGGCGAGCGCATGCTGCACAAGGCGAAGCCGCGCTCATGGTTGGAGTAGATCAGTTCATGGCTGACCGGCGGGGTGTCGGCCAGGATACCCAACCAGCCAAAGGGGTAGACCCGTTCAAAAATCTTCAGCGTCTCTGGCGGTATCGATTGTCGCGAGACGCCATGAAAACCGTCGCAGCCGGCAATGTAATCGCAGTCCAGGCGCACGGTCTCTCCGTGATGCTCGAAGGTCACGTAGGGACTGTCGCTCTTCATGCCGTGGGGCTGCACATTTTCGGCATCGTAAATGGTCATTGCACCCACGGCGGCGCGGGCGTCCATCAGGTCACGGGTGACTTCGGTCTGGCCGTAGACCATGACCGTTCTGCCGCCGGTCAGCGCCTTGAGGTCGATGCGTTCACAGCGTCCGTCGAAGGCCAGTTCAAAGCCGTCATGCACCAGGCCTTCGGCGTCCATGCGCTCGCTGACAGCGGCTTCGCGCAACAGATCGACCATGCCTTGTTCCAGCACACCGGCGCGAATGCGCGAGAGGATGTATTCGGGGTTCTTGCGTTCGACGATGATGTTGTCGATGCCTGCGCGATGCAGCAGTTGACCGAGCAAAAGGCCGGACGGGCCGCAGCCGATGATAGCGACTTGGGTTTTCATGGAGGGTAGTCCTGTCTGGTACCGCTGAAGGCATGAGGCCTTGCCGGGCGCTGTTGTTTTTGTCTCCTGTATTTTTAGTGGCTAAAGCGTGGATATGAAGGCAATATCCGACGCATTCCATGGACTTTTCGTGGATTGTCGCAAAGGGGAGGGAGATGTCGAAATCATCCGCTGTGCCTGTTCCGGTGTTCAAACTCTACGGCGAGACCGGTGCCTGGCCGACCCCTGACTTGATCCATTGCGAGTCGATCCCCGAGCGCAGCAAGCTGCATGGCTGGGAAATCAAACCCCACCGGCACAGCGACCTGGTGCAGCTTCTCTACGTGCAGGCAGGGCAGGCGACGCTGAAAGTCGAAGACGAGATCCACCACATCGATTCAGCCGCGCTGCAAGTCGTGCCGGCGCTGTGCGTGCACACCTTCAAGTTCTCCGAGGATATTCAAGGCCACGTGCTCAGCCTGGCGCAGCCCCTGGCCGAACAGCTCGGCGCTTCGCTCAACAGTCCGGTATTGACCACGGCGGCCTGTTACCCGATCGGCTCCGCGCATCCGTATCTGGACACACTGTTTTCAGCCATCACCCGGGAGTACGGCGAGCACCAGCCCGGCCGTGATCCGATGCTGCAATCGTTGATCACGGTGCTGTCCATCTGGCTCAGTCGCCGCAGCCTGGAACGTTCGCCGCCGGACGCCTTGCCGCTTGAGCGGGGGCGCGAGCATTTGCAGGTGTTCACCCGGACATTGGAACTGCGCTTTCGCGAGCATCTGCCCATCGAGCACTATGCGGCGACGCTGGGGATCGGCACGGCTCACCTCAATGCCCTGTGCCGACGTCTCTGCGGGCAATCGGCATTGCAGATGATCAACCAGCGACTGCTGCTGGAAGCCAAGCGCGATCTGGTCTACACCGCCATGACCATCAACCAGGTGTCGGACAGCCTGGGCTTTTCCGAGCCGGCCTACTTCTCGCGCTTTTTCAAGCGCGGCACGGGGCTGTCACCGAAACAATTCCGTATCCAGCGTTAGCGGATGCCAGGCCTCGAAGGCCGCGAGGGTCGTTATCCATAACCGTTTGGATATGAATAGGATCGGTTTTTTCAGTTTTAGAGGGGGGGCTGCCAGGGGAGACTGAGGCACAGACTGCTCGCCATGCAGCTTTAACTCTAACAATAAGGAGACCGACATGTCTGATGCGGACAACACCCGCTTGGTCATTCGTGACCGTAATTGGCACCCTGACGATTTGCTGTTGAACTTCAATCAGGGTGGCCTGCACGTCGCGCATGATCACCCCGCTGTTTCGAAAATCGCCGCGGGTACGCTTGATGTTCAGGTGTTGATCAACACCAGGCCGCTGTCCAGCTATCAATGGCGGGTGGTGCTGTTGTGTTTTCTGATCGTGTTTCTCGATGGCCTCGACACCGCGGCCATGGGTTTTATCGCCCCAGCCTTGAGCCAGGACTGGGGGATCGATCGCGCCAGCCTGGGACCGGTCATGAGTGCGGCACTGATCGGCATGGTCTTCGGTGCTTTGGGTTCCGGACCCTTGGCCGACCGTTTCGGGCGCAAGGTCGTGTTGGTGGTGGCGGTGTTTCTGTTTGGCGTGTTCAGCCTGCTGTCGGCCTACAGCAGCAATATCGATCAACTGCTGGCCCTGCGCCTGCTGACCGGCCTGGGGCTCGGGGCGGCGATGCCCAATGCCACCACGCTCCTGTCCGAATACACCCCGGAGCGCCTGAAGTCGTTGCTGGTGACCAGCATGTTCTGTGGCTTCAATCTGGGCATGGCCTGCGGCGGGTTCGTCTCGGCGAAGCTTATTCCTCTAATGGGCTGGCACAGCCTGCTGATGCTCGGTGGGATTTTGCCCCTGATGCTGGCCGTGGTGCTGTTGTTCTGGCTGCCGGAGTCGGCACGCTTTCTGGTGGTACGCCATCGCGGCGTGGAGCGGATTCGCCAGGTGCTGGCACCGATTGCGCCGCTGGACGTTGCGGCGGCCACCGGCTTCAGCGTGCCGGAACAGACGACGGTGCAGAGCCGCAACGTGCTGCAGGTGATTTTCTCCGGGACCTATAGTGCCGGTACCTTGCTGCTATGGCTGACCTATTTCATGGGCCTGGTGATCGTGTACCTGCTGACCAGCTGGCTGCCGACCCTGATGCGCGACAGCGGCGCGAGCATGGAGCAATCGGCGTTCATTGGCGCGTTGTTTCAATTCGGGGGTGTGCTCAGCGCAGTGGGTGTGGGTTGGGCGATGGACAGGTTCAACCCGCACAAGGTCATCGGCATCGCCTACCTGTTGGCCGGTGTCTTCGCCTGGCTGGTCGGGCACAGCCTGGGCAATGTCACTTTATTGGCCAGCCTGGTGCTGTTGGCCGGCATGTGTATCAACGGCGCGCAATCGGCGATGCCGTCGCTGGCCGCGCGTTTCTACCCCACTCAGGGTCGGGCCACCGGTGTGTCGTGGATGCTTGGCATTGGCCGTTTCGGCGCGATCCTCGGAGCCTGGGCCGGAGCGACGTTATTGGGACTGGGCTGGAACTTCGAGCAGGTGCTGACCGCCCTGGTGGTTCCGGCGGCCTTGGCGACCCTCGCGGTCGTGATCAAGGGGCTGGTCAGCCATGCGGACGCGACCTGACATTTCTCTATCGCCGGACGCCTCACTGAGGTGTACCGGCGTCAACGCTTACTGCTGATAGACCTTCTTCAGCAGCCTGAGCAGCTCTTCGCGCTCCTGGCTGTCGAGGGCGGACGTGGAGTCCAGGTCGCTCTCGGCAGCGATCTGTTTCAGCTCCTTGAGCAAGGTCTCGCCGGTCTTGCTGAGAAAAATCCCGTAGGAACGCTTGTCCGGTTTGCAGCGCACTCGCACCGCCAGCGCCCGGCTTTCCAGTTTGTTCAGCAGCGGCACCACCTGGGGCGGCTCGATGGCCAATGCCTTGGCCAGGTCGGCCTGCATCAGTCCGGGAGTCTGGTCGATGATCGCCAGGGCCGAGAACTGCGCCGGCCGCAAATCGTGGGCCGAGAGCCGCTCAATCAAGTTCTGGAACAGCTTCAACTGCGCCCGACGCATGGCGTAGCCGATAAGGTCGTCCAGGGCGGCGTCCAGTGGTGCCTGGGTTTCGGCGCTGTCGGCAGGGGGCTCGGGGGCGGCGGCACTCTTGGAAGACTTGGCCATTGCGGGATGGATCCTCAGGCTGGCGGTTAAGAAGACTATCTAGTTTGCCGTGGTTGCTCGGGGATAGCCATGATCTCTTACGGATCTTCATGCGCCACAAAAAGCTCAGGGGGATGGGGAGGGTACACAGTTAATTTTATTAATGGTTAATTGACATAACTAATTTTCAGGTTTAGTTTTTACTCATCTACAGCCCAGAACAAGAGAGCCCCGCCATGAGTCATTACGAAGGTCGCTGGACAACCGTCAAGGTCGAAATCGAGGAAGGTATTGCCTGGGTGATTCTCAATCGTCCGGAAAAACGCAATGCCATGAGCCCGACCCTGAACCGGGAAATGGTCGATGTGCTGGAAACCCTGGAGCAGGATCCTGCCGCCGGAGTGCTGGTGCTGACCGGTGCCGGTGAAGCCTGGACCGCGGGCATGGATCTCAAGGAGTACTTTCGCGAAGTGGATGCCGGCCCGGAGATCCTGCAGGAAAAAATCCGTCGCGAAGCCTCGCAATGGCAATGGAAGCTGCTGCGCATGTACACCAAGCCGACCATTGCGATGGTCAATGGCTGGTGCTTCGGTGGCGGTTTCAGCCCGTTGGTGGCCTGCGACCTGGCGATCTGCGCCGACGAAGCGACCTTTGGTCTCTCGGAGATCAACTGGGGCATCCCGCCGGGCAACCTGGTGAGCAAGGCCATGGCCGATACGGTGGGGCATCGCCAGTCGCTGTACTACATCATGACCGGCAAGACCTTTGGCGGGCAGAAAGCCGCCGAGATGGGGCTGGTCAACGAAAGTGTGCCGCTGGCGCAACTGCGTGAAGTCACCGTGGCGCTGGCGCGCAACCTGCTGGAGAAAAACCCGGTGGTGCTGCGGGCCGCCAAGCACGGCTTCAAGCGCTGCCGTGAACTGACCTGGGAGCAGAACGAGGATTACCTGTACGCCAAGCTCGATCAGTCGCGCCTGCTGGACACCGAAGGCGGCCGTGAGCAGGGCATGAAGCAATTTCTCGACGACAAGAGCATCAAGCCTGGCTTGCAAGCGTATAAACGCTGAAACACGCGGCGTACAGCCGGCGCATCCGGTTGTGCGCGGCGTTCATGCCGCTTGAACGTATTCCCGATAATGACAATAAAGAGGAATCACCATGCTGGACGTGCCCCTGCTGATCGGCGGCCAGTCGTGCCCCGCCCGGGACGGTCGAACCTTCGAACGGCGTCATCCGGTGACCGGTGAAGTCGTGTCGCGGGTTGCCGCCGCCACCCTGGAAGATGCCGACGCTGCCGTGGCCGCAGCCAAGGCGGCCTTCCCGACCTGGGCGGCCCTGGCTCCCAATGAGCGACGCAGCCGCCTGTTGCGTGCGGCGGAGCAGTTGCAGGCCCGCAGCGCGGAATTCATCGCGGCGGCCGGCGAGACCGGCGCCATGGCCAACTGGTATGGCTTCAATGTGCATCTGGCGGCCAATATGTTGCGTGAAGCCGCGTCCATGACCACCCAGATCAATGGCGAAGTCATTCCCTCCGATGTCCCCGGCAGCTTCGCCATGGCCCTGCGCCAACCGTGCGGCGTGGTACTGGGTATCGCCCCCTGGAATGCCCCGGTGATCCTCGCCACCCGGGCTATTGCCATGCCATTGGCCTGTGGCAACACCGTGGTGCTCAAAGCGTCGGAACTGAGCCCGGCGGTGCATCGGTTGATCGGCCAGGTGTTACAGGATGCCGGCCTCGGTGATGGAGTGGTCAACGTCATCAGCAACGCGCCGCAGGATGCCGCCGCGATTGTCGAGCGGCTGATCGCCAACCCGGCGGTACGGCGAGTCAACTTCACCGGCTCGACCCATGTCGGGCGCATCGTCGGTGAACTGTCGGCGCGACATCTCAAGCCGGCGTTGCTGGAACTGGGTGGCAAGGCGCCATTTCTGGTGCTGGCGGATGCCGACCTGGACGCGGCGGTGGAGGCTGCGGCCTTCGGCGCCTTCTTCAACCAGGGGCAGATCTGCATGTCCACCGAGCGCCTGGTCGTCGATGTCAACGTCGCCGATGCCTTTGTCGCCAGGTTGGTGGCGAAGATCGCCACCTTGCCGGCGGGCAACCCCGACGCCGGGGATTGCGTACTCGGCTCCCTGGTGGACGCCAGTGCTGGCGAGCGCATCAAGTTGTTGATCGACGACGCCCTCGACAAGGGCGCCACTCTGGTCGCCGGCGGTCAATTGGAGGGCAGCATTTTGCAGCCGACCTTGCTCGACGGTGTCACCGACGCCATGCGCCTGTACCGCGAAGAGTCCTTTGGTCCGGTGGCCGTGGTGCTGCGCGGTGACGGCGATGAAGAACTGCTGCGCCTGGCCAACGATTCCGAGTTCGGCCTGTCGGCGGCGATTTTCAGCCGTGACACCGGCCGCGCCCTGGCCTTGGCCCAGCGGGTCGAGTCGGGCATCTGCCATATCAACGGCCCGACCGTTCACGATGAGGCGCAGATGCCCTTCGGCGGGGTCAAGTCCAGCGGCTATGGCAGTTTTGGCGGCAAGGCGGCCATCGAGCAGTTCACTCAATTGCGCTGGGTGACCTTGCAGAATGGACCGCGGCACTACCCGATCTGAGCATCTGTCGCCGCCTGCGTGCGGGGCGGACATAACAATAACAAGGTTGCAGTCACAGGCTGCCATGCCCCGATTGACCGCTTTCGGCGGGCCGGCGGCATGTCTTGATGGAGGACAAGCACGTGAGTTCCGAATTCAGATCGCTATCCCAGACCGAGGCCAGTGCGCCGCGTTATCGCCACGTGTCCATCGGCCATCCCGCGGTCGAGGTCAGCGAAGAGCAGGGCATCCTGTCCATGCGCTCCCTCGAACCCCTGGCCGAGTTGCCTGCCCGCTTGCTCGATCGCCTGGTGCACTGGGCCGAGATACGCCCGCAACAGACCTTTGTCGCGGCGCGTCAGGACGGCGGTGGCTGGCGGAGGGTGAGTTACGCCGAGATGCTGGCCAGTGTCCGTGCCATTGCCCAGGGCTTGTTGCCTTATGGTCTTTCGGCCGAGCGACCGCTGGCGATCCTCTCGGGCAACGACATCGAGCATTTGCAGATCGCCCTGGGTGCCATGTACGCCGGTATTCCCTATTGCCCGATCTCACCGGCCTATTCGTTGTTGTCCCAGGATTTCGCCAAGCTGCGGCATGTCTGCAATCTGTTGCAGCCGGGGCTCGTGTTCGTCAGTGAAGTCACGCCCTTCCAGCGGGCGATCGACGCCGTGTTGCCGCTCGATACGCCGTTGATCAGCGTGCGTGGCGATATCACGGGGCGTGCGCAGGTACGCTTTGCCAGCCTGCTGCAACAACCCGGCGGTTCCGAAGCCGAAGCGGCGTTTGCCGCCACCGGGCCCGACAGCATCGCCAAGTTTCTGTTTACCTCGGGCTCCACCAAGCTGCCCAAGGCGGTGGTTACCACCCAGCGCATGCTCTGCGCCAACCAGCAGATGCTGTTGCAGACCTTCCCTGTGTTCGGCGAAGAACCGCCAGTGCTGGTGGACTGGCTGCCGTGGAATCACACCTTCGGCGGTAGCCACAATGTCGGTATCGTGCTGTACAACGGCGGGTCCTTTTACCTGGACGACGGCAAGCCCACCGTCCAGGGTTTTGCAGAAACACTGCGCAACCTCAAGGACGTGTCGCCCACCGCCTACCTGACCGTGCCCAAGGGCTGGGAGGAACTGGTCAGCGCCCTGGAGCAGGACGCTGAGTTGCGTGAATGTTTCTTCTCGCGCATGAAGCTGTTCTTTTTCGCCGCCGCCGGATTGTCCCAGCGGGTCTGGGACCGCCTGGACCGGGTCGCCGAAACGCATTGTGGCGAACGTATTCGCATGATGGCCGGGCTTGGCATGACCGAGGCGGCACCGTCCTGCACTTTCACCACCGGGCCGTTGTCCATGGCCGGGTACATCGGCTTGCCGGCGCCTGGCTGTGAGGTGCGCCTGGTGCCGGTGGATGGCAAGCTGGAGGGGCGCTTTCGCGGGCCGCACATCATGCCGGGTTACTGGCGCGCGCCGCAGCAGACCGCCGAAGTCTTCGATGAGCAGGGCTTCTACTGTTCCGGCGATGCCCTCAAGCTCGCGGATCCGCGGGACCCACAACTGGGCCTGATGTTCGACGGGCGGATCGCCGAGGACTTCAAGTTGTCCTCCGGGGTCTTTGTCAGCGTCGGCCCCTTGCGCAATCGCGCGGTGCTCGAAGGTTCACCCTATGTCCAGGACCTAGTGGTGGCCGCGCCGGATCGCGAGTGCCTGGGGGCGCTGGTCTTTCCCCGCGTGTATGAGTGTCGACGTCTGGCCGGTTTGAGTCCGGACGCCAGCGATGTCGAGGTCCTGGCCAGCGTGCCTGTGCGCCTGTGGTTCAGCGACTGGCTGCAACGGCTCAACCGCGACGCCACCGGTAATGCCAGCCGCCTGGAGTGGATCGCGCTGCTCGATGAACCTGCCTCCATCGATCGCGGTGAAATCACTGACAAGGGCTCGATCAATCAGCGCGCCGTGCTGCAGTGGCGCGCCGCCAAGGTCGAAGCGTTGTATCGCGGCGAAGAGCCTTCCATCCTGCGTGCCGGGTCTCAACCGTGAACAGCGCGGGGCAGTATTCGAGCTTTCACGATGTGGCGGTTTTCGAAGCCCTGCGCACCCCTTGGGTCGATCTCGGCGGGGCCTTGGCCCAGGTCTCGCCGATCGACCTGGGGATCAAGGTCGGGCGCGAGGTGCTGGCTCGCGCCGCCATCGATCCAACGGCGGTGGACAGTGTGCTCGCCGGCTCCATGGCCCAGGCCAGTTTCGATGCCTATTTGCTGCCTCGCCATATCGGCCTCTACAGTGGCGTGCCGCAAGGGATCCCGGCGTTGGCGGTGCAGCGTATCTGCGCCACTGGCTTGGAACTCTTGCACCAGGCCGCGAGGCAGTTGGACGAGGGTGTGCAGTTGGCCCTGTGCGTGGCAACTGAATCCATGTCGCGCAATCCGATTGCCGCCTATGTCCACCGCGACGGTTTCCGGCTCGGTGTCGCCGTGGAGTTCAAGGACTTTCTCTGGGAAGCGCTCTACGACCCGGCGCCAGGTCTGGATATGATTGCCACCGCCGATAACCTGGCCCAGCGCTATGGCCTGAGTCGTGAGGTGGTGGATCGCTATGCGCTGGAGAGTCATCAACTGGCGCTGCAGGCTCAGGCGGACGGCTGGTTTACACCGGAGCTGGTGGCGCTGGGCAATGAACGCTTTGAGCTGGCCGGCTATCAGGTACGGAGTATCCAGTTGCCACGAGGCGTGGACCGGGTGACGCGGGATAGTCACCCGCGGCCTACCGATCTTACGGCCTTGAGCCGGTTGCGCTCGGTGCATGACGGCGGCGTGCAAACGGCCGGCAACAGTTGCGCGCTGGTCGATGGCGCGGCGGCAGCGCTGGTGGGGAGAGCCTCTGCGGCCTATCGTCCGGTGCTGGCCCATTTGCTGGCCAGTGCCGTGGTGGGCGTGGCACCGGAATTCATGGGCATAGGGCCGGTGCCGGCGATCCAGTTGCTGCTGCAGCGTAGCGGGCTGGCCCTGGGCGATATCGGCTTGCTGGAAATCAACGAAGCGCAGGCGGCCCAGGTACTGGCCGTGGCCCAGGCGTTGGGACTGGATGGCGACCGGCTCAACCGACGGGGTGGTTCGATTGCCTTGGGTCATCCGTTGGCTGCCAGCGGTTTGCGCCTGGTGTTGAGCCTGGCCAGGCAGTTGCGTGAGGGCAATCTGCGTTACGGCATCGCGGCGACGTGTGTCGGCGGCGGGCAGGGCATGGCCCTGCTGATCGAAAATCCCGGGTACCCAGGCTGAAGCCAGGCGTAGTTGGCCGATTCGTAAAGAGCGCCCTGCAGCCAGCCCGGACCTTGCGTTACTATGGCGACCTACCTTTCTGGAAGTTGCCTGGATGAGTAAGCCCGGTCAAACGGTGCTGGTTGCGCTGCGCAAGATGATCGCCTCCGGCGAATTGGCGGCTGGCGAACGGCTGATGGAAAACCCCACGGCGGAGCTTTTCGGTGTCTCACGGATGCCGGTGCGCATGGCGTTTCGTACGCTGGAGCAGGAAGGCCTGCTGGTGCGTTTTGGCGGACGCGGGTTTCAGGTGCGCTCCGTCAACCCCGATGATATTGCCGGCGCGGTCGAAGTGCGGGGCGTGCTCGAAGGGCTGGCGGCGCGCCAGACGGCCGAGCGGGGGCTTTCGGACGAGGCCCGGGCCGCCCTTGAACAGTGCCTGTCGCAAGGTGATCAACTGTTCGACAAAGGGTTTGTGACCATCGAGGACCTTGAACTCTATCACGATCTCAACATGCGTTTTCACCAGGTGATCGTCGAAGGCAGCCACAACCCGGCTATCGCCGACGCCCTGGCGCGTAACGACCACTTGCCTTTCGCTTCTGTGACCGCCCTGGCGGTGGACCGTGACGACATGGTTCGCGAGTACCGGCGTTTCAACTATGCGCACATGCAGCACCATTCGGTGTTCGATGCCCTGGTCAACCGCCAGGGCGCGCGTGCCGAAGCCATCATGCGCGAGCACGCCAACGCTACCTTGCGCTATGCCGAGATCTTCGGCTCGGCGGCGGCCGAAGAGCGGATGAAGGTTATTCTCCGCTCGTAATTCCAGCCTTGCCGGCTGCACTGATGGACACCTGAGCACTGACCTCGGACGGAGTCGAGGTGGGCGAGGGGAGCCTGACATCCAATTGTCATTTTTTGATCGTGAAAACGCCATGTTCCTTGAGTAATGTCGCTCTCAATGAGATCGATCTCAAGCGAGCAAAAATGACTGATTTGAAAGAGGTGGCACAACTGGCCGGTGTTTCGCGGGCGACTGCGGCGCGAGCCTTTGCCTCCCCTGAAGTGGTGCGTCCAGCGACTCGAGAACAAGTATTCGCCGCAGCGCGTGAACTGGGTTTTCGGCCCAATCGTCTCGGCCGCCAACTCCGTCTGCAAACCACCAAACTGATTGGCGTTGTGGTTCCTAATCTGCTCAACCCGGTGTTCGCCGAGCAATTCCAGGCGATGGAGCGCGCTGCTCGCTTACGCGGTTACAACCTGTTGCTGGCAACGACCGACTACAGCAGCGAACGTGAAAGCGCGGTGGTCGAGGAATTGTTGCGTCAGCGCGTCGATGGTCTGGTCCTGACGGTCACGGATGCCGATCGGAGCCGGGTACTGCAAAGCCTTGCCAGGGAAGACACCCCCTTTGTACTGGCCTACCACCAACCCGGAAATCCTGACTACAGCAGCGTGTCCGTGGATAACCGCGCGGGCATGGCGCTGGCCACCCGTTATCTGCTGGAAGCGGGGCATTGGCGGATCGGCATGGTCGCGGGTCCCGCCTTGCAGTCCGACCGCGCTCGCCTGCGTTACGCCGGTTATTGCGATGCGATGCGTGAGGCCGGTCTCGACCGCTTGCCAGTGATTGAAATGCCCGCCCACATCCAGGCTGACTTCGCCGCTATCGAGCCGTTTCTACACGGCCCGCAAGCGCTCAGTGCGCTGGTCTGTTCCAACGATTTGCTGGCAATCAGTCTGATTGCGCAACTGCGACGTAACGGCTGGAACGTACCTCGACAGCTCTCGGTCATCGGCTTTGACGGCATCGCCCTGGGCACCCAGATACACCCGACACTGTGCAGTGTCGTTCAACCCATCGCGACGCTGGCCTATACCGTGATCGATCAGTTGCTGGCGCAGATCGCCGGCGCCGCACCGGCTTCCCATTGCCTGCCTTGTCATATCCGGCCAGGCGAAAGTACTCAGCCCTACGAGGAGATATTTGATGATCCGCATCAGTAAAACCCTGGCCGCTTTGCTGCTGTGCGGCGTGGTCAACCTGGCGCAAGCCGCGCAAACGGCCATCTGCTACAACTGCCCGCCGGAGTGGGCGGACTGGGGCTCCCAACTGAAGGCGATTGCCGATAGGACTGGCGTGCAGGTTCCGCAAGACAACAAAAACTCCGGTCAGTCATTGGCGCAGTTGGTCGCCGAGCAAGCCGCGCCGGTGGCTGACGTCGTGTATTACGGCGTCACCTTCGGCTTGCAGGCGCAAAAGGCCGGGGTGGTTGGTACCTATAAACCCAAGGGTTGGGAGCAGATTCCCACCGGACTGAAAGACCCTGAAGGCCACTGGTTTGCGATTCATTCCGGCACGTTGGGCATTATGGTCAATGTCGATGCGCTGGGTGGCTTGCCCGTGCCACAAAGCTGGAACGACCTGCTCAAACCGGAATACAAAGGCATGGTGGGCTACCTCGATCCATCAAGTGCGTTCGTCGGTTACGTGACGGCGGTGGCCATCAACCAAGCCATGGGTGGCAGCCTGGATAACTTCGCTCCAGCCATCGATTACTTCCAGAAACTGGCGAAAAACGCACCCATCGTGCCCAAGCAGACGGCCTACGCCCGGGTGTTGTCCGGTGAGTTGCCGATTCTGGTCGATTACGACTTCAACGCTTATCGGGCGCGTTACAAGGACAATGCCAACGTTGCCTTTGTGATTCCCAAGGAAGGCAGCATCAGCGTGCCTTACGTCATGAGCATGGTCGGCAATGCCCCGCATCGGGCCAATGCCGAGAAGGTCTTGGATTTTGTCCTGTCCGATCAAGGCCAGGCGTTGTGGGCCAAGGCCTACCTGCGGCCAGTGCGAGCGATAAAGATGCCTGCGGACGTCGCCGCGCAGTTCCTGCCGGACAGCGATTATGCCCGGGCTGGCGTGGTCGATTACGAACATATGGCGGCAGTGCAGGAAGTCTTTTCCGCGCGTTATCTGAGTGAGGTCAAGTAAGTGATGGGTTCGCAAGTCAAAGCCCGGGAAGGCCGCTCGTGCTTGACCTTAGTGCCACGCTTGCGGCCGACCGCTGCCTGGGCGCTGGCGCCGGCGGCCGCCGTGCTGTTCGCGTTCTGGTTACTGCCACTGACGCACCTGATTGTGCTGGGTGGGCAAAGTCGCGATGGCAGTGACAACGGCTATTGGCAGGTGCTGAGCAGCGCGCAATACCTGGGCAGTCTGGCGCAGACCTGCATGCTGGCCCTGGTGGTGACCCTCGCGGCGCTGCTGGTGGGCGGCGTCAGCGGGGTGTTTCTCTCGCGCCAGCGTTTCTTCGGCCGTTCGGCCCTGGTCGCCTTGTTGACCTTCCCACTGGCGTTTCCCGGCGTGGTGGTCGGCTTTCTGGTCATCCTGCTGGCCGGCCGCCAAGGGCTGTTCGCCAGCCTTGGTCTTGAGCTGGCGGGTGAGCGCTGGATTTTTGCCTACTCGCTGACAGGGCTGTTTGTCGGCTACCTGTACTTCTCGATTCCGCGGGTGATTCTCACCGTGATGGCGGCGTGTGAAAGCCTGGATCGCAGCCTGGAAGAAGCAGCCCATTCACTGGGCGCGGGCCACTGGCGAGTGGTCTGCGATGTCATCGTGCCTGGTCTGGCGCCGGCGTTGGTGTCATGCGGGGCGATCTGCTTTGCCACGTCCATGGGGGCCTTTGGTACCGCCTTCACCCTGGGCACGCGGCTGAACGTAACCCCGGTAGCGATTTATAACGTGTTCACCAACTACGCCAATTTTGCGCTGGCCGCCGCGCTGTCAGTGGTCTTGGGCGTGCTGACCTGGCTGGTGTTGTTGCTGGCCCGCACGTTGGTCAAACCATCGAGGACGGTCTTGTGAAGCGTTCAACACTGTTTGTCGGGCAACTGCTGTTTACCTTGCTGGTTTGCGCTTTCATGTTGGTCCCCGTATTGATGTCGCTGCTGGCCGGATTGACGCGTAATTATTTCCAGGGGATATCCAGCGGCCTGACATTCGAATGGCTGGTGCAAGTCTGGCAGGCCTACGCTCCGACGGTCTGGCTCTCCCTGCAACTGGCCGCAGCCTGTGCGCTATGTGTCTGTGTGGTTGGCGTGCCGGCGGCCTATGGGTTGGTACGGATGAACAATCGCTTCAGCCGCGCATTCGAGGAACTGATGGTGCTGCCGGTCGCCATGCCCGGCCTGGCCAGCGCGCTGGCTTTGTTGCTGACCTATGGCCAGTTTGGCGAGTTTCGCAGCAGTTGGCTGTTCATTCTGGTCGGCCATGTGCTGTTCACCCTGCCGTTTCTGGTGCGCCCGGTGATGGCGGTAATGCAACGCCAGCATCTGCCGGTCCTGGAAGAGGCGGCGGCGAGCCTGGGCGCCGGGCCGATCCGGCGTTTCTTCAATGTGGTGCTGCCCAACTGCCGGGCAGGGATTCTTGCTGGTGTGTTGATGGTTGTCACCCTGTCGTTGGGTGAGTTCAACCTGACCTGGATGCTCCACACCCCGATGACCAAGACATTGCCGGTGGGCTTGGCCGACAGTTATGCCTCGGCCCGGCTGGAAGTCGCCAGCGCCTACACCCTTATATTTCTGATGATGATCGTGCCGCTGCTTATCGCACTGCAGGCCATCAGCAGCCGTCTTTCCCGTGGAGAAAAACGATGACCGGAACCACCATTCGCCTTGAGGGTTGTCGCAAGGCGTTCGCTGATGGCACCGTTGCCGTACATGATCTGAACCTGACCATCGAAGCCGGGGAAACCCTGGCGATCCTCGGTCCTTCCGGTTGCGGTAAAACCACCACTCTGCGCTTGATCGCAGGTCTTGAGCGCCCGGACGTAGGGCGGGTGATGTTTGGCGACAGCGACGTCACGCGCTTGCCCATCGAGCGGCGCGACGTGGGCATGGTGTTCCAGAACTATGCGTTGTTTCCGAACCTGGATGTGGCCGGCAACATCGTTTATGGCCTGAAAGTTCGCGGTCTGTCAGCTGCCGAGCGCAACAAGCGCTGCGCAGAGTTGCTGGAACTGGTCGGGCTGGAGGATCACGGCAAGCGCCGTATCCACGAGTTATCCGGTGGTCAGCGTCAGCGGGTCGCCCTGGCCCGCGCCCTGGCCCCGCGGCCCAAGGTGTTGCTGCTCGATGAGCCGTTGGCGGCGCTGGACGCACAGTTACGTGAGCGCCTGCGCGGCGAACTGGATCAGTTGTTACGCGGTCTGGGAATCACCGCGGTGTTCGTCACCCACGATCAGGGTGAAGCCATGGCCTTGGGTGATCGCATACTGGTCATGGAGCACGGTCGCGTCGCGCAGTTGGCCAGTCCGCGGGAGATCTACCAGCAGCCGGCCAATGCGTTCGTCGCCAGCTTCGTGGGCAACCTCAATGCCTTTTCGGTGATCGAGCGCACGACCGATGGTTTGAAAGTCAGCGGCGGCGAATTGCCGTGGAACTGCACCAGCCTGCCTACCACGGTGTATTGCCGCCCTGAGCATCTGCGGGTAATGGAATGCCAGGGGCACCTGCGCGGACGTCTTGTCGGTCAGTTTTTTCAGGGGGCGCAAAGCCGTCTGCTGGTGGATGTCGGCGCCGCACAACCCTTGTTGGTGGACAGCGCCGAGGGAGTCATCCATCCCACCGGCGCACTGATTGCCCTGGCTGTGCAACCGCAGGTGCTGTTCACCCTGTAATCCCAATGTCCTGGTTTCCAGAGAGCTTATTTTGAACCGTCCGTTTCTTATTGCGCAGATCAGCGATCTGCATCTCAAAGCCGCTCAACGACTGAGTTATGGCGTCGTCGATACCCTGGGCGCGTTACGGCGTGCGGTCGATCATTTGAATGCACGTCATCCGCGCCCCGACATCGTGTTGGTCAGTGGCGATCTGGTCGACTTCGGTCGTCCTGATGAATATGCCGTGCTGCGCCCCGAGCTGGCCCGCCTGCACATGCCTTTCTACCTGGTGCCCGGTAACCACGACAATCGGGAGCATTTGTCGGCGGCATTCGCCGATCACACCTACTTGCCGAGAGTGGCCGGTGAACCACTGGATTGGGTGGTCGAGGAGCATCCGCTACGCCTTATCGGTCTGGACACGAGCATACCCGGCGCCCATGGCGGCCAGTTGCAGGACCGTCAGTTGCATTGGCTCGATGAACAACTGGCCCGTCGCCCCGAGGCGCCGACGCTCTTGGTTCTGCATCATCCGCCGTTTATCAGTGGCATTGGCCATATGGACCGCGAGCCGTTCATCAATGCGCCGGCATTGGAGCGGCTTATCGCCCGTCACCGGCAGGTGGAGCGCCTGCTGTGTGGGCACTTGCATCGGCCGATGCAGCGGCGTTTCGGCGGCAGCCTGATTTGTGTGTGCCCCGGTACCTCACATCAAATCGTGCTGGACCTGCAGCCCACCGCCCCGGCGCATTTCAACCTGGAACCGCCGGGGTATCTGTTGCATCACTGGCATGAGCAGGCGTTGGTGACCCATAACGGCGTGTTTGGCGAATATCCGGGACCGTATCCGTTCTATGATGCCCATGGACTGATTGATTGAATGCTCTCGCCGGGGATTTCAAGGCCCGTTACCGAGGAGGCGCTTGGGGGCCCGAGTCGGGTCTGATCGACAAATGTCTCTCGATGATCCCCAGCAACAATGGGTTGTCCACGGTCTGCAGTATGTTCACCAGGCCACTGCTGGGGGGCGCGATGGCAACCTCCAGCCGTAGCGGTTGTTTGTAACGCCAGGTCTTCCCCCGGCTCCGGCCGGCGTGCAGTTCCACATCCGCATGGTACTGCGCCGATGTTGCGACGCTGGGGTCAAGCAGCCAGGCGATGACCAGGGCATCGTGTATCCAGCAGCCGGCCAAGTTGCGAGTGGATATCGAGTAATCGATCCATGGCCTGAAGGTCTCGCTGACAAAACTCGCCAGGGGCGTATCGAATTGTTCAATGCGGTCCAGATCGTCGTGGGTCATCAAGGTTTGCGTAGTGACATCCAGGGGCACCAGGGTGATATTGGCGCCGCAGTTCAGCACGCAGTGCGCCGCCTCCGGGTCGAACCCGAAGTTGGTGTCCTTGATGTAGTCATCCAGGTTGAATACACCGCCCATGATCACGATTTCCCTGACCGCCGTGATCATTTGCGGGTAGCGTTCAATCGCCAGGGCCACGTTGGTCAATGGTCCGATCGCGACCAGCGTGATCTGCCCCGGGTTGGCACAAATCAATTGGCCGATGGCATCCGCTGCCTCCTGTTCCGGCGCTTCGAATTCAAGGGGGCGACGTACGCCGTGCCACAAATGGGATAACTGGCGCTTGTGCACGGTATTGTCCAGTGCCTCGCGCCAGGGGGCGCTCGGCTCCTGTAACGCCTGGGTGCTGCCCCTGACGACGGGCAGGGAGCGACCGACCCTGGTCATCAGGTCCTTGGCGACGTTGTAGCCCACGGCGCTGGGAGTATTGCCGGCAACGGTGGTTACCAATTCAAGAGATATTTCGGGAGCGGCCAGTGCCAGCGCCAATGCCAGGCCATCATCGACATTCGCGCCTGCGATCCCGTTCCCTGGATCGCAATCAATAATTAAACGTTTCATTCCACCTTCTTTTTAGGTCTGTGGTGCTTTAATCGCGTTGCATCCGCAGGACTCACCAATCATCAAGCGGTGAGAAAACTCTTGCAGCTTCACCTCGCCATTCCAGGCCAGCAGCATCGCAATGGCCGCCTTGGCCATTTCTCTGACAGGCTGACAGACCGTGGTCAGTGAGGGGGTATAAAAGGCTGATTCTTCAGTGCCGTTGAAGCAGACCAATGCCACCTGCTCCGGGACTCGCATGCCGTGCTCCGACAGCGCTCGGATGCAGCCTATTGCCTGTGCTTCATTGGCGCAGAACAGCGCGCGGGGAGGGCGACCGTTGGCCAACATGCGCTGTGCCGCTTCATATCCGCCTTGTCGTGTGTAGTCAGCCGGGAATATCCACTCCGGGCGCTCTTCGATCCCGTAGTCGGCCAAGGCGTTACGCCATCCGCCCAGGCGGTCTTGAGCGTTCAGCATTTCCAGCGGTCCACAGATAGTGCCCACCTCGCGGTAGCCATGGCTCAGCAAGTGCGCTGTGACTTGACGGGCCGCGGCTCGTTCATCGACATGCAGCATATTGACAGGCAGGTCGGGATCGACCCGATCAAGCATTACGAATGGCGTGCCACTGGCTTGAATCAGATCAATGTAGGGATGGCGGTCGACGCTGGTGTAGAACAGGCCATCCACCTGCTGCCTCAGGAGGTTATTGATCAGGTCCAGCTCGCGCTTGCGGCAGTCACCGGCATCGCCTAGCAGGATCACCAGGCCATTGTCCAGCGCCTCCTGTTGCAGTGCATGGGCAAAGGAGGCGATGAAGGTATTCGAAATGTTGGGGACGATGAGCCCGTAGGTCCGGGTCTTGCCGGAAGCGAGCGCCTGAGCCACCCCGTTGGGTCGGTAACCGGTGCTTTTTATCGCGTCCAGTACGCGCTGGCGAGTGGCCTTGGCGACGGGCCTGGGGCCGTTGTTGATCACGTAGCTGACCACCGCCACCGAGGTTCCGGCTTCGCGGGCGACGTCATCTCGTGTGACTCGGCTTGAGTTTTGTTTTATCAAAACAACCTACCATTTCTTGTGAATAGACAGACATACAGGGGCCCGCGCAGCTTATCTACTCGCGTAGACTCTTGCGCTGGAAAAACTCCGAAAAAGGGCTGAGGTGGGAGCCGGAACATGCCGCTTCGTCAGCTGGCCAGTACCGCTTTGTGGGATGTGGCATTGTCACCTCGGTTTTGTGTCAGTTTGATGACTGGAGCATTGTTCCCGCGAGTTACCCGCAGCCCCCTTTTCAGCATGTTGGCGAATCAGAAGAACGTGTAGGTGTAGCTGAAGATCAGGCGGGCCTGATCGACCGCTGCGACGTTTGGAATGCCACTGCGCAAGCTGCCTTCGCGCAGGGAGGTGCCGAAACCTTTCAGGAAGCCACTCTGCACCACATAGTCGATGCGCATGTCACGTTCCCATTCCGAGTATCTGGCACCGCCGGTCGAACGGATATCGTCGCCATGCAGGTACATGGCCGATGCGGAGAGGCCGGGGACCCCAAGCGCGGCGAAGTCATAAGAGTACTGGGCAAAGTTGGTGTTTTCTCCCGCGCGGATAAAGGAGTTGGCCATGACGTCGGTGATGAGGTAGACACTGGCACCGCCGTTGCCTTCGTTATTGCCCGCGCCGCTCAGTACGTTGCCTTGGTTCAAATACACCGTGCCGCCCGAGTCGGAAACCTGTTGCCGGCCGAGCATGAACGAACTGCCGCCCAGGGAGTAAGTGACGGCTGCGCTCCAGGTCGTGTTATCGACTTTCCCCGGGTGACTGGCATAGCCGCCGTTGTTGTTGAAGATATAACCTGGGTCGCCATTTTTACCCTGAGCGGTGCTGTTAAAGTAACGCAGGTCGGTTTTGATCCTAGAGTTGTCGCTGAGTGGAGTGGTGTTCAAAAAGCCGAGGAAATGTTGCTGGTAATAATTACTGAGATTGGCGTAGTAGTATTGAATAACTGTATCGTTGTTAAGTTTCCAGTCTCCACCGGCATAAGTGAATTTGTTACTTGAGCGGGTGCCGCCAGCAACGGCCAATCCTGTGGCATTTGAGGATGCACGTCCCGTCGAGCTATTCAGTTGCCCGGCATTGATCGTCAGGTTATCAAATTCTCTGGACATCATCGTGACCCCCTCAAAAGTTTGTGGGAGCAGTCGACCATCGTTTGCAACCAGGATGGGAAGGTTGGGGGAGAGCGCACCGCCAGCATGAAATTCTGTTTTCGAGAGGCGAGCCTTGGCATTGCCCGCCAGCCGGCTCCAGTTGTCCACGGGGGTGCCGTCGGAGTTCACCGGAACAAATGAGTTCGAGGTGCTGGCGTTCGGGTGTTGGATCCCCCCGGAAAGATTAAACGCGTGCATGGCTTGGACATCGAGACCAAAACCCACCGTGCCTTCGGTAAACCCTGAGAGATAGTCCAGTTTGAAACCTTGTGCCAGTTCGCTTTGGTCGACACCCGGGGCATTCGGGTTATCATTGCGAAGGTAGTAAGTGCGTGAGTTGAGCGTGGCACTACTGTCATCGATAAAACCGGCGGCGAGTGTTTGTTGTGCCAGGATACTTGCTGTAACGGCCAGTGCGAGAGTGGGGCTTTTCATTGCGATACTCCTATGGTTTTGCGGATGGATAGGCGTGCGTCTACTCGACGTGTAAACAGTCGGTCGTACAGGGTCATGTTTTTCTAAGCGACGTTAAAAGTTATCAGTGAGGCGGTCTGATATGGGGGTTGTTATATTTGGCTGCGTAATGACTACCGCTCAAGTGGGTGGAGCGCGGTTGTGGCAGTTGAATGTTTCGCTGTGCCAGGCGCGCCCTGGAACTTGGCCGCCCTCTAAATCGCGTCTTCCAGGGTGTTCAAATCGCGACCGCGAGTTTCCGGGGCAACAAAGGTCGTCAGCAGGCCAATCCCCGCCATCGCGACAAAGTAGGTGGCAATCGGCCACCAATGTCCGGTCCATGAGAGGAGTGCGGCGGCGACCAGTGGCGCGGTGCCGCCCGACAGAATCGAACCCAGTTCCTTGGCCATGGCCAGCTTGGTATAGCGATTCCTTACCCCGAATAGCTCAACGCTCCAGGCCGCTTGCACGCCAAAGATTCCCAGTGATGCCAGGCCCATGCCCAGCACGATGGTGGCTGTGACGATGCTCGGGTCGCGGGAGTCGAGCAACATGAATGCCGGGAAGGCATAGAGCATCAGGAGCAGGCAGAACCAGCGGTAGATAACGCGCCGACCAAAGCGATCAGACAGCCAGCCGGCCAATGGGATGATTAAAAAACCCAGTATCGATGCGATCAACACGGCCTGGGTCGCGACGGATTTATTGACCGCGAGCACTTTCACCACGTAGCCGACGATAAACCCTTGGGCCAGGTAGGAGGGGCCGTTTTCACCGATGCGCAAACCGACCATGGTGAGAAATGCCCGGCTGCCTTTCCAGAAGCCGGCAGGCTGTTCGAGGGGGGAGAGCGCGGCGATGGTGCTGTTGCGCTGGGCCTGCAATTGGGCCTTTCTGAGTTCGAATACCGGTGTTTCTCGCAGGTTGCGTCGGATCCACAGGGTGGCCAGTGCAATCAGCGAACTGCACAGGAACGGGATGCGCCATCCCCATTCCTGCAATGACTGTTGATCCATTTGCACAACAGCAAGCCAGACCACTGAGGCCAGCAGGGTGCCGCTGTTCGAGCCCAGGGCAATCACCGATGACACCAGACCCCGTCGTTGTGCGGGGGCAAACTCACCCAGCATCACCGTACCCGCTGCCAGTTCGGCCCCCGCGCCAAAGCCCTGGGTAAAGCGCAGCACTACCAGACACACGGGAGCCCAGAGGCCGATCGATGAGTAACTGGGGATCAAGCCGATCAAAGTGGTGGAAGCCCCCATCAATACAACGGTAGAGAGCATGACCACCTTGCGTCCCTTGCGGTCGCCCAGCCAGCCGAAGAACAGTGCACCGATCGGCCGTGCTACAAACCCCACTGACCATGTCGCGAACGTGGAAAGCAAGGCCATGGCCGGTGTGACATTCGGGAAAAACACATCACCGAAGATAAGGCCCGCGGCCAAGCCATAGAGCGCAAAGTCCGCGTACTCCATCGCCGTACCCAGCCAGCAGGCGAGGGTGGCGCGATACAGCTCTCTGCGTCCTTGCGGGGTCATCAGGCTTTCATCCGCGGCCCCCCCTGTTCTGAACGTGGCGTATTGAGCAGCACTTTCAACTGTGGACATCAAAAAAACTCCTGGTATGAGGATGGCCCGTACAGGCCCATTGAAGGGCTCTGCTTTCGCGTCGGTGACATTGCGATTTTTGGTGTTGCAGGTTATCTACGCGCGTAGATTCCAGGTCTTGAAATCGGCCTGGAGGTTTGCCTCGCAGGCCGATACTGGAAATCAATGCAGCGACTTTTAATCAACACCCGGAATTTCGCGTCAAACAGGGCCGAAGCGTCATCAGCCCTGTATTGAATTTGACGCTGCGGATAGTAGGCAGGGTTGTATTGCACTCGAATGACAGGTCCGTCCGCACCATGACCCTCCAGGACTGAAAAGCTAGAGATCGAGCACCAGCAGTGGCGTCTTCGCGCGCGAGCAGCAAGGGGTGAACTGGTCGTTGGCAGCTTGTTCATCCTCGGTGAGGAACAGGTCGCGATGTTCCGGCACACCCTCCAGAACCCTAGTCAGGCAGGTGCCACAAATACCCTGTTCGCATGAAATGGCGATCTCGATACCGTTGTCTTGCAGCACCTGCACCACGCTCTTGTCGGCTGGCACCTCGAAGGTTTGGCCGCTGCTGGCGATCCTGATCGAGAAGCTGCCGTCGGCTCCAGTGTCGATGGGCGCGGCGGCGAAGTACTCGCGATGCAGGCAGGGCTCCTGCCAGCCCGAGGCCTTGGCCGTATCCAACACGTGCTGCATAAAGCCACCGGGGCCACACACATACACATGAACGTTGTCTTCGGGCGCGGCCAGGACCTTGGCGGCATCCAGCGCCGTCTCGGGTTCCTGATCGAAATGCAGGAACACCCGGTGGGCAAACGGCGAGTGTTGCAAGCGTTCGACAAAGGCCGCGCGGTCCCGCGCACGGGCGCAGTAGTGCAGTTCGAAATCCGCGCCGCTGTGTGCCAGGCGTTCGGCCATGCAGAGGATCGGGGTAATGCCGATTCCGCCGGCGAACAGCAGGCTGCGCCTGGCCTCATGGACCAGTGGAAACAGATTGCGCGGCTCGCTGATCGACAGGCGCGTACCGGGCCGGATCTGCTCGTGCATGGCCCGTGAGCCGCCCCGGGAGCCCGGGTCCTTGAGTACGCCGATCAGGTAACGATGGCGCTCTTCGGGGTGGTTGCACAGGGAGTATTGTCGGATCAGGCCGCCAGGCAGATGCACATCGATATGGGCGCCGGCGCTGAAGGCTGGTAGTGGTTGGTCGTCGACACTGGCCAACTCGTAGCTGCAGATGTCCTGGGCTTCGTCGTGGCGCGAAACCACTCGCACTTCGATCATGTCAGTGACTCCTGTGGGGCTCGTTCCCGGGCGATCAGACGCTCCAGGACTCGGCGCGACTGCACGCCGCCGGCGTCGATATTGAGCTTGAGCAGGTTGCGCAGGGGATGGTCGATCAGGTTCTGTTGCTGGCGTTCGAGCATCTCCAGGTCTTCGCTGAAAATCTTCCCCTGGCCCTCGCGGATGCTCGCGGTCAGGGCTTGGTCCTGCGGGTTGAAGTTGCGCGCCATACCCCAGAAGTACCAGATCGAGGTCTCGGTTTGCGGGGTGATGAAGTCGACCACGATGCTCGACGCCTTGAACTGCGGATCGGCGTGGTAACCGCCTTTGCCGGCATGGGCCACACCGACTTCGATCAGCACATGGCTGGGTGGGCTGAAGCGGCAGATCTGCCAGCGGTCCACCGGCACATCGTCGGCCAGGTGGTTGCCGCGCAGGGCCATGCGCCAGAAGGGCGGCGCCATGATGTTCTCCATGTGGCGGGCGGTGACCACCTCGTCGCCTTCAACGGTCGTGACCGGGGCGACCTCATCGATTTCCTTCTGGCCGATGCTGGACGCATGCACGTAGGTTTCGTGGGTCAGGTCCATCAGGTTGTCGATCATCAGGCGGTAGTCGCACTGGATGTGAAACAGGCCGCCCCCGTAGGCCCATTCATCGCTTACCGCCCATTCCAGGTGGGGGATCAGCGCCGGGTCGGACTGATCCTGATCGCCGGGCCAGACCCAGACGAATCCGTAGCGCTCGACCACGGCATAGCTCTTGTTGCAAGGGAAACCACGTACCCGCTGCCCTGGCATCTCCAGCGTTTTCCCGTCGCAGCCCATGACCAGGCCGTGATAGCCGCACACCAGGTGGCCGTTTTCGACGTATCCCAGCGACAGCGGTGCGCCGCGATGGGGGCAAAAGTCCTCGACTGCCACAACCTGGTTTTCCTGGCCGTGATAGAAAACGATTTTTTCGCCGCAGATCTGCCGCCCGAGAGGTTTTTGCGCAATTTCATCGGGTGTGCAGGCGACGTACCAGGTGTTTTTTGGGTACATGAGGGATCTCCGGGTCAGCGTTTGTTTTTGTTTTATGGATCCATTAGTAGGTAAGTGGATCTTGTGAGTCAACCTGGTTTTTTCTATTTGTGCTTATTTATAGGCTTTTATAGATGGATCTCTCAAGCGGTGATGGGTTTTAATTTTATTCAATGGATCCATTGAGTGATTTTATACACAAAAAAACCGCCAGTGGCGGCTTTTGCAGAAGGGGGCGATGGAGGTTTGTCGTCTCAGGATGGCTTTTGTATACAGGCAGTCATATCGCCTGCTGGTACTTCTTCAGGCGATAGGCAAACTGCGCCCGACTCAACCCCAGCAGGCGTGCCGCCGCCGCCAGATTGCCCGCGCTGTGTTGCAGCGCTTCCTCGATCAGGCGTGATTCCAGCCCTTCGATGGAGAAACCCTGTTCCAGCCGGGTCAAGGTTTCCAGCAAGGCCGGGCGCGGTTGTGTGCCGGCGGTATTCTGGTCGATGGTCGCCAGGCTGCCGTTGTCGTCCAGGGAGTACAGCTCCTGGGGGATCGGCTCGTTGCGAAACAGATGGACCAGGTCGATGGCCTGACCGTCTTCGCTGGCGATCAAGCCACGCTCCACCAGGTTCTGCAGTTCCCGCACGTTGCCGGGGAAGTCGTAGCGCAGCAGCGCCTTGAGCGCGCGCATGGTCAGCCCGGCGGGCTTGCGTGCGTAGTCCTGGCAGAAGCGCCGCAGGAACGCATTGATCAGCAACGGGATATCGTCGCGCCGCTCACGCAGCGGCGGCAGGGTGATGGGGAAGACGTTCAGGCGGTAGAACAGGTCTTCGCGAAAGTCCCCAGCCGCTACCGCTTTGCGCAGGTCGACGTTGGTGGCCGCCACCACTCGCACATCGACCTTGATCGGCTGGCCGCCACCGACGCGTTCGATCTCACGCTCCTGCAAGGCACGCAGCAGCTTGCCTTGCCCGGGCAGGCTGAGGCTGGCGATTTCATCGAGAAACAGGGTGCCACCGTGGGCCCGTTCGAAGCGTCCGGGGCGCGAATGGGTCGCGCCGGTATAGGCGCCGCGTTCGACGCCGAACAGCTCCGCCTCGATCAGATTGTCCGGGATTGCGGCGCAGTTGAGGGCGACGAAAGGTGCCTGATGGCGTGGGCTGTACTGATGCAACTGACGGGCAAACAGCTCCTTGCCAACCCCTGACTCACCACTGAACAGCACCGTTGCGGGTGTCGGCGCCACGCGTTGCAGGGCGAGGGTGGCGGCATTGAAGGCCGCGCTGGCGCCGATGGGTTTGGGGCCGCCGGACAGCTCGTTGTCATCCCGGGGCGCGGTTGCTGGGGCTTGGCGCTGCCTGAAGGGGGCATGGGTCGGTGATGCGGTGAGATAACTCAGGTCCTGTTCGACATCGCCCCATTGCTCGGCGGTCTTGCCGACCACGCGACAGGTCTCGTGGCCCATGCCCCGGCATTCGACTTCCCGGAAGATCACCAGGCGCCCGAACAGTCCGCTGACATAACCAATGGCATAGCCCAGTTCGGTCCAGCACACCGGGTCCTGGCCGATCCCGTAGGCGGCGATATGTTCGTCGGCCTCGCAGGAGTGATGCCAGAGGAACTCGCCTTCGTAGAAACCGGAGTCGGCATCGAACTTGAAGTGCAGGGGTTCGACCTTGGTCATGCCCTCAAGGGTATGCAGACGCGTGCCGGCGGAGAAAACCGCCGCGGCATCGGCGTGCGGCCAGCGCTCGCGAATCAGTCGGGCATCCCGTGCGCCGGACAGGTAGCCGGTGCGGGTAAACAGGCCACGGGTCTGTTCCAGCCCCTGGCGATCGATGATCTCCCGACGTAGAGCGCCGAAGGATGAGCTGTGCAAGAGCAGCATGCGCTGATCATTGAGCCAGATGCGACCGTCGACCGGGGAGAAAAACAGGCATTCAGTCAGCTCGGCCAGGGTCGGTGAATTGCCCTCGACCAGTTGGGTACTGTCCCCGCGGGGTGAAAAATGCTCTTCCGGCACCGCGAGATCCGGGAACAGCGAATGGGGATTGTTCATTGTTATGCCCCTGAGCGCGTTGACTGATCGAAATGATCAACTTCGAAATAGTTATTAAACATAACTTTATCATTTGAACAAGTGCCGCCGTGTCGGGCGCGCACTGGGGCGGCGGCTCAATCCGCGAGTCCTTCTCTCGAACCCTCAAGCCAGAGCCTTCGCCGTTCCAGGCGCGGCGCAATGCGGGGAATCGGCATGGCGCTTGCTCTGGTGCTTTCACCACGCAGACGACTTCAGCGCTTCAGCAAGGCTGCGTCGGGCGATGACAAACACAAGAGCCGGGAGGCCGAAATGGCGGTAAGTGAACCCTCTGATTTCCTGCAGGACGAGTTGTGGTGTGAACGCATTTTCACCGGCGACTGGATACGCCCGTTGGGTGGCAGCAATAGCGTACGTGAGCCGGCCACCGGTGAGCTGCTGACGGTGACCGGACTGGCTGATGCGGCGGACATCGCCTTTGCCAGCCTCACCGCGGCCCGCGTGCAGCCGGCCTGGGCGGCATGGGGGCCGCGTGAACGCGCCGAGATCTTCCGCAAGGCCGCCGCGCTGGCCCAGCAACACTTTGCCGAACTGGCGCTGTACATCGCCCGGGAAAGCGGTGGCAGTCTGTTCAAGGGCGAACATGAGGTCCGGGAGGCGATCGTCTTGCTGCATCAGGCCGCCGGTCTGCTGTCGCAGCCCCATGGCCTGGTGCTTCCCAGCGAGGCGGGGCGCTTGTCCTATGCCCGTCGCCTGCCCCACGGCGTGGTCGGGGTGATCTCGCCGTTCAACTTCCCCCTGGTGCTTTCACTGCGCTCGGTAGCGCCGGCGTTGGCGGCCGGCAACGCCGTGGTGCTCAAGCCCGATGCGCAGACCCCGGTCAGCGGCGGCTTCATCATTGCCCGGCTGTTCGAAGCAGCCGGTCTGCCCAAAGGCCTGTTGCAGGTGTTGCCGGGTGCGGCAGCGGCCGGCGAGGCGCTGTGCCGTGATCCCCATGTGCGGATGATTGCCTTCACCGGCTCCACCGCTGCGGGACGCAAGGTCGCGGAGGTGGCGGGTCGTCATCTGAAGAAAGTCGCCCTGGAGTTGGGTGGCAAGAACTCGCTGATCGTGCTTGAAGACGCCGATCTCGACCTGGCGGCCAGCAATGCCGCCTGGGGCGCCTGGTTGCATCAGGGGCAAATCTGCATGGCCACTGGACGCATCCTGGCCCATGAATCGATCGCTGAGGAACTGGTTCGCCGATTGGCCGAGAAAGCCCGGACGATCACGGTCGGCAATGCCGCTCGCGGCGAAGCGGTGCTGGGGCCTTTGATCAACACGCGGCAGTTGCAACGGGTGCATGAAATCGTCACGGACAGTTTGAGGGCGGGGGCAAGACTGGAGGCGGGCGGCGAGTTTGACCAGCTCTTCTACCAACCCACGGTGCTTTCCGGCGTCCGCCCGGGCATGCGCGCGTTCGACGAGGAGATCTTCGGCCCGGTGGCCACGGTGGTGAGTTTCACCAGCGACGAGGAGGCCATCAAATTGGCCAATCGCACCGAGTACGGCTTGTCCGCGGGAATCATCTCGCCTTCCCTCGGGCGCGCGATGGCGATAGGCGAGCGACTCAATTGCGGCTTGCTGCATATCAACGACCAGACGGTGGCTGATGAGTGCATCAATCCATTCGGCGGGCGTGGCAGTTCGGGAAATGCCGGCAGCGTAGGGGGGCCGGCCGACTGGGACGAATACACCCAATGGCAATGGGTGACGGTCAAGGACACCGCGCCGCGCTACCCGTTCTGAGGAAGACAGGCCGACGTGAGCGGTCGGCCAGGTGAACCGACAAAAACAATAAGAGGACACAACATGAAACTCGACAACAAAATCGTGCTGGTGACCGGGGTCTCCTCGGGTATCGGCGCAGCGACTGCAAGCCTGCTGCGCAGTCACGGCGCCCAGGTGATCGGGGTGGATCTGAAGGCTCCGCACATGACCCTGGATGGCTTTGTCCAGGGCGACCTGAGCCGTGCCGAGAACATCGACCGGCTGTTGCCGCAGCTACCCGCCCGGATTGACAGCCTGTGCAATATCGCCGGAGTCCCGGGTACCGCCGACCCGCAACTGCTGGCCCAGGTCAACTACCTCGGCTTGCGTCACCTGAGCGGCGCACTGCTGCCGCGCATCAATGCGGGCGGCAGCATCGTCAATATCGCCTCGATCCTTGGTGCCGAGTGGCCGTTGCGCCTGGAGCTGCACAAGGAACTGGCGCGCATCGAGGGTTTTGCCGCCGCGCAAGCCTGGCTGGCCGGGCACCCGGTACCGGACCAGACCTGCTACCAGTATTTCAAGGAAGCCTTGATCGTCTGGAACTACCTGCAGGCCCAGCCGTGGTTTCTCGAGCATTCGGTGCGCATGAACAGCGTGGCGCCGGGTCCGGTGTTCACCCCCATCCTCGGCGACTTCGTGAGCATGCTCGGTGAGGCCCGGACCCAGGCCGATGCCCACCGCATGAAGCGCCCCGGTTATGCCGACGAGGTGGCGGCGGTGATCGCGTTCCTGTGTGCCGACGAATCGCGCTGGATCAACGGCGTCAACCTGGCCGTCGATGGCGGATTGGCCTCCACCTATATCTGAAACGCAAACCTGTAAACAGCGGCGCAAGCCGCTACCCGAGCGTGTTGGCTGGCGCCATGCGTGCAAAACCATGCCAAAAATAAAAATAATGAGGAGCGTCCATGGACAACATAACCGGTGGCTTTCGTTTCAAGCATTGCGCCCTTTTTCTGGCGTTATGCGGTGCAGGCACGCTGGTCGAAAGGGTCGAGGCCATGCAACTGGACCTTGGCGATTCCGACTGGAAATTGCGTTGGGACAACACCATCAAATACAGCCAGGCCTGGCGCCTGCAGGGGCAGGACAGCCGGTTGACCAACGCGCCGACCGCCAACGGCCTGTATCCGTCGATCCAGGGCCAGGGGGATAAAAACTTCAGCACCGGCCTGGTCTCCAATCGCCTGGACCTGTTTTCCGAAATGGACCTCAGCCGGCAGAACTACGGACTGCGCGTGAGCGGCGCGGCCTGGTACGACGATATCTACAACAAGAGCACCGACAGCAGCGAGCAACCGCATTTTCTCAGTGACACCCGCAAGCTCAATGGCCGCGACGCCGAAATCCTCGACGCCTTCGTGTTCCTGCGGGGGGACCTGGGTGACGACTCCCAGGGGGTGGTGCGCCTGGGGCGGCACAGCCTGGTCTACGGTGAAAGCCTGTTCTACGGCGGCAACGGCATCGCCAATGCCCAGGGCCCGACCGATGTGGTCAAGTTGCTCAGTGTGCCGGGGACCCAGTTCAAGGAGATCCTGCGCCCGGTCAACCAGATCTCGGGGCAGTTGCAGATCAACCCGCAGCTGTCGGTGGGGGCCTACTACCAGTTCGAGTGGGAACGCTCCAACCTGCCTGGCGCCGGCAGCTACCTGAGCGATACCGACGCCATCGGCTACGGCAGCGGTTCGCTGCACGAGGTGTTCGGCAACGACACGGTGAACGCGGGCGATCTGAAACCGAAAAACTCGGGGCAGGGCGGCATGCAGATTCGTTTCAAACCGACCGGGACCGAGCTGGAACTGGGTTTTTACGCCGCGCAATATCACGACAAAACCCCGATCGGCCTGTACGCCTACCTCGACGGTCCAGCGGCGGCGGCCACCGGGTTACCGATCCTGAGCACTTATCGTCAGGTCTACGCCGAAGATATCCGCACGGCCGGCATGAGCTTCTCCACCGCCCAGGGCCCCTTCAACTTCGCCGGTGAAACCTCGATTCGCTGGAATGCGCCGCTGGTGAGCAATCTGCAAGTGGTGACCCCGGGCATGTTGGCGGACGGCGGTGACCACTCGCTGTTTGCCCGGGGCAAAACCGCCCACGCCAACTTGTCAGCGATCTACCTGTTGTCGCCAACGGCCTTCTGGGACGGCGGTTCGGCACTCGCTGAGCTGGCCTGGAACCGCACCCTGAGCATCACCGAGAACGCCGCAGCCCTGGACGCCAACACGACCCGTGACGCCACGGCGCTACGGATGCTGGTGGAGCCGGCGTATTTCCAGATTGTCGACGGGATCGACCTGACCGTGCCCATCGGCATGGGCGTAGTACTCGACGGACGCTCTTCGGCGGTGAACAAATCGGGCTTCGGCAATACCCACTCCGGCGACTGGAGCGTCGGGCTCAAGGCGACCTATCTGCAGCGCTGGGATGTCGGCCTGAACTACGTGAACTTTTTCGGCGCACCGAAAGCCGGGCTGCGCGAGGACGGTAATTTCAGCTACGGGCAATCGCTGGCCGACCGCGACTTCATCTCGCTCTACGTGAAAACCTCATTCTAACAAGGTGGATTCGTCATGCAGAACCAAGCTTTTCTCAACACCTGCCTCCTCACCCTGGCCCTTGCTGGCATGAGCCTGGCGCAGGCGGCAGTGCCGCCCGAACAGGCCGCCCGTTTGAAGTCTGAACTGACGCCTCTGGGCGGCGAACGCGCCGGCAACGCCGATGGCAGCATCCCGGCCTGGAATGGCGGCTACACCCAGGTCGCGCCGGGCTACAAACCGGGTGACAAACGTCCCGACCCCTTCGCCGGGGAGAAGCCGCTGTACACGATCAAGGCTTCGAATATGCAGCAGTACGCCGCTGAACTGGCCGAAGGTACCAAGGTTCTGTTGAAGAAATACCCGGACTATCGCCTGGACGTGTACCCGACTCACCGCTCGGCCGCCGCTCCGCAATGGGTCTACGACAACACCGCCAGGAATGCCACCCGCGCCACGCTGGACGTCGAGAGCGAGAAAGTCAGCGGCGCCTATGGCGGTATCCCGTTCCCGATTCCGGACAACGGCGCGCAGGTCCTGTGGAACTACCGGTTGTCCTGGCAGGGCGGCGACACCATCAGCTCTCCGTTCGACACCTGGCTGATGACCGCGGGGGGCAAGAAAGTCCAGGCCACCCGGGCGCTGTACACCTACCAGTTTCCCTATTACATCGAAAACGGCAGCCCGGAAAATTTCTCCGGCAAATACCTGATCGGCAAACTGTTCACCGAGCTGCCGTCGTCCAAGGCCGGCGAAGGACTGATGACTCACTGGGATCTGGACCCGGCCAACCGTGCGGCCTGGCAATACCTGGTCGGTCAGCGCCGGGTGCGTCGGGCGCCGAATATTGCCTATGACACTCCTGACTTCGTCACCTCCGGTGTCGGTCTGTTCGACGAAGCCTTTATGCTGTTCGGACCGACCGACCGTTACGATCTCAAGCTGATGGGCAAGAAGGAGCTGATCGTCGCTTACAACAATAACCGCGCGGGCCTGGCCAAGAGCGATGAACTGGTCAAACCGAACTTCCTCAATCCTGATCTGGTGCGTTGGGAGAAGCATCGGGTGTGGGTGGTCGAGGCCACGCTCAAATCCGGCAAGCGTCATGTGGTGCCGCGTCGGACCTACTACATCGACGAGGACTCCTGGCAGATCCTGATGGCCGACGGTTATGACGCCCAGGGCAAGCTGGGGCGCCAGATGTATTCGCTGACACTGCTGGCGCCGGACCTGCCGGCGCTCACCGCGCAGGTCATGTGGGGCAGCTACAACCTCGACACCGGCGCCTACTTCCTCAACTCCTCGAGCAATGACCTGGCGGTTCAGTACCAGAAAGTCGCGAAACCTTCGGCGTCCTTCTTCACGCCGGATGCCATGGCCAACGAAAACATGCGTTGAACCATGGGCGACCGTGGCGGGCGAGAGGTTCGTCACGGTCGCCAGTGACTTTCCAGGCGGGATAAAGACATGAACGTTGAAAAAAAATTTGTGCGTTTCGGCCGGCGATGGGGCCCCTGCGCCCTGGCGTTGTTCCTGTTGGCGAGTACGTCTACCGCTGGACAGGCCGCGACGTTCGCGTTACTGCAGCAGCCGGCACTGCCCACCGCCAAGGCCCAGCGCGCGGTATTGCTCGGTTTGGCCCGGGCCGGGGAACGTTTGGTGGCGGTCGGTGAGCGCGGCATCGTACTACTCTCGGACGACTCGGGGAAAAGTTGGCGCCAGGCCAAGGTGCCGGTCAGCGTCAGCCTGACGGCGGTGCAATTCGTCGATGCCCGGCAGGGGTGGGCAGTCGGGCATCTGGGGGTGGTACTGCACAGTGAGGACGGCGGTGAAACCTGGCACAAACAGCTCGACGGTGAAGCTGCCACCGCGCTGACGGTGCAGGCTGCGCAGCGCGATGCCGAGCAACCGGGTGGTGCCGGCAACCTGGATCAGGCCCGGCATCTACTGGGTGACGGACCGGACAAGCCGCTTCTCGACCTGTACTTCAGTGATCGGCTGCACGGCTACATCGTCGGTGCCTACAACCAGATCTATCGCACCGATGACGGCGGCCAAAGCTGGCAGCCCTGGATGCGGCATGTGGACAATCCACAAGGCCTGAACCTCTACGGCATTCGTGGGTTGGGCAACGACCTGTTGCTGGTGGGGGAGCGCGGCCTGCTGTTGCGTTCGAGCGATGCAGGGAATTCGTTCCAGGCCTTGAAATCACCTTATGACGGCAGCTTTTTCGGTCTGCTCGGCACCCGCGAGGGCGCCTTGATTGCCTATGGCTTGCGCGGCAACGCCTGGTGGTCGGATGACCATGGCAACAGTTGGCGGCGCCTGGACACCGGTGTCGAGTCAACGCTGGCGAGCGCGATCGAACTGCAGGACGGCAGCCTGCTGCTGGCCAGCCAGAGCGGGGAGTTCCTGTTCAGTCATGACCAGGGTCGCAGTTTTGACAAACGTCAGAGCCGCAACGGCGTGACGGTCGCGGCCGTACAGCAGGCCACTGACGGCAACTTGGCCAGTGTCGGCTTGAGTGGCGTGGCCGCCGATCAGGATCCGCGGTCCTCCGGCAAACCTTGAAACTTCACGGTGTAGCGCTATCGGGCCATGGCCCGTGCAACAGGAGTCAGACTTGAAAGACGACAAAACTCAAACTGTGATTGGCCGCCTGGAGGACTTCGACCAGGCTTCGGGCAATTTCGCCGAGCGGGCGATCTTCAATCACCGACCCTGGGTGATCCTGCTGTGCCTGCTGGTGACCCTGGTGCTCGGCTGGCAAGCCACGCGTATCGGCATCAATGCCAGCTATGAGAAAACCATTCCCGGCGGCCACCCCTACGTCGCCAATTTCCTGAACAATCGCAGCGAACTGAGCGGCCTGGGCAACTCGTTGCGGATCGCCGTGGAGGTCAGGCAGGGCAGTATCTTCACCAAGGACTACCTCGACACGCTGGCCAGGCTCAACGACGAGCTTTACCTGCTGCCGGGTGTCGACCGGCCTTACATGAAGTCGTTATGGACCCCGACCACGCGCTGGACCGCGGTGACCGAAGAGGGCCTCGATGGCGGCACGGTGATCCCTGACGACTACGATGGGGCTGCCGCCAGCATCGAACAGGTACGCACCAACGTCGCCCGCTCCGGTGAGGTCGGTCAGTTGGTGGCCGGCAACTTCAAGTCCAGCGTGATTTTCGTGCCCTTGCTCGAAATCAATCCGCAGACCGGAAAAGCCCTGGACTACGGCGATTTTTCCCGGCAACTGGAAGCCCTGCGCGAAAAGTACCAGACCGATGACCTACGGATTCACATCACCGGTTTCACCAAAATCGCCGGCGATCTGATCGAGGGGCTGACCCAGGTCCTGCTGTTCTTCGTGGTGGCGGTTTTGGTGACCGTGGTGGTGCTCTATGGCTACACCCGTTGCGCGCGCAGCACCCTGGTGGTGGTGACCTGTTCGCTGGTGGCGGTGCTCTGGCAACTGGGTCTGCTCGCGATCCTCGGTTATGAGCTGGACCCTTACTCGGCGCTGGTGCCGTTTCTGGTGTTCGCCATCGGCATGAGCCATGGCGCGCAGAAGATGAACGGCATCATGCAGGATGTCGGGCGCGGCACCCACCGGGTGGTGGCCGCGCGTTATACCTTCCGCCGACTGTTCGCCGCCGGTATGACCGCGTTGCTCTGTGATGCGGTGGGGTTCGCGGTGTTGCTGCTGATCAATATCCGAGTGATCCAGGACCTGGCGATCACCGCCAGCCTCGGCGTGGCCGTGCTGATCTTCACCAACCTGATCCTGCTGCCGATCCTGCTCAGCTATATCGGTGTCAGCCTGGCGGCGGCGCAACGCAGCCTGAGTTCGGAAACCGCCGAGCGACAGGCACGGATCAAGCATCCGTTGTGGCGCTTTCTCGATCTGTTCACCGGACGGCGCTGGGCCATTGGCGCCATGCTCGGTGGCCTGTTGCTGGCTGCGTTCGGTTTTGCCGTGAGCCTGCACCTGAAGATCGGCGATCTCGATCCCGGTGCCCCGGAATTGCGTGTCGACTCGCGCTACAACCGCGACGCGCAGTTCATGACCGGCAACTATGCGGCCAGTTCGGATATTTTCGTGATCATGATCAAGACGCCGGAAGATCAGTGCACCCGCTATGCCAGCCTGTCCGCCGTAGATGCGCTGGCCTGGCGGCTGGAGCAACTGCCCGGCGTGGAGTCGACCACCTCGATGGCGGCGTTGAGCAAGATCGCCACGGTCGGTTACAACGAAGGCAATTTCAAATGGTATGAGCTGATCCCCAATGACGGCGCACTGGGTGCGGTGCAGACCCGGGCACCACGGGAGCTGTTCAATCAGGGCTGCTCGATGCTGTCGCTGTACGTCTACCTGGCCGATCACAAGGCCGATACCCTGAGCCGGGTGGTGGAGGCCAGCGAGCAATTTATCGCCGGGCATCCGGTGCCGGAGGTCAAGTTCATGCTGGCCGCCGGCAGCGCCGGGATCGAAGCCGCGACCAATATCGTGGTGAAAAGATCCATGCACGAGATGCTTTTCTGGGTGTATGGCGCGGTCAGCCTGTTATGCCTGCTGACCTTCCGCAGTTGGCGTGCCACCCTCTGTGCGATGCTGCCGCTGATGCTCACCTCGATTCTTTGCGAGGCGCTGATGGTCGCCCTGGGGATGGGGGTGAAGGTGGCGACACTGCCGGTGATCGCGCTCGGCGTGGGCATCGGCATCGACTATGCGCTCTATGTCCTGAGCGTGATCCTGGCACGGATGCGGGCCGGTGACACGCTGGCCCAGGCCTATTACCAGGCGCTGCTGTTCACCGGCAAGGTGGTGCTGCTGACCGGTATGACACTGGCGGTGGCGGTATCGACCTGGGCGTTCTCGCCGATCAAGTTCCAGGCCGACATGGGCATCCTGCTGGCCTTCATGTTCCTGGTGAACATGCTCGGCGCCTTGATCCTGCTGCCGGCATTGGCCTGGTTGCTGCTGCCGCGCAAGGTCTTCGCAAAAAAGCCTGAAGCGAGCCTGCTGGTGCAGTGACTCAGGGCACCTGCGGCCCAAGGCACGGGCCGCAGTCCAACACGCCCGTTCCTGCTGTTGGTCATCCTGAAAGACCAGGACGCGGTTGGCTAGGTTCCGCACCCCCAAACATGATCTAATCAGGCGACATATTTGGGGGCGCGGAAATATTTTCGTATGACACCAGCAGGCCGCCCCTCGCAACCCTCAGGTTCTGAATAGGGCTGTCATGGATACCGGTTCAAGACTCAAGCTTGTGCGAGAAAGTTACAAGATATCCCAGCGGGAGCTGGCCAGACGCAGTGGTCTGGCCAATGGAACGATTTCATTGATCGAATTGAATCGCGTCAGTCCATCGGTCAGTTCGTTGAAAAAACTCCTCGAAGGGTTTCCCATGACCCTGGCGGATTTCTTCTCCTTCGATCAACCCGTGGAGGAGCAGCGCTATATCTTCCGCGCCAACGAACAACCGGACTTGGGCCGTGATGGACTCAGGCTGCTGCTGGTCGGCGCTCAGGTGCCTGGCCGGCAAATGCGCATGCTGCGCGAGCAGTACGCCCCCGGAGCAGGCTCAGGTGCGGAGCCGATCGTGCATGCCATCGGCGAGGAGTGCGGGCTAGTCACACGCGGCACTATCGAGCTGACGGTGGACGGAAAGATCAGCGTGCTGACGGCGGGGGACGGGTATTACTTTCCGACGACGCTCCCCCATAGTTTTCGCAACATCGGCCAGGATGAAGCCGAGATCATCAGCGCCAACACGCCGGCGAACTTTTGATTGGGGGCATGAAGCCTGAGCTGCGGGTCGGCGTGGTCGACAGCACCCACGGTGCCAAGCAATCGCCACTGGCCCGACCCGAGCGCTCAACGGTCAGTTCTCGGAATGGGAATACACCTTGCGTCCGCCTTTCCACGTTTCGTAGACCGTGATGTCACGGATGCTGGTCGCCGGGACTTTCTCATCGAGTGGATTCTGCTCAAGGATGACGAAGTCGGCAAAGTAGCCGTCTTGCAACGAGCCGGTCCATTGATCGGCATGGCATTGCCAGGCCGCGTCATAGGTAATGGCTTTCAGCGCCTGTTGCCGTGTCAGGCACTGGCCTTCATTGAGCACCGGTTGCTGACGCGCATCGCTTATGAACTGGCCGTCCTTGCCGCGTACGCCTTCCATCTTGCGGGTGATGGCCTGCTCCATTGAGCGCAACGGGCCCAGCGGCGTGACCGTGCAATCGCTGTGCAACGAAATGCGCATCCCTCTGTCGAGAGCGTCCTTGCACAGGTCGAGCATGTCGGTTGCCTTGTCCTCGAAAATGGTCTTTTCGAATACATAACCCCAGTAGCCTACGTGGCCGATCAGAAAGCTGGGGGAAATGCCCAGGCTTTGCATTTGATCGAGGGTTTCGTTTGTCAGCAACGAGCAGTGTTCAATGCGATGCCGCTTCTCCAGACCGCTTTGCTTGCCCAGTGCGTTGGCATAGGCGTCGAGAGTGAACTGAATGGCCCGGTCGCCGTTGGCGTGAATCATCAGCGGCCATCCCGTGGCTACAGCCTCTTCCAGCAGGTTTTTGTAGTGGGTGGGAAGTGTGTCCGGGGTTTTATTATCACCATCACAGAAGTTGAAGTTGCCCAGGGGAGGTGATGTTTCGCAGCAGTATGGCTCGGCCTGATAACCCGTCAGGCCCTGATTCGAACCATCGGAGATCAATTTTACCCCGGCCTGATAAAAATGCCTGGCGGCCTCCTTGTTCACCGGATGGTACGGCGCCAGTTTGCTGAAATCCTTGGGGTCGCACTGCTGTGCATAGCCGATCCGCAGATTGCGTGGGTGCGTCAGGCCATAGGCTTCCAGTATCACCTTGGACACCGTATCCATCATGGCGTCGTACAGCAGAGTGACGCCACGTTTGGAGGCTTGATGGAAATAGTCCTTCATGTACGTGAAGATATTGATCAGGTCCATGGCCTGTGCGAGTGGAATCGCCAGCAGGGCGGGCGTGATGCCTGCCTCTTCCTGCAGGTTGCCGCGGGTTTGCGCCATGAATGTGTCGAAGGTCTTATATTTGTCTCGTAACGCCTGACTGGCTGTATTGTCGTTGTTGTACACGATCATGCACGCCGGTGTATTCAGGTAGGCGGTATGCATGGACGCGCTCATCATCAGCAGCGGGTTTTTGCTGACGAGGTTGTCCAGATTGCCGATGCTGTCGTCATTCGGGTTGGATGGGGTGTCGCAATAAAAGGCTGTCAGTTCGGTGTTTGGCATCAGTGGCATCAGCGCCGGGTCGACCATGTGCCCCAGAACCCATGTCGAATCATTCTTGGGTGGTTTCTCGCCGATGACCTCTTTCAGGTGATTCCAGCCATAGTCGGGACGTAACCGCTGCGTCTGCTCATCAATGGGCCCCAGATCCAACCAGCCCTGCATGGCACAGGACTGCACGATGTGAATGTGCGGCTCGATCAAGCCCGGCAACAGGGTTTTGCCGTTCAGCACCTGGGTCTTGTAGGCAATGCCCTTGGCCCGCATGTGGGCCTGGACATCGGCGAGAGTGCCCGAAGCGACCACTTCGCCGCCATGGATGCCCAGGGCTTCGACCTGTTCATCCATGTTTCCGTTTTTGAGCGGGTAGATGATGCCGTCGGTGAAGATCAGCGATTCGCTGCCGGGTTCCGGTAGCTGGCTGGTCACCTGGTTGCTCAGGGCTTTCAGGTCGACGGTGTGTTTGAGTGCATTCCAGACCGGGTTTTCGCAGCCGCAATGGGTGCAGCTATGACCACTTCCATTTGATCCCATGATGCCTTCCTCTGGTTTTCGGTAGTTGGAAAGGGCGCACTCGACGTGCGCAGGGCAAGCGTAGCAGGCACTTTTTGGGGCGGGGGCAAAACCCTGTCCGGAATTGCTGATCACCGATAAGAGGTGCCGGACTCAAACCTTGCCAGGTGCCAGGGCATAACGCGGGGCGGGTCTGGCATTGGCGAACTTTGGCGTCAGCGCGCGGCGGTCCACCTCCCAACGTGTCCAGTCATCGCCGTCCTGCAGTGTCGGGATCGTCACCAACTCGCCTTGATCCAGTCCGGCCAGTGCCGCGTCGACCAGATCTTCAGCCGTCATCGTACTGGCCGCCTCTTTCTGCTGGGCGTAGCCGGCCACGTCCCAGAACTCGGTGGCCGTCGCCGCCGGCAGTACCGTCTGAACGCGTACACCCTTGTCGGCGAGATCGCGCTGGAGCGTATGGCCGAAGCTCAGGACATAGGATTTCGAGGCGCTGTAGACCCCGTTCAGCAGTTCGACAGCAATACCGACAGCCGAACTGATGTTGATGATCGTGCCCGCGCCCTTGCTGGCGAACACCGGCGCCACGACGTAGGTCAGTCGCGTCAGTGCGGTGATATTCAGGTTGATCATCGCTTCCATCTCGTCGACGTCGCCATTGAGCACCGAAGCGACCGAGCCGACGCCCGCGTTGTTCACCAGCAGGGTAATGCGCTCGTCGTCGCGCAGGACGCTCTCGATTTTCGCGAGCCTGGCCTTGTCGTTGAGGTCAGCGGTGATGGTATTCACCGAACGGCCGGTCTGTGCGCTCAGACGAGAGGCCAGGGCTTTCAGGCGGTCGGCGTTGCGGGCCACCAGGATGAGATCGTAGCCGCGCTTGGCCAGGCGGTCGGCGTACACGGCACCGATGCCGGCGGACGCACCGGTGATCAGCGCGGTTCCTTTCGGGGAGGTATTGGAGGAGGTCATGGTCGTCTCTCTTTCGGAATGTTCACCCGGCGGGATGTCGGGGGTTGGTGGCCATTCTGAGTTTGAGGCTGTATATCCTCAATGACATATATGCAATGATTTATGCCATTACATTTTGCTTGGTTGGAACTTGAGGCGCGTCACTTGTAGAACCTTTAGGCCGGCATGAGAAGCAGATCGATCGAGGCCTCGGTCTTCGAACTCGATGTCTTCTTTATGCTATGTTCAACGAATTGTGACAACTCTATGAGGGCGTTCATGCACACTGTCGGGCTCGTCGTTTATCCCAATTTCCAGTCCTTGGGCCTCGCCGTTGCAAGCGTCTTCGAATACGCGAATCTCTTGCGCGGCGAGAGGTCGTATCAATTCCGCCTGGTCTCTGAAGAGGGCGGCCCGGTGATGACGTCCCAGAGTTTTTCCGTCAATACGGATCGGCTGCGGGACTCGACCTATGACACGCTTATCGTTGCTGGTGACAACGAGTGCCGTCTTCCGCCCGCCAGTTTGCTCGAGTACTTGCGTGAGGCCCCGGGCCAGAGCCGGCGCATCGCCTCGATTTGCACGGGGGCATTTGTCCTGGCCGCGGCCGGGCTGCTCGACGGGAAGCGCGTCACAACACATTGGTTTCATGCCCAGGCGTTCAAGAAACAGTATCCCGATGTTTTGCTCGATGAAGACCGTATCTTTGTGGTGGACGGACACATCTGGACCTCGGCCGGCATGACCGCTGGAGTCGACCTGGCGCTGGCGATTGTCGAGAAGGATTTTGGGTTGGAGACCGCCCGCATGGTCGCCCGCAAACTTGTGGTGCATCAGCGCCGTGGTGGCGGGCAATCGCAGTTCTCGGCGCTGTTGGAGCTGGATGCCAGGTCCGACCGCGTGCAGATGGCCCTTGCCTATGCCAGGGAGAATCTGGGCCGGGTCTTGTCAGTCGAGGCCCTGGCCGAATCTGCGCGGCTGAGTCCGCGCCAATTCAGCCGGGTGTTTCGCGAGGAGACCGGCCAGTCGCCCGCCAAGGCCATCGAGCGTCTGCGCGTGGAGGCGGCCCGACTGATGATGGAGACAACGCGGCACCCGATAGAAGTCATTGCCCGCGAGACCGGCTTCGGTGATCGGGAACGCATGCGTCAGGCGTTTCTTCGCGCTTTCGGACAATCTCCCCAAGCCATACAGCGAACCTCGGCGGGAGCGGCGCTGGCCCTGTGAAGGCCGGGAAATCACGCCGCTGTCCGTGAAAACATCCAGGCTAGCCCGGCCGTATCATGGTTTCGGGCTTCACCCAGTGGTTGTACTCATCCACCGTCATGAAACCCAGGCCCACGGCGGCCTCCCTAGGAGTCAGGCCTTCCTGGGCGGCCTTTTGCGTAATCCTGGCCACCTTGTCATAACCCAGTAGCGGATTCAGCACGGTCGCCAGCAGCAGTGAGTGTTCGACATTGCTGGCTAGCCGTGCCCGATTGACTTCCAGGCCCTTGATCAGTTTGTCGGTGAAGATCTCGACACTGTTGGACAGCACGTCGATGGACTGCAGAAGGTTGTGAATCAACACCGGCTTGGCCACATTCAGCTCGAAGGTGCTCGAGGCGCCGGCTATCGTGATGGTGGTGTGGTTGCCCATGACCTGCATCGCGGCCTGGGCCAGCACCTCGGCGATGGTCGGGTTGCGCTTGCCGGGCATGATCGATGAGGTGAGGCCGTCGTCGGGAACGAGCAACTCGCCCAAGCCACAGCGCGGACCGGAACCCAGCAGGCGGATATCGTTGGCCATTTTGGTCAGCGAGACCGCCAGGACATTCAGGGCCCCGGAGACCTCCACCAGCGCATCGTGAGTGCCCATGCCCTCGAATTTACAAGGGTTTGGCTCGAACAGCTCGCCGGTAATAGCTGTCAGTTCCCTGCAGAACGCCACATCAAAACCGACCGGGGTATTGAGCCCGGTGCCGACCGCCGTACCGCCCTGGGGAAGCAGGCGCAACCGGGGCAGGCAGGCTTCGATCCGGGCGATGCCATGGCCGATCTGGTGGGCGAAACTGTCGAATGCCTGCCCCTGGCTCATGGGAACCGCGTCCATCAGGTGGGTGCGACCGATCTTCAGGACATCACTCCAGGCCAGGGTTTTTTCCTTCAACTCATCCCGTAACCCGAGCAATGCCGGGAGCAGTCGGCGGCGCAGTTCGAGCAGGGTGCTCAGGTGCATGACGGTCGGAAAGCTGTCATTGGAGGATTGCGAGCGGTTGACATGGTCATTGGGATGCACCGGAGACTTACTGCCCAGCGCCTGGCCGACGATCTCGTTGGCCCGATTGGCAATGACCTCGTTGGCATTCATGTTGGTCTGGGTGCCCGATCCGGTCTGCCAGATGGACAGGGGAAAGTGTTCGTCGAACCCGCCGTCGATCAGTTCCCCGGCCGCCTGTTCGATGGCCACGGCCAGGTCGGCGGCCAGGGCGCCGAGTTGAACGTTCGCGCGCAGGGCGGCCAGTTTCTGCTGGCCGAAGGCCCGTACCAGGCAGGCCGGAAACTGTTCCCTGCCGCTGCCGAAAACCGCCAGGGCTCGTTGTGTCTGGGCGCCCCAGTAACGGTCGGCCGGAATCGATACGGGCCCGAATGCGTCGTGCTCGATGCGCATGCTGGACATGAAAGTTGCTCCAAAAGGGGCGCGGGCCGATCCGACCCGCACCGGAAAAGGTTAAAGGGCGGCGCCGGGGGGCCGTCCGAGGGTGCGTTCATATTCGACCTGGGCCGTCTGTTCCGAGAACTCACCCGACCATTTCGACACCACCACCGTTGCCACGCTGTTGCCGATGGTGTTGCAGGTGGCGATGGCCATGGACATGAAGCGATAGACGCCGAACAGCAAGGCCAGGCCTTCCACCGGTAGCACGCCGATGGCGGTCACTGTCGCCGCGAACACCACGAAGCTGCCGCCCGAGACCGCCGCCGCGCCTTTGGAGGTCAGCAGCATGATGGCGATAACGCCCAGTTGCTGTTCCCAGCTCATGGGCACGCCGTAGGCGTTGGCGATAAACAGTACGCTCAGGGACATGTAGATCGCGGTGCCGTCGAGGTTGAAGGCATAGCCGGTGGGCAGTACCAGACCGACACTCTGTTTGGAGCAGCCGAATTTCTCCAGCTTCTGCAGCAGTCGTGGCAAGGCGCTTTCCGACGAAGCGGTGCCCAGGACGATAAATATCTCGTCCTTGATGTACTGGAGAAAGCGCCAGAGGCTGAAGCCCCACAGGCGACAGACTGTGCCCAACACCACGAAGATGAAAAACAGGATGGCCACATAGAACATCAGCACCAGGTTGGCCAGCGACATCAGCACCGCTGTCCCGTTGCTGCCCACGGCATAGGCCACCGAGCCGAAGGCACCCAACGGGGCGAACTTCATGATCAGGTTGATAAACTCGAAGAAGCATTCGGAGATCCGGCTCAGGCCGTCCTCGATCACCGCACGGCGCTCGGCCTTGAGGGCCAGCAAGGCGAAACCGAACAGCACCGAGATCACCAGCACCTGGAGCAATTGGCCGCCAGCGAAGGCGCCGACGAAGTTGTCCGGGAAGATCTCGTAGATGAATTCCAGGGTCGAGGCCGGGGCATGGCCCTTGGCAACGGCCGCCGTAGCCGCCGCAGCGGTGGCACTGCTGGGATGGGCGTTATGCATGCCCGAGCCGATCTCCAGCAGATTGCCCCATAACAAGCCGATGGCCAGCGCCACCGTGGACACCACCTCGAAATAGACCAGCGCCCGCAGGCCGACCTTGCCGACGCGCTTGATATCGCCGGCCGAGGCAATGCCGTGGACCACGGTGAAGAACACCAGTGGAGCCACGGCGGTCTTGATCAGCTTGAGAAAGATATCGCCGAGGATCTTGAACTTGGCGGCCAGCTCCGGGACCAGGAAACCGAAGGCGATCCCCAGCAGCATGGCGATGATGACCTGGAACGTCAGGTCCTTGTAGAACGGCTTTTTATCGAACGTGGTCATGTCGCAATCTCATTGTTGTTATGGGCGAACAGCGGGCAAAGGGGGGCTCGCTCGTGATGAACCCCCGTCACGATCAGCGTTTGACGGAACCCTCTCGCGCCAGGGCGATATCGACCATTTGCGGGGCCAGGCCCAGGTAGTTGGCCGGGTCGGTCAGGTGCTTGAGCTCTTTGATATCCAACTGCGCGGTGGCTTCGCCCTGGGCGAGCAGGGCGTCGAGCAGGCTGGTGCCCTGGTCGTTGGCCAGGCGGCAGGCGGCATAGACCACGTCGTGGGCGACCTGGCGGCCAAGCGTCGGGGCCAGCCCCATCATCACTGCTTCAGCGACGATCAGGCCCTGGGTCATGTCGAGGTTCTTGCGCATGCGCTCGGTGCGCACTTCAAGCCCGGCGAGCATGAACTTCGCTTGTCCGAGGGAGGCGGCGCTCAAGGCGAAGGCTTCCGGAATGGCGATCCACTCCGCTTGCCAGGGGCCGGTCGAGCGTTCGAAGTCCTGGATCATGGCGTCCAGCATCAGGCCCGCATGCTGGCGCACGCCCTTGGCCGCGGCGTACATCAGCTCGCAGGAAATCGGATTGCGTTTCTGCGGCATGGTGCTGCTGGCGCCACGGCCTTTGACGAAAGGTTCGTACACCTCACCCAACTCGCTGGTCATCATCATCATGACGTCCAGGGCGATCTTGCCCAGGGAACCGGTCACCAGGCCGAGGAAGTTCAGGGTTTCGGCGAGACCGTCGCGGGCCACATGCCAGGTGGCTTGCGGCACACCCAGGTCCAACTCGACCATCAGCGCTTGTTGGACCTCCAGGCCTTTGTCGCCCAACGAGGCGAGGGTGCCCGCCGCGCCGGCGAACTGGCCGATTTCCACCCGTGGACGCAGCTCCACCAGGCGTTCGGCGTGACGGTCGAACATGCTCAGCCATACCGCGCACTTGTAGCCGAAGGTGATCGGCAGGGCATGTTGCAGGTGCGTACGGCCGGCCATGGGCGTGTCACGGTAGCGCAGGGCCAGTTCGGCCAGCAGTCCTCGTACTGCCTGGATATCGCGCTCGACGATCGCCAGTGCCGCGCGGACCTGCAGGACCACTGCGGTGTCCATGATGTCCTGGGTGGTCGCGCCCCAATGCACATAACGACCCGCTTCACCGCAGATTTTCGACAGTTGCTCCACCAGCGGCAGGATCGGATAGCCGACGATCTCGGTTTCGTGCTGCATCAGCGTAAGGTCGAGGGCTTCGTAGTTCGAGAGGGCGGCGATCTGTTCGGCGGCCCCGGTCGGGATCACCCCGCAGTGGGCTTCGGCCCGGGCCAGGGCGACTTCCACTTCGATATAGCGTTCGATCAGGGCGCGATCGGAAAACACGCCACGCATTTCGGCGGTGCCGAACATGTCGCGGAACAGGGCGGAATCAAAGACGGTGCTCGACATGGGGGAAATCCTATTTGTATGTTTTATTTGGTACATATATATTATGTCCGTACATAATGATTGCCTGATGACTGATACACTGTCAACTCGATAGCGAGGTACCAATGGAAGGCGTGAATCAGAGGCGTTATGCGGTGGTGGCCCGGGATCTGATCGAGGGGATCGGCAGCGGTCGCTACCCGGTCGGCTCATTGCTGCCGACAGAGTTCGAACTGTGTGCGCTGTATCAGGTGAGCCGGCAGACGGTCCGCGCGGCGATCGATCAGTTGCAGGGGCAGGGCATGGTGTCCCGGCGCAAGCGGGTGGGCACGCGGGTGGAGGCGTCATCTCCCAGGGGCGGTTATTCCCAGGCGCTGGCGTCGGTGGCCGACCTGGTGCAGGTGGCGGAGACCCATGTCCGGGATATCCAGGATGTCCGTCATTTTGTCGCTGACATTGCCTTGGCCAGGCGCCTGGGCCTGGAGCCGGGCGGGCACTACTTCTGTGTCTCGAGCATCAAGGTGGACAACAGCGAGGCTCATGTGCCGCTCTGTTGGACCGATGTGTACGCCGAACAGACCTTTGCCGAAGTCATTCCCCAGGCCAGGGAACACCCCGATGAATTGATCGCCGCCCTGATCGGCAAGGCGTTTTCAAAGCATATCGAGGTCGTCGACCAACAGGTCCGGCCGGTCCAGCTCTGCGCCGAACTGGCGGGCAGCCTGAAGGCACAGGCCGGCTCCCTCGGGCTGAATATCATTCGCCAGTACCGGGATCAGGACGGTGCGCTGATTGCCGTGTCTGAAACGGTCTATCCCAGTGACCGTTTCACCCTGGTCATGCAGATGACGCGAGATAAAGCCTGATTCAGACGTTGGCTCAGGCGGTGGGCTTGAACGACATGATGTCGATGTTCTTCTTGCGCAAGCTGCTCTGCGGGGTCAGGCGGAAATACCATTCGCGCAGCCAGCAGAGGAGTTTCGACTCGGCCTGTTCGATGCCGCTCATAAACCGTGCGGTATTGACGATCCCATTGACCCGCGGATGCCGGCGCGCCTGGTACTGCGCCAGCGCGCTGCGCAGGTCTGGCGTTCGCGCCAGGTGCTCGGCCAGCACCACGGCATCCTCAATCGCCTGCGCCGCACCTTGCCCCAGGCTGGGCAGCATGGGGTGGGCCGCATCGCCCAACAGCACCACATGCCCCTCGCAGAATTGCTCCACCGGCTCGCGATCTCGGGCATGCATTTTCAAGATGGCACTTTCGGGCGTGGCTTCGATGGCCGCGATGACTTCCGCTGACCAGCCGGCGTAGGCACTGAGCACCTCCTGTTTGCTGATACTCAAGGCGGCCTCCGCGGCGTTGTCGTGGTTGCAGGTGCCCCACCAGTACGCATGGCCATCGCCGACATCGCAGAGCCCGAAGCGTTTGCCGCGTCCCCAGTAATGCGCCACATAACCTTCGGTCATCACCGGGTGGCTGAGTGGGGTGACCGCCAGCCAGGCGATATAGCCGGAGGATCGTATGGGCGTCTCGCCCAGCATCTGTCGGCGGATAACCGAGTTGAGGCCGTCGGCGCCGATCAGCAGGTCAGCCTCGTGGGTGCTGCCGTCTTCGAGGTGCACCGTCACGCCATTGGCGTGGTTGGTATAACCTGCGCAGCGCACACCCGTGATCAGCGTGTCGGGTGCGAGCTGCTGCGCCAGCGCACGCAGCAGCAAGGGCCGCTGGATACTGATACTGGGGTAGCCCAGTTGCTCGCCTATCTCATGAATGGGGATGCTGGTGATGGGCGCGCCACCAGGTTTCTTGAAAAAGAACTGGCGGATCTCCTGGCCAGCCTGTTCGACCGGAGCATGGGCACCGATCGAATTCAGCGCCGCCATGGCATTGGCCATGATGGACAAGCCTGTGCCGCCGGTACGCAGCGTTTGAGCCGCTTCGAAGACCTTGACCTGCCATCCCGCGCGTTGCAGTGCGATGCCCGCCGTCAGGCCGCCGACACCGGCGCCTGCCACGATGGCTTTCCTGAGTTCTGTCATGCTGTTTTCACCTGTAGCAAGCCATTCAAGTCTGACGGCACTGTCAATCCGGCTCCGTTGCCCGCGTTTCCTGTCAGGGCCACGTCCATGTGTAACTTGATGAATTGGCCAACCCGTTGGATATGGGGTTCGCGCATCATCGTCAGGTGGTCGCCTTCCACGCCAATGCGCTGTACCTGAGGAGAAACAGAGCGCCATCCGCGGTACGGATCGCTAAAGGCGGTGCCCACCAGTTCGTGGGGACCTTGCAGTACCTCGGGCAGCTCTGCATCCGCCGCGAATAGCGTCACGGGCAAGTCCCGTGGCGGGAAACGGTAGTCCAGCATTCCTTGCCAGTTGGCATGGAAGACTCGGAACAGTTGGTCCAGTGTCGCCACGGTAAGGGTTTCGTCGAAAATGCCCTGATCGATGCCGTGCTGCCGGATCGTCGCGAAGGCTTGCGCATCGCTCATCGAGGAAAAGTCCATAGCCTGATAGTCGTATTCCTTCTGACCGTCGCCGCTGAGCAACTCCCACATGAACCAGTTGAGGAACTCGGAGCGTTCGACCTGCACCTGACCTTGACTGACACGCACGATGGTGTCGAGCAGGAACACGTTATGCACACGCCGCCCGCGACGCTGCAACTCGCTCGCCAGCTCGTACGCCACGACGCCGCCATACGACCAGCCACCGATATTCAGCGCGCCGTGGGGTACGACCTGCTCGATGGCATCCGCGTAATACGTCGCCTGGCCGTGTACCGATGGGATCGGCTCACGGGCGTCCCAGGTTCCCGGCGCCTGCAGCGCAAGAAGATTGACCTGATCCTTGAGGACGCGCGCCAGTGCGGCATAACACAGCACGTGGCCGCCTATAGGGTGGACCAGAAACACCGGTGGCTTGCCAGGCGCGTTCTTGAAGTCCACCAGCGCGCCGGTAGCGGAGTCTCCGGTTTCGGTCCTTTGCAGCACTTGGGCGAATTCGGCGATGGTTGGGGCCTGGATGAAGTCGGACAATGAGGGCTCCAGACCTTGATGCATGACCAGCTTCGCTACCAGTTGCACCGCTTTGAGCGAGTTGCCGCCCACCTCGAAGAAGTTGTCATGGACACTGATCTCTTCCAGGCCCAAGGCTTCCTGCCAATAAGCCTGCAACAAGTCTTCAATGGCATTTCGGGGCGCGGTGAAGGGCCGCAGCAGGGTGTTTTGAATCTCTAGCTTTTGCAGCTGCCGACGGTCGATCTTGCCGGTGGGACCCAGTGGCAGTTGCTCAATGTTGATCAGCGTGTTTGGCACCATGTAATCGGGCAATGCAAGGCGCATCTCTGCCTTGAGTTGATCCAGGTCCAGCAGGCGCCCCGGCATCGTCTGGACAAAGCCCACCAGATAACGGCTGCCATCGTTTGCAGGCTTGTCGATAACGGCGACTTGCCGAATGTCGGCGCCGAATCGGGCGGAGCCGAGCATGGCCACCTCGATCTCGCCCAGCTCGACGCGGTAGCCGCGAATCTTGACCTGGGCATCACCACGGCCTTGATAGACCAGATCACCCCAAGGCAGGTAAAACCCGATGTCCCCGGTTTCATAGAGCCTGCGGGTCTGGCCCTGCAGTTGCCGATAGACAAAGCGTTCATCGGTCAGATCGGATCGATCCCAGTAGCCGTTTGCCAGGCAAGGACCTTCGATAAACAGTCCGCCTATGACTCCGACCTGGCAGGCATTACCTGTTGCATCCAGAACATGCAGGCGTACCCCGTCTACAGGCGTACCGATCGACGGCATGCTCGGCCAGGTTTCGGCGGCACCTTCAAGCTTCAGGCGCGTGACCACATGGGACTCGGTTGGCCCGTAGTGGTTTTCCACCTGGCAATCTTCGAGACCATCAATCAGGTCGCGGATCTCACTGGTGATCTTCAACTGCTCACCGGCGACGTTGATCCGGCGCAGCGATACCGGGCGAATCCCCAATTGCATGGCCACTTCGGCCAATCCCTGAAAGGCGACGTAGGGCAGGAACAGACGGTTGATCTGCTGCGCGCAGATCAACTTCAACAATTTGATGAAGTCATAGCGCAGCGCTTCTTCGATCATCACCAGTTCAGCGCCGCAGGACAGGGTCGAGAGAATTTCCTGGAACGATACGTCGAACGAGATGGATGAATATTGCAGTGTCTTCAACGAGACGGCCGGGTCGAAGCCCTGCGCCTGCTCGCGGTTCTGCCAGAGGATCAGATTGGTCAAGGCGCGGTGCGGCATGGCCACACCTTTGGGACGGCCTGTCGAACCCGACGTATACAGTATGTAAGCATTGTCGTCGGCCTCGATGCCCGCAGCGAGTACGGCAACTAGCTCATGGCAGCGCCCCGGATCGTTGTCGAACCCTGCGACCACGCTGTCCCAGTGTCGCTTGTGTATGGGCTCCGCCAGTGATGTCATCCGCTTTTCAGATGCGTCGGCGAACAGCACCAGGCTTGGCTGCGAATCTTCGAGAATCAGCCGGATGCGATCATCCGGGAAGTTCAGATCAATCGGTACATACGCAGCGCCAGACTGTATGACACCGAGCAAGGCCACGATCAGATCAGGCGAGCGGGGCAGCATGAGAGCAACCCGGTCTCCCTGACCTATTTTGTGTCGGTGCAGCCAGCTTGTCATCTGCGCACTGGCGTCTCTCAGTTGGCGGTACGATAGCCGGGTCCCGTCGAAACTCACGGCGGTTTGTTGGTCATGGCGGGCAAAGCTGTCCAGCAACAGACTCGCCAGATTGTCATGGGCCAATGTGGCGGCCGGGGCTGGCGTGGTTTGCTCGAGAACAGGTGACCAGGCCGGTACGCAGGGGCTGGCCTCTGGCGCATCGATCATCAATGCCAGTGTGCGCAACAGGTATTCGGTATACGCCTGGACCTGACTTTCGGCGACGCGGGCAGTACGGTAGTCCATCTTCAAAATCAACGAGCCATTGCCCGGATGACGACCCATGGTGGTCAGCAGGTCATAGTTGCTGGCTTCGGTCGTTTCCCAGTCAATGAGGATTCCATCCTCCTGGGCCAGCATGTCATTGAGCACATAAAAATCGACATAGTTGAACACCACGTTCAAGGTTACGTCAGTTTCGCGGTGGATCAGCGCGAACGGATAGCGCCGATGAGTGAACACCTGTTGTTCCTGGGCAATCGATTGGCGGACCAGCTCAAGCCAGCTTTGGCCCAGCGTGTTGAAACGCACGGGCAGGGTGTTGAGAAACAGGCCCAGAATCGAGGCCGCATCCTCAAACTCTGGCCGACCGTGGCTGATGATGCCGCACAGCACTTCTTTCTGGTTGGACATGATGGCTTGTGCAAAGCCGTGAGCCGTCAGCAAGACCGAACGCAGCGGCAGATCCTGCGCTCTACAGAACGCCTCGAGCCGGGCGAGGTCAGCCGCCGGCATTTCGCGATAGGCCGAGCGGTGCGGAATAGGGTCCGGGGCGACCGCGTGGACCCAACTGGTCATCGACGCGGCGGGCGCCTCGCGCAGGTATTCGTTCCAGAACAGACGATGCTCAGCCGTCACCACAGCCTCCTGCTCCAGGGCGATGAAGTCGGCTGGCGTAGTGGTCAGGACGGGCAAAACGTCTGCTTCCGGCGTCGAGGTGTAGAGGGTGATCAGGTCACGCATCAGGGTGGCGACGCTCCAGCCGTCGAGAATGGCGTGGTGAAAGCTGAAAACCAGGTCAATGTCGTCCGCCGCGACGAATACGCCGAACTGATACAACGGCGCCTGATGCCAATCCTGACGGTGACGCTTGCGCTCTTCAACGTAAGTGGAAACCGCCTCTGTTCGTTCGGCAGGGCTCAGGGAGGTGACGTCAATGACTTGCACAGGCGACACGACCGTGGAATGCACACGAGCCATGGGCGTTGCGCTGTGGCTTAGATCAAAGGACATGCGCAAGGCCGGATGACGCCGGATCAATGCATCGCACGCCTGGCTCCATGACGCGGCATCCCAGCGAAGGCGTAGCCGGTAGCGAAAGATGTCGTGATAGATCGCCGAGTCCGGGTGCATCATCGAGTGATAGATCATGCCGACCTGGAGCTGCGAAGCCGCGAACACCTCATCGAACAGGCCCTCGCTGGCCAAGCGGATGTCTTCTGATACTTGGGCAAAAGGCTTCACATGTACCAGGGGCTGAAATTGCGATGAGGAGGCCTGCTGCGCGTCCACAAGCCGAGCCAATTGAGCGATGGTCGGGTTCTGGTAAATCTGCGTCAGCGTGAACGCCATGCCTTGCTCACGCGCCTTGATCTGTAGATGGATGACCTTCAGAGAATCGCCGCCGAGCATGAAATAGTTATCATGGACGCCCAGTACCTCTCGTTTCAGGTTGTCTTTCCAGAGCTGCGCCAGAGCCTGTTCCAGTGCCGTGCGCGGCGCTGTCGCGTCGCTGCTGCCCAGGGTCTGTGCGGGTTCGGGCAAGGCCTTGCGGTCCAGTTTGCCGTTTGCATTGAGCGGGAAGTGCTCCAGCTGAACAAGATACCTCGGCACCATGTAGTCGGGGACGTGCTGGCGCAGATGCTCTTGCAACGCCTGCGCTGAAAGCTCGTTTCCGCTGGCGCTGACCATGTAGCCGATCAGATAGGTATCACCTTCGGTTTCCTGGCGAGGGATCACCACCACATCCCTGACACCTTCGCAGGCCAGCAGATGCGCTTCGATCTCACCCAGCTCGATGCGCAGGCCGCGGATCTTCACCTGGAAGTCATTACGACCCAGGTACTCGACAGTGCCGTCGGCCAACCAACGGCCCAGGTCGCCGGTCCTGTAGAGACGGGCATTCGGGGCGTCGCTGAACGGGTCGTTCAGGAAACGCTCAGCCGTCAGTTGTGCGCGGTTCAGGTAACCGCGTGCCACTTGAACCCCACCGATGTAAATCTCTCCCGCGACCCCCTGGGGGACGGGCTGCTGATGGGCGTCAAGCAGGTAGATACGGGTGTTGGCAACCGGTTTGCCGATCGGCGTACTGTCGGGCGTGTCGGGGCCCGAGCAGTCCCATGCGGTGACGTCGATGGCCGCTTCGGTCGGGCCGTACAGGTTGTGCAGCGCGATGTCCGGCAGTTGCGCCTTGAAGCGGCGAACCAGATGCCCGGGCAAGGCTTCACCGCTGCACAGCACGCGCCGCAGGTCACTGAAGCCCTGGCTGTCGCCATGCTCCAGAAAGACATCGAGCATCGAAGGCACAAAGTGCATCAGGGTAATGCCGTGTTCACGGATGACTTGAGCGATATAGGCCGGATCCTGATGACCGCCTGGCCGTGCCATGTGTAACTGCGCACCGGCCAGCAAGGGCAGGAAGAATTCCCAGACCGATACGTCGAAGCCGAAGGGGGTCTTTTGCAGGACGCGGTCGGTTTCATTCACCCTGTAGTGGTCTTGCGCCCAAAGCAGGCGATTGACCACGCCACGGTGCTCGTTCATCACGCCCTTGGGCGTGCCGGTGGAGCCGGAGGTGTACAGCACGTAGGCCAGATGAGCCGAGGTCAGGCCCGGCACCTGTGGATTGGCAACCGATTGCCCCGGCAATGACTGACAATCCAGATCAATCACCGGCACCGAAACGTTCAACAGTAGGCTCAGTGTCGCGCTTTGAGCCAGGACTGCAGCGGGAGCGCTGTCCTGCAGCATGTAGGCAATCCGGTCCGCGGGATAAGCCGGATCCAGCGGCACATAACTGCCGCCTGCCTTCAGGATCGCCAGTAGACCAATGACCATCGACTCGCTACGTTCGGCGCAGATCGCCACACGGCCATCCGGTTTTACCCCGAGATCGAGCAAGTGATGTGCCAGTTGGTTGGCCCGGTTATTCAGCTCGCGATAACTCAGGCGGATATCGCCATGTACCACTGCGACCGCTTGCGGCGTGCGCTCGACCTGGGCTTCGAACAACCCGTGGAGTGTCTGCTCCAACGGGTAATCGAATTGAGTGGTGTTGAAGTCGACCATCAGTTGATGGCGCTCCTGCTCCGGCAGGATCGAGAGGCTGTGCAAGGGCGCCTGAGGTGCATGTTCAAGTGCGTCGACCAGGCTTTCCAGTGCGGCCTGTACGTAATTGCAGACACGCTGCGCACCGATGTCGACAACGGTCTGGGCGTTGAGTATGAAGTCCTCCCCCAGGTCGTCCACATTCAATGTCAATGGATAGTTACTGCGTTCCTCGACGTTCAATACCTGAATGCCTGCCCATACTGCGCCGGCTTCCTTGCTCAAGGCTTCGCCGTCAGTGTGTCGGTAGTTGAGCAGGGCACTGAACAGGGGCAGATCGCCCGGCACAGCGCTGCAGCGCTGCGCCAGTGCCAGCGAGGCATGCTCATGTTCGAGCAGTGCGGACAGCTGTGCATGAGTGGCTTGGACGCTGGCCTGGGCCCCCTGATGACCCACGTCGATGCGCATCGGCAAGGTGTTGATGAACATGCCCAGCGCCCGGTCTGTGCCCGCCGAGCCGCTCATGCGACCTATCAGGACGGTACCGAAGACGACGACATCGCGTCCTGAAAAGCATCCGACGACCTGCGCCCAGGCCAGGTGCATCAGGCTGGCTGCACTGACCCCGGACAGCCGGGCCTGCTTGCGCAGGCGTTGGCTCAAGGTGTTATCAATACGCTGGTGCACTTCTTCGATTCCGCTCCCGTCGCCTTGCACCTGGTGCAGGTCGAACGGCAGGGTCGGCTCGTCGATGTCGCCGAGCAGGTTGCGGAAGAAGGCTTCATGGGCTTCGAGACTGACGCCCAGACGGGCCTGAGCCACGTAGTTGCGGTACGGCACCGAGGCAGGCAGGTCATGGCCTTCACCCAGCATCAGGGCCTGTATTTCGTCACGCATCACTTCCAGGGCGGTGTGGTCGAGCACCAGGTGATGACACAGCAGCAGCGAGACGATGCGCTGCCGGGTGGCATCGTAGGCACTGACCAGCCGCATCAACGGTGCCTGTCGCAGATCCAGACGATAGTGTCGCGGGTCATAGCGGTGCTGCAGTTGCGTGGAGATATCGCCTTGGGCCGGATCAAGGTCAAGGGTTTCCATGGCCAGGGTGGCCTGGCGCCAAACCACTTGCACCGACTCATCCAGTCCTTCCCAGAGCAGGGAGGTGCGAAGGATATCGTGGCGCTGGATCAGCTGTTGCAGGGCCTGACTGAATGCATCCAGACAGGCTTGATCCTGGAAGGCAAAGACTGATTTCAGGACATAGGGATCGCCGCGCTCAGCGGAGAGGTGGTGGTAAAGAATACCTTCCTGTAGTGGCGCCAGGGCATAGATGTCCTGCACGTTGGCCGCGCCCCCGGGCACCGTGGCCACGATGCGATCGATAGCGTCCTGGGTGAGGTCCGCCAGTGGCAGCATGTCCGGGGTAATGCGTTCGCAGTCCTCGGGGATCAGATTGGCAGGTACCCGTATTTCCGTGCCGCCGCCCACGGCGGCGGCCAGGGCGGCCAGGGTCGGCTGGCTGAACAGCACGCGAACATCGGCGCTCAGGCCGATCTGACGCATGTGCTCTATCAGCTTGACGGCCAACAATGAATGCCCGCCCAGCTCGAAGAAGTGGTCATGGCGACCCACCTGATCGATGCCCAGCAGTTCTTGCCAGATAGCGGCGATGGCGGTTTCGATGTCGCCAAGGGGCGCCTCGTATGCGCGGCTGGCCATCGATGACTGGCCGGGAGCGGGCAGGGCGTTGCGATCCAGCTTGCCGTTTGAGGTCAGCGGCAGGGATTCAAGGCGCACGTAGGCAGCGGGCACCATGTAGTCCGGCAGTTGCGCCTGCAAATGCTCGCGCAGTACGTCGGGGCTCACTTCAGCATCAGCGGTGAAGTAGGCCACCAGGCGCTTGTCGCCCGGCACGTCTTCACGGGCCATGATCACGGCTTCTTTGACCGCCTCGTGCCCGGCCAGACGGGCTTCGATTTCACCCAGTTCGATACGGAAACCACGGATCTTGACCTGGTCGTCATTGCGTCCCAGGTACTCGAGGCTGCCGTCAGCAGACCAGCGCACCAGATCGCCAGTGCGGTACAGCCGGGCGCCGGGCTGTTCGCTGAACGGGTTGGCGAGAAAGCGTTCTTCATTCAGTTCGGGACGATTCAGGTAGCCACGCGCCACCCCGGCGCCACCGACATACAACTCACCGACCACGCCCAGAGGCACGGGCTCGCGTCGGGCGTCGAGCACATAAAGCTGCAAATCCGGTATGCGTTGGCCAATCGGGCTGACGCCTGTTCGCTCGGCATCGGCGGCCTGCAAGGGGTAATACGTTACATGCACCGTGGTTTCGGTGATGCCGTACATGTTCACCAGTTGCGTCCCGGCGTTGGCTGACCTTGCGTACCAGGGCTCGAGGATTCCGCTGTCCAGCGCTTCGCCGCCAAAGATAACTTGACGCAACGAGTGCGCCTGCTGGCTGTCAGCCTGTGCGGCGATCAGTTGGCGGAAGGCGGAAGGGGTCTGGTTGAGCACCGTGATCCCGGCGTCGCAGATCAGCGCATAGCATTCCTGCGGTGAGCGGCTGACCATGTGCGGGACGATCAGCAGTTGCCCGCCGTGAACCAGTGCGCCCCAGATTTCCCAGACCGAGAAGTCGAAAGCAAACGAGTGGAACAGTGCCCAGACATCATCTGCACTGAAGCCAAACCACGCGTCGGTGGCCGAGAACAGGCGGGCCACGTTGCGATGCTCGACCTGCACGCCTTTTGGCAAGCCGGTGGAGCCTGAGGTGTAGATCACGTAGGCCAGATGCGAAGCGTTCAGTCCCGGCACGTGGGGATTCTGGACGGATTGCGCCTGCAAAGCGGCATCGTCCAGATGGATGACGGGCAGTGAGCCGAGCGACAGCACGTCCGCTGTAGCGGCTTGTACCAGCACCGCGGCCGGTGAGCTGTTTTGCAGCAGATAGGCCAGACGTTCAGCGGGGTAGGCAGGGTCCAGCGGCACATAACCTGCGCCTGCCTTGAGAATCCCCAACAGACCGATAATCATCTGTGGCCCACGTTCGACGCAGATGGCGACCCGATCATCCGGGCCGATGCCCAGTTTGATCAAATGATGCGCCAGCTGGTTGGCTTCACGGTTCAGTTCGGAGTAAGTCAGCGCCTTGCCGTTGTGGTCGCTGACGGCGCAGGCGTCTGGTTGGCGTTCTGCCTGTTGCTCGAAGCGGGTGTGAATGAGTTCGTCTTGAGGGTACAGGTGTTCAGTGGCGTTGAATGCCTGCAGCAGCTGTTGCTGTTCGGCCATCGGCATGATCGGAAAATGCGAAACCGGTGTGTCTTGCTGTTCGACCACGTGGGTGAGCATTGAAAGAATGCGGGTTTGAATCTGCTGTACTTCTTCCAGCGTGAAAAACGCCGTATTGAAGTTGAAGTCCAGATAAACGTCTTCGCTGGGGTTATAGTCACAAACGAAAATCGCCAGCGGCAGGCGCTCATACCCGCTGTACTGGGGGAATACTTCGATCGGGCTGTCCCCGAATAGCACATTTCCGTCGAGACTCTCGAACGACAGTGACAGGTCAAACAGTTGCCGACGGCCCGCCTGGTTCAGCTTCAACATCCGGTTAAGTTCTGCTATCGGAAAACGTTGATGCCGGTAGCTGCGGCGCAACTTGGTGGACGTCGTCTGCATCAGTTCCAGAAACGAGGCCTGGGGGTCCACGTCGAGACGGATGGGATTCAGGGAGGAAAACATGCCCGCCGTGTTCTTCTGGTAAGCCGTTGTCCGGTTGTGCACCGGCATGCCGATCACGAGTGAGTCGACGCCGGTGGTACGGCAGAAGTAAGTGCCGATGATGCTCATGAATATATGGGGGAGTGACAGGCCCTTACTGCTTGCAAACCGCGCAAGTTCATTGAACAGAACCCGGGGAATCATCATCTGGCTCAGCGCGCTGGGCGCTATGCGGTTGTCGGCCACCGCAACACGCGGCTGCAGCAATGGGGGTGGCAGCTCGGCATACAGCTCTTTCCAGAAAGTCTTGTCACGTTCGAAGCGGGTCGATTCCATATAGGCTCGATCCTCTGCGAGAAACGAGAGATAAGAGTTCCCTTGGGGTGGATTGCGATCATCACGCAGCAGGCCGTTATAAGCATCTGCGACAGCGTGAACGAGCAAATAGACCGTGACGCCATCAGCTATCAGGTGGTGGTAGCGATGTTGGCAGTAATACCGACCCGGCCCGCAGCGCACGAGCCTGGCTTCCCAAAGCACCTCGCCCAGCAGGCTGAACGGCTGACGAAAAGCGTCTTGCAGGTACGCCTTTACCTGTTCCTCGCCAGCCTGTTCGCCAGAAAACTCGACAACGCTCAGCTTCGCCTTGACGTAAGGCACTACGCGCTGACGTAGATTTGCGCCCTGTACACTGAGAACCAGGCGCAAGGATTCATGGCGATCCACGACCAGCTGGAACGCTTTCTCGAACAGTGGAAGATCCAGTTCACCCTTGATCTCAAAGACCATGCCGATGTTGTAGTAGGGCAGTTCGGGGTTCGCGATCTGGTCAAACCAGACGCCTTGTTGAGGGGAAGTGAGTTCAAAGTCTGGACTTTCATTGTCGAACATTGGCAAGTCAGCGGAGGTCATGTTGGTGCCTGTATTCAAGTCACTTAGGCTCGTCAACAGCCAATGGATCGGCTGTGAAAAGTCAGGGAATAGGGGGTATAACGATCAGCGTGATGTTATTAAGCGTTTATAGAAGGGATAAATCTGTACCGGGAAAGGGGGACGCTCTGCGTAGTTGATTCAGCAGCTATTGCGAAACTTGATGCGGGTATCGATATATGCCGTATTCGCTGCCTTCCAAGTCTGGCATCCACAGCGAAATGATCCGGGCGATAAGGCTCAAAGCCTATCAGTAACTATGTTTGACCGTATGAGCGTCACGCCCTACAACTTTTATCTCGCTGTTCAGTGCATCACTCAAAGGAATTAGTTGGAAAGTATTATTCAAATCCGTACATTTATAGATGTCTGCAGGGGGAATCAGGGGCAGGTGATAGTTCGCCGTCCTTGCTTTGCGTGGGGGCGGGATGCTTGTTTCTTGCAAGGCAGGCAAGCCCCCCGAACATGGCTTTTTCTGACAAACCCATCCAGGATGGAAAGCTGGTCACGCATCAGTTCTTCGAGTCCGGGGTCGCGAGCCATGAGTGGTACCGTCCTATGTCCTAGAGCTTCCTGTCGAAACGAAATGATGCTCCGTAGGCCGAGTCGGGTAAATGGTTGCTGTCATCTTCCCTTAGCCTGGACCGGAAGGTTCCGCTGTGGGGCTGGGTTCTGTAGAGGCCACGCTTTTGCAATTCAGGAATGATCAACTCCACGAAGTCTTCAAGCGAGCCGGGACTGATCAACGTATTGATCATGTAGCCGCTGGTACCAGAGATACGGGCATGCTCCTCGATCCGATCGACGACCTGTTGCGGGGTGCCGACCAGGATCAGGTCGCTGCCACGGGTGACCTTGGCAAAGCGCTGTTTTACGTCGCCTGCCGTTAAAGGTTTACCACTGCCATCGGGGTGCATGACATAGGACGTCAACCCTTCGGTGTGCGTCGACAGTGCATCGCTGTCGGCATAGCGACTGATATCGATGCCGGTGTCGCCAGCATAGCTGACCAGTTGCGCCTGAAGATGGTAGTTGCTTTGCAACACGTCATATTTTCGCTGGGCTTCAATCTCGCTTTTGGCGGCGACAATCCGCAGCACGGTCAGGGATTTCACATCCTCACGCTGGCGGCCGCGTGCCTGGGCCTTGGCCCAGATGTCTTCCAGTCCCTGACGAATCTCATGGGGGTTGGATTTTGCGATAAAAATCAGCTCGGCGTGCTTGGCTGCGAATTCGCGACCACGACCCGACCAGCCGGCCTGGATCAACAGCGGGGTACGCTGTGGCGACGGCGAGGTCAAATGTGGTCCGGCCACTCGATAATGCTCGCCCACATGATTGATCGGTCGTATCCGATCGCCCCGGGCATACAATTGGCTAGCCTTGTCGGCCACCACGGCGTCGTCTGCCCAGCTGCCCTCCCAGAGTTTGTACGCCACATCGAGAAACTCTTCGGCGCGTTCATAGCGGTCATCGTGTTTGATCATCTGTTCCAGGCCGAAATTACGCGCGGCGCTGGACAGATAGGAGGTCACGATATTCCAGCCCACGCGGCCATTGGTCAGGTGATCCAGCGTGCTGAAACGCCGGGCATGGGTGAAGGGGTGTTCGTAGCTGGTGGTGACCGTGACCCCGAAGGCCAGATGCTCGGTGACCGCCGCCAGGGCGGGAATGATCATCAGCGGATCGTTGGCCGGCGCCTCCACGGCCCATTGCATCGCGGCATCGGCATTGCCGCCAAAGACGTCGTAGAAACCCAGCACATCGCCGAAGAACAACATGTCGAGGTTGGCCTGGTCAGAAATGCGCGCCAGGTTTGTCCAGTAGCCCAGGGAGTTGATGGTCAGGCGTTCGTCGGCCGGGTGCGTCCAGAGGCTCGGCGCACCGCCGCAGCCGACACTGGCTTGTTCGTAGAGGGCAAACAATAGAGGTTTTGGATCGGACATCTTCGTTCCTGAAAAAGTCGTTGAAAGGGGAGGCTCACCGCTGGTTCTTGAACCCTTTGCCGTAATAGCGCTCAAGGCGTACCTGTATTAGCTCCAGGCCGATGGAGAGCAGCCAATAGATGACGGCGGCGGTGGTGAGCATTTCGATATAGCGATAGGAGGAGCGGCCATACGACTGCGCGAGGAACATCACTTCCCAGACACCCATGACCGAGATCAGCGAAGAGTCCTTGAGCATGGAAATGAACTGACTGGTGGTCGGAGGAATGATCGTGCGCATCGCTTGCGGCAGGACGATGTGCAGGAAGGTCGCTGTGGGGCGCAGGCCAAGGGCGGCTGCCGCTTCGCGCTGACCGGGGGCCACGGCCATGATGCCTGCGCGAAAGATCTCGCTGAGGTAGGCGCCATAGTTCAGCGAGAGCGCAATGATCCCCGCGCTGATCGCCCCGGGCACCACGCCCAGTTGCGGCAGGCCCAGGTAGATCAGCAGTATCTGGATCAGCAGTGGCGTACCGCGAAAGAACGAGGCGTAGAAACTGGCCACGCCGAACGCTACCGCGCTGGATGACAAGCGTGCCAAAGCCGTCACGAAGCCAAGCAGCAGCGACAGCCAGATCGAACAGAAACACAGGAACAACGTCAGTGCGGCGCCCTGCAGAAAGCCGTTCGGTCCCAGGCGCAGGCCCACCAGGTTCGGCCATTTATCCAGGATGATCGAGAACTTCAGATCGAAGCTCATGAAAAACAACACGCACAGTCCGAGCATGACCGCCCAGGTCAGGTAAAGTCGGGCCCGGAAGCTCAAGAGAGGGCGCCAGTGGCGTGGTTTGGTGTCGGCTGCTGGCGCCACGGGTGTCGGGTTGGGCTCAAAGGCTGTCATTGGCTGATATCGGCACCGATCCACTTCTGCGAAATCTTGCTCAACGTACCGTCTGCCTTGAGTTGGCTGATGACCTGGGTGACCTTGGCATTCCATTGCGCATCGCCTTTTTCGACGGCTACGACGTTGGGTTCCGCATACAAGGTGTCGCCGGCAATCTTGAAACGAGGGTCCTGGGCAATCCGTTCGCGGGCGGTGATGAGGTTGGTGACCATGGCGTCAAGACGCACGCCGGTTCCCAGGGCGAGGTCCTGGAAGGCCACCGTTTCATTGTCGTAGGGCGCCACCTGGACCTGATCGAACGGGTACTTCAGGGGTTTGTCCTCGGCACCCTCGATCACCAGATCCTTGTTCAGGTAGGCCTCGTAGGTCGAGGCGCTGATGACACCGACTTTCTTGCCCGAGAGGTCATTGCCCGAAGTGATGTCATTGTTCTTGGCGTTCACCACGATGACCGCCGGCGACTGGTAGTACTCCACCGGGAAATCAAACACTTCAGCACGTGCCTTGCTCGGGGTCATCGAGCAGACGCAAATGTCATAGCGCCCGCTCCAATGGCCTGCCGCGATCACATCCCATGACGGCGTTTCCAGTTTGAGCTTTACCCCAAGGCGCTGTGCCACGGCCTTGGCGACATCGACGTCAAAACCGTCCAGTTGGTTTTGATCGTTGAGAAAGGAGAAGGGCGGGTAGCTTTCCATCAAGACGCCGACGAGCTCGCCTTTCTTTGTCACTCGATCAAGGGTGGAGCCGGCGAGTGCTACGGAGCAGGTTGCAAGCAGTGCGAGACCCAGCGGTAGAAGGACTGTTTTTTTCAAAGGCGATTACTCAGGCAGTTGTTTAAAAAGACTGAATAGATTTAAACGTACTATAAAATCTATTTGTAATATTTAAATGGAATATATGTCTTGTATCGGGCTATATCGTGGGGCTCTGTGGAATTAGGTCGCGCGGGCCAGCGCATCAGGTCGGCGGCCTCGATCTCGATATGGGCTTCGGCTATCGGGAACTGCACGCCCTGGTTCTGGCCGATGGGCCGGCCGAACACCACCCGGTCACGGGCATAGGCATTGGCCCTGCGTGAGCGGGTGCGGGCATGGAGCAATCAGATCGGGTTGAAACCCAGCGCAGCACGAAAGCGATTCTTGACGTAGTGACCATCACGGGGTGGCAGCACCCGTGGCGGGTTTTCCGCCTTGATCTTGATCGTCGCGAGCTTGACGCCATCACGCGTTGCGAAGCGCTCACGCAGGTTGTGTACGCCTTCCATATCGCGGATTTCATCGGTCCAGCTGAAGCCACAGGTCTTCGCGACTTGATCGAGCTTGATGCCGAAGCCGGCATGGCTGACCTGCATGCCGGTCTCACCGAAGTGGCCGTTGTCGAGCACGGCGATGGTCAGATTGGCGGGCTTTTGCAGCGCGACCGTGGCCAGGGCCCCGAAGCCCATCAGCAACTCACCATCCCCGGTGATCACGACCACCGACTTGTCCGGCTGGGCGTTGGCCAGGCCCAGGCCGACGGTGATCGCACTGCCCATGGCAGCCCAGAGGTAGTAATTCAGATCATTGTCGCCGGCCGCCATGACGTCGTAGGACGCCGATCCCAGGCCGGTCACGACCAGCACGTCCTTGCGATCGGCCAGCAAAGCCTCGACCACTTCGCGACGGCAGAGGGCGTGGTTTGCGCTTACTTGACCCATTTCTTTTCTCCAATCAGACGCTGACCGAGCAGCAGGGCACAGGAAGAATCACCGTTGAATGCCATGGTGGCCGCGCCGTGCAGCAGAGGGGCGACGTCTTTCGGATCATCCGCACGCCAGGTCATGACCTTCATCAGATTCAGGGAGGCCTCGGTGGCCTGACCCATGGGGTTCTGCCAGGCGTTGAATTCGGCCCAGTCGCCGCGCATGGTGACCACCATCAGCAGCGGGAAGCCGGCACAGACCTGAAGCGCCAGGGTGTTGATGCAGTTGCCGACACCGCTGGATTGCATCAGCAGCGCACCACGTTCACCGCCGAGCCAGGCACCGGCGAGGTAGCCGATCCCTTCTTCTTCGGTGGTGAGCACGACCGCCTTGATGTCCGGGTCCGCATACGACATGCGGATGGCTGCCGAGTGACCTGCGTCCGGTACGAAGACCACATGTTTGACGTCATGGGCCTTGAGTACGCGGAACACGTCCTCCTGCCAATCCGGCCCTACGGTTTGTTCAGCTTCTGTTGACATGCCAGTCTCCCAAGCACAGCAGTTTTTGTGTTGTGCCTTATTCTGGGAGGGTAGGAAGTGAACGACGACTACCGTTTTTATCTTTGAGATATGCCCATTTTCTATAGCTGGGAGGGGATGAGGGGCGTCGAGATCCGTGATAGCCACGCATGATGGAAAAGTAAATCTGCAGATCGTGGTGTTCTCGATATTTTTCGGTGTCGTCCTGGCCTTCCTGGGCAAGAAGGCCAAGCGGCTGGTGAATGTCATCGAGGATTTGTCCCATGGGATGTTGAAGGTCACCGGTTATGTGATGAAGCTTGCACCCCCGGCGGTGTGACCCTTTCGTGGTACGGGGTCAGGATCAAAGGGTGAGCATTCACAGGCGTGGATGCTCACCCTTTTGGGGTTCAGGACTTGCGTTGCAGGGTGTGATAACCCAGCACTGACCTGGCTTCCCGGAGGGATTTTCCTTCAGCGATCAAGGCCCGGATGTCGGCCTCTACCGCTTCGATTGCGCGGGCAGATGCCGCCACTTCATGGACGCGGTCCCGGGGCACGATGACCACGCCGTTGGCATCGGCGATCACGATGTCTCTGGCACAGACGCGGGCTTGGCCTATGGACACCGGCTGGTTGACTGACTCCACTTCGACTCGATCCTTGCCGGTGCGCATGAACCGGCCTTTGCTGAATATCGGGTAGCCGTCACCCAGTGCCTTGCTGACATCCCGGCAGACGCCGTCGATCACGGTTGCTGCAATCCGTTTACTCCCGGCATATTGGGTCATGATGTCACCCCAGACAGTGCAGTCGGTGCGCCCGTCGTTGTCGATGATCACCACATCGCCTTCGGCCACGTCGTCGATGAAGTCGCCAACTGTTCCGGGTGGGCTACTGGCGGTGACGTAGCGCACGGTGAAAGCCGGGCCAACGACCACTTGGCGGTAGTTATCCAGGGGCATCACGCCCAGGCACTGGCCAGGCAGGCCCAGTTTGTCCAGGGCATCGGACACTCCTGGTGTATCCAGGCCTTCAAACAGCGCAACCAGTTCTTTGTCTTGGGGGGACATGCGTAACTCCTCGCAGTGATGACAGCATCGTTCAAACAGAGGCTGCTCAAACGAGCAACTCGGCTTTGTTCAGAGGGCAGTTCAGCCCGCGGTGCTCGATCACGCCCGTGGCTCGGAAATGGTCAGCAAAAGGATGAAGCTGGTGAATGAGCCAATCGCCAACCAGGCAAACACATAGTTCCAGCCATAGTTGTCCAGCAGCAGACCGGTAATGAAAGGAGTGGCCGCGGCGCCCAACTGGCCGATCATGTTCACGATGGCGTTGGCGATGGGGAACGTCTTTTTGGTGGCCAACCCCATCGGGTAGACCATGTAGGAAGAGAAGCCCAGGCTGAGGACGACACCGGTCAGCATCAGCAACAACCCGTAGGGCAGAGGTTCGGCAGGTGAATTGATCAGCAGGTACATCATCAGCGATGTGCCCAGCGCCGACAGCAGCATGCCGGGCTTGCGCCGCCCACCCAGCAGTCGATCCGAGCAGAAGCCGCCGATCAGGTTCCCGAGTACCGCACCCACCCATGGAGCCGCGGATACCAGCCCCATGTTCATGATCGAGAATTGTTTGACAGTCATCAGGTAAGTTGGAATCCAGGCCAGCAATACACTGGAGACGCCCAGTTGAAAGCAGTAGCTGGTGGCGCAGCCCCAGATGTTCCAGGAGGCGAACACCTGCTTGTTGGTTTCCAGAGGGGCTTCATGACGAGCCCGTATGAGACGATCAAGTCTATCCAACCATGCCGCGGTCTTCTGGGGGCTGGTTTGCTGGGCCGTCTGGGTACTGTCGGTTTCTTCGGTAATGTAGTTGAGCTCGGCTTCGTTGACGAACCGGCTGCGGGAAGGGTGATTGGTGACCATGAAATACCAGACCACCGCGAGGACGATGCCGGGTACGGCGAAAAAGTAGAAGATTTCTCGCCAGCCCCAGACCGAAATAATCACGGCACAGAGTGGCGGTACGATCACGGGACCGAACTTGACGGCGGACAGGAATATCCCCGAAGCCGTACCCTTTTCTCGCGGGGGAAACCAATTGTTGATAGTCGTGGTCATGCTGATCGGCAGCGGACCTTCAGCGACGCCAAGGCCCAGGCGATACAGTTTAAGGGCAAACAGCGAACTGGCCGTACCCACCAGGCCGGTCAGCAATGAGGTCAGTACCATGGCGCCTGGCAGGATCCTGCTGACCCCGAAACGGCCGAAGGCAAAACCGGAAGGGATCTGTGCCAAGGCATAAGCCAGCAGAAACAGGCTGACCAAGCCGCCGGCCTGTGCGTTACTCATGTCGAACTCTTTACGAATAAATGGCAGAGCGACACCGAGGTTGGCCCTGTCGGCGGCAGCGATGGTGTAAATCAGGAAGATCAGGGCTGCAACCACCCAACGGTAATTGCTGCGCACGGCAGGCTTTATGACTTCAGGCATGGACATTGGGCAGACCTTGTTTTTTATCGGTGTTGTCTGGCCAAAGTAATGATTGTGAATCTGCAAAAAAAGCGACAAATACTCCTGTCAACAAATCACTTTTATTGATGGGAATGTGCCGTTGGCAGCGCTTTTCTTTTCGCGCCGGGCGCGTGGTTACAACACCATGTGGCTGAAGTCACAGCACTGCGCCGCCAGGCGCGCCACTTCGACGCTCAGGCCCTGAAGCCGATCGGCACGGTGTGCGGCGATGTAGTGGATGGGAGGCAATGCGGGCTCGGTTTCGATGATCTGCAACCGGCCCTGTTCCACCAGCGGCGAGAGGCACTGGCGAGGCAGGTAGCTGATGCCGATACCGGAGAGCGTCAGTCCCAGTTGGGCGATCAAGTAGTTGCTTTTGATCGTGCGGTTGACCCGGACATCGTTCTGGGCGAGCCAGCGCTCATAGATCAACCCGGTGCCGGAGCCGCCTCCCTGAGTCAGTACGGTGTACGAGGAAATGGCCTGCATGTTCATTATCCCGTTACCCTGGTGCAATGAAGGCGCACACATCCAGGCGTTCTCTACTGAGCTCAGTGGGGTGCTGACGAAACGCGCGTCGGCAAAAATGTCGGGAACGATGATCAGGTCGAGTTGATCACTCTCCAGTTTCGCCACCAGATCGGTGCTGATCTCGATTGAGGGTTCGAGTACCACTTTGGGATAAGCGTTGCGTATGCCCTCGATCAGCGACGGTAGCCAAGTCATCGCGGTCAGTTCGGTGACGCCGATGCGAAAGCGCCTGACCAGCACCTCTTTGGAACTGATGCGCTCAAGCAGGTAATCGCGTTGGCGCAAGATCTCCGAAGCCTGCTCGAACAGCTCCGTGCCTTTTTCCGTAAGGCGCGCGCTGCGTTTGGATCGATCAAAAATGGGCATGTCAAAGGCGTCTTCCAGTTCCTGGATACGCTTGGAGACGGCTGACTGGGACATGTTCAGTTTCATGGCGGCGGATTCGAAGCTACCCAGTTCCACAATCCAGTAGATGGCTTCCAGTTGCTTGAACGTGATCATTGCTCAGGCTCGATTGAAAAAAAGTGATTCATTATTAACGAAATACATCGATTTTTCCTGGCTATAAAACGAAATCCAGCGATGGCCGGGTTCGTTCACACTCATCTGGGCCGTCTCGGCCCCTTGGAAAGATCCTTTGTCAGGAGCAGAGCCTCAAACCCTTGCCGCATGCGGCTTTGTGCCCCCTTGCAGCCCGGTACGTTCTTCAATCTCACCGCTGCCGCTGATATACCCATAGCGCGACAGGTTCGGCATCAACATCGAGGCGATGAACGTAATAGTCACGATCGCCGCAACGTAGATGAAGAAGTACTCCTCGATACCCTGCGATCGAAGCGACAAGGCGACGTATTCGGCGGTGCCGCCGAACGCTGCATTGCCGACGGCATAGGGAAAGCCAACACCCAACGCACGTACCGCTGGCGGGAAGAGCTCGGCTTTGACGATCCCGGCAATCGGTGTGTAGAACGACGCAATGGCCAGGCCTCCAAACACCAGCAGGAACGCTGCAAACGGGCTTCTGACGGACTGCAGCGAATAGAGCAGGGGAATCACCAGCAGCATGGCCAGTCCTGAAAACATCAGCATGTGCGCCTTGATCCCAATACGGTCGGCCAGCAAGCCAAACAGTGGCTGGCAGAACATGAAACCGACCAGGGCTGCCGTCATGATGAAGCTGACCGTTTCCGGGCTGAATCCCGCCGAGATCACGAGGAACTTCTGCATGTAGGTGGTGAAGGTGTAGAAATACAGTGAACCACCGATGGTGAACGCCAGCACTAGAGCGATGGCCCGTTTGTGTTTGAACATGCTGCGCAGAGAGCCGGCACCTTTGCGGGCCATGTCTTTTTTGGTGGCGGTTTCATGCATCGAGCGGCGCAGATACACCACAACGATTGAACTCAGGGCGCCGATGAAGAAGGGAATTCTCCAGCCCCAGGTGTGCAGTGCCTCGGCGCTGAGGGTTTGTTGGAGAATGACCACGGTCATCAAGGCCAGTAACTGACCCGCGATGATGGTGAGGTACTGAAAGGAGCCATAGAAGCAGCGCCGGCCGGGTGTCGCGATTTCACTGATGTAGGTGGCGCCGGTGCCGTACTCCGCGCCGACAGACAGTCCCTGAATCAACCTGGCGACCACGAGCAGAATCGGCGCTGTGATCCCGACGGTGTCATAGGTCGGCATGATGGCGATCAGCAATGATCCAGCGCACATCATGAACACCGAGATGATCATCGAGACCTTGCGGCCGCGAGTGTCTGCGAGCCAACCGAAAATCCAGCCGCCGAGTGGGCGCATAAAAAAACCAGCAGCGAACACGCCGGCGGTTGCCAGCAGTTGGCTGGTGGTGTCCCCTTTGGGGAAAAACGAAGCGGCAAAATAGATGGCGGTGTAGGCGTAAATGAAGAAATCGTACCACTCCACCAGATTGCCCGAGCAGGCACCCAGGATGGCTTTTATGCGGCTAGGGGTATCCAGGGGGCCGGTCTCGGCAGCGCAGTCTTTTGAGCCTGTGATTGATGTCGACATGATGTTCACCTTTTCTTCAAGGCGAGGCGATACGAGGCGCACGCTGAGGCGTGTCCGACGCGACTGACTCGTTGGGTTGCTGGGCTTAACGAAGAGGCGTGAATCCGCTCTTTGCCTGGTTTTCTGAAGCGAAGGGGGAGGGAGGATGTACGAGGGAGGTGAACGGTCCGTGGTCCGAAAAAATCGAACAGGCCTGATAAGAACAAACGGTGAAAATCATGGCGCGAGCCCTCTAATCTTATTCTTGTAGTGAGTCGAGCGCTCTTTGGCGCCGACGTTGATTGCACGCTACCGCAGAGTGAGGAGGGCAATAAGCCGTCAAGCAGGCCTAACTGATATACCTGAATTCTATAGCTGGGCGTGCAGCCCCGGCGGGCTGGGTGATACAGCCGGCCCGAAGGACTCCAGGCCTCATGGCACGTGGGGGGCAGGGCACTCCAAGGCTGGTAAATGCGTTTACACTGCTATCACTTTCGGTGCATATCGTGCCGAGCCCGATGCTGACGGGTCTGGTAATGGATGTTGTTCAACTCAAAACCTTGATTCATGTGGCTGAGCTGGGCAGTCTCAGCAAGGCCTCGGACCGTCTTCATATCGCGCAACCGGCACTCAGCCGGCAAATCAGAATGTTGGAGAAAGAACTCGGCGCCTACCTGTTCGAACGACACGGGCGAGGGATGGAAATTACCGATGTCGGCCGCGAAGTGCTCGCTCACGCGACTCGTATCATGGAGGAAATGGAGTCGATTCGAAGTTCGGTCGTCGGTGGCAGGTCGTCTTTTCGCGGAACGGTTGTCATCGGTACAACGCCGACAGTTGCCCAGATTGTCACTGTACCGCTGGTGCGCAAGATCCGTGAGGCGCATCCCAATCTTGCCGTCAGGTTTTCCTCGGCCTTCAGCGGTTACTTGCTCGATTGGGTTCAGCGCGGTGAGTTGGAGCTGGCCATTTCCTACGACCCTCAACCGCTGCATACGCTTCGAATCGTGCCGGTGATGATGGAGAACCTGCTGCTGGTTGGCCCCGCCAGTGCCAACTTGCGCATCGATACACCTGTGTCCTTCGAATCTTTGGCCGAACAGCAGTTGATATTGCCAAGCCCTCGACATGGCCTTCGCGCGATCATGGATAAATGTGCTCGAGAAGTCGGGATCAAGCTCAAGACCAGTGTTGAAGCCGACTCGTTCGGCGCGATGATCGATCTTGTTCGCCATGGCTTCGGTTTGACGGCCTTGCCACTGGCATCGATCTACTCGCAGGTCGAAGCCGGCGAGCTGTGCGCGGCGCCGCTAGTGGATCCCGTGCCCATGCGCAAACTGGTTCAAGTTTTCCCGGCGGACAGACGCGTCAGTCCCGCGGCTAAATTTGTTGGCGATGCCTTCATCGAAATTGCTGCTGATCTGGTCGATCGAAAAATTTGGGCGGGATACATGCTTTGAGGACGGCCTTGTCCATGGGCGGTTATGTGCCATGGAAATCATGCGCCGGGCGCCTGGGGCGGGTGATGAAACTGGCCCTGATAGATACCATGGTGCGACCGGATGATGAGGCCCGAGCCAAAGCGCGACGGGGCCTGCTGAGTCTTGCCGAACTTGGCCGGTTCAAGGGGGTGACGCCACAACTTTTGCCCAAGCTCATGCATCCACGTTGCATCGGTACCGCTGTTGCGGACACCGTCCAGGCAATGGCGCACGCGATAGGCAAGAACGGTTTTGTTCGGCAGCAACAGGCAATTATCGACCGCGCGGACTACCGACCCGTGCTGGAAACTATTGCAGTACCTACCTTAATCGTGGTGGGTGAAAACGACGAGATCACGCCGCCGGCGGAGTCAGAAGAGATCCATCGGGGCATACCGCATTCACGTCTGGTTGTGCTGGCTGAATGTGGACATCTGCCACCGCTCGAGTATCCGCTGTTGACGACGCAACTGCTGAGTCGATGGCTTGATGATGAGTCGCCCACTGGCGCAGCAAATTGGGTCAGGCCCGGGCCAATACCTGATTGAAGCCTGGATGGCCAGCCCCCCGCAGCCCCGGGGATTTCTCTGGCCCACAGCTACAACTGGCCGCAGCTGCAAGGTTTACGAAGCCTTTCGCAGCCGTTCCAGGAAATGCTCCCAGACCTGGGTGTTGATCAAATGAGGGGGCCGCTCGCCACGCAGCAGGGCTTGGATCTGCTGGGCCGATGAGCGCGCGACATTGCGCCGTCCCCCAACGCTGACGCCCGCGGTGTGGTAGGTGGCAATGACGTTCTCCAATGCCAGTAATGGTGAGCTGAGCGCTGGCGGTTCCACGGCCCAGACATCGAGCCCTGCACCTGACAAATGCCCGTTTTCCAAGGCTTCGTAAAGTGCCGCCTCATCGTGGATTCCGCCGCGTGCGGTGGTGATAAAGACCGCTCCCTTTTTCATTGCCGCGAACTGCTGTGGGCCCATCAAGTGGTGAGTGGAGGCATTGAGCGGGCAGTGCACGGAGACGTAATCCGCTTCGCCCAGCAGTCTCTCAAGCGTCGCGGGTTGCGCACCGCGCTCGCGAAGGGTGTCCTCGTCCAGGTACGGGTCATAAGCCAGCACATTCATCCCGAAACCACGGGCCAGGTTTGCCGTGCGCTCGCCAATCACGCCGAGACCGATGATGCCCAGGGTCGCGCCATGAACCTCGTCACCCATCAGCTCTTCGCGAGCGAAACCACGCTCCTGGCGCAATCGCCTGTTGGACGGAACAATCCGCTTGGCCAGGGCCAGCAGCAGGCCGAAGGTGTGCTCGGCCACCGAGTTCGCATTGGCCCCCGCCTGGTTCACCACGGCAATGCCGGCGCGTGTGCAAGCCGCCACGTCGACGGTGTCGTACCCCGCGCCTCCGGAGGACACGCACAGCAGGTTCGGGCAGCGTTCTATCAGGGCTTCATTGGCGAACCATTGGCGTGGTAGCTCATCCTTGGCCGCCGTGACGTGATACGCGGCCGAGCGGCTCAAACCGTCCCACACGCTCTCTTCATCTGCGCGAAACAGGCGTTGAAGCTGTAACGTCGGTGTCGCTTCGATCAGCTCATCGAAGATCGGGTTGATCCACAGATCCAGGCGACTGACGATTTTTCTCGGTGAACCAGACATACGCTGTCCTCTATCCAAAGAAACCATTATTCAAGGGCGCGGCAGGGCAGGCTGACGGTTCGTCACCACGTTGGCGGCATTCGCGAAGGGCGAGGTTTTCGGTCGAGGTTCGATCATGGTCAGCAGGATGACGAAGGTCAGGAGGGAGCAGGCGCCCAGGAAACCGAACACCATGTTCCAGCTATAGACATCGAGCAGCACGCCGACGACAAAGGGGGCGAAGGCACCACCCAGGGAGCCGCCGGTATTGATGATCGAGGCGGCGAACGGAACCTTGTCCTTGACGGCCAGCCCCATGGGATAGACCAGGAACGTCGAATAACCGATGTTGAGGAGAATGCCGGTCAACAGAAACAGGGCGGCCAGCAGCGTCGGATCATCCGGCGAGTTCAGCAGCACTACCATCATTACCACCGTGGCCAGGGAGGTGATCAGCATCGCCGGCTTGCGGCGCCGGTCGAAGACCTTGTCCGAAAGCCAGCCGCCCAGAAGATTGCCGATAATTGCACCGACCCATGGGAACGCCGCCACCGCGCCCATCTTCATCACTGAGTAGTGTTTGACCGAGACCAGATAGGTGGGGACCCAGGTCATGATGGTGTAGGTAATACCGACCATCAGGAAGTAACCCAGTGCACAGGCCCAGACGTTCCAGGATCTGAGGATGCTGGCGTTATCCTGCAGCAAGTCCATTTCCCGCGTGCGGATAAAACGGTCAAGCCAGAGGTGTCGAGGCGACAACGTGGCCGTGGACTTGAGTTGAGGTGTCTCCGTCTCCTGGATATAGCGTTTTTCCTCCTCGGAGCAGTGCGCGCTCTGGGACGGATCATCCTTTACATAGAGCCACCAGAGCGCGGCGATCATCAGGCCCGGGAAGGCAAAGAGATAGAACACTTCTCGCCAGCCATAAAGACTGACAATCAATGCGCACAGCGTTGGGACAAACGCGGGGGCAAACTTTATCGACGACATGAAGATGCCGGTTGCCAAGCCTTTCTCCCGTGACGGGAACCAGCGATTGATGATTGAAACAATACCAATATTGATAGGCCCTTCAGCGGCCCCCAACAGTGCCCTGGCAAGCTTCAGTTGCAGCACGCTGCTGGTCATTCCAATAAACAGGGTGGACAGCGAGGTCAGTACCAGGGAGGCCGTCAGGAGATTGCGGATACCGAAGCGACTGAACAGATAGCCTGCCGGGATCTGCACCACGGCATAGGTGAGGTAGAACAGGCTGGCCAAGGCGCCGATATCGGTATTGCTGAGCCCATATTCCTGCTTGATGAACGGTACCACGACACCGATATTGGCCCGGTCCGCACCCGCGATCATATACGCGAGGAAAAACAACGCAGCGACGACCCAGCGGAAGCCGCCTCTCTTTGAAGGTTTACTCATGGCGAGGCCCGGTATTTTTATAGTTGGAGCCGGGATACTAGGGGGCCTTGAATACTTTTTTTAGCGATATTTAAGACTCAAATAACATCACTTTTTTTCCAGAAACCGAGCGGGAAAACGCTGTGCGCAAACCACAAGACTCAATGCGCCAGCAGGTTCTCGACCCCCAGGTCCTCGGGCCTGGCGACACCGAGCAGACCCAGATCGCGCTTCAGTTCAGCGCCGATAAGCTTGAGTGCATGCCGGACGCCTTCTTCACCAGCCACGGTCGCGGCGTAGTTGAACGGCCGCCCGATAAAGACCGCCTTGGCCCCCAGCGCCATGGCTTTCATGGCATCAGTGCCCCGGCGTACACCGCTGTCGAGCATCACCGTCATCTCCGGTACCGCCTCGACGATGCGCGGCAGGATTTTGAGGGGGGCCACGCTACCGTCCAGTTGCCGCCCGCCGTGATTCGACACTATCACCGCATCGGCACCGATGTGTTGGGCCTTCAGCGCATCCCGTGGGTTCAGGATGCCCTTGATGATCAACTTGCCCTTCCAGCGGCGGCGAATGTCGATGACATGCTCCCAGGTGAGATGACCTCGGTCGGAAAAGTCCCGCAGTACATTGCTTGAGAGGATAGGCGCGCCGCGAGTCGCGTAATTGTTCTCGAAATGCGGCATCCCGTGAACGATCAACGTCCGCAAAAATGTTCCGAGCAACCACCTGGGGTGCAGAAGCCCTTGAGCGGCCAGTCTCAGGCTCGGACGCAGCGGCGTCGAAAAGCCGGCCCTGATGTTGTTTTCGCGGTTGGCGGCGACCGGCGTATCGACCGTCAGCACCAGGGTTTCAACCCGGGCCGCGGCGACCCGATCAATCAGCGCATTGATCTGTTTCCCCTCTCCCGGGAGATAGGCCTGAAACCATGTACCCGGCGCTTGCGCCATCACCTCTTCCAAGCGGATCAATGAAGAACCGCTCATGATGCACGGTACCTTCGCCTGGGCCGCCGCGCGGGCGAGCACGATATCGCCGCGGTAGCTGGTCAGCGCGGCAATGCCCATGGGCGCAATGCCGATCGGGGCCGAGTAGATTTCGCCAAGCAGCCTCACTGATGTATCGACGTGCGCCACGTCCACCAGCACGTTTGGCAGGAAACTGTAGTCCAGGAATGACGCCCGGTTTGCGATGGCCGAGAGTTCGTCTTCAACAGCGCCTGATACATAGGCGAAGAGCGGGTTGGGCAACAGGCGTCGCGCCAGAGGTTCGAAATCCTGAAGTGAAAGACAGCGGTGCAAGGGGGAGGGCATAAGGCTCATCCTGGAGGCGTGGGCTGCGGCATGGCTTAAATATGATTACTAAAAGAGATACTAAAACATAGATAAATATCGCTAAAAGTATTTTTTGATTCTCCCTAAGATCAGGTCGTCGTGAACGCACACCTAATAAAACCGGGAGATATCATGTTACTTCCAGGCACCCGTATCGAACCATCACCGGCGCTTGCTTCTGATTCCTTGATCAAGGCATTTGCCTCCGTGGTGACACCTCATATCAGCGACAACATGGGACGCCATATCGGTGCCCGTGGCCTGACGCGCTACAACCGCACGGGCAAGCTCGTCGGCACTGCGCTGACGGTCAAGACCCGTCCAGGCGACAACCTCTACATCTACAAAGCACTGATGATGTTAAAGCCCGGTCACGTGCTGGTGGTGGATGCGCAAGGCGATACCAACAATGCCGTGATCGGCGAATTGATCAAGTTGTATGCCCTGCAACGGGGTTGCGTTGGTTTTGTCATCGACGGCGCGATTCGTGATGTGGCGTGTTTTGAGAGTACCCCGTGCTACGCCAGAACCGTCGTGCACTGCGGCCCCTACAAGACCGGACCGGGCGAGATCAATGTGCCGGTGTCCATTGGCGGGATGGTGATCAATCCGGGTGACATCGTTGTCGGTGATGAAGACGGCTTGGTGGCTTTCTCCCAAGAGGCCGCCGAGCACGTGTTGGCAAAAGCCCGTGAACACGAAGCACACGAAGAGCGGGTGAAGGCAGAGATTGCAACCCAAGCCATCGAACAGTCGTGGATCACCAATGCCCTTGTCAAAGCCGGCCTGATGTGAGGAAACCATGAGCACAGCACTGCTTTCCCAGCGGGTCCTGAGCATTGCCCCTTCGCCCAGCGTAGCGGCCAATGCCTTGGTCGCGACGCTACGGGCGCAAGGTCGAGACATCGTGAACTTCACCATCGGTGAACCTGACCTCGATACTCCGGCCCATATCCTGGAGGCCGCCAAAGCGGCGATGTTGGCGGGTGAAACCCATTACACCAACACGCTCGGCACGCCCGCGCTGCGCAACGCGATCGTGACCAAGCTGCAGCGTGACAACGGTCTTGAATACAGCCTCGATCAGGTGGTGGCGGCGGCCGGTGGCAAACAGATCATCTTCGAAGCGCTGGCGGCCACCCTCGACCCTGAAGACGAAGTGATTGTTCATACGCCTTATTGGGTCTCGTATCCGGACATCGCCAAGCTGAACGGGGGAACTCCCGTTGTTATCGTCGGCAGTGAAACCAACGGATTCAAGCTGACACCGGCGCAGTTGAACGCAGCCATTAGTCCGCGTACGAAATGGCTGATCCTCAACTCCCCGAATAACCCAAGCGGGGCCGTCTACACCGTGGAAGAGTTGCAAGCTCTCGCCCAAGTGCTTCGCAATCACCCCCATGTGCTGGTCATGGCCGATGAGATTTACGAACACTTCGTCTACACCGAGGGTGGGCATGTTTCCTTTGCCAAGGCAGCACCCGATCTGAAAGAGCGGACGCTGATTGTCAACGGGGCTTCGAAGGGGTATGCCATGACCGGCTGGCGATTGGGCTTTGGCGCAGGCCCGGCCTGGCTGATCGCGGCCATCGGCAAGCTGCTCTCGCAAACCACCACCTGCCCCAGCTCGATCAGTCAGGCCGCCGCCGTGGCGGCCTTTGCCGGTGATCAAGCGCCCGTTCGCGCCATGGCGAGCCTCTACCGGAAACGCCGCGATCTGATGTTGGACTTGTTGTCCGGTACCCCCGGCCTGACGTGCGTGACGCCTGACGGTGCGTTCTACGTATTTGCCAATGTGCAAGGGCTGCTCGGTCGCCAAGTCCCGCAAGGCTATGTGCTGCAGACGGATGCCGACGTGGTTCGCTACTGGCTTGAAGACGCCGGCGTTGCGACGGTGGTCGGCGATGCGTATGGCCTCAGCCCGTACGTCCGTCTCTCTTTCGCCAGCGGCGAGACATTGATCCGGGAAGGTTGCGCACGTATCCGCAAAGCCTGCGAAGCATTGCGCTGATCGGCCGATTCGAGCCGACAGCTATCGGGGGAGGGCACTGCCTCCCCTTTGAAAACAAGATCCTGCCACTGACATCACCTGTGAGACGGACATGCATAAACCTCGTATTCCTCTGGTCGTTCAGATCCTGATCGGCTTGGTCGTCGGCATTGTTGTCGGCGTAGTCCTCAACCATGCGCCCGAAGCGCGCCCCTGGCTCACGGAAAACCTGCTGCAACCCGCTGGAGACCTGTTCATCAAGCTGATGAAGATGATCGTCATACCGATCGTGTTCTGTTGCATGGTGGTGGGCGTCGCCGATCATGGTGATCGCAAGGCGCTCGGTCGGATGGGGGTAAAGACCCTCCTGTATTTCTTTGCCGTGACCACCACCGCAATCATTGTCGGACTGGTGATCGGCAATCTGCTGCAGCCGGGAGCGGGCACGGATCTGCACAGCCTCAAAGCGGCCGCCATCAGCCTGCCTGCCGGCAACGGACATCAGGGCGCCGTGGCCCTGTTGCTGGGCATTGTCCCGGATAACATCGTGGACGCGATGGCCAAGGGTAATCTGCTGCCGGTGCTGTTCTTCGCGGTCATGTTCGGCCTGGGGCTCTCCGGCCTGTCCGATGAGCGTAAAGAACCGGTGCTGGCGGTTTTCAAAGGGCTGAGCGATGCCATGTTCCGGGTGACGTCGATGGTGATGGCTTATTCCCCCATCGGCGTGTTTGGCATGATTGCCGTGACCGTCGCCAACTTCGGTTTCGCCTCCCTCCTGCCGTTGGCGAAATTGATAGTGGTCACCTACATCGCGCTGGTGCTGTTTGCTGTGCTGGTGTTGGGCAGTATTGCGCGGATGGCGGGCATCTCGATTTTCGGCTTGATCCGGCACATCAAGGATGAACTGGTCCTGGCGTTCTCCAGTGCCAGCTCCGCGGCGGTGATGCCACAGCTCATGGTCAAGCTGGAGAAGTTTGGCGTGCCACGCGAGGTGGTTTCCTTCGTCGTCCCGGTCGGCTACTCGTTCAACCTCGATGGGGCGTCTCTGTTCCTCGGCATCGGGACGCTGTTTGTCGCCCAGCTCTATGGGATAGAACTGAGTCTGTCGCAGCAGGCCGTGTTGGTGATCACCATGGTCCTGACCTCGAAGGGGGCGGCGGGAGTGCCCGGATTCATGTTCGTGATTCTCTCGGCAACACTGGCCAGCGCGGGGCTGCCGCTGGAGGGGATTGCGTTCATCGCCGGCGTCTACCGAATCATGGACATGGGCACTACCACCCTGAATGTACTCGGGAACGCGTTGGCCCCGATTGTGATCGCGCGGTGGGAGAAGGGGCTGATTTCGCGTGCCCAAACGCCACTGTCTGATCGAGCGGAAACGTTATGTGGCTCTCAGGTTCAACGAAAGTTCAGAAACTGATACGCACGGTCAAGTGCTTCCCGTAAGATCTGGCAAAATGCTATCAAATAGCGCAGAAAATAAAAAACTGCCAGTCAGATCGTGATTCAGGAGGACGTGCTGTTGCGCATGGTTTATCCCGAAAATCGCAACGACCCTTTCATTACATTCGGGAAAACTTCACATGGACTCGTTCAAATTCCAACCGTCATGTACACCAGGCCGCTTGACGATCCTGGCCATCGCCATTGCGTCGGCGTTGACCGCAGGTCAGGTCAGTGC
>Ga0209888_1000031_pt1 | contig 108574 bp, 76 predicted proteins | sample OrgsoiDNA_201059_FD_185807 | JGI IMG/M metagenome (GOLD analysis project Ga0209888, IMG submission 185807) | Permafrost soil microbial communities from the Arctic, to analyse light accelerated degradation of dissolved organic matter (DOM) -... | ecosystem: Environmental > Terrestrial > Soil >...
TTATATAGAATATATTTTCCATAAGACTTGAATGGGATGGATCCTACAAGGTGGATCGTTTCAGCATCGCTCTACCTGACTCCGCACTCAAGATTTTATTGGCGTCGCCCCTGTAGACTAGGCGCAGCTACCCAGCCACAAGCACACACCAGAAGGATTTTCTATGTCCCGCACCGATCAGCCGGCCATGACCGACAGCGCACCCGAGGGCGATATCGCCAGCCCTCCAATCAATGCCGAGCGTCTGCTGCAGCTGATCACCGAGGAATACGAAAGCCTGCCGCGCCAGCTCAAGCGCATCGCCACCTATATGAGCCAGCAGAGCGACCGGATCATGGTCGACCGCATCAGCGATATCGCCCAGGAATGCGAAGTGCATCCCTCGGCTATCGTGCGTTTTTCCCAGCGCTTCGGTTTCAGCGGCTTCAGTGAAATGCAGGCGTTGTTTCGCCAGGCCTATACCCACAAGACCACGCCGGCACAGAACTACCAGCAGCGGATTCGCAGCCTGATCGACAACAAGTCGCAGAAAGCCAGCGCCGCCGACCTGGCGCGCGAATGCATCAATGCCACGCTGTCGGGCATCGAACGCCTGGGCCTGGAACTGGACGACCAGGCCTTCGACGACGCCGTGGACCTGGTGGTGAATGCCGACAACATCTATGTGGTGGGGGTGCGTCGCTCATTCGCGGTGGCCGATTACCTGGTCTACAACCTGCAGCACACCAACAAGCGCATTCACCTGGTCTCGGGCCTGGGTGGCAGTTATCGCGAACAGATGCGCAGCGTGCGTGCCAACGACCTGGTGATTGCCATCAGCTTCTCGCCGTACGCCAAGGAAACCCAGCAGTGCCTGCGGATCGCGCAATTGCACCAGGCGAAAACCCTGACCATCACCGACAGCAACCTGTCGCCGCTGGTCAAACGCGCCAGCACGGCGCTGTTGGTCAATGAAGGCAGCTCGTTCGCCTTCCGTTCCTTGAGCGCGAGCCTGTGCCTGTGCCAGGCGCTGTTTATCGCCGTGGCCTATCGACTGGAATTAAAGGTGGATGGGATTCACGAGCAGGTCGGCTTCGACGACTAGCTCGGCAGCGACCCGACGGCCTAGTCGTCCAGCTGCAGGTTCTCGGCCATCAGCGCCACCATCTCCATCGGACTGCGGCTGTTGATCACGTTGTAGATCAGCTCGCGCTTGCCACGGGGCAGTTTCTTCACGCAGCTCCTGGCCGATGCCCGCACGGCGTCGTCCGTGCCATGGATACGGGCCGCCAGCAGGAGGATGAGGACAGCGTCGGTGAGGGTCATCGAAAACGCACTCGAGAAATCAGGACAGCAGTGTATCGGCTGCGCCTGGGTTTTCTCCACTGCGTTTGCGCGCTCTTCACTCGATTGTAGCTTCAGAACCGCAATCTGCTATTTTCCAGTCTTTCAAACTTGTCCGCAGCCTGTGGAGCCTTCAATGACACCCCTTTCCCCAGCGGCCGGGCGCAAGCCTGACCCGCAAGCGGTCTATAGCCCTATCACCAGCAGCGCGATTTTCATCGTCGCCACCTTGGCCCCCGGCAGCGAGGCCGCCGAGACAGTGCGCGGCTGGTGCGAAGATGTCGCGGCCCTGACGCGCTCGGTCGGCAAGCGTGTGCCCGCCGGCAATCTGTCCTGTGTCTGCGGCTTTGGCTCCGCGGCCTGGGACCGCCTGTTCGGCAGCCCACGCCCGGCTTCGCTGCACCCCTTTCGCGAAATGGGCGTCGAAGGCCGGCGAGCGGTGGCGACACCCGGCGATATCCTGCTGCATATCCGCGCCGATCAGATGGACCTGTGTTTCGAATTGGCCACGCAATTGCTCACCCGTCTTGGCGATGCGATCACGGTCGTCGATGAGGTCCAGGGCTTTCGTTATTTCGATATGCGCAGCATGGTCGGCTTTGTCGACGGCACGGAAAACCCGGTCGGGCACGAGGCGGTCGACTTCACCATGGTCGGCGATGAAGACCCGGTATTTACCAACGGCAGTTATGTGCTGGTGCAAAAGTACCTGCACAATATGACGGCGTGGAACGGACTGAGCGTCGAGGCGCAGGAACGTATTATCGGCCGCACCAAACTGTCCGATATCGAACTCGACGAGTCGGTCAAGCCGAGCTGCTCCCACAGCTCCCTGACCACCCTCGACGAGGGCGGCCAGGAGGTGAAGATCCTGCGCGACAACATGCCCTTCGGCCGGCCCGACGCGGGCGAATTCGGCACCTACTTCATCGGCTATGCGCGCTCCCCCGCCCCTGTCGAACAGATGCTCGAGAACATGTTCGTCGGCAGACCGGCGGGTAACTACGATCGCCTGCTGGATTTCAGCACGGCGGTCACCGGCGGCCTGTTCTTCGTACCTTCCGCCGATCTGCTGGAGGAGCTGGCTGAGCGTAAGCCGTAGGCCATCCCCACAGCGTTCTATAAGCAAGCGCCATCATCCGCCTCCGACTGAAAAGTTCTCTGCTATGGTTTGAAAAGCGTCACACCAATCACGACGCAGGACATCTCAAGCCAAGCAGTTCACGGAGAGATCATGAAAGGAAAACTACGCGCTTCCCCCAAGAAACTATTATCCCTCGCCACCTTGATGGTTTTTTCCATCAGTGCTGAAGCACACGACGTGGGTTTCGGTATTGGGGTCAGTTATATATTCGGGGAAGGGCCGGCTGTTGGAATCAAGGCATTCTCGGATAATCAAGAGAACAGGGGTGTCGGCGCCGTGGGTGTGGATTACGTATTTTCCAATCACTCCATTCGACCTAATATCGGCGTGGCCTACCAGGGCGACGGCTACTTTGGCGATGCAAATATCGGTTATTCGTTCAGTGAACAGAAAGTCGACTTCGGCACAGGCCTAGGCTGGTCCAATGCCGATAATCGCCATAAGAAATCGGTGCCACCACCCGCTCCCGCGCCCCTGACTTAAACCGTCGATTTTATGCCATTAAGACACCCGCTGCTGGCGTTCGACCAGCAGCGCCCTTACCTTCTGCGCTCTTCGGAGCTTGACGTGTCAGGGCTGCGCGCATGCGTCAACAAGCACCAACAGACATGATTTAGCGAGACTGAAGACACCCGATTACCGTGTTTCCAGCGAGTCCGCAAAAATCAGCTCTACCGTTATTCCATTCGGATCCTCAACGAACACTTGATGCTCCAACAGCTCAGGCACCACACGCTCGCTGAAGTGCAAACCCAGGCTGAGCAGGCGCTGCCGATGCCCCTGCAAATCACTGCAGCGGAACGCGACGTGATCAAGCGCGCCGGAGCCCTCTGCAATGGCACGTGTTCCAAGGTAGGCGTCAAGCTCCGTCCCACGGCTGTCCAGGTTGGCAATATGTAAAAGTGGGCGGCCCGCCGAGTAGAGCCAACTCCCCGGGAATGGAAACGCAGGCCGCCAGCCCTCTTCGAGCCCGATGGCATCACGAAAGAACGCTACTGTCTCAGCGACTTTGGCGGTGCGCAGCGTGAAGTGATCGAGATGTTGAATCGTCATGTTCGGCTCCCTCTTGATCGATTGATAAATACTCCGCCCATTGCTATCCCCATCACACGGTCCTTCATAACGCCCCCAACTGCTTCATCAACGTCAGGTTATCTTCGATGTGCCAGTTGGCGGCGATCTTGCCGTTTTCAATCTGGTAGATATCGGTGGCAATGAAATCCACGGTTTGACCGCTGCCTTTGGTCTCGCCAAAGGTGCCGGTGAAGTGCCCGCGAAAATGCAGGTGAGCCACGACCCGGTCGCCGGCGATGATCATTTGCTCGACCTCGCAACGGAGGTCAGGCACCGCGCCACGAAACGCCCGGGAGGCCAGCAAGGGTCCCTCCGGCCCCTGCTTGCGGCCGGCCGGCGGGGTCTTGTCGATAAAGTTGCTCGCCAGCGCTTCACGGGCAAAGGTTTCGTCGCCGGTATTCCAGAACGTGTCATAACGTCGGGCGGCGCTTTCCATGATCGCCCGTTGCGCGGGCGCAAGGCTCTTGTCGACGACCAGTACACCGGGGTTCACCAGCTCGGCAGGCGCGGCGGATACAGTGCCTGAAAGTGCCAGGGTGAAGAATACAGCCGTGACGCGAAAAAGGGACAGGTTGGAACGTTGTTGCATGATCAGGATTCCTTGATGAAGGGCAAATACGCGAGACAGTGACGATTCAGGTCGTCTCGCTTTCTTTGAGGCCGGGAGTTTTTTGAACGGATCAGGCAAGCGCCCGTCAATGCAGCCCCATGCCACGCGACGCGGCAGCAGCGGCGCGAACGGCCAGCGAGCGCGAGATGAAACGCGGCAGCCATGAGGTGATACGCACACTGGATCGGCCCGGATAAACCACCTTTTCCTGGCGATCGAAGGCCTCAAGCGTCCTGCGGACCACGGCCTCAGCCGTGTCCATCTTGATAGCGGGCTGATCAGCCGAGGTGGCCGCAAAAAATCGGGTCGAGGTGGGCCCCGGGCAAGTCACCAGAACCTGCACGTTATGCCGCGAAAGCTCATAGCCCAGGGCTTCGCTGAAGTGCAGCACGAATGCCTTGCTCGCCGCGTAGGTCGCCATGTAGGGAATGGGCTGGAAGGCGGCGTTGGAAGCCACGTTGATAATGCCGCCCTTTTTCCGGGTCGCCATCGCGGTACCCAACTGGTGCGAAAGCCCCACCAAGGCCTGGATATTCACCTGGACCAGATCCTCCTCCCTGGCCAACAGGTTCGACAAGAACTCACCGGTGAGTCCGAATCCGGCGTTGTTGACCAGCAGGTCCACCGCAATGTGTTGCCGTTCCAACTCGTCACTGATGCGCGTCGCGGCATTGCGCTCGGCCAGGTCGACCGCCAATACGATGACCTGGACGCCGTACTGCTTTGTCAGTCGTTTGGCCAGGGCATTCAACGCATCCAATGAACGTGCGACGAGTACGAGGTTGGCGCCTCGTGCGGCGAGTGCTTCGGCAAAGGCTTCGCCAAGGCCCATGGAGGCGCCAGTGACAAGGGCGAACGCATTACGATAAGTGAACATGGTGTGGGCCCTGATAGGTAGGTGGAGCGGTTACGCGAGAGCGGCAATCGTCGTTTCAGTCACCGGCCACGCGGGATAGTCCGAGTAACCGCGCTCGTCACCGCCGAACAGCGTGTCGCCGGCAAACTCGGCCAGGGGGAGATTTTCCAGCAGACGTCTTGGCAGGTCGGGGTTGGCAACAAACGGACGGCCGAAGGCGACCAGGTCGGCGTAGCCCTTGTCGATGACCCAGTTGGCGCGCTCCAGGTCGTAGTTGCCGGCAACGATGATCGGCCGCTGGAAACGCGCCCGGACATCGGCCCGGAACGCCTCGGTGAACTGCGGCGCGTCGTCCCAATCGGCCTCGACCAGGTGCAGGTAGGCAATGCCCAGGGTTTGCAGGAACGAGGTGGCCTCAAGGATCGTCGGCAGAATATCGGGGCAGTCCATACCGCGTGCGGTCAGGAAGGGAGCCAGGCGAATGGCCGTGAGTTCGGCCCCCACTTCCTCTACGACGGCACTGACCACTTCCTTGAGGAAGCGCAGCCTGTTTTCTCGCGAGCCACCGTATTCGTCGGTGCGGGTATTGGCAGTGGCGCGTAGAAATTGGTCGACGAGGTAGCCGTTCGCACCGTGAATCTCGACACCGTCGAAGCCCGCTTCCATGGCGTTGCGCGCGGCGATACGGAAGTCGTTGACGATGCCGTGGATTTCTTCTTTGGCCAGCGCACGCGGTGTCGGGCAATCCACCATCTCGCCCAGACCAGTCGCCGGATTCACTTTCCAGATTTTGGCTTCGAAGGGAACCGCCGAAGGCGCGACCGGCAACTCACCGTTGTGAAAGTCGGAATGGGACATCCGGCCGACATGCCAAAGCTGCAGAAAGATTCGTCCGCCGGCGGTATGCACGGCATCGGTGATCAGGCGCCATCCGGCAATCTGCTCCTGGCTATGGATACCTGGGGTAAAGGAGTAGCCCTTGCCCTGCGGTGAGATCTGCGTCGCCTCCGAGACGATCAGCGCGGCCGATGCTCGTTGGGCGTAGTAACGGGCGTTCAACGCATTGGGGATGTCACCCGGCTGGGTGCTGCGAGCGCGCGTCATCGGCGCCATCACCACGCGGTGAGGCACGGATTGTTCGCCTACAAGGGTCGGTGTGAACAGGGTTGAGTCAGCAGTCATGGCAAGGCTCCAAACACGGGATGGGATGAACAGAGGTTTTCTGATCCGGTGTGTGAAGTGTTGCCCCTTGCCTTGAGGATTAGAATATGGCTATTGGTAGATAGATTATTGAACAAGGGTTGATAATATGCTGGACGACCTCAACGAACTGCGTACCTTCCAACGAATCCTGGTCTGCGGCAGCCTGTCGGCGGCGGCGCGAGACCTGGGCGTAGGGCTGGCGGTGGTCAGCAAACGGCTTATGGCACTGGAACGGCGAGCTGGACAACGGTTGATCAACCGGACCACTCGGACCCTGTCGGCGACCAATGAAGGGCTGGCGCTGATTGCCCATATCGATCGAATACTGGAGGAACTGGACGCGGCGGAATCACGCATGACGGTGGGCGGTGAAGAGCCGTTCGGCATACTGCGGGTCAGCTCGCCCATTTCCTTCGGGCGCATTCACCTGGTGCCGTTGGTCGCGGAACTGATCGAGCGCCATCCAAAGCTTGATATCGAATTGAGGCTCGATGATCGGCTGATCGATCTGACGTACGAGCGGATCGATATCGCGGTACGTATTGGCCAACCTCGGGACAGCAGTGCGATCCTGCGCAAGCTGGCTGACAATCGGCGGATTCTGGTGGCTGCGCCCACGTATCTCGAACGTCATGGGGAACCTGCTCTTGTCCAGGATCTGCAGCGTCATGGCTGTCTGCGCTACGACGACCCTTCCCTGCCCTGGCGCCTGGAAGGTCCGGGAAACGAAGTGATCGAGCTGCAACCGCGCTCCCGGCTGCACGCCAACAGTGGCGATGCCGTGCGCGACTGGGCGATTGATGGCCACGGGATCATGCTCAAATCCAGTGTCGATGTGGCAGACGACCTGGCGGCAGGTCGCCTGGTGCATATCCTGCGTGACTGGCACAGCGCTTCTGCGCCGATCTACGCCCTGCTGCCTTCCAGACGCTTTACGCCGAGCAAGACGAAGGTGTTTCTGGATGCGCTTGGTGCTCGGTTGGCCGCTCTCTGAGTGCCGACAACCCCGTAGGGTGTTGCCGGTCCCAGATGCTTTGTCAGCCAGCGAACGCTTCAGGCCTTGAGGGGAATATTGCGCATCGTCACCAGTGCGGTGGCACACAGTGTTTCCTTGCCTTGTTTCACGGCAAACAAGTCGGCAGCGGCAATCGTCGTATTGTTCGAGGCGTTGATAACACGCCCCCTGGCCAGCAGCTTTTCACCGTCCGCTGGAGCGATCAGTTTGACCGTGAAGTCTGTCGTCATATTGATCCAGCCAGGCGGCAACAGGGTCCCGGCGGCCGAGCCACCGGCAAAATCGGCCAACGCACCGATGATGCCACCTTGAAAGAATCCGCTGTGCTGGGTAAGTTCCTTGCGGGTGGGCTGCTCGATTTCGCAATAGCCCGGCTTCAGGTAGTTATAGTGAAATCCCAGCAATTTAGCTGCGGGCATACTGAGCACGGCGCCTTGGACATGTTTGTCAAAGTCTGGATTGGTGGCGTGAAAATCTTCCATGCGTCTGGATCCTTTCCTGAATAGCGATTAGTTTGCTTCAGCACCCAGAAGCGAGAACAGCTTACACAGCGAACGCTCAAGGCTTTCATGGGCAGTGAAAACTACGTATCCACTATCATGCGGATAATAATTTCTACCTTGGGCAACAGTCAGCACCTTCATACGAGCTGTTACGTATAGCGCTTCTTGATGAGTAAAACCAAGGGATCCAGAGCGAAAATAGGGGGTTTGAATGTCACCCTATAACTGCTCCAACAAAGTGCCGAGTATACATTTCAACCGTTGACCATCGCGACCAGGCGGGTATCAAAGGAGCGATGACTCGGCCTACAAGCCAACTCCAGCTGTATCAACCCTTGGCATTTCGGACCCTGTCACACCTCTTTGAATCAAAACGCCTTAATTGATTAGCATAAAAAAAAGAAAACCCCCATAGAACGAGAGTTATAAAGAAAAGCACTGCTAATTTTTTAATGTAAAATGGATTTCTACCTATTAAAAGCGACTTCATCAGCTTATCCGTCGATGCCAAATCAACTCCATTGAGAGTGGTTAACTTAAGGGGATAAAACGACCCTCCTCCATTTTTAAGAAGAAACCCTTCAACATATACTTTAATGGGTGACTTTAACCTCCCTAAGTCATCAAGCTCCGCGGGGACAACAGAATGCTGAGTACGATACGTCATGCCATTATCAGCGTTAAACTGGATATATGAAACTTCCTTAACGCCAGCATAACCGACATAGCGTATGAACGTGCCTGTCGTTTTAATCATCGGAGCTTCTGGCGGCATAGCACCCGCGTAATCTTGAGCATCGATACATTCAAACATGGGCCCTACAACCATAAACACTATCGCAAATTTCAACCACAATGATTTTACCCAGTGATTTTTCCCAAGCCCTAAAGCCGTCCCGTTCAACATCATATCGAACGCAGAAAGCCAAGACAGTTTCTTTTCATTATTGCTCATGACACCCACTCATCATTCCCCAATCAAAACATTAACTTTCAAAATGCAAAATGCGACCATAACTGGGACAGATTTCTCTTTGTGGCACACCCTTCTAAAAACAAAGCTGCTCCCTTTCCTACAAAAAGGTAATTTCCGGAATTTTCTGCTGCTTTAGCATCTTGACTTAACGCCGCGATTTCTCCTAAAAACGCACCTTTGATTATGATTGCGGCCATATTACCGATTAGTTTGCTTTTCTTTAAAAATATAAGAAACATCAAACACTACAAACCTTAAAACCACAGAGAACAGATATACTGGCATCATGCCCGAGAAACAAAAATATACTGATACTAAGCATGCCTTTAGTATTCCGTTGCTAGCTATCGTAAAAACTTGCCAGTGGAATATGCTATTCAGAAAGCACAATGCAATAAATACTACGATAGCGTTTACGCCAATATATATGTTTAAACGCAGCACTATCCACGCTTTTTTTGCCTCCCATTGCTTTCGCTTCATTAGCAATGCATGGGTTTCAATACAACTTAGCCCGGCAAATCTTTTATTTTTTATTATATATATAATTGAGGCGAGATTATATGTGGCGGCACCGAGAAAAGATAATCCGCTAAGGTTTGTTAAAAAAATTTCGTCAAATGGTCCTATCAAGATGGGGGCGATCTTTATTCCAATGAAGCCAAGTCCATTAATTAAGGGAGTAAGGAACTCGTTCATTACTCCATTTAATCGATGAAAATAAAATCCTGAAAACGCATAAAATACTATAAGGACAGGAAAAGCCACATATATTGGAGTAGCGTCAAACCACTGTTCACGAAGTTCTCCTGCGGATGAGCTAGGCACAATTTTCGTCATAGCGAGTTTGCCAAAAATTTTTTTAGCTGCGTACGAATTTTCATGCTGAAATTTCCTTCTTGGTCGATAATGATTCCGGCTTGCAAAGCAGTTATTGCAAGAAAAAGGCAACACATCAGAGACTTCCTTTGGGGTTTAACAAAAAACAAAAGCGTTTTTCTTGCGAAATCTCGGCACAGCCCCAATCCAACTTAACATTTCATCACCCGTCTAGAAAAAATAAGAAAAGCGCTCATGGGAAACCCAAATATCGAATTTACCTTTCTCTCAACGCCTCACTCTGATACTTCAACAACGGTGTCAACAAATACTCAATAATCCCTCTCTGCTCGGTCTTGATCTCCACCGAACTCGACATACCCGATTCCAACGAAACATCCTTGCCATCCGCCACAATAACATGCGCACCGAACTGAATCCGAGCCGGATAAATCAATCCCAACTTGTCATCCTTCACCGCATCCTGCGAAATCGACATGACACAGCGCTCCTGCGCCGATCTACGCCCTGCTGCCTTCCAGATGCTTTACGCCGAGCAAGACGAAGGTGTTTCTTGATACGCTCGATGCTCGGCTTGCCGCTCTCTGAGGCTGGCAAACCCGTGCCCCTTCAGTATTTTCTGCTAACAATAAATCGTTGATAAGTGCAACCGACAGACCACCCTAAGGCAAATGGGGTTATCGCTGTCGTGCCCCAAGCCAATAATCGCAGGGGTAAAAAACGACTCATTTGATTCATCAGAGGATTGGGGAAATCCCCAATAAACGGAAGAAAAAATGGAATCATAAAAATCATGAGAAAAAACAAAAACCCAAAAACGTATCCTAGCGGCTTATTTAGCTTGATTTTCTCATAGCTTTCCTTAGTAAAAAGGAAAAATGTAGACATTGCTCCAGCGGCAAAAAACAGGGGAACCAAACACCAAAAGCTTGCATAAAAAACGCCCCAATAAGGTGTATAGGGAGGGGTGTGATTTTTTAGTCCCTGAAGCACTGGAACAACAACAGCTACCGCATCCACGAACGTTCTGGCATTGACGGACTCCGCCCATTCATGTGGAAAAAAATATGTCATATATATCCCGTGACATAACACCAGTCCAAACGTAAACCACAGGTAACTAGACTGTTTTTTCAAGAGCGAAAATTTCATATTGCAGCCCCCTCATTCAGTTTCAGAAAAAATGGAGGGAAAATTTATTTCCACAGCACATCGCTCCGAAAACAAATCTATCCTCTCTCGGTTTAACAAACTGACTAGCGTCATAACGCGGGATACAGGCTCCTCAAATCCAGACTGCCCAAACTCGATGCCAGTTGAATGCGCGCATTCTGCCACCCGGCCAAAGCGCTGATCTGTTGCTGCTCGGCGTTGGCCAGTGCCGTCTGGGTCGTGATAACCTCGAGGATCCCCGTCACGCCCTTCGCATAACGCGCCTGCGCCGCATCAAAGGCCTGGTTGGCACTGTCGAGAATTTCCTGGCTGGTCCGCACGTTCTGAGTGCCAACTTTCAGCGTCTGATAGTCCGACCAGACGCTGGACGCCACTTGCAACTCGGCATCGTTCAAGCTGGCCTCCTTGCCTTCAACTTGCGCTTGCGCACCGCGGACCTGATAGGTCCGGGTAAAGCCCTCGAAGAGCGGGATGCTGACTTGAATCGCCACGGAGCGGTCCCGGATGGTCTCACCCAGGAACTGCTGACCCACCCCGGAGCTCTGCGGTTGATTGTCGTAGCTGTATTTGCCGACAAAACTGATGGTTGGCCGCCCTTGCGCACTGATCATGTCCTCGTTCGCCTGCGCCGCCGCCAGTTCCGCACGGGCAGCAATCAACGAGGGATGCCGCTGCTGGGCCGTTTGCAACAACTCGTCGACCGACTGCTCAAACCTCGTGTCCGGTGGCGCCACGTCATCCTCGCCCAGCAGATGCAAAGGAATATTGGGACGCCGCCCCATATCGATAGCCACCTGCCCCAATGCGGTCTGCCAGTCTCCTTCCGCCTTGTTGCGGTTGAAGGTGGCCTGGAAATAGGACGTCTGGGCCTGTAGCTGATCACTGACCGCCGCCACACCATGGCGAACCCGGAGCGTCGCCGCGTCCAGCACCTGCTTCGCATCGGCTTCGATATGCTGCGTGGCTTGTCGGTTTTTCTGGGCAACGAAGGCCGCGTAGTAGTCCTTGACCGTACTGGCAAAGACCGTCTGCAACGCACTGTCTTGCCCGGCCAACGCGGAAGCCAGCTTGCTCTGGGCCGCGTCAACGCTCGCCGAGCGGGCGCCGAAATCGTAGAGCACCCAATTCAGGGTCAACGCGGCATTCTGGTAGCGACTATCGGACTGAACGACAAAGGGATCGGCCGAGGTGCCATGGCTGGTCGAGCTGTCTTTTGCTTCCTGCAGTGTGCCGTTCAAGGTGGGCAGGTAGGCCGCCTTGGCGACACCGACCTGGGCGGTTTGGACCTTGACGTTGGCCCAGGCCTCCCGGGTTTTCGGGTTGTGGCACAAGGCGCTGGAGACGATATCCAGCAAGGCCAGGTCCACTTGCGAATTGTCCACGCAGCCGTCCACGGCCGGCGACGAATCGAACATGTGGTTGGCCGCCGTTGCAGGGACGCTACCAAATTGACGCAACGGATCAGCGGGGCCAAAGCCAGCGCCAAACACCGAACCCGCTCCGATAAAAAGCGTGATGAATGCGCCTGTCTTGAATGACAGAGCGTTACGAATTTTCAGCATGCTTTCTGAACCTATCACGCTCACAGAATCGTCACGCCATGCGTGTTGAGTTCGGCATTGTTCCAAAAGCCGGTCGTTGAATATCGGGCAAAAATATCCGGCGGGATGCAGAGTTTGCGTGCCTGGAATTCGACATTTTTGCGCACCGCATGCAAGCCGGGCATGCCGAGGTGGGCGTCATAATCCGGCTCGTCATACACGACGTTTTGCAGGTCGTGCTCAAACAGTGGTTCCCCCAGTTCGGCATATAACCGAGTCAAAGTGCGCTGCGGCTCTTTGACCAGATGATTGTAAGGCACCAGGATCAAGCGCTTCGCCTGCTCGCCAAACCAGGCTTCGCGCAGGTTGCTCCAGGCCAGTCCAACCAGGCCGCTGTCCGAGTTCATCAGGATTTCCGCCCGGGCATAGACCGATGTCCCCGGCTGAAACTTGAACATACGCGAGAGCTGCAAGGGGTTCTTGGCGAGCATTCGCTCGACACTGTCGATAATCCAGCCGACATCGCGGACGCAACAGATAATGCGTGACTGGGGATACATCGCGCCCCATAACGCCGCCCGCCCCGTCCAGGTACGGTTGGTATCGAACACAACGGGTTTGGCGGGCAAGGTGTCGATTTTATCGGCGTAGTAGGACTCGACGACAGCGCGCAGGATCGTTGCACGCTTGCTGTCATCAAAAAAACCACCGAATTCGCCACCGCACATTTTCCCGTGCACTGAGCCGACCAACACGGCAACCGGGCTGGTCATCGCCGCCGAAAATCGTGGGTTCTGGCACAGCAACGCCGACAGCAGTGTCGATCCCGAACGCGGTAAACCTGATATCGCATGAAACTGAGTAGCCAAGGAATCTCCTTAGGCAGTTGCGGCCTGCAAGTATCACAAGCCGCAAGCGCCGTGCACTGATACTCGATGCTCCTGGCTGCTACTCGCAGCGAAGAGCATCTATCGGTTTTATGGAAGTGAGTGGATCCGCGCAATCAGGCTGCGTGTGCGGAAGCGCTCAAGGTCACGTTGTTGTTCAACAAGGCAGGGGGCAGCAAGGTGGTGTCGGCAACCCCGGCATCCGCATTGAACGTGGACATGGCCTGGATCAACTGGCTCACACCACTGCTGCCAACCGACGCAGTACCCGCTCCAGAACCGTAGAGCGAACCGATACCGACCAGGTCCGTGTGGTCCAACGTTCGGTTGCTGGCCGTGAGCTGGTAGTTCATCACCGAGTTTTGATCGGCGTTGTCTCCCAGGCCCAGGGCATGACCAATCTCATGCAGTAGCACTTGCGATAGCGTGGCATCGGTACCGGCATAGATCTGTTGTCCATCGGTGCCTGTCGTCAGCGCGTTCTGTGTCGGATCTTCCACACGGACGATGGCGTCGGTAGCTATCTGGCCGTCATTGGACTGATAGCTGGTGTAGCCGATGATCCCGGTGGCGGCGGTGTTGAAATCGCCAAAGCCGACGCGAATATCGGACTGCGCAGAATCGGACACCTCTTCAAAGGTCACGCCCGGCATGCTCGCCGCCCAGGTATTGAATGCACCCTGCACGACCGATTCGTCGGTGCTGTCCATATAGCCACTGAACGGTGCGGCCTGGGTGCCCTGGCTGTCCGCAAGGCTCCAGGTGATGACCTGCTGGTCGAATTTGGCGCCGTCCAGTACGGCCGATCCGGTGCCGGTGGTCGGTATAGCAGTGGCCATCTCGACGACTTGCTGTAGCCCCCTTTCCGCAGCGCTTGCTGCGGCCTGATTGCCTTGGCTCAAATCGTACTGGGCGATAGAGCCAATGTTGCCGCCTGACGTAACCAATGCTGTAGATTTACTACCAGCGAAGCCGTAATAGCCCCCACCAGAGTAGCCTCCAGGATCACCACCGCCGTAGTAGCCACCACCGGAATCGCCACCGCCAGAAATGTCCCCGCCGCCGTTGACATCGTAGGCATCCCCATTAGTGATTCCTTCTCCATTCAACGTATCACCGCTACCGTCAGCGGTTACCCCGGAATCAACTCCCAAATTGAAGGCATCGTTGCTGCCTGACGCATCAACCTGAGTGTTAGCTGACGTATCAATCGTATCGTCCGAGCCACTTACCGTGTAAGTACCGCCAAGAAGATCGAGAAAATCACCGGTTCCCCCCAGGGCAACGCTATCGTTGCCACCCGAGAGGTTAACGCTCGTGCTGCCCAAAGTACTGATCGTATCGCCCGTGCCACTCACCGAGTAAGTTCCCCCGAGCAGCCCAAGGAAATCCCCCGTCCCCCCGAGGGTAACGCTATCATTGCCACCGGAGAGTTTAAGGTCCGAACCAGAATCGACGACAATACTGTCATTCGTACCCGAGACGCTGGAGCTTCCGTTCACGTTGACGCTGTCACCACTGCCGACGATGCTATCTCCAGAGTTGCGCGCAATCATGTCGATAACGTCACCGGTCGCCTTGATGGTGTCACTACCGCCTCCGTCCACGTTCAATAGACTGTTGCTATTGGCGGCTAGATTGACGGTATCGCCTGAGCCGTCGAGCGTAGCTTGACTACCTGCACCGACAGTCAGAGTGTCACTGCTGAGATTGGCCGTGGCGGAGCCGCTCTCCACATCCAGGGAACTGCCGGTTCCCAACGTGACATTTTCACCAGCACCCTGAGTAGTGACGACGTCGTCGATCCCGCCTGTAAGGCTGTCGTCACTGCCGATGAACGAGATATTGTCATTGCCCGCGGCATTGATAATGTCGTTACTGCCATCGATGATCACCTGGCTACCGGCGGCGATTGTGATCGTCGCACCACTGATATCAAGCGTGGTACCGGTACCCGTCATATCAATCGTATCGCCGTGGGAACTGCTCGCACTGCTGAACGTGTCATTGTTGCCGGCGGCATTCACCGTAAGCCCCGTGCCAGCCAAATTGATCGTGTCGCCTGATGCGCTGACGGTATCGCCACTGTTTTCAATATTGACGGTTGCGCCACTGCCACTGATCGTGTCGCTGCCGCCATTGAGCGTGACTTGGCTCCCCGCGGAAGCGGTGAGTGCGCCGCTATTGAGCGTGGCGATCGCGGAGCCGCTTGCCACATCCAGAGAGCTGCCAGCTCCCAGCGTGACATTGTCTCCAATGCCCTGGGTGACGACCGTATCGTCAATCCCGCCTGTAACGCTGTCGTTGTTGCCGGTGGCATTCACCGACAACCCTGTACCACCCAGGTTGATCGTGTCGCCTGAGGCGCTGACCGTATCACCACTGCTTTCAAGAGTGACCGTTGCGCCGCTGCCGCTGATGGTGTCGGTGCTGCCGCTGAGTGTGACCTGGCTGCCGGTGGCCGCAGTGATATCGCCGCTACTGAGTGTGGCGGTGGCGGAACCACTTGCCACATCCAGGGTACTGCCAGTCCCCAGCGTGACATTTTCTCCACTGCCCTGAGTGGTGACGATGTCGTCGATCCCGCCTGTGACTCTGTCATTGTTGCCGTTGGCATCCACCGATAACCCTGTACCACCCAGGTTGATCGTGTCGCCTGAGGCGCTGACCGTATCACCACTGCTTTCAAGAGTGACCGTTGCGCCGCTGCCGCTGATGGTGTCGGTGCTGCCGCTGAGTGTGACCTGGCTGCCGGTGGCCGCAGTGATATCGCCGCTACTGAGTGTGGCGGTGGCGGAACCACTTGCCACATCCAGGGTACTGCCAGTCCCCAGCGTGACATTTTCTCCACTGCCCTGAGTGGTGACGATGTCGTCGATCCCGCCTGTGACTCTGTCATTGTTGCCGTTGGCATCCACCGATAACCCTGTACCACCCAGGTTGATCGTGTCGCCTGAGGCGCTGACCGTATCGCCACTACTTTCAATAGTGACCGTCGCGCCGCTGCCGCTGATGGTATCGGCGCTACCGCTGAGTGTGACCTGGCTGCCAGCAGCAGCGGTGATTAAGTCACCACTGAGCGTAGCGGTGGCGGAGCCACTTGCTACATCCAGAGAACTGCCACTCCCCAGCGAAATACTTTCTCCGCTGCCCTGAGTGGTAACAGTGTCACCGGTCCCGCCTGTAACGCTGTCGTTGTTGCCGGTGGTATCCAGCGACAACCCTGTACCGCCCAGGTTGATCGTGTCGCCTGATGCGCTGACCGTGTCGCCACCGTTTTCAATAGTGATCGTCGCGCCGCTGCCGCTGATGGTATCGGTGCTGCCGCTGAGTGTGACCTGGCTGCCAGCAGCAGCGGTGATTAAGTCACCACTGAGCGTAGCGGTGGCGGAGCCACTTGCTACATCCAGAGAACTGCCACTCCCCAGCGAAATACTTTCTCCGCTGCCCTGAGTGGTAACAGTGTCACCGGTCCCGCCTGTAACGCTGTCGTTGTTGCCGGTGGTATCCAGCGACAACCCTGTACCGCCCAGGTTGATCGTGTCGCCTGATGCGCTGACCGTGTCGCCACCGTTTTCAATAGTGATCGTCGCGCCGCTGCCGCTGATGGTATCGGTGCTGCCGCTGAGTGTGACCTGGCTACCGGTGGCCGCAGTGATATCGCCACTACTGAGTGTGGCGGTGGCGGAGCCGCTTGCCACATCAAGGGCGCTGCCAGTCCCCAGCGTGACATTTTCTCCACTGCCTTGGGTGATGACGGTGTCGTCAGCCCCACCTGTAACACTATTGTCGCTGCCGGTAAGCGAGAGATAGTCATCTCCCGCAGCGTTGACCACGTTGCTGTTGCCGATGGCGTTTACCGCAAGCCCTGTGCCACTCAGAGTGATCGTATCGTTCGACGCCGAAAACTTATCGCCCGCTCCGCTCACGTTGACACTGTCGCTTGCACCGACGATGTTCACACCCGTGTCATCCGCCCCCAAATTAACGGTGCCATTGGCGAGGTTCACCACTTCACCTTGATCACCATTCGCGATGCTAACAGCGCCATTAGCGCCCATGGTTATGCTGTCGTTGTTACTGGTATCCGTCACACTCAACGTGGAATCATCACCAGCCGCGATCATGTTTCCCGACCCAGTGACGGTGGCGACCACGTCATTTCCTGTCTTGACCTGATTATCATCACCGGTAAGAGTCGTGCTTGTGGCGCCGGACAAGGTAATGATGCCATCGGTGACATCAACGCTATTGTTTGTCCCAACTAGGCTAAGCTCTGCCCCGTCCCCGACGGCAGTGGTTGTATTGTCATTACCGTTGATACTGGCGATGTCGTCTGCGTGCAAATTGATGATATTGCTGTCACCACTGGCACTTACCGTAAGCCCTGTGCCATTTAGATTGATGGTGTCATCTGATGCACTTACCGTATCACCACTACTCTCAAGATTGACCGACGCGCCGCTGCCGCTGACCGTATCGCTACCGCCGCTAAGCGTGACTTCACTGCCGACGTCGGCAGTGACCGCGCCGCTACTGAGCGTGGCAGTAACTGAGCCACTCGCCACATCCAGAGTGCTGTCACTACCCAGCGCGATGTTTTCTCCGCTGCCTTGGGTAGTGACGCTGTCGTCTTCCTCTCCTATAACGCTGTCGTTGTTGCCAGAGGCAGTGACGGCAATCCCTGTACCACCCAGATTGATGGTGTCACCTGATGCGCTAATCGTATCGCCACTGCTCTCAATATTGATCGTTGCATCGCTGCCACTGATCGTATCGCCGCTGCCGAAGAGCCTGACTTGACTGCCGACGTCAGCAGTGACCACGCCGTCTCTGAGTCCTGCGCTGACAGATCCGCTCGCCACATCCAAGGTGCTACCAGTGCCCAGCGAGATAATTTCTCCGCTGCCCTGAGTGGTGACCGTTTCGCCGGTCCCGCCTGCGACGCTGTCGTTGTTACCGGAGGCTGTTACAGCCAGCCCTGTACCATACAGTGTGATGGTGTCACCCGATGCGCTGACCGTATCGCCACTACTCAAAATACTGACCGCCGCACCGCTGCCACTGATCGTATCATCGCCGCCAAAGAGCGTGACTTGACTGCCAGCAGCCGCAGTGAGCACGTCGCCGCTGAGCGTGGCAGCGGCAGAGCCGCTCTCCACATCCAGGGTGCTACCACTTCCCAGAGTGACATATTGATCGCCACCCGTCGTCGTGACGCTGTCGCCGCTCCCACCAGTGAGGTAGTTGTTGTTACCGGAGACAGTTTCGACCAACCCTGTACCTTCCAGATTGATCGTGTCATGCAACGCGCTAACCGTATCGCCACTATCCGTAATGTTGACTGTCGCATTGAAACCACTGACCGTGTCAATGCTGCCGTTGAGCGTGACTTGACTGCCGGAGGCAGCAGTGACCGAGCCATCGCTGAGTGTGGCTATGGTGGAGCCGCTTGCCACATCCAGGGTACTACCAGTGCCCAGCGTGATATTTTCCCCGCTGCCCTGGCTGGTGACCGTGTCGCCGATCCCGCCAGTGACACTGTCGTTGTTGCCGGTGGCATTCACCGACAGTCCTGTACCAATCAGATCGATCGTGTCGCCTGATGCGCTGACCGTATCGCCACTGCTTTCAACAGTGACCGTCGCACCGCTGCCGCTGATAATATCGTCGCCGCCACTGAGCGTGACCTGACTGCCGCTATCAGCTGTGACAGTACCGCTGCTCAGTGTGGCGATGGCGGAGCCACTTGCTACATCCAGCGAGCTATCAGTACCTAACGTGATATTTTCTCCGCCGCCCTGGGTGGTGACAGTGTCGCCGACCCCACCTGTAACGCTGTTGTCACTGCCGGTAAGCGAGATATTGTTATCTCCCCCAGCGTCAATAATGTTGTTGTCACCGGCGGCATTTGTTGTGAGCCCTGTGCCACTCAGAGTGATCGTGTCGTTCGACGCCGAAAACTTATCGCCCGCCCCGCTCACATTGACACTGTCGCTTGCACCGACGATGTTCACGCTCGTGTCATTCGCACCCAGATTGACGGTGCCATTCGCGACATTCACCACTTCACCCTGATCGCCATTCGCGATACTGACCGTGCCATTGACTCCCAGGGTGATGCTGTCGTTATTGCTGGTGCCCGTCACACTCAAAGTGGAATCGTCACCCGTCTCGATCAGGTTTCCCGATCCCGTGAGAGTGGCGGCCACGTCATTTCCTGTCATGACTTGGTTACCATTACCGGTCAAGGTCGTACTTGCGCCGTCAGACAAGGTAATGACGCCATCGGTAGCTTCAAGACTATTGTTCGTCCCAGCTACGATAATCTCTGCCGCTTCCAGATTGATCGTGTCATTTGATGCGCTGACCGTATCACCGGTGCTCAAAATATTGACCGTCGCACCGCTCCCACTGATCGTATCGCTACCACCACTGAGCGTGACCTGACTGCCGGCGTCAGCAATGATCGCATCGTCGCTAAGTGTGGCGGTGGTAGAGCCGCTTGCCACATCCAGGGTACTGCCAGTTCCCAGCGTGATATTTTCTCCGTTGCCCTGCGTGGTGACCGTGTCACCGGTCCCGCCTGTGACGCTGTCGTTGTTTCCGGAGTCAGTTACGGTCAGCCCTGCACCAACCAGATTAATCGTGTCATCTGATGCGCTGATCGTATCGCCACTATCCGCAATATTGACCGTTGCGCCGCTGCCACCGATCGTATCGCTGCCGCCGCTGAGAGTGATTTGACTGCCAGAGGCAGCAGTGATGGAACTATCGCTGAGTGTGGCCATGGTGGAGCCACCTGCCACATCCAAGGTGCTGCCAGCACCCAACGTGACACTGTCTCCGCTGCCCTGAGTAGTGACGCTATCGCCGGTTCCGCCTGTGACGCTGTCGTTGTTACCGGAGGCAGTTACAGCCAGCTCGGCCCCACCCAGATTGATGGTGTCATTTGAAGCGCTGACCGTATCGCCACTACTCTCAAGATTGACCGTTGCACCACCGCCACCGATGGTATCGCTCCCGCCGCTGAGCGTGACTTCGCTGCCAGCGGAAGCAGTGACAATATCGCCATTTAGCGTGGCGGTGGCAGAACCGCTTGCCACATCCAGGATGCCGCCGGTGCCCAGCGTGATATTTTCTCCGTTACCCTGGGTGGTGACCGTGTCGCCGATCCCACCTGCAACGCTGTTATCACTGCCGGTAAGCGAGAGATTGTTATCTCCCGCAGCGTTGATAAGGTTGTTGTCACCAGTGGCATTTACTGTGAGCCCTGCGCCACTCAGATTGATCGTGTCGCTTGACGCCGAAAAGTTATCGCCCGCTCCGCTCACGTTGACACTGTCACTTGCACCGACAATGTTCACGCCCGTGTCATTCTCACCCAAATTGACAGTGCCATTCGCGAGGCTCACCACTTCACCCTGATCGCCATTCGCGATGCTGACCGCGCCATTGGCTCCCAGGGTGATGCTGTCGTTATTACTGCTATCCGCCACAATCAACGTGGAGTCGTTACCGGCCACAACCATGTTGCCCGATCCAGCGAGCGTGGCGACCACGTCATTTCCCGTCGTGACCTGATTGTCATCACCGGTCAGTGTCGTACTTGCGCCATCAGACAAGGTAACGCTGCCATCGGTGGCATCAACATTATTGTCCATGCCAGCTACGCTAAGCTTTGCCCCGTCCCCGACGGCTGCTGCCGTATTGTCGTTACCGTTGACACTGGCAATATTGCCTGCGTGAAAGGTAAATTGATTGCCATCACCATCAATCGCGACAGTAGAGTTACCAGCCACAACATTATCGTCGCCTTGGACCGTCAGAGTTGTACCATTTTGGGTAGTAATGGTGGCTCCGCTGAGTTCCGCGGTAACGACGCCAGCGGCCAATGCTACATTGTCTCCTGTAGAACCGATCACCTGTGTAATGACCTCAGCGTGAACAGAATTCACATCGTCATCAAAGAGTGTTGCGTTACTCGACAAAACAAACTGATTACCTTGTTGTAAATCTGAGGTTCCGTCAGCTGACTGGGAAACTACAGTTGCACCATTATAAATCGTGACAATATCATCGGTGCCCGCGAGATTTAGCTGAGCACCTGCGGCCAGTGTGATCGCGGCATCATTTAAATCAAATCGAGTATTGACACCCGTCACTAAGACGCCAGTATCTTGCCCCGCCGCGTTATTATTAATAACGACTTGCCCTTGCTCTACATTATTAAAGTAACTGGTATCAGTTTCCGTGCTGCTACCGTTGACCGATCTTTGATCTGACTCGACGATATTTTGCTGCCCCGAGGAAGTATAGGTGGTTGATGTGGCATCAGCACTGCCATCTTGGCTTTCTTGGATTGTGGCACTTTCTTCGAGCGCCCCGCTTCCGGTGGTAGTATTTTGCGTGATAACCCCTGTAACCGGGTCGATGGTTTGCGTAAGGGTAGTTCCATCCGGGCTTTGCACACTAGTCCTTACAATATCTCCCGACGAGTTACTGACATAGGTGCTAACAGTGCCATCTGCATTACTCAAGGTCTCCGTCGTTGCCCCATCCCCGGCGATAACAACTGTGACGTTGGAGCCGTCACTCAGCGTATCCGTGTTTGTCTGCCCACCTTGAGCGGCGATTGAAGGATCAATATCACCGTTCTGATTGATACCATAAATACTGTAACCGCTTGCGTTGTATCCATTTTGATCATAACCCGCAGCATCATACACAGGGGTACTGGCCTGGGTCACACCGAATGCATCTTGCATTTGTGTGGCAGACATTCCACTCAGTTGACTCAACTGCATATGCCCCAGAGCGGTGTCTGATAGTCCATTTGCCAACGCAACACTGGAATGTGCGTCCAAAGCGCTGGACAGACCGTCCGCGATGAGTGCAGCCCCCAGCACAGTACCTGCGCCTGGTATGTTTTGTATCGCTGAGCCTAACCCAATCATCCCTCCCGTTGCCCACATAGAGGGCCCAACCGCTAAAGAAACATCGGTTGTTCCGACCAAATTACTGCCGCCAGACAAATTAACCAAATCACCCTGAGCTGAAAAATCGTAGCTCGTATATTTGCTACTGTCACCGCTAGTCGATAATCCAGCAACTCCAGGAGCATCGAAAGATACGTTAGTAATTTTGACATCAGAAGGAAGCAACGGCGTGCCCTCTGGGTCCGTAGCGGTACTTAACATTGCGGCTTGTATTTGAGACTCCGCCCCGCCCAGAGAGTGGCCCGTTGTGTAGACAGCACTGATATCCACTCCGGACAAGCTCAGTTGAGCTTGTGCCGCAGCCAATGCCGCCACGGCGTAATCATTCGCTACTTGTTGCGCGCCATTTGCCGTATTCAGCGCAATATCGGTATCGGAAATAATGTTTTGTACATTACCGATAGTGCCACGATCGGCAATGATGACCTCGCCAGTTTGACTGTTGAGATAGGTTTGGGCAGAAAAACCATATGCAGCCATACTTCTTGCGAGAGTGGGGCCAGGGGGGACAACGTTGACAAATTCCCACTGACTGCCCATGACGGGAGCATCGGCGCCACCGTAAGCGGCTACAGCAGCAGTGGCAAGATCATTCAGTGTGGCACTGGTGTCCTGAGTCGTAACGATATCGTCGACTCCGCCTGCAAAGTTGTTGTCACTACCAATGAACGAGACAGTATCATTTCCCACGGCATTGACAATGTTGTTACTACCGTCGATGGTCACTTGGCTACCGGCGGCGATTGTGATCGTCGCACCACTGATATCAAGCGTGGTACCGGTACCCGCCATCTCGATCGTATCGCCGTGGGAATTACTTGTACTAATGAAAGTATCATTGTTTCCAGTGGCATTTACGGCAAGCCCAGTGCCAGCTAGATTGATCGTGTCATCTGATGCGCTGACTGTATCGCCACTATTCGCAATATTGACCGTCGCGCCGCTGCCGTTGATTAGATTGCTGCTGCCGCTGAGTGTGACTTGACTGCCAGCGGCAGCAGTGACCGTACCGCCACTGAGCGTGGCGGTTACTGAGCCGCTTTCTACATCCAAGGTGCTGCCAGTTCCCAACGAGACATTCGCGCCTGTAGAACCGAATGCTTGTGTGATGATATCAGCTACAGTACTATTGCCTTCGTAATCAATGAGAGTAGCGCCGCTCGACAAGGTGAATTGATTGCCTTGTTGAGAACCCAAAATGCCGTCAGGTACTTGAGATACTAGGCTTGCGCCATTACCAATCGCGACGTTGTTTCCGGTGCCTGTAAGATTTGCCTGAGCATCTGTGGCCAAGGTGATCGTGGCATTGTTCAGATTAGTGACGGCACCAGTGCCACCGATAGTAGCGTTAACGTCACCGCTCGGTGAAGTTTTAATCATTTCTTCGTTTTGAGCGCCCCCAGAATCGCCACTGTTTTTTTCCAAAAGAATGCTGTTTTGGTCTGAATCAGTGCTGTTATATTTATAGTTCCCATTACCATCAGTATAAATAGTTGCTGGTGTATCAGAGCCCGGCTGAGGGATTGTCCAAACTGAACCAGTAGAGTTATCTCCTGGGGCGGGCGTCACAACGCCAATACCTCCATTAAAATAGCTTACCGTACTACCATCATCCTGTTGAACCACCGAGATTGGGACCTGCATCGAGTAGCCTGATATTTGGCCATCAGAGTCGATTGTTGGGACCAACACCCCTCCATTTAGAGAGCTCTGGACAGCACTAGTAAGTGAACTTTGAAAAGCCGCCTGGTCAGTGTCAGAAAGGCTATCATAATAAGGTTTTATGGCCTCACTCATGGCATCAAGAGCGCCCCCTAACCAGGCCTCATTACTCCCAACGGTACCCAAATTGGTCAAACCTGCAATTGTCAGACCAGCACCTAAAATACCTAACGCCACGATAGCTTCCGGTGCAACCGCCACAGTTCCAGCTGTCAACAATACGCCTCCGGCTGTGCTGACGATAGTGCTTACTTTAATTGCATCATATCCTTTTTCGAGGGCAGTATCCCCCATCGACAGAACGTTCACGAATACACCAAGAATTCCAGCCTTAGTTGCAAGATCTGCAGCCAAAGCGCCAGCTTCAGTCGAATTAGACAAAAACTGTTGAAACATTTGAAAAGTACTTGCCGCTATACCAACCAAATCTGCCCCGGCAACTACCTGGTCGGCAAACTGTCCAAATTTTGTTTCTTTAGGGTCGGCTGAAGATATAATTTCATTGGCCGCATCCGAACCAGATGTCGCCCCACCAATCATTTGGCCGACAATAAGCTTAACAAGTGCATCGGTCGCTGTTATTCCAGACATGACAACCCCTTTTATGAGTATGTATCAAATGAAAAAACACAAGCAATATATAGACATTACCGGTCATTTATATTGCACACATGTAATGCACTACAACTTTCAATCCCCGATGCGGCCTCGCAAAGAAGCGAACCAAACAGCATTTCGCGCCAAAATCAAGCGCCATCGAATTAGTTACATATTCACTCTATAAAACCAAATCCTTAGTTGGCGAGCATAAAAAATAGCTCCACACCAAGAAACGAAAATCATAAAAAAAAGAAACACTGATTTTTTATAATAAAATGGATCCCTACCTATCAAAAGCTGCTTCATCAGCCCATCGCTAGAAACTATGTACTGCCCACTAATAGTGGTGAGTTTTAGAGGATAAAATGAGCCACTTCCATTATTAAGAAGAAAACCTTCTACATATACTTTCACTGGAGGTTTCACGTCACCTAAGTCAGAAAGCCCCTTAGGAGCGACAAGATCCTCGGTACGGTAGGTCATGCCATTATCGGCATTGAGCAAAATATACGGCATTGCTTTCAAACCAACATGCCCAACATAGCGAACGAACACACCTGTAGTTTTGATCATAGGAACCTCGGGAGGTAGGGCGCCTGAATAAGTCTGACTATGATCAAATTGAAATATGGGGCCCGCAATGGAAAAAATAACGGCTGACATCATCCATAAAGATTTCGCTCGATGGTTTTTCCCAAGCCCAACGGCTTTCCCCCTCCACATCAGATAAAATGCCGAAAGCCAAGGCATTCTTTTCTTATCATTAGTCATGAACACATACTCACTATTAGTTTATCCATCTCACAGTTCCATCAAGGCCTCACTCTGACACCTCAACAACGGTGTCAACAAATACTCAATATCTGCCGCCGCTCAGCCTTGATCTCCACGGAACTCGACATTCCCGGCTCCAACTGAACATCTTTGTCATCCGCCACAATCACATAAAACAAAATGGGAACAGATTCATTTCCGCGGCACATCGTTCTAGTAATGAATCTATCTCTTCAATAGAGTTAAAACCCGGTATCAGCGTATTGGAAATGCAATTTTCATTTATCGGCAACGGCAGTTTTTTCATATATTTTCCTATTTAGTAAACCTTAGGTATTCCATCAACCGCCTGCAGATAGATGCTCAAGAAGTTAATACGTTTCTCGGTCTCTTCTATGGCGCAGTCGTCAGCAAAAGTGGTCACCCACTTGCTGCTTCCTCCTTGTAGCCCTCCTACATAGCTGCAATTTTCATCTCGGTAGACTCTCCATGCTCGCTGCGCTTTTTCAAGTTGACCTTTGGTTTCCCGAGTGTCCCATTTACTCGTGACTGGCAATTTTCCCAATGCTTCCTGATAACCTGAATCAAGATCTTTTTCTAAGGATTTCAATTTTTTCCGCTTTGCATTGCGCGGTATTCAAAGAGCCATTTTTGGTCTCGCACGGGTTATTATTTGCAATCACATTCATGCAGCCACCCAGCCCAAACAAAATAAACAAAAATATTTTTTGCAAACCGTGAAACCAGCCATATTTACCCACCCCACTTGACAACTTTACACACTCCGATCGAAACAAACTCCAAACATTTGGTCCACATAGGCTTTCCACCTAAAAAACCAGACTGACTCATGACACGTTTCCTGAAATTCCAACAAATCATTGAAGGCCGAAAATCTGAACCGAATGAACGTTACCAATGGCCAATTGCTTGCCATTTGGGTTGATCGCAATACCTCTATCACCACCACCAAACTGAGCAACCTGCTTGCCGGAGTGTGTATCAATCACTGAGTTCACAACCGGTTCTCGCCCATCAAACCAAGCGCCAGCCTTTATAAACAAATATTGTCCATCCGGACTAAACACCATCCCCCCCACACCAGGCGAAACCTTGTCACTCACAATGTCATCAATGGAATAGTAGGTCAGGATATCCATCGTCTTGCCGTTAATAATCCGACCGATCCCGAGTGCGATCTGGTTGGCGGCAAAATTGCTTACCGATAAATCAACGTCAATTGCTTGCTTCCACGGGTAGTACCTCGGCCGATCATCGGGTACCGCAGGAAACCAAATAGACTTTGTTGGCGATTTTCCTGATGGATCAAGCAATCTCAGCCCTACATCGAATGGGGCAAGCAATCTTCCATCCATGGTCTTGTTAACCGTTTGTTTGGTGCCATTGACACCCACCATGATTTTATCTTCGGCAGTCCATGCGGCCCGTTGAACCGCAAGTCCATCAACATAGAGCTTTTGCAGCGTCCAATCTTTCGTGTCGTAGATGTAAATGTAAGAGGGCTCACCAATCGCCCCGACAATGCTCAGCATCTTGCTGCCATCCTTGTTCAATCGGGACGCACGTCCGATGGCCGGATTATCTGGCAAGGAGTCTCCCGTCATGGGATCCCACTGTCGCTTTGCGCCAAATGAAATGACTTTACTGTCACGGCTCCACAACAGGTCGAGGTAGGACAAGTCACCGTAATCAGACGGACAATGAATATGTGATTGCTTTCTATCCAGCTGCACATCCCAGACAACAATATCTGTCTGCGACAAAGCGGGGTTATATACTATCGCCAGATAACGTCCATCAGGACTGAAGGCTATTTTCTTGAGAACAGACACACTCATAAAACCGTCAAAATCAATGGTTTTTTGCAATTTAGGTAGCGGTACCGCGACATTGACCATCGTGGTAGTGCTCTCACTAGGCGCAGCGTTTGCTTGGTTAGTCATACCGATTACACCCAAAAGAGCCAGCGTAATTAATATTGAATGTAATCTCACTGAAATCCACCTTGAATTTTTTACATCTGGATTTAGTGCGACTTCGACTGAAATACACACCATTTCTTATGGACTCACCGTTCCCTCAACGCCTCACTCTGATACTTCAACAACGGCGTCAACAAATACTCAATAATCCTTCTCTGCTCAGTCTTGATCTCCACCGAACTCGACATCCCCGGCTCCAACTGAACATCCTTGCCATCCGCCACAATCACATGCGCACCGAGCTGGATCCTTGCCGGATAGATCAACCCCAACTTGTCATCCTTCACCGCATCCTGCGAAATCGACATGACCTTGCCCGGGATCGTGCCGTAGTGGGTATATGGAAAGGCATCCAGCTTGATTTCAGCGTCCTGCCCCGGCCGAACAAAACCGATATCCCGGTTAAGGATCTGCGCTTCAATTTCAAGCCCGGCGTCGTCCGGCACAATCACCAACAAGGCCTGCGCCGGGGTGACCACACCACCAATCGTATGCACCGCCAATTCCTGCACGGTACCGCCCACTGGCGCGGTCAAATGGGTTTGCCACTGCCGTTGCTGGAACTTGGTTTCATCGCCCTGATCCTGGGCCAACTGCTGCTGCGCCTGATTGAGCGCATCGAGTTGTTCACGGCGAAATTGCGCAATGGCGGTATCGATATCGTCGCGCTGCTCCTGAATCGTCGCCTGCAACTCCTTGGCGTAACTCTGTTGCCCAGCCAACTCCTGCTCCTGCTGAATCCGTGCCTGCTCCTTTTCCAGATAGGCATGGCGCGGGACATAGCTTTGCTGGAGCAAGGTCTGGTAGTCCTCCTCTTCCGCGCGAGTCATTGGCAAGGTCTGCTGCAAGCTGCTGATTTTGTGCTGGGTGGTTTGCAGTTCCTGCACGCGTTTTTGCAGTTCAGAACGCAAACTGGTGACTTTGCTGCGGTGTTCGTAAAACGCGCTTTCGGCGAAGCGTTGGGTATCCCGCTGCCGATCTTCCGTGGCATCCGGAACTGCCTTGACCGTCGGCGCCCGGTTGGCGGTTTGCGCATCCAGCAGGGCCTGGGCACGGTTGATCGTCAGCATAGCGTCGACCCGCGCCGTCCTCGACTTGCCGACATCGGCGGTCACCTCGGTCGGGTCCAGCTCGATCAAGGCCTGGCCTTGCGTCACATGCTGGCCGTTGTCCACCAGGATCGCCTTGACGATGCCCGCCTCCAGCGGCTGGATGGTCTTGCTTTTGCCATTGGGGACGACCTTGCCCTCCGCCACCGCGACCACGTCGAGTTTGCCGATGGTCGACCAGACCAGGGCAATCGCGAACAGCAACATCAACGCCCACATCAGGCCACGCCCCACCGGGGAGGCGGGGGTTTCCAGCACTTCCAGCGCCGCCGGCAAGAACTCGACCTCGTCGCGTTGCCGTTGCTGGGGATTGCCCCGGGCTTTTTCAGCGTCGAGTGCGGCGCGAGCGATATCGCGGTAATGCCGAAGTCGGGGGAACCAGCGATCAAGCAGCGACATGCAGATGCCCCGTCTGATGGCGCCACAGCGAGGCATAACGCCCGTCCTGCTGGAGCAGTTCGTCGTGGCTGCCTTCTTCGACGATGGTGCCCTTTTCGACCGTGATAATCCGCTGGGCGATTCTGACCGCGGACAAGCGGTGGGCAATGATGAACACCGTGCGGTCCTTGCAGATCTTGTGCATGTTGCCGTGAATGATGGATTCCGACTCCGCATCCAGCGCCGAGGTGGCTTCGTCGAAAATCAGGATTTTCGGATTGGTCACCAGGGCCCGGGCAATGGCGATACGTTGCCGCTGACCACCGGACAAGCCATTACCACGCTCCCCCAGTTCAGTGTCGTAACCCTGCGGCAGCTCCAGGATAAATTCATGGGCACCGGCCAGCTCCGCAGCCTCAACCACCTGGTCGAAGTGCATGCCAGGCGAGGCAAAGGCGATGTTGTCGCGCACCGTGCCTTTGAACAGCATGTTCTCTTGCAGGACCACGCCGATTTGACGCCGCAGTGATGCAGGATCGAGCACCGACAAATCCATGCCGTCGATCAGCACACGCCCACGCTCGGGCGAATAGAGGCGCTGGATCAGTTTGGTCAGGGTACTTTTGCCGGATCCGGAAGGGCCGACGATGCCGATGACGCTACCCGCTTCGGCCGTCAACGACAGCCCGCGCAAGATCTCGGGACCGTCGGCGCGGTAGCGAAACACCACCCGGTCGAACACCACTTCTCCCTTGACCGGAGGCATCGAGGCCTGACCGGCGGAGACACCGGATTCGGCCCGGTTATCGAGGATATCGCCCAGGCGGTCCATCGACAGCCGCACCTGCTGGAAGTCTTGCCACAGTTGCGCCAAGCGCAGGACTGGGCCACTGACGCGCCCGGACAGCATATTGAAAGCAATCAGTTCGCCGACCGAGAGGTCGCCACCGATCACCAACCGGGCACCGAACCACAGCAAGGCCGCGGTGGTGAGCTTGCTGATCAGGGAGGCCACCTGATTGGCCGAGCTGGAAAGATTGGAGGCCTTGAAGGCGCTGGAAACATATGCCGCCAACTGCTCTTCCCAGCGCCGCTGCATCAAGGGTTCGACCGCCATCGACTTGATGGTCTCGATACCGGTCACGGACTCCACCAGAAAGGATTGGTTTTCCGAGCTACGGCGGAACTTCTCATCGAGCCGAGCCTTGAGCACCGGCGTGACGAGGACCGACAAGGCGATATAGCAAGGCAGCGAGATAAAGACGATCAAGGTCAACAAGGGCGAATAGGTCAACATCACCGCGAAAAACACCAGGGTGAAAAACATATCCATGGCCACGGTCAACGCGTTACCGGTGAGGAAGTTGCGGATATTTTCCAGCTCACGCACCCTCGCCACGCTGTCGCCCACTCGCCGCGCCTGGAAATACGCCAGCGGCAACCCCAGCAAGTGGTTGAACAAACGCGCGCCCAGCTCGACATCGACCCGGTTGGTGGTGTGACTGAACACGTAGGTGCGCAAACCACCCAGCAACGCCTCGAACACGGAAATGGTGATCAGGCCAAACGCCAACACGTCCAAAGTCGACATTGATTTGTGCACCAGCACTTTATCAATCACGACTTGCATGAATAAGGGCGAGACCAGACCAAACAATTGCAGGAAGAACGAACCGGCCAGCACTTCCATAAACTGCTTGCGGTATTTGACAATCGAAGGAATAAACCACGACATATCAAACTTGCCACCGCCCTGGGCGAGGACGGCACGCGAAGTCACCAGAATTAAACGGCCAGACCAGACCTGTTCAAATTCAGCCAAGGTAATTTGAAAGGTACGCTGTTGCACTTCGTCGTGCAGCAGGACATTGTCATTCGCACACTTGGCCAGGACCAGAAAACGTCCATCGCGAAGTTCGGCGATGGCAGGGAGTGGCGTCTGGGCAAGGCGGCTGATCTCGCTCGTGGTAGAGCGGGCCTTGAGCGTAACCTGCCGCGCCAGGCGCACCAGCGTCAGGGCATCGATAGGCCGGGACAACCCCGAGAGGTGCCTGAGGCGTTCGGCGCTGACAGCGACACCCGAAAGTTGGGCGATGACGACGAGTGAGGCAATGCCACTGTCTTCACTTCCTGTGTGTGGTCGCGTTTCGGACGAAACGCTGCTCCCTGCGTTACGATCAGACATGTCAACTCAACGGCATTTACAAAAGAAGAAAGTACATCGCGCTATTACAGGCACGACAAACCAACCTTGGGAAGGCTAATACATCAAAAAGAGGTTGCAGCTAAAAATCAGACTTATCAAAACTTTAACTTGATACCAACTAAGGCCAGATATCAAAAAGCCATCAAAAGACTAGCACCTCTCACTACCAAGAAGAAGCACTGTTTTCACCCAGAAAACTTCACCGCTGGTCAAAAATTTCAGACCTCAGATTTGTATCAAAAACAAAACATAAAACTACCAATCGACACATTGAATGCGCTCTGCAGACTAAACAAACCATAGGTTCCGGTGGCTGCAGCCACTACTTCAATTAAGTCGACTGGTAACGTCAATCATACAATTGACTCAGATACCTGTACCTTGCATATCTACAAAGCGCTCCCGCAAACAAGAAACGCCTCTTGCTTTCTCCCCTCCTGATTCGGCAACTTCAAACCCGTTCAGCATTGGTTCAGCATCGCCTCATCGTGTGCGATCTTCACGACCCGCAGTCCCCGGCACCAGAAATCGCCCGCTGCCACCCCGCCAGCCTGCTCTCAAGGACTTTTGCCAAGGCCAGAATGCGCTCCTCTTTCCAGTGCGGCCCGACAATCTGAATGCCGATCGGCAGCCCAAGATCTGGATCGAAACCCACCGGTACCACCACCACCGGCGAACCGGACAGGCTGAAGGGAAACACATAGGAATAACGTGCACGCCCCTCCAACGACTCACCGGGTTTAAACGCAATATCCGGGAACACAGGACACACCAACACATCATGCTCTCTGAAGAACCGGCTCAGACCACGACGGAAGGTATTGATATACGCCAGGTCAGCCTTGAACTGATCGACACTCAACTCCGTCTCCCGGCTCGCCCGTACCAGCCCTTCCAGGCAAGGTGACAGCTGATCACGTCCCAGGCCGGGAAGAAACTTGTCCCAAGCCCTGCCCGCATCACCTCCGGAGAGGAAGATATTCCACAAGCTGTCACAGGCCAGCTCCATGCCTTCCGGGCAAGCCTGGCTCACACTGCGGACAACCGGCTCCAGCAACTGCGCGACCTTGTCCATGGCGTCGAGGACGGAGGGCCTGACCGCCACGCCCGGCAGTTCATGAAACAGCGCGACCCGGATCTGGCCGATAGCCAGATCATCCTCGAACGGCACATCGACGGTATCCGGATCATGACCATCGGACCCGGCGATCAAATAGCCCAGGGTCTTGATGTCATCAACGTAGCGGCCCATGACACCGTAAGCCGAGGTCATGTGGATCAAGCCTGTGCGCTCCAGCGGATACTGGCCGGTCAACGGCACCCGCCCCTGGGTCAGCTTGAGCCCGCAAACCCCGTTGAAATGCGCCGGTATGCGCAAGCTTCCGCCAGCATCCGAGCCCAGCCCGCCCGGACTGCAACCGGCGGCGATAGCGGCCGCCTCCCCTCCGCTGCTGCCGCCTGGGGTTCGGGAAAGATCGAAGGGATTGCGGGTGCGCCCATAGAGGAAATTTTCCGTTTCAAAGGACATGCACAGCTCGGGCACATTGGTGATCCCCAGGATCAGCGCACCGGCCTGACGCAACCGCTGAACCACCGTGGCATCGAACACGCTGGCTGGTCCGTGCCACTCGGGCATGCCGCAAGACATCTTGAAGCCCTCGACATGACAGACATCCTTGATGGTGATGGGCACGCCGTGCAGTGGCCCCAACGACAGCCTGGCCGCTACCCGACGATCCGCCTCATCTGCCTGTTCAAGCAGTTGAGCCCTGTCCGGCTGCTGGACAATGGCATTGATCCGTTCGTTGTTTTCGGCAATTCGGCCCAGGTAAAACTCAACAAGTTGCCGGCTGGTTGTTTCCCCCGTCGCAATGGCCCGCGCCATACCGGGAATACTCAGCGAATCAAAATCCATTATTAAAAACCCTTCCATTGAATGGGCAGCAGACTAAGGGAAAACGCTTTCGATTCGTAGCAGGGAAAGCGGATTTCCCGGCAGTGCCATCACCGCGATCACCGCCACACGGAACAAGCCCCTCGGGGGCCGAGAATTTTTTCTCCGATTAACACCACAAAAAAGAAAAAACATTTCTAAAACGCCATCGCGGACCACGAAAAAAGCAAAAAACCTCTCACGGAGAAACAGATAATAGTTCCACAAAATTCGTCATCGACATGCCCCTCTTATCGATGCATCCATAAAAAACAAAGGCTCGGCAAACCGAAGCTGCAACGGTACCTGGCTGGAACACACCTTCGCACAATACCGCCTTCCCTCAACCTGGTTCGCCCGGGAGAGCGTCATCCTGCAGAAGAACGTCACACAAGGAGTGGACATGCTTCAAAGTAAAGTCTTCAGATATTCCCATTGGGATATTGCATGTTGCCTGGTGATTCCTTTCCAGATCAGTGTTTACGCCCTACTGGCCTATAACTATCAAAGCATGTCGCTGTTCGCCCTGTTCGGCATGATCCCGGTGCTGTTTGCCCTGTCCTTGCAGAACGCCGGGGCCAACCACAATCATTACCACACCCCGTTCTTTCGTATCCGCTGGATGAATACGCTGGTGCGCATGGGTTTCTCCATGACGGAAGCGCCTAAAACCCCCTATAACATCGGCCACGGCATCCACCACGCCACGCATCAGTCGTGGAATGACAAATCCATTCTGGCGATCATCGGCCTGAAGCGCCCACTCGGCAAACAGCTCATCAGCTTCGGCCTGTTCATCTTTGAGTCCCTGGGGCTGAAGTACTTCACCTTGCTGGTCCTGCTGAAATACTGGCCCATCGAGCGCGTCGCGGCCCTGGCCTCGCCGGATGATCCGGAACTGGCGACCCGGGCGTTAAAGAAATTACTGGAGCCCTCGAAACTGAAGGCGGCGAAATACGACCTGGCGGCCTGGTTCCTGTTCCGCCTGGTGCTGTGCCTGATTGACTGGCAGTTTTTCTTCTTCTACTTCATTCCGGTCACCTACCTTATCGACAGCCTCAGACAAGGGGAGAACTACTTTCAACACTGGGGCGCAACCGACCCCTATGACCCGAAGCGTGACTCCGTCAGTTGTTATGGAAAACTCTACAACCTGCTGACCTTCAACCTGGGTTATCACCAGGAGCACCACTACAAGCCCGGCCTGCATTGGCTGAAACTTCCAGAGCTGACCAAAGAGTTACCCAGCGACCGCCATACCGTGCCTTATTCGCACTACTTCAATTCGCCCTTGATGTTCCCAGAGCGTTCAGCCGAGCTCAGTAAAGAAAGCACGGCCGATGTGCCGTCCTGAACCCTTGCCGTTCAGCAGGACCCCGCTGCCGCCAACAACACCGCGAATTCTTTAGAGCCGTCAAATGAATAAGCCCACTACGCAACACTTTAATACCTTCCTGGAAGTTGTTCGGTATCGAGCGGCGCAACACTCGGACAGTGCTGAACGTCTGGCCTTTACTTACCTGGCCGACGGCGAGTCGGTCAGCGATAGCCTGACCTTCGCTCAACTGGATCAGAAAGCCCGTAGCCTGGCGGCCCATCTGCAACGCCATACCCAACCCGGTGATCGGGTGCTGCTGGTGTATCCACCGTGCATGGAATACACCGTTGCCTTTTATGCCTGCGTCTATGCCGGGGTGATTGCGGTTCCGGCCCTGTCGCCGGCCAATGCCAAGACACTGCCGCGCCTGCATCTGTTGGCGCAGGACTCACAGCCGGCCCTCGCGCTGACGGTCGACACGGTCTTGAGCGGGCTCGAACGCATGGCCGCCGCCAGCGAGACGGACAACCCGCTGAAAGACCTCACCTGGCTGGCCAGCAATACCCTGGAGGATGCGAGTGCCCAGTGGCGCTGCCCGCCGACCGTTGCCAGCGATATCGTGTTCCTGCAGTACACCTCGGGATCGACCGGCGCGCCGAAAGGAGTGATGGTCAGCCACGCCAACCTGCTGGCGAATGTCGAGCTGTCGAAACAGACCTACCGGATACGCGAACAGGACGTCTTTGTCTCCTGGCTGCCGTCCCATCACGATTTCGGTCTGATCGGCGCAATCATCCTCCCGGTCTACATGGCCAGCCACTGCGTGCAGTTCCCCCCGGCGGCGTTTGTCATGCGCCCCTACCGCTGGCTCAAATTGATCTCCGACTACCGCGCGCGGATCACCGGCGGCCCCAATTTTGCCTTCCAGCTCTGTGTTCAGCGCATCAGCGAAGAACAGAAGCAATCCCTCGATCTCAGCTCGCTGGAAATTGCCGTCAACGGCGCGGAACGTATCCGTCCGGCCACCCTGAAGTCGTTCGTCGAAGCGTTTTCCGACTGTGGCCTGCAACCTCATGCCATGGTCCCGGCCTACGGCATGGCCGAATCCGTACTGTTGGTGACCGCCAATATGCAGACCCCCGTCGGGCAACTGCCACGTCTGCGTAACATCAGCAAAAGTGCACTGGAGAGTGGCCAGGTCAGGCCTGAACTACATGCCGCGGATGCGGTGGAGATCGTGGCCACGGGCACCGAGTTCACCGGCGATCACCAGGTCGGGATTTTCCATCCGCAGCAAGCCGTGCGGCTTGGTGCGCAGCAGGTGGGTGAAGTCTGGATCAGCGGTCCGTCGACTGCCCTGAGTTATTGGCAACGAGAAGAAGAGAGCCGCGTTTTCCATACCAAGGCCGAGGATGAGGCTGAAGGCGAGGAACGCCGCTGGTTCCGTACCGGCGACCTGGGTTTTATCAGTGAGGGTGATCTCTACATCACCGGCCGGCTCAAGGAGGTCATGATCTTCAGTGGCCGCAATATCTATCCCCAGGATGTCGAGATGACGGTCGAGGCCATCGACCCGGCCTTCCGTGCCAACGGCTGCGCCGCCTTCTCCATCGAGGACGGCGAAATCAGTCATCTGGTGATCGTGCAGGAGCTCGAGTCGCGCCAACAGGTCGACACCGACCGCCTGGTTGCCCGCCTGCGGGCTGAATTGGCCGACCGCCATGAAATCTTCGACCTGTCGGCCCTGTTGCTGGTCAAGACCGGCGCCATCCCCAGGACCTCCAGCGGCAAGATCCAGCGGGCCCGCTGCCGGCAACTGTTCGAAGCCGCGGAACTGAAGGCGGTGTGGTCCTGGAGTCGCGACGACGAAACCCATCAGGCGGACGTTCAGGACGACCCGCGCCATGGAGAAATAGAGGCGCAGCTGTTGTCGATCTGGCAGGCCACGCTGGATCGAGAGGATATTTCCAGTACCGACAGCTTCTTCCTGCTGGGCGGGCACTCATTGCTGGCCACGCAGATGATGATGGAGGTGCGCAAGCGCTTCAACGTTGAACTCCCGCTGAGCACCCTCTTCCACTCGCCGACCCTGCGCACCCTGGCGGCTGCAATCGCCGGCGCGAAAGCCCCATCGGGTCAATCCCTGCCGGCCATTGCCCGCTCGACCCGCCAAGGGCCTCTGCCACTGTCTTATGCGCAACAACGTTTCTGGTTTCTCGACCAGTTCCAGCCGGACAATCCGTTCTATTCGTTGCCCCTGGCCCTGACCATCGACGGGCCGTTGGACGTAGACATTGTCCGGCAGGTCCTGAACCTGATGGTCGCGCGCCACGCGCCGTTGCGAACCCTGTTCCAGAGCGAAGGCGGCGTGCTCCAACAGAGGATCCTGCCGACGCTGGAAGTCCCCCTGACCCGGCTCAATTTCAGCCAGCTGGGCGAAGGTGCGGCAGCCGAAATCACCAAGGCCATACGCCAGGAGGCCTATCAGCCGTTCAACCTGGCACAAGGGCCGCTGATTCGCGCACGCCTGCTGCAAAGCGCCCCACAACGCCATGTCCTGCTGCTGACCCTGCACCATATTATTTGCGATGGCTGGTCGAGCAATGTGCTGCAAAGTGACTTCTCGGCACTCTATGACGCGCTGGCACAGGGTCACGCTTCCCCGCTGCCCGCGCTGCCCATCGAGTACGCCGACTACACCCTGTGGGAGCAGCAGCACCTCACCGGCCCCTGGCTTGAGGAGCAACTGGCTTTCTGGCAGGCACACCTGGCCAATGCCCCGACGTCACTGGATCTGCAGACCGACTTTCCACGCCATGAGAGCAACAGCCAGGAAGGCGATGTGCGCAAAATGGCGGTGCCGCAGCCCCTGGTCCGACAGCTCGAAACCTTCGCCCGAACCCACAACGCCACGCTGTTCATGGTCATGGTGACCGCCATGAATGTCCTGCTGCAGCGCATGACCGGCCAGGAAGACCTGTGCATCGGCGTGATGTCGGCGAACCGTCCGGAGGGGACCGAAGGCCTGGTCGGCAACTTTATCAACGTGGTGCCGTTGCGCAGTCATATCCAGGGCGACGAGGACTTCAGCAGCCTGCTGAACACCACGGCCCGGCAGTTGCTGGCGACTTACGACCGGCAGATTCCCTTTGAGTTGATCCTCAAGCACCTGGCCCCGCCCAGACAGACCAGCGGCACGCCTTACGCCCAGCTCGTGATGAATTTCCACAATGAGATCGCCGAGCCCAAACAGCATCCGGGTTTGCAGAAAAACAACGGTATCAGCCTCGCCGGCCATCACCCGAATACCGTCAACCACGCGGCGTTCGAGCTGAAAGTGGAAGTCCATGCGGCGGCGGAGAACCTGGCCATCGCATTCGAGTACAACAAGGCGCTGTACGCCCCCTCGACCATTGACCGGATGATGAATCACTTTCTCGTCCTGCTTGCCAATGCGACGGCCCAGCCACAGGCGCCGGTCAGAACCCTGCCCCTGCTGCAAGACACCGAGCGACAACAGCTGACCACCCAGTGGAACGACACCGACCGGGACTACCCCACCGGACAAACGCTGCACGGGTTGTTCCAGCAACAGGTTGAACGCACCCCCGAGGCCATCGCGCTGGTTTTCGAGGAAGAGCAACTGAGTTATTCGCAACTCAACGCCCACGCCAACCAGTTGGCTCGCCATCTGCTCGACTACGGCGTCAAGCTCGACTCGCGGGTCGCCCTGTGTATCGAGCGCAGCCCGCAGATGGTCATTGCGCTACTGGCCATCCTCAAGGCCGGAGGCGCCTATGTACCCCTGGATCCCGGCTACCCCGCCGAGCGCCTGGCATACATGCTGGAAGACTCGAAACCTGACGTGCTGGTCTCTCAAGAGAACATGCGCCACTGCCTGCCCGGACACTCGGTGCCGACCCTCTGGCTGGATACCGAACAGCCCGGGATCGCGAAGCACTCATCGGACAACCTGACTATCGGCGATACCGACGGCCTGGCCTACTGCATCTACACCTCCGGCTCCACGGGTCGTCCGAAAGGCGTGATGAACGCCCACGGTGCCGTGGTCAACCGATTGCAGTGGATGCAGGAGCAATACGCGTTATCGAACAACGACCGTGTATTGCAGAAGACCCCCTTCTCGTTCGATGTGTCGGTCTGGGAGTTCTTTTGGCCCCTGCTCCAGGGCGCCCGATTGGTCATCTGCAAACCCGAGGGGCACAAGGACCCGGCCTATCTGCAGGCCATCATCCGCCAGCAGGGCGTGACCACCGCGCACTTCGTGCCCTCGATGCTGCAAGCCTTCCTCAAGTCCGCGGCGGTGCAGCCCGCCGACTCGCTACGCCAGGTGTTCAGCAGTGGTGAAGCCTTGCCGGTGGCGGTGGCCAATGAATTCCTCGAGCGCTATCCGCAGACCCGCCTGCACAACCTCTACGGTCCGACCGAAGCGGCCGTGGATGTCACGTATTGGGAATGCCTGCCCGGCTACCGTCACCCGCTCGTGCCGATTGGCCGTCCCGTGGCCAACACCCGGCTGTACATCCTGGATGAGGCCCTGCAACCCGTCCCCGTCGGGGTCATCGGCGATCTCTACATCGCCGGCGTGCAGCTCGCGCGAGGCTACCTCGGGCGCCCCGACCTGTCCGCCGAGCGCTTTATCCCGGATCCTTACGACAGCCGTGGCCGGCGCATGTACCTCACCGGGGATCGCGGCCGCTACCTGCCATCGGGCGATATCCAGTACCTAGGACGCATCGATCATCAGATCAAGATCCGGGGTTTCCGCATCGAGCTGGGCGAGATCGAAAATGCCTTGCTGCAATGCCCGTCCGTGCGCGAAGCCGTCGTCGTGCCCAGGGACGATGCCTTTGGTGGCCAGTGCCTGGTGGCCTACATCGCCTCCGGTAGCGGCGAAATCAACAGCACGGAGCTGCGCAAACAGCTCGGCAAAGTGCTGCCCGACTACATGCTGCCAAGCTTCTTCGTCGGCCTCGCTACGTTGCCCTTGAGTGCCAACGGCAAGATCGATCGACAGGCGCTGCCGAGCCACGGGCATCAGGCCCACATGCCGGCGGAGGAATACCAGGCGCCGACCACCGCCACGGAAAAAACCCTGGTCGCCCTTTGGCAAGAGACGTTGAAGGTTCCGCGCATCGGCATCAACAACAGCTTCTTCGAGCTCGGCGGGCACTCGTTGCTGGCCACGCAGATTCTCGCCAGGACCCAGGAGATCTTCTCGGTCAGCCCGCCGCTGAAGCTGTTGTTCGAGTCACCGACGATCGCGGCCATGGCGGTGTATGTGGACCAGGCGGCACGAATGCCACGGGCATCGGCACCGCCGATCAAGCGGCTGGCGCGAAACCAGACGGTTGAGTGAGCGCCCGACTCGCCCAGTGCCGATCACGGGTCGGCACACCCCCTTAAAACGCATGCCCTAGTGCCCCTTGCCCGGGTCCGATTGTTCTCGATGCCTATCGAGACTCGGAAAACCCCGGGATGGGAATCAGAAGAGAGTTCGAGTCATGTCAGCCGATCAATTCAGTACCTCATTTGCTCAACAACGCCTGTGGTTTCTTGAGCAATATGAACCCGGCACGGGCCTGTACAACATTCCGGCGGCCTGTCGGATCAAGGGCGAGCTGCGGCTCGATGTCCTCGAGCGTAGCCTCAACGCCATCATCCAGCGACATGAGGCGCTACGCACCACGTTCGCCGTGGACAACGACCTGCCCGTGCAAGTGATCGCCCGCCAGGCAGCGTTGCAGATCAAGCCCGTGGAGCTGGCGGCACTGCTCGAACAGAACATCACGTTGCAACAGTTCATGGATGACGAAGCGGCCAGGCCCTTCGATCTGACGAGCGCCCCACTGATCCGCGCCACGGCCATCGAGGTCCGGCCCGACGAACATATCCTGCTGCTGACCCTGCACCATATCGTTGCCGATGGTTGGTCCATGGCTGTGTTGTTGAACGAGCTGAGCCGTCTCTACAACGCCGAATTGCACGCCGTCGCGGCGGACCTGCACGCGCTTGAAGTGCACTACGCCGACTACGCCGTCTGGCAACGGGAATGGCTGCAGGACGAGGTGCTGCAGCCACAACTGGACTACTGGGCAACCCAGCTCAAGGACGCACCGAGCGTCCTCGAACTGCCGACCGACCGCCCCCGACCGCCTCGGCTCGATTACGCCGGCAACCGCGTCTATTTCAGTCTTCCCGCCGAGCTGGGGGCACAACTCCAGCAACTCAGCCAGCGTCACCACACCACCCTGTTCACCACGCTGATCTGCGCCTTCAACACGCTGCTGTTCCGCGTCGGCAATCAGCCCGATATCAGCGTCGGTTACCCGGTGGCCAATCGCAATCGCGCGGAAATCCAGCCGCTGATCGGCTTCTTCGTCAACACCCTGGTGTTGCGCAGCCAGATGCGCGCGGAGCAACCCTTTGCCGACTATCTGCAACAGGCCCAATCGACCTTGCTCGATTCGGATCTGAACCAGGATATTCCGTTCGAACGTTTGGTGGAGGCACTGCGCCCAGCCCGGGAACTCAACCACTCGCCGATCTTCCAGGTCCTGTTTTCCTTCTTCAACCAGGACGTGGCCGAGGCGCTGACACTCAGCGGGACGACCTCCAGTGCCTTGACGCAAAACAGCCGATTCGCCAAGTTCGACCTGTCCCTCGAAATGAACACCAGCCAGGGCCTGCTTGGGGGCTTCTTCGAGTACCGGACCGCGCTCTATGACCAGGCCACCATCGAGCGCCTGAGTGGCTACTACCGCGTCTTGCTGGAGTCCATCGTCGCCGATGCCAACGCCCGTATCGGCGATCTCGAGCTATTGCCCCAGGAAGAGCGGCTGTCCCGACTGGCGCCCGCCACAACATCCATTGCCGCCCTCAGCGCCGATCAATGCGTGCATGACCTGTTCCTGGCCCAGGCGCACCTGACCCCCGACGCGACCGCCATTCTCTGCGCCGGGCAACAGGTCAGCTACCGCCAGCTTGAACAGCAGGCACGGGCCATCGCTGCACGGCTGGTGGCGCTGGGCGCAGGGCCCGAGACCTGCGTGGCGGTCTGCCTCGACCGCTCGATCAGCATGGTCGCGGCCTTGCTCGGCACCTGGATGGCCGGTGCGACCTATGTACCGATGGACCCCGGTTACCCCCATGCCCGCCTGCTGCATATGCTCCAGGATTCCCGCGCGCAGATATTGCTCAGCGAGCGTCCGTACGCCGAGGCATTCAGCGGTGAAGCGCTACAGATTGTCCTGCTCGATGACGCCGAGCCTGAGGTTCTTTCCTCCGATATCCGCTATCCCGTCGCCGCCCTGAACACCGCCTATGTGATTTACACCTCAGGCTCCACCGGTTTGCCGAAAGGCGTCCAGGTGCCGCACCGGGCGATCGTCAACTTCCTGCTCTCGATGACGGAGCAACCCGGCATCAGTGCTCAGGACCGGCTGCTGGCGGTCACCTCGATCTCGTTCGATATCAGCGTCCTCGAACTGTTCCTGCCGCTGATCAATGGCGCCAGCCTGGTCCTGGCCGAACGTGAAGCGGCGGCGGACGGGCAGGCGTTGATCAAGTTGGCCATCCACCAGGATGTCACCCTGATCCAGGCCACCCCCTCGACCTATTGGCTGATGCTCGAAGCCGGTTGGCCCAGCACCCTGGCGCTCAAGGTGCTCTGCGGTGGTGAGGCCCTGGCCCCGGCCCTGGCGCACAAGCTGCTGCAACGCAGCGAGTCGTTGTGGAATATGTACGGCCCGACCGAAACCACCATCTGGTCGGCCATCAGCCGCGTGACAGACGACAGCAGTTCCATTGGCCGCCCGATTGCCAATACCGTGCTGCGCATCCTCGATGAAAACGCCCGCCTGTGTGCCACGGGAAGTCCAGGCGAGCTGCATATCGGCGGCGAAGGCGTCACCCGGGGTTACCTCAATCGTGCGGAGCTGACCGCGCAGAAGTTCGTGCCCGATCCCTATGGATCGGCGGCGGGAGAGCGCCTTTATAAAACCGGCGATCTGGTCAGGTGGCTGCCCAACGGCGAAATCGAATTCCTCGGACGCATCGATCATCAAGTCAAGGTCCGCGGGTTCCGCATCGAACTGGGAGAAATCGAAACGCAACTGGTCAGCTATCCCGATGTGCGCCAGGGCGTGGTGATCGTCCGGGAAGATCAGCCGGGCGAGCAGCAGATCGTGGCTTACCTGCTGGTCGGCGAGCAGTACTCGGCCGACTCGACGCAACTGCGCCAGCACCTCGCGCAGACCCTGCCCGGGTACATGATCCCGAACCACTTCGTGGTCCTCGAACAACTGCCCCTGACCCCCAACGGCAAAATCGATCGCAAGCGCTTGCCGGAGCCAAGCGCAACGTCACCCGACGAACAACGTGTTCTTCCCGGCACGGCCATGGAAAAGGCCATGGCCGACATCTGGCAGCAAGTGCTCAAGCTGGAAAACATCGGCATCACCGATAATTTCTTCGAACTGGGCGGACACTCGATACTCGCTACCCAGGTGGTCTCCCGGCTGCGCAAGACCCTGGAGGTCGAACTCTCGGTGCGCGCACTGTTTGAAGCGCCGACCATTGCACAACTGATCGCCAGCCTTGGCTCGGAGACCGTTCGACAGGCCCCGCCGATCGTCCCGTATTCACTGCCGGAAAAACCCCTGCCACTGTCGTTTGCCCAGGAACGCCTGTTTTTCCTCAATCATTTCGAGCCTGCCAGCGCGGCCTACAACATTCCGCTGGCCCTTGAGCTGAACGGACGGCTGGAGATTGCGCCGCTGCTGCGGTCCCTGGAGGAACTGATCCGCCGCCACGAGTCCCTGCGCACCACCTTCACCCTCGACGAGGACGGCAAGCCCCAGGCCCTGGTTCACCCGCAGGCGTTGGGGCAACTGGTCTACCGCGATCTGCGTCATCTCGCGACGCCTCTTCTGCTTGCCCAGACCCAGGCCAATGCCGAGGCGCAAGAGCTGTTTTCCCTGGAGCAGGGTCCGTTGTTACGGACATCGCTGCTGCAGGTCACCGATCAGCAACATATCCTGCTGCTGACCCTGCATCACATCATCGCTGACGGCTGGTCGGTCGCCGTGCTCGCCCGTGAAGTCATGGCCCTCTACCAGGCCTTCACACAGGGTCACCCCTCGCCCCTGCCGCCGCTGGAAATCCAGTACAGCGACTATGCCTTCTGGCAACGGCAGTGGCAGGCGCCCTTCGAGTTCGAAGCACAGATCGGCTACTGGTCACAGCACCTGGCCCAGGCCCCGACCACCCTGGAGCTGCCGACCGACCGTCCGCGCCCGGCGATCCAGACCTACCGTGGCCAGGTCATCAGCCGTTCGCTGGACCCGGCGCTGTCCGCCCGGATCGACGCACTGAGCCAGACCCTGGGCGCCACGCCGTTCATGACCCTGCTGGCCCTGTTCAATGTGCTGCTGAACCGCTACAGCGGCCAGCAGGACATCGTGATCGGCACCCCGATCGCCAACCGGACCCGCCCCGAGGTCGAGCCGCTGATCGGCCTGTTCGTCAACACCCTGGCCCTGCGTACCCGCCTGGAGGGCAACCCGACCTTCAGCGAACTGCTGGAGCAGGTTCGCGACACCACCCTCAGCGCCTACGCCCATCAGGAACTGCCGTTCGAGAAAGTCGTCGAGGCCCTGGCCATCCCCCGGGACATGAGTCGCTCGCCGCTGTTCCAGGTGCTGTTCATCCTGCAGAACACCCCGCTTGAGGCACTGGCCCTTCCAGGCCTGGAGATCGGCAACTTCGCGGTCGAGTCGACCACCGCCAAGTTCGACCTGAGCCTGGAGCTGACCCCGTCGGCCCAGGGTTACCAGATGCGCTGGGAATACAACTGCGACCTCTTCGACGCCGACACCCTCGAACGCATGGCCAGCCACTTCGAAACCCTGGCCCGCTCGGCGATGGACAATGCGCAACAACCGATCCAGCGGCTGCCGATGATCACCGAGGCGGAAAAGCAACGCCTCCTCCATGACTGGAACGCAACCCAGCGCGACTATCGTCCACTGGCGGTGCATCAGTTGTTCAGCGAAATGAGCGAGCCATGCGCCGACTTGCCCGCAGTGGTATTCGGCAGCGAGTCGATGACCTACCGGCAACTGGAAGCGCGCTCCAACCAGTTCGCCCACTACTTGCAGCGCTCGGGCGTCCTGCCGGGCACCCTGGTGGGGATCTGCCTTGAACGCTCGATGCATGTGCCCGTGGCGATTCTCGCCATCCTCAAGGCCGGTGCCGTGTGCGTGCCCATGGACCCGAGCTATCCGACCGAACGCCTGCGTTTCATGGCCCAGGATGCCCGCGCCGACCTGATCGTCACCCAGACCGACCTGCGCCCCCGCGTCGAAGGTTGCAGCCACACCATCATCTGCATGGACCAGTGCGCAAATGCCTGGGATGAGCCGTCGTCCAATCCGGCCCAGCCGCAGAACCTGCTGGACCTGTGTTACGTCATCTACACCTCGGGCTCGACCGGCCAACCCAAGGGGGCGGCCCTGACCCACGAGATGCTGACCAACCTGGTGCAGTGGCAACTCACCGAATCGCGCCTGGGCCAGGGCGACAACACGCTGCAGTTCTCGCCCCTGAGTTTCGACGTCAGCTTCGATGAGTTCTTCTCCACCTGGGCCAGCGGCGGCACGCTGGTCATGGTCAGCGAAGAAACCCGCCGCGACCCGGTACTGCTGCTGGAGCTTATCCAGCAACAACATATCGCCCGCCTGTTTATCCCTTTCGTGGCCCTGCAAGGCATCGCCGATGCCGCCCGGGATCTCGATCAGTTGGCCTGCCTGAAGGAGATCGTCTGCGGCGGCGAGCAACTGCAAGTCACCCAGGAAGTCGTCGAGCTGTTCCAAAAGTTGCCCGACGGCTTGTTGCACAACCAGTACGGCCCGACGGAATCGCACTTCGTCACCGGCTACCGGCTCAGTGGCGATGCTACGCAATGGCCGGCCCTGCCGTCGATCGGCAAGCCGCTGTTCAACTCGCAGATGTACGTCCTCGACGCCAGCCTGGAGCCGGTTCCCGTCGGGGTCCGAGGTGACCTCTACATTGCCGGTATCCACCTGGCCCGCTGCTATTGGGAACGCCCGGACATTACCGCCGAGCGCTTCGTTCCCAACCCCCACGGCTTCACGCCGGGGACGCGGATGTATAAAACCGGTGACGTCGCGCGCTACCTGCCCGACGGCAATATCGAGTACCTGGGGCGCTCGGACCATCAGGTCAAGATTCGCGGTTTCCGCATCGAACTGGCCGAGGTCGAACAGGCGCTGATGGCCCTCGATACGGTGGCCAGCGCAGCCGCGGTGGTCAGGGAAGATCGTCCGGGGCTGAAAAAGCTGGTGGGCTATCTGGTCGCCAAGGGCGATTGCGCCCTGGTGATCGCGGACATCAAGGAACATCTGAAACGCACGCTCCCGGACTATATGGTCCCGACCACCTTCGTCATCCTCGAATCCTTGCCCCTGACCCCCAGCGGCAAGGTCGACAAGCGCTCCTTGCCGCAGCCGCAGTCCGACGCCCTCGAAGACCACTATGTCGCTCCCCGCAGCGACAGTGAACAGCAGCTCGCCGCGATCTGGGCGAATGTCCTGAACCTGCCCCGGGTCGGTATCACCGATGACTTCTTCGAGCTCGGCGGGCACTCCCTGCTCGCCACCCAGGTGGTTTCGCGCATTCGCAAACAACTGAACGTCGACCTGGCGCTACGTACCCTGTTTGAAGCACCGACCATCGAACAACTGCTGCCGCGCCTGAACACCAGCCCGGTCGCGCTCCTGCCGGCCATCGTTGCCGCTGGCACCGGAGCAGGTAAGAAAGCCGCGTCCTTTGCCCAGGAACGCCTGTTCTTCCTGAACCGCCTGGACCGCTCAAGCAGCGCCTACAACATCCCACTGGCCCTGGAGCTGAACGGCCCGCTGGACGTGCCGGTGCTGCAACACTGCCTGGACGAACTGATCCGGCGCCACGAGCCCCTGCGCACGACCTTTGCCCTGGAAGAGGACGGTCAGGTGGTGAGTTTCGTTCACCCACAAGTGCCCGACACCCTGAGCTATGTCGATCTGCGTCACGCCCCGCAGCCGCTTGCACTGGCCCGGGATCAAGCACGCCGGAACGCTCGGCAACTGTTCTCCCTGGAGGACGGCCCTCTGCTGAGGGTCTCTCTGCTGCGGGTCGCCGACCAGCACCATATCCTGCTGTTTACCGTGCATCACATCGTTGCGGACGGCTGGTCGATCGCCGTGCTCACCCGCGAAGTCATGGCCCTCTACCAAGCCTTCGCGGCGGGCCAGGCATCGCCCCTGCCGCCCCTGGAGATCCAGTACAGCGACTACGCCCTCTGGCAGCGGGAATCCCAGGCACCGAGCGTCTTCGCGGCGCAGACCGGTTACTGGCGTCAGCAATTGGCCCAGGCACCCAACAGCCTTGAACTGCCCACCGACCGACCGCGCCCGGCGATCCAGACCTATCGCGGCCAGGTGATCAGCCGGACGTTGGACCCGACCCTGTCCAAGCAGATCGACAGCTTGAGCCAACGCCTCGGCGTGACACCGTTCATGACCCTGTTGGCCCTGTTCAACCTGCTGTTGAGCCGCCACAGTGGCCAACACGACATCGTCATCGGCACGCCCATCGCCAATCGGACCCGTGCCGAGGTCGAGCCCTTGATCGGCCTGTTCGTCAACACTCTGGCCCTGCGCACTCGACTCGAGGGCAACCCGACCTTCCGCCAATTGCTGGAGCAGGTCAGGAACACCACCCTCGGCGCCTACGCCCACCAGGACCTGCCGTTCGAAAAAGTCGTCGAAGCCCTGGAGGTTCCCCGGGACATGAGCCGCTCGCCGCTGTTCCAGGTGCTGTTCGTCCTGCAGAACACCGCGCCCGAGACGTTGCAGCTCCCCGGCCTGGATATCCGTGGTTTCGATATTGGCGCGACAACGGCCAAGTTCGACCTGAGCCTGGAGCTGACGCCATCGGCCCTGGGCTACCAGGTGCGTTGGGAATACAACTGCGACCTCTTCGACGCCGCCACCGTCGAGCGTCTGGCCACGCAGTTTGAAACCCTGGCTGAATCGGTGGTCGGCGACGCCGAGAAAAATATCGCGACCCTGGACCTGCTTTCAGCGTCGGAAAAAACCCGGATCCTCGAACAGTGGAACGCAACCGAGGTGAGTTTCCGTCCCGTGGCGGCCCTTCATCAGCTGTTCGAACAGCAGGTCGAGCAAACCCCGAATGCCATCGCGGTCAGCTTTGAAGGGCAACACCTCAGCTATCGGCAACTCAATGAAAAAGCCAACCAACTGGCCCACCACCTGATTCAACAGGGCGTCCGCCCGGACGATCTGATCGCGATCTGCATCGAGCGCAGCCTCGAGATGACCATCGGCCTGTTGGCGATCCTGAAAGCCGGCGGCGCCTATGTACCGATCGATCCGCACTACCCCGACGAGCGTATTGCCTACATGCTCGAAGATGCCGCGCCCGCCATCACCCTGACGCAACGGAGCCTGAGCGAACGGACCGCGCTGCGAAATGCCGACAGCTTGTGCCTGGACGCGGACGCGGCGCTGTTTGCACGCCAGCCGAAAACCAACCCCGAACGCTCGATAGACCCGGACTGCCTGGCCTACTGCATCTACACCTCGGGCTCAACGGGCAAACCGAAAGGCTCACTGAACAGCCACCGGGCGATCATCAACCGCATCCTGTGGATGCAAGACACCTACTCGCTGGATGCCACGGACCGGGTGCTGCAAAAGACCCCGTTTGCATTCGACGTGTCGGTCTGGGAGTTTTTCTGGCCGCTGTCCGTGGGCGCTCGCCTGCTGCTGGCCAAACCCGAAGGGCACAAGGACCCGGGCTATCTGGAAGCCCTGATCGACCGCGAAGGCGTGACCACCGCACACTTCGTCCCCTCGATGCTCAGCGCCTACATGGCCTGCACCCAGGCCAGCCATACCCGCTCTCTGCGCCGGGTGTTCAGCAGTGGCGAGGCGCTTTCCACCTCGGTGCAGAACGCTTTCTTCAAGCGGTACCCGGCGACCCAACTGCACAATCTGTACGGCCCGACCGAGGCCGCCATCGACGTCACCCATTGGCATTGCCAGCCCGATGACACCAGCCATGCCGTACCGATAGGCCGACCGGTGGCGAACACCCGGACCTATATTCTCGACGATACGCTGCAACCCGTTCCCATCGGCGTGACCGGCAACCTCTACCTGGCCGGCGTGCAACTGTCCCGGGGCTACCTGAAGCGTGCGGACCTGACTGCCGAGCGGTTCCTGCCCGATCCCCACGGCACACCGGGCAGTCGCCTGTACATGACCGGCGATACCGCCCGTTACCGCCCCAGCGGCGACATTGAATACCTGGGCCGCAACGACCAGCAGATCAAGCTGCGCGGCTTCCGGGTCGAGTTGGGCGAGATCGAAATGCAGCTGTGCGCCCACCCGCGGATCAGCCAGGCCGTCGTCAGCGTGCACGCCAGTGAACCGGACAACCCGACCCTCACGGCCTACCTGGTTGCCGTTGCCGGAGTACAGCCGAGTGTCGTCGAGCTGAGAACCTTCCTGGCCCAGACGCTGCCCAGCCATATGGCGGATATCTCGTTCCAGTTCCTCGACCAGTTGCCATTGACCTCGAACGGCAAGGTCGACCGACGCGGTCTGCCCCAGCCAGTCACCATGGCCCATGAGCCTGTTGCGCCACTGCTCGCCCCGAGCACGCCACTGGAAAAAAGCGTGGCCGCTATCTGGAGGAGCACGCTGAAGCTTGAGGTGATCGGCCTGAACGACAACTTCTTCCACAAGGGCGGGCACTCCCTGCTGGCGATGAAAATGATCGACCAGGTCAACCGGGAACTGGGGCTCACAGCCTCCGTGCGCGACGTCTTCGAGTCAGCGGACCTGGGCACCTTCATCGAGACCATCAGCCAGGGGCTCGGCGAACGCAGTTCGACCCGTATCCGACTCAAGGAAGGGACGCACAAACACCTGTTCCTGGTGCATGCCGTCGGTGGCGTGGTGTCGCCCTATATCAAGCTGTCCCAGTTGTTGCCCGACGACCTGAGCGTGCATGCCTTCCAGGCCAAGGGCCTTGAAGACGGCGCCCGCGCCAGCGAAACCCTGGAAGAACTGGCCGTGACCTACATCGAGGAGATGCTCCAGGTTCAACCCACGGGACCGTACTTGCTGGGTGGCTGGTCGATGGGTGGAGTGATTGCCTTCGAGATGGCCCGCCAACTTGAAATGCGCGACCTGCAGGTCCGCCGGCTATTGCTGGTCGACGCCCCCGCACCGGGCCACACGGCACAGGTACAGACATGGCCGCTGGGGGCCTACCTGGTGGACATGGCCCGTTCACTGTCGGTGAGCCTGCCGTTTTCGACCAGTGAGATGAGCCAGCTGATCGAACATCCGGACCGGGACGTTCTGGCCATCGCCGCGGCACGGCGGATCGGCTTGATCCCCGACAGCCTGGACGACCAGCAACTGACACGACGGCTGAACGTCTTCCAGGCCAACCAGCAGGCCCTGGAGGCCTATCGCCCTGAAGCCGGGATAAACAGCAACCTGACGTTACTGCACACAGAAGAAAGTGCCGAACTTCGCGAGCAGTGGCAACCATGGTGTGAGCAGTCGTTTATCGCCCACGCCTTGAAGGCCGATCACTACAGCATTCTCGAAGCTGCCACGCCCTATATCTGCAAGTTCTTCAATTAAAAACCGAACAAACAAGATGGTTTGATAAGGAAATTCCATGACCAACTTCAACACTGATGTCTACACCCCGGCCAGAGTACAAAGAGCCTCCGCAATCATGGCCCAGGGCTTGAGCGAAGTCGCTCATCCGACCCCGCTGTTCCTGGAAACCCCTTACAGCGAACTCTGGAGCCGGCACTTCGGTTCCGCGGTCGTCAGCCTGTCGATCACAGCGGACGTCGCGCTGCTCGCCGTTGCCTGTAAAAACCGCCACCTGACGGTGCTGTCCCGTGATGGCGAGTTGCACTGGTCCCATCGGTTTGCCGATGAGGTCACCACCACGGCGATCGCTTCCACTCATCACGTCGCGGTGGGCACCCAGCGGACCGCAGATGGAACCGGCGCGGCCTATCTCTTCGATGCCCAGGGCAAGGAGCTGTTCAACGCCGTCCTGGAGTCGCCGGTCTACAGCGTCACGCTCTCGGCTGATGGGACCCGCCTGACCCTCCTGTGCAAAAACCAGACGCGGCACATCGTCACGCGGGTGGAAAACACTTATCAGTTCAGCCAGACCCGGGACTCACATCCGCAAGACTCGGGTCATACCGACACCTTGTTGGCGCTCAAGGACCGGCTGCTCAACGGACAGGAGCAATACGCCCGGACTTCCAGCATCGCGGTCTCCCAGGGCGGCACGGCAGCCATCGGCTCGCTGGACGGCAAGATCCATCTGCTCAACCGCCAGGGCAAACCCCTCTGGTCCCGGCAGGTAGATGGCGAGGTCTGGGCCCTGGCCATTTCGGAAAACGGTTCGGTCATTGTTTCAGGCTGCACCGACGGCACCGTCAAGTTGCTCGCCAACCACGCCCACGATGCCTACAACGAACATATCAGCGTCCTGCAGGCCAGCGCCGAACGCCTGGACAGTGTCGCGGAACAACGCTTCGCGGTCAGCGAAACCCTCGCCAGCCTGAGTCAGACGGGCCTGAGCGAATATGCCGTGAACTGGCTGAATGAAGGGTCGCTGAAGCTGGGCCAGGAGCACCTGGAAGAACTGGTCATCAAACTGCTCAGCGAAGACGTGCAACTCTTCCCCAAGCACTACACCAGCCATTTCCTCCTGGCCCAGGCCCACCAGAAGCGCCAGGAATGGCACCAGGCCGCGCGGCACTTCACCTGGGCCGGCCAGGACGAACGGATGAAACTGAAGAGTTTCACCCTGGCCGGAGAAAGCTTTCTCAAGGCCGGCCTGCCGTTCGCGGCCAAGTCCGCGTTCCGTCGGGCACGGGAACTGACCGTCACCGAAGAGGCGAAAAAAACCCTCTACACCCTGGGCCGCATCCATGAGGAACAAGGTTCCATCACCGAAGCCCAGAAGTACTACGAGGTGGTGTTTACCCTCAACCCCAATTACCTCGATGTCTGCGCCAGGTTGCAGAGTCTCAACAACCAGCCTTCAGCGCTTACGGCCCAAGCCGGCGCCGAAGACAAGGACTGGTATGGCAGCCTGATCCTCGAACTGCTCAGCCCGGTCTCGCAACGCGGTTTCGACCTGGCCCCACAAGACTCCGCCGCGCACCCACGGACCACGGAGCTGACCTCGGTGGCCGAGCATCGCCAGCGCTTGTTGTCGGTCATTGCCGAGTTCGCGCTGGACAGCGTCGACAAGGTCGCCGATGCCAAGCTCGATTACGACGTGGCCGCGTATATGCGCTATGACTGTTCCGTCCCTGAAGACGAGGCGAAGAAGTCGCTGGAACTGGTCAACATGCTCGATTGCATCAAGCACTACGGCCCGTTCAGCAAAAGCCTGGATATCGGCGCCGCCACCGGCCGCTACCCGACCCTGCTGGCCCAGCAAGGCATCCAGGCCTTTGGCGTCGACCTCGAACCCATGGCGGTGGAATACGCCCGGCAGAAGAGCAACGGCGCCCTCAACCCGAACTTCCATCAGGGCGACGCCCGGGCACTGCCATTCGAGAGCACCCAGTTCGATCTCATCACCTGCATGATGGGCACGGCGGCGCACTTCCCCCGGGAAGACTTCCCCACCGTCATGTCGGAAATCCATCGCTGCCTGGTGCCCGGCGGATTCTGTGTCATCTCCACCTGGGACATCGAATGCCCGCACCTGACCTACCTTTCCATCTACTCCCACGAACAGAAGGAGTTGATGCGCCAGAACGCCATCAGCCGCGCCGACGTCCGCAAGATTGCCGCCGCCCAAGGCTTTGTCGTCGAGGAAATCAGGGGCGTGGGCCTGTTCCCGGAATCCCTGGGTTATGAACTCGACCTGCAGCAGGACGGCCCGGACAGAATCAGGAATCTGCTGGATATGGACCTGGCTTTCAAAGCCAAATTTCCAGACCTGCACGGCCAGATGTACATGCTGATTATCAGAAAAATCTAACGATCACTTTTCAATTCCGAGGTAGTGCAACCATGACCACTGAAGAAAAAGACCAGGGCGTTTACCTGGTCGTCGCCAACGCTGAAGAGCAGTACTCCATCTGGGCCGCCGATCTGCCGCTACCGGCTGGCTGGCACCTGGCGGGCAAACGCGGCAGCAAGTCCGAGTGCCTGGAGCACATCAAGGAAGTCTGGACCGACATGCGTCCCTTGAGCCTGCGGCAACGCTTGCAGGACTGAGTCGATTGCCGCGCGCAGGGTTCGCCGCTGCGCCAGGCATGGCAATGTTCAATCCGTAGTCTGCCCTCCTGCCCCGATCCCGTCAGGCATCTGCCGGGTTCTGGAGGGGCAGGTTTTTATCTAAAGGAATAGCCTGATGTCCGTGCGCAATCACGTCTCTGCAAAGGCCCCCATTTCAAACGACCGAGCCTCCCTGCTGCTCCTGCTTATCGCCTTTGTCGATGCCGCCGGCCGTGGGCTTTTTCTCGCCGGCGCGACTTTTTTCTATACCCAGGTCGTTGGCCTGAGTAACGTCCAGGTCGGCATCGGCCTGGCCTTGGCCGGCCTGTGCGGCCTGGTCTGCGCGGTGCCCATCGGCCGCCTGGCGGATCGCCTGGGCGCTGCGCGGGTCCTGGCGTTTCTGCAGGTCTGGCGGATGGCCGGTTTCCTGATCTATCCCTTCGTCAACGAGTTCTACACCTTCCTGCTGATTGCCTGCTTTATCGGCTGTGTCGAGCAAGCCGTCTGGCCGATCATCCAGTCGCTGGTGGGTTCCGCGGTCAAGGCGGACGCCTACGTGAAGACGATGTCCAAGGTGGCGATCGTCAGGAACGTCGCCTACATGCTCGCCGCCGGGGTGTTTTCCATCGTGGTCAGTTTCACCAGCGGCCCGGGTGGGGTGATTGGCCTGCTGATCGCCAACGCACTGGCGTTCCTGATTTCCGCCATCCTGCTGGTCACCGCCAGGCTGCCTCACTCCGCCCCCAAGGAACCAGCAGAAACCCAGCGCGTGACGGCACCCGCCTACCCGTTGAAGAACCTGAACTTCCTCTCACTGTCGTTGTGCAATGGCATCCTGTCGTTGCATCAGGCGGTCATGACCATCGCCATTCCCCTGTGGTTGCTGACCAAGACCCAGGCACCAAAGTCGCTGATCGGCATCATCCTGGTGATCAACGGCATCATGGCGATTACCCTGCAACTACATTTCAGCAAGCGCGGCAACGAAGTGATCTACGCGGCCCGCAAGCACCTGTACGCCGGGATCACACTGGCGCTTTCCTGCGCGCTGGTGGCCTTCACCACGGCGGAGCAACCCTCCTATCTGGTCGCCGGCATCCTGCTGTTCGCCTGTGTGGTGATGACATTTGGCGAGCTATGGCAATGCGCGGGGGCCTGGGGTATTTCGTATTACTTGTCGCCGGCTGAGAATCGCGCCTACTACCTGAGCGTCTATGCCCTGGGAGCGAATCTGATGACCGTCGTTTTCCCCGGAATCCTGCCCATCGCTGTAGTGGAAGGCGGCTCCACCGGCTGGATCGGTCTGGCGATCGTCTTTGCCCTGGCCGGCATCGCCACACCGCTGCTGGCCCGGTCCGCGAGCCGTCAAGGCGCGACGGCCAGCGCCGGCGAGATGAGCGCCAGCGGCGCACAGGCCTGAAGTCAATAATCGAGCCCAGGGCCACAAGTGTGTCCCTGGTATTGCCACTCTGTATCAACCACTCGTGTTAACGCCGCATAATCTCCGCCCTCTTCTCTATTCGCCCCATGACTTCAACGGTTGTTTGGGCGACATTTTGTAACCTCCAAGTGACATTCAGGATCACTTCCGGCCGGTGCCTGCGAGCCCTTCTGAAAAAAAATTGCATCACCTAAAAATCAATGGCATCGTAATGAAGATGGACGCTGTACTTGCCGATGCAATCTAGAAAGGATTCTGTTTTGAAAAAGAACTCTATGGCGCTTGATGCAATAGATTTAAAAATCTTGAGTATCATGCAGGCTAATTGCCTTACCACCACATCGAAACTTGCGGAAGTTCTTTCCATGAGTGAGACACCGTGCTGGCGCCGTCTGAAACGCCTTGAAGAAGAAGGTTTCATCCAAGGCTATCAAGCCATGCTCAACAAGGAAGCGTTGGGCTTCGAAGTGACCGCTTTCGTTCATCTTTCTGTCGACTCGCATACCGAAGAAGTGACCCGCAAGCTGGAAGAAAAAATCACCTTGTGCCCGGAAGTCGTGGCCCTTTACAACGTGACGGGCGACTATGATTTCCTGGTAAAAATCGTCTGTAAAAGCATCGCCTTATATACCGTATTTATTGAAAAAACCCTGCGTAAAATTCCTTGCATTACGCAAATCAGAACAGCCATCACACTGCGCGAAGTGTATGACTCAAAGACAATCCCCTTATCGGCCTACACCTGAAACAGCGTGCCCCCCTGACCCTGTTTGCCAGGACATATTCCCTTATTCGCGCCGCACCTTTAACCGATCAAACCCTTGTAACAATCGGCCCCTACGACGCCACCCTTGCCATTAAAAATATAACTTTTAAAGGAGTTGAATAGTCATGACCGCACTGGATAACACTTTTCACAGCCTGCATCAGAATGGATTGCTGGTCCTGGCCAACGTCGCCGATGCGGGCGGTGCGCGCATCGTCGAACGCCTGGGCGGCAAGGCCGTGGCCACCAGCAGCGCCGCCATGGCCTGGTCCCATGGCTACCAGGATGGCAACCAACTGCCTCTCGACCTGCTGAGCACCAGCGTCAAGTCGATGGCACGGGTGCTCAGCGTACCGCTCACGGTGGATATCGAAGCCGGTTACTCGGATGACCTGGAGCAGGTCGGCCAGGTGATCAACGCCGTGATCGCCGCCGGGGCGGTCGGGATCAATATCGAAGACGGCCTGGGTTCTCCAGAGCTGCTCGTGCGCAAGATCGATGTGGCGAGAAAGGTGGCGAACCAGACGGGCGTCAAGCTGTTCATCAACGTACGCACCGACGTCTACCTGAAAAACCTGTTCCCCGCCGAACAGCGTCTTGAAGAACTGCTCAAACGCGCCGCACTCTATGCCGGCGCCGGGGCAGATGGGCTGTTTGCCGCGGGCGTAGTCGACTCGAACGAAATTGCCGCAATCTGCCGGACCACCCCACTGCCGGTCAACCTGCTGTCCCGGGACGGGCTGGCTTCCCCCGCCGAATTGCAGCGCCTGGGCGTCAAGCGACTCAGCGCGGGCTCGAGCATCGCCGAGTTCCTCCATGGTGCCATGGGCACATTGGTCCGCAGCTTCCTGGACAATGGTCAGCTCGACACCCACGCCTTGAAAGCCCATACCTACGGCGAACTGAATGCCTTGATGGCGGCGAAAACCGAGTAATCCCCGCGCCCGGACGGGGTCAAGGGCCCCGTCTGATGCCTATTTCCCCATTCCGGCCCTGAACTCCCCCGGCGTCGTCCCACTCCAGCGTGAAAACGCCCGAACGAACGCCGGTGGCTCGCTGTAGAAGAGCTTGAAGCTGATGGTCTTGATGGAGTCCTCGGAGTGACGCAGCAGGTAGATCGCCCGCTCGAAGCGTATCTTGTCCACCAACTCGGAATACTGCACCCCCTCCTCGCCCAGATGCCGCCGCAAACTGCGCTCCGAGCAGTTGAGCTTCTCGGCCATGGCCGCGGCGTTCGGATAGGAGTCGATGCACGCCAGGAGGCTATCCACCCGGCTTTGCCAGGACAACGCTGCGCGTTCCGCCTGGGCTTCGCGGCACAGCCGTAGATACAGGTGATAAGCGTGCGGGTTGCGCCGTGCATTGCGCTGGTGGCCCCGTGCATTGTCATAGGTGACATAGGTGTAGTCATGACCGAAGCTCACGGGGCAATCGAACTCGATCGGATAGCGCTCGGCGTCTTCGGGCTCGGGATAACCGAATGCCACCGCACACAGATAACCCTCTTCATCCGCACCGAAAATGTCACGTAACAGCTGGCGCGTGCCGAGAATGTCGCGGTCGATAAGAAACCGGTACAGCGCGGGCAATCCGCCGACCTGACGGTAGCGCACGACCGACTGGCCGCTGGCGAGACTGCCGATCAGTTCGGGCACGATCCAGGGATTGGTCAGCGGATAGAAACGCCGCGACAGATAACCGGCATGGCCAAGGTCGACCGCGTTTGCCAGCAGCCCTCCCAGTACGCCCACGCTATTCACGTTGGTCAGCCGACCGAGATCCAGCCCGGCCGCGGTCCCTCGATAAAGACGCAGGATATTCTCGTAGACCGTCTGTTCCTGGCGGCTGTTGGGCGCCGATTCCGGTAGCGCAAAACTGTCGACCGCCAGGCCACTCCCCGCCAGCACCTCATGCAGCGAATACCCCCAGGCCTCCATCTGCGCGATACAGAAGCACAGCGGTGCCTGGCTGGCGCGGGGAAACAGGGAAAGGCTCATGGCAGCTCACATGTTGCACAAAGGGCTATTTAATGTCCTTTTGGCCGTAATAATCAATCATCTGACACGTTCGAACATCGCCCCAAAGGAACCGGCTTGGCTTAATGCGCCTGGAGAAAAACAATAACGAGGCAGCGTTCATGAGCAAATCGGTTTTTATCACCGGTGCATCTTCTGGCTTGGGACGTCAAGTGGCGGGCGAGTTCGCCAAGCGTGGCTATGACCTCGCGTTGGCGGCGCGTCAACTCGACGTCCTGCACAGCATCAAGTCCGAACTGGAGGAGCGCCACGGCGTGCGGGTGCTGGTCTATCCGCTGGATGTCAGTGATACCGGACAGGTACGCGACACCCTGAACACCGCCTGCGCCGAACTGGGTCAGCTCGATATCGTCGTGGCCAACGCCGGGTTGGGCAGCGACGGACGCATAGGGCGCATCGACTTCGCCAATTCCCGTCAGATGTTCGAGGTCAATGTCATCGGTGCCTGCGCCACCATCGACGCCGCAATCACCCTGTTCAAGAAGCAGGGTCACGGGCAGATTGTCGCGATGAGTTCGGTCGCCGGCTGGCGCGGCCTGCCCGGCAGTGGCGCCTATAGCGCGAGCAAGGCCGCCGTCAGCGTGTACATGGAGGCCCTGCGTGCCGAATCCCTGGGCAAGAACCTGACTGTGACCGTTATCTATCCGGGCTTTATCGATACGCCGATGAACAACAAGCTCAAACACCGGCCCTTCCTGCTGTCGCTGGAGGAAGGCGGCAAACGGATCGCCGACGCCATTGTGCAACGCCGCAAGCGTGCCGTGATTCCTGGCTATCCCTGGCTGCTGCTGCGCCCCCTGCTGAAACTGCTGCCGACCGCGCTGATCGGCAAACTCTTCTGAGCACACGACCATGACCACCAATATCTGCCAGATCGCGCTGAGCGTGCGCGATACCACCGCGTCCCTGCATTTCTACCAGAAACTGTTCGGCCTCAAGCATGTCTTCGGCACCCTGTCCTTTCGCGGCAAGCAGGCCGAGCGGATACAGGGCCTTGTCGGCGTGGCATCGCGGGTCAGTTGGCTGATCGATGACCGGGCGTTCTTCCAGTTGGAACTGTTCGAATTCGAGTCGCCGGTCGCAGCCCCCCTCGCCCCCGAGGACGACGAGCGTGTCGGTTATCGGCGCATCCTTGCGCGGGTCGATTCGCTGGCACGTTTCGAGGCGCTCGCCCAGTCCCTGGGCCTGTCCCTGGAAACCCGCCCGGTTGCCGATCGCCGTTTTATCCGGGACCCGGACGGCATCCTGATCGAGCTGATCGAAGACCGCTCACTGCAAGGCTCGCCCTACCCGTGCAAGCTGACGGGCCTGGGCCTGGTTGTCGCCGATTGCGCAGGCAGCGTGGCGGCCTTTGTCGGCGGATTGGGTTTCCAGCCTAGCGACGCTACGGTCGAGGCGGCTGACGATACCGTCGCCCAGGCCCGCCTGAGCAAAGGCGACATGTGGCTGGACATCCGCCAGGCGGCGTTCCCCAAGCCCTGGCCGCCGCGCTACCGACTGAGCGACATCGGCATCATGAACCTGGCCGTCGGCTTCGACAGCCAGGAGGCGTTCACCACACTGTTCGAACAGGCGCTCGCGGCCCGCTTCGTGCCCAACTACAAGCCGCTGGGCCAGACGGGACTGGTGCAGTGCGTCTACGTCAACGACCCGCAGGGGTTTTCCGTGGAGATGCTGTACTGCTCGCCGCGACTCTATCCCCTGGTGGGCTTCAGCGAGCCGAACTGGCAGGCCCGGCTGCTCAACCACCAACGCGAGAAGCAGGCCTACAAAGCACTGGGCACCCGCCGCGACAGTTTCTTCTCGCGACAGATCAGGACCGAAATCGAGATCGATGCCGCGCCCAGTGCGGTGTGGAACTGCCTGGTCGACTTCGAGCGCTACGTGCAGTGGAACCCCATGCTGGAGATCCAGCGGATCGATCACCGTCCGGGCGGCCAGATGCACTTTGCGGTCAAGCTGGGCAAGGAGCGCAAGGCGTCCTTCCAGGCCCGCATCAGCCGCGACGAAGCGCCACGCCGTTTCGCCTGGCGTGGCGGCAACCCGTTCACTGTGGCCGGCGAGCATTTCTTCCAACTGATGGAGAACGCCGATGGCTCGACCCGTTTCATCCATGGCGAGCGTTTTTCCGGCCTCTTGCTGCCGGCACTCTGGCAGCGCCTGAGCCAGTCGAAACGACTCTATCAACGTATGAACGAAGCGCTGAAACAACGTGTCGACAGCGCCCATCAGGAGGCAACAGATGAAAGATTTGAACGCTAAGGTCAGCGTGATCACCGGCGCTGGCGCAGGATTGGGCCGTGAACTGGCGATGGCCTGTGCACGACGTCGGATGAAGCTGGTACTGGCCGATGTTGAAGCCGGCAACCTGGAGGCCACCCGCACCTTGATCCAGCAGGCGCTGCCCGACACCGACATCGCCACCCTGCCAGTAGACGTTTCCAGATTCGAACAAGTCGCCGCGCTGGCGCAACTGGCCATGCAGCGTTTCGGTGGCGTCCATCTACTGTTCAACAACGCCGGCGTGGGCGTCACAGCCCCTCTCTGGGAAAACACCGTCTCCGATTGGCAATGGGTCACCCAGGTCAATCTTTATGGCGTTGCTTGGGGCGTGAAGGCCTTCACGCCGATCATGCTCGACCAGGGCGAGGGACACATCGTCAATATCGCCTCGGCGGCTGGCTGGATGTACTCGGCCGGCAGTGGCATTTACAACGCCACCAAGGCGGCAGTGGTGGCGCTTTCGGAGAGCTTGGCCAACGACCTGAAAATGGCCAACAGCGCGGTCGGTGTCAGCGTGCTTTCACCCGCCTTTTTCCCCACCGGCATCATCGACGCCGAGCGCAATCGCCCGGTGGAGTTCGCCGACGCTGCCGCCGACAGCGAGATGAAGCGCCAGTACGAAGAGCGGGTGAGACGGGCCGTGGAAGCCGGCAAGATTTCCGCACGGGAAATCGCCGAAATCACCCTGAAGGGCGTGGAGGAAAATCGCTTCTACCTCTTTCCCCATGCCTGGGTGCCGGGCGTGATAGCCCTGCGCAGTAAACAGGCACAGGCGGGCATGACCGCGTTCGATCCCCTGGAGCGCGCCATACCGCCTCGCTGAAAAAAGGCGTTGTGTTGCTTCGAAAGCCGATGTTATGTTTGTAACACCAAGATATAAAATGACATAAACATAACAATCCCGGCGCGCCGATATGTCCACGGAAAAGAACAGCTTTCTTCAGCGACTGGAGCAACAGTTCTCCAGCCTGACCCCCACCGGCAAGCGCATCGCCAGCTATCTGCTGGGTAATCCGGAGCAACTGCCGTTCGAGTCAGCCGACAGCATCGCGCAGCAAGCCTCCACCACCGGGATTTCCGTGGGGCGCTTTTTGCGCTCCCTGGGTTACCGCAACCTCGATGAGGTGAAAAAAAGTCTGCGCGGTGAAGCGCCGAGTTCGTGGCTGATCACCGACCGGATTGCCGCCTTCCGCGCCGAAACCAACCAGGACGACGCACTCGACCGCTCCATGACTCGCGAGATCGAGGCCATCCAGCACGCCTATGGCCTGGCGCGCAGCGATGCCTTTGGCAAGATCGTGCAGCGCATCCATGAAGCCGATGCGGTGTTCATTCTCGGGATCCAGTCGACCCGCGGGATTCTCACGGCGTTTCACAGCCACCTCGAATACATTCGCCCCAAGGTCTACTACGTCGATGGCCTTTCGGGCATCTACGCGGAAACCCTGAACTCCGGATTCGCCAATCCCTACGCGATCATTGCGGATTTCCGCGCTTACTCCAGCGTGACCCAGACCTTCTGTGACGCGGCGCTGGACAACAACCTGCCACTGGCCCTGATCACCGACCTGCAGTGCCCCTGGGCCCGGGACTACCCGCTGGATCTGTTGCAACTGAAAACCGATGTCGGACAGTTCTGGGACTCCCCTGCTCCGCTGGCCTGCCTGTTGAACCTGATGGTTTCGGCCGTCGCCGAGAAGTACGGCGAGCGTCTCGATGAACGCCTGGCCAGGAACCGTCAACTGCAAAAAGCCTTCGGCCAGTTCGAAGGCTGACCCACCGCCTCTGCGAATCCCAACTGGAGTGTTTGTGTGAACAACAGCCCCCTTGTAGAGATTGATGCCCAGCGTTATCAGGTGCAAATCGACCTGATCTACGCCAGCGCAGACAACCTGGCTGGAAGAGTGATCTACCCGACTGCCCGTTGCCTGCTGCATCGTCAAGCCGCCGACTGTTTGAACAAGGCCAGCCAACGGGCGCGCCTGGCCGGATTGACCCTGCGCATCTATGACGCCTACCGCCCGCCCTATGCCCAGTACCTGTTATGGGAAGCCTTGCCGAACAACGACTACGTGCGCGACCCGCATCTGGGCTCCCACCATAGCCGTGGCGTGGCGGTGGACCTGACCCTGGTGGACGCTGACGGCAAGCCGCTGGACATGGGCACGGCCTTCGACGCCATGGAGGAACGCTCCCATCAGTTCTACCCCGACCTGCCCGCCGACGTGCAACGCAATCGCCTGCTGTTGCTGGGGATCATGCTCGGCGCCGGGTTCCAGGCGATCGATACGGAATGGTGGCATTACGAACTACCGAATGCCGACGATTACCCCCTGCTGGAAGAGGTGTAAACCACAACCCTGAAAAACCCATCGGACCGCAACGCCAGCACTGACGAAACCACAGAGTTTCGCAAGCGACACAGCGCAGCCCGCCTTGGGCGCGGCTGAAAATAACAATAAAACAGCGTTATTGATGCATCACCTGCAACTGCCCGGTTATAGCTTTTATAAAAAACCTGACGAACTTCCATACATCGAATGATCAAGGAAACCGGCATGAACCCAACGAACACCGTGACCCGCAAACCCTTTCCCGGCACCGGCAAACTGCTGCTGAGCGTTCTGTGCAGCGCCTTGAGCCTCGGCGCCTGGCAGGCCGCGACCGCGGCGGTCCCCAAGGACACCCTGGTCATCGGCAAACCGGCCGATCCGCAGACCCTCGACCCGGCCGTGACCTTTGACAACAACGACTGGACCATCACCTATCCGTCGTATCAACGCCTGGTCGGTTACAAGGTCGAGGGCGATAAAAGCAGCACCGAAGTCCAGGGCGACCTGGCCGAAAGCTGGACCGTTTCCCCGGACAACCTGGTCTGGGAATTCAAGATCAAACCCGGCAACAAGTTCGATGACGGCGCCCCGGTGGATGCCGCTGCGGTGAAGTTTTCCTTTGATCGCCTGATGACCCTCAAGCAGGGGCCGTCCGGGGCCTTCCCCGAGGACATGGTGGTGGCGGTGGTCGATCCGCAGACCATCCGTTTCACCCTGAAGACGCCTTTCGCGCCGTTCCTGTTTACCCTGGCCCACAACGGCGCCTCGATCATCAACCCCGATGTAGTGACCAAGACACCCGACGTCAATGCCTGGCTGTCCAGCCACACCGCAGGCTCCGGTCCCTTCCGCCTGAGCACCTGGCAGAAAGGCCAGTCGCTGACTCTGGAGCCGAACACTTACTTCGCCGGGCCCAAACCCGCGCTGAAAACCGTGGTGGTCAAGATCATCGCCGAGCCTTCCGTGCGTCGCCTGCAACTGGAACATGGTGACCTGGACATCATCGAAGACATGCCCGAAGACCAGCTCGGCGCGCTGGCCAAGAAGTCCGGCGTAGTGGTCCGGGAATTCCCCTCGTTGCGGGTGACCTACCTCTACCTGAACAACAAGAAGGGGCCGCTGGCCAGCGTCGATGCCCGTCGGGCAATTACCCAGGCGGTGGATTACAACGGTATCGTCAAAGGCATTCTCAAGGACAAGGCCAAGCTGATGAACGGGCCGATCCCGGACGGCATGTGGGCCTACGACAGTTCGTTGCCGCCGATGAAACAGGACCTCGCTGGCGCCAAGGAAAGCCTGGCCAAGGACCCGCAGAAGATCACCACCCTCAGCTACATGTACTCGGACAAGGATCCCAACTGGGAACCGATCGGTCTGACGCTGCAAGCGGCACTGGCTCCCCTGGGGATCAACCTGAAGATGGAAAAACTCGCCAACGCCACCCTGCGCGAGCGCGTCGGCCAGGCCGATTACGACATTGCCTCGGGCGCCTGGAGCCCGGACTTTGCCGACCCCTACATGTTCATGAACTTCTGGTTCGACTCGAAGATGCAGGGCCTGCAAGGCAACCGCTCGTTCTACAGCAACCCCGAGGTCGACAAGCTGATCCGCGAAGCCGCCGCCACCAGCGACACCGCCAAGCGCGTCGAGCTGTACCAGACGGCGCAGAAAATGGTGCTCAAGGACAGTGTCTACGCCTACCTCTATCAGAAGAGCTACACCTTGCCGATGCGTGACTCGGTCAAAGGCTACGTGTTCAACCCGATGCTCGAACAGGTCTTCAACCTGGGCAGCATGAGCAAGTAAACCTGCTCTCCCGCGCCGGCCCTTCGCGGCTGGCGCGGCGTCTGATTCTCGTCGTTGCTGTGACTGAGGTGCCCAATGGCCTTCCTGACTCTATTGCGCAAGCGCCTGCTCGGCCTGGTGTTGGTCGTGTTCGGCGTTTCGCTGATTACCTTTGCAATTTCGCACCTGATTCCCGGGGACCCGGCCCGACTGATCGCCGGCGACCGCGCCAGCGATGCGCTGGTGGCGGGCATCCGTCACCAGTTGGGCCTGGACCTGCCGTTGTATCAACAATATGGCCGTTACCTGATGGACCTGCTGCACGGCGACCTGGGGACTTCGATCCGCACCAACCGTCCGGTCCTCGAAGACCTGCAGGCGTTCTTCCCGGCCACCCTGGAGCTGGCGCTGGTGGCGCTGGTGCTGGCGATTCTCGTCGGCGTGCCGCTGGGGGTGCTGTCGGCGGTCTATCACAACCGGGCCATTGACCAGATCGCCCGGACACTCGCGGTCACTGGCATCTCCACCCCGGCCTTCTGGCTCGGACTGGGTGCGATTGTGCTGTTCTACGGCCAGCTGGGTTGGTTGCCCGGCGGTGGCCGCTTGTCCGAGGGGCTTGCACCGCCGCCGACCTTCAGCGGTTTCTACCTGATCGATTCGCTGCTTGCCGGTGACGGCGGGCTGTTTCTCGACGTGCTGCAACACCTGATTCTTCCGGCCGCGACCCTGGGTTTCGTGACCCTCGGCGTGGTCGCCCGGCAGATTCGCTCCGCCATGCTCGAGCAACTGTCCGAGGACTACATCCGCACCGCCCGCGCCTACGGCCTGTCGCGCTGGACGGTGATCCTGCGCCACGCCCTGCCCAACGCCCTGATCCCATCGGTGACGGTGCTCGGCCTGACCCTGGGTGACCTGCTGTACGGCGCCGTCCTGACCGAAACCGTGTTTGCCTGGCCCGGCATGGGCGCCTATGTGGTCAAGTCGATCCAGTCCCTGGACTTCCCGGCGGTGATGGGCTTCGCGATTCTGGTGTCATTCATCTATGTGCTGCTGAACATGGCCATCGATCTGTTGTACCGCGTGATCGACTCACGCATCGGCGAGGTGAATTGAAATGTCCGTGACCCTGACCGCCGCACGCGGCCCGCACTGGCGCGAAAAACTCGCCTACCTGGCCTACCAGATCCGCCGTAGCCCGCTGACCATGGCGGGCCTCACGATCAGCCTGATCGTGCTGCTGTGCATGATCTTCGCCCCTTGGCTGGCCAGCCACGACCCCAACGCGCTGGACCTTGCCGCCCGCCTGATGCCGCCGTCCGCCGAACATTGGTTCGGCACCGACGAAGTCGGCCGGGACCTGTTCAGCCGCGTCCTGTTCGGCAGCCAGCAGTCGGTGGGAGTCGGCCTGTTCGTGGCCTTTGCCTCCTGTTTTATCGGCGGTTTGCTGGGCTGTTTTTCCGGTGTGATCGGCGGGCGTTTCGACGCGCTGATCATGCGTCTGATGGACATCATGCTGTCGGTGCCGTCCCTGGTGCTGATCATGGCCCTGGCCGCCGCGCTGGGCGCCAGCCTGTTCAACGCCATGCTGGCGATCACCCTGGTGCGGATTCCGTCCTATGTGCGACTGGCCCGCGGCCAGGCCTTGAGCATCCGCCAGATGGGCTACGTCAAGGCCGCCCAGACCTTCGGCGCCGGGCGCTGGCACATGGTCCACTGGCACGTGGCGCGCAACGCCATGCCACCGTTGCTGGTGCAACTGAGCCTGGATATCGGCAGCGCCATTCTCATGGCCTCGGCCCTGGGTTTTATCGGCCTGGGGGCGCAGCAACCGACCGCCGAATGGGGTGCGATGGTCGCCACCGGGCGCAACTACATCCTGGATAACTGGTGGTATTCGACCTTTCCCGGCCTGGCGATCCTGATCACCGCCACCGGCTTCAACCTGCTGGGCGATGGCGTGCGCGATCTGCTCGACCCAAGGCAACAGGGGAAATGACCATGCCGACCTCCACACCCGTATTGGCCATCGACAACCTGAGCCTGGAATTCCCGGCGTACAAGAACAACGTCAAGGCCTTGAACGGCGTCTCGCTGCACGTCAACCCCGGCGAAATCGTCGGCGTGGTTGGCGAATCCGGCTCGGGCAAATCGGTCACGGCGATGCTCAGCATGCGTCTGTTACCCGAACGCAGTTATCGCATTACCGCCGGCAGCCTGAGCATGCTCGATCGCGACATGCTGGCGGCCTCCGAGAAGGAGCTGCTGCAGATCCGCGGCCGTGATGCCGCGATGATTTTCCAGGAACCGATGACGGCCCTGAACCCGACCCGGCGCATTGGCCGGCAAATGCTCGATGTGATCATCCATCACCAGAAGATCAGTGCGGCCGAGGCCCGTCGCAAAGCCATTGCGCTACTGCATGACATGCATATCGCCAGCCCGGAGCAGGTGCTGGAGAGCTATCCGTTCGAGCTGTCCGGTGGCATGCGCCAGCGGGTAATGATCGCGCTGGCGTTCTCTTGCGAACCGCAACTGCTGATCGCCGACGAACCGACCACCGCCCTCGACGTCACCGTACAACGCCAGGTGCTGTTGCTGCTCAGGGAGAAAGCCCGGCAGAAAGGCACCGCCATTTTGCTGATCACCCACGACATGGCCCTGGTCTCGCAGTTCTGCGACCGGGTTTATGTGATGTACACCGGGGCCGTGGTCGAGCAAGGCCTCACCGCCGACGTGATGAGCAACCCGCAGCACCCTTATACCCGGGGGTTGCTCAGCGGCCTGCCCGAAATGGTCGAACCGGGGCAACCCCTGATGACCATTCCCGGGCAAGTGCCGAACCTGACCGCCCTGCCCGTCGGCTGTACCTTCGCGGAACGCTGCGCCCACAGCATGCCGATCTGCGCCCAGCGCCCGAGCCTCACCCCCATCAACGGTAATGAGCAACGCAAAAGTGCGTGCTGGTTACCGGTCAAGGAGCTTTCGTGATGAACAGTGCCGTGATTCACGCCGTGACCGACACGGCCCCCGAGATTCTTCGGCTGGACGATGTGCGCGTACGTTTCCCGGTGAGCAACGACTGGCTGGGCCGACCACGGGGTTACGCCCATGCGTTGAATGGCATCGACCTGCAAGTCAGGGCCGGCGAAACCCTGGGTATCGTCGGTGAGTCGGGTTGCGGTAAAAGCACCCTGGCCCAGCTGTTGATGGGGTTGCTGGCACCGAGCAGCGGCGCACTGAACTGGGCCGCCCGCACCGACGGCCAAGGCAGCAGCAATGTGCAGATCGTGTTCCAGGACCCGCAATCCTCCCTCGATCCGCGTCTGCCGATCTGGAAAATCATCACCGAGCCGCTGTACGCACGGGGTCATGCACCGCGTGCGCAAATGCGCGATATCGCAGCCAAAGTCGCAGCCCAGGTGGGAATACGCCCGGAATACCTCGACCGCTTCCCCCATCAGTTTTCCGGTGGCCAGCGCCAGCGGATCGCGATTGCCCGCGCCCTCTCATCAGACCCGGACATCATTGTCCTCGACGAACCGACCTCCGCCCTGGATATCTCGGTTCAAGCGCAAATCCTCAACCTGCTGGCGGAGCTGCAACGCGCACGCAGCCTGACCTACATCCTGATTTCCCATAACGTGTCAGTCGTGCGGCATATGGCCGACCGGGTAGCGGTGATGTACCTGGGGCAGATCGTCGAGCTGGGCAGCGCCGCCCAGGTGCTTGAGCAGCCCCGTCACCCTTACACCCGTCTGCTCCTGGAAGCCGTACCGCGACTCGGCGTGCCCTTGCAGGCGGAACAGGTGGCGGCGCCGACCGAATTGCCGGGTAACCGCCGACTTCCTGAGGGCTGTTTCTTTCGTGAAAGGTGCAGCCTGTGTACTGCCGGCTGTGAAAAGCCGCAAGCCTTGCTGGGAGAGGAGCCGCAGTGGGTCAGGTGCCATGTGCAAGGCTGACCATGTCGTGCTTCGTAGCGGAGCAGAGTCTGACAAGACTTCGGTTTTCAAAATGTGACGCCGCGTGTTGAGAATGACACTAATGTTCTGTAGGCCATTTGGATTTTTCACGTCACGGACCTCAGGACATCATGAGAAAAACAACAAAGCAGCTGCTGGTTCACGAAATTGCCGACTGGCATCATCGCGGCCTGATCGATGCCGAAGCCCGCAAGCGGCTGAGCGCACCGTACGAGCAACCGGGCCAGCTGTTGTCCAACGTCCTGCAATGGCTGGGGATCGGCGCGGTCCTGCTGATCGGCATGGCCGTGCTGGGGGGCTTGAGCCTGTTCAGCCAGTCGGTGATGGTCGGTGCCATGCTGTTCTGCTTCGCCGGGGCCGGCTTGTGGTGGGGCGGTGTGCGCATGGCCCGCGATCCGGCCCAGCGCACGCCCGTCACCGGTGTGGCGATCCTGACCATCGGCCTGATCCTGATCGGCGCAAGCCTGTTGCTGGGCACTTCAAACAATGACGAGGGCGAGTTTGGCAATCTGTCGCTGGCGCTGCTGGTCACGGCGCTGCTGAGCGCCCTCACCGCCTACCGTTATCGTCTGCGCTGGCCGCTGCTCCTGGGCCTGCTGTGTGCATTCCATGGGCTGGGCGCCTGGGGTCGGTACGTCGGGCATGGCGGTTATTTTTTCGATATTCAGGACCCTCGTTCGATGGCTGTGATTGCCGCGCTGGCGGCGGCATTCGGTTTAATCCATCAACTGGCCGAGGAGCGCCAATTGCGCCACTTCAGCGGGTTTGGCCGACTGTATGTGATCTTCGGGCTGCTCTACCTCAATTGCTCCCTCTGGTTTCTCAGCCTCGATGATCTGGGCAGCGACACGCGTCTATGGACCTGGCTGTTTACCCTGGCAGCCATCGGGCAACTGGTGGTCGGCGCGCGCTTCAAGCATCCGAGTTTTACCGGTTTCGCCGTGGTGTTCCTGGGCATCGACCTGTACACCCGTTTTTATGAGTACTCATGGGACCGCCTGGGCGTTGCAACGTTTTTCGTGGTAGCAGGGATCATCGGCCTGTTGCTGGGCTGGTCATTTGAACGCATGGCCCTGCGCGCCAAGGGAGAAGCACAATGAGCCAGGATCAACGTAATCAACAGGTGCACAACGCACTGGATCAATGGCTGCGAGACGGCCAGATCGACACAGACCAGCACGCACGCATTGGTGAACGTTATGTACTGACGCGCTGGGACTGGCACTCGCTGGGCCGCTGGTTCCTGACCTTTGGCGCGATCAGCCTGGCGGCGGGATTGCTGCTGTTTCTGCGCGAACACCTGGAATTCACCTTGCCGAAACTGGCCGTCAGCCTGGCGCTGGTCACCCTGGGACTGTTTGTTGGCGGGCGCTGGCTGATCGGCAGGCAGCTGAAACTGTTGGGCGGCACCCTTGAGTTGCTCGGCGGCTTTGCCTTGATCGGCACCAGTTTTGTGCTGGGCATGATCTATTCGGACGGTTCGGGCAACTGGCCGGCGCTGCTGCTGGTCGATCTGCTGATACTGCTGGTGCTCAGTTATGTCCTGAACAACGTCTTGCTGTTGACGCTGTGCAGCGTGCTGTTCTTTGTCTGGTTTGGCGGTCGCAGCGGCTATCAGTCCGGCTGGGGCGCCTACTGGTTCGGCATGAATTACCCGTTGCGCTTTCTCGGCGCATCGATCGCATTGATCGCGGCGGGCGTGGTGCATTTACGCGGCGAGGCCGGCGGGCTGAAGCGTTATGGCGGCTTTGCCAAGGTGTGGATTTCCTGCGGTTTGTTTGTCGGCGAAATGTCCCTGTGGCTGCTGTCGCTATTTGGCAGCTACGAGCTGATTGATGGCCCCTGGCACCTGGCCGATGCCGGCGAACTGGTCATGTACAACCTGCTCTGGGGGCTGGTCAGCCTGGGGATTCTGGCACTGGGGATTCGCTGGCGTTTCGGCATGTTGGTGGGCTATGGCTCGACCTTCTTCATCATCCAGCTCTACACGCTGTTTTTCACTCAGATCGCCGAGACCCTGGGCTGGCTGATGAGTTTGCTGATAGCCGGTGGCAGCCTGCTGGCGCTGGTGATCTGGCTGGAGTCCGAGCGGCAGAAGCGCCGTGGCGCGGCTGCCGGGGCTTGATTCGCAGACCGGACCCCTTGGGGCGGGACAACGGCTGACTCCGGTCAACAAGGCAGGATCGGGGGACAACCTGCGATCCTGCCACTGAAGGGCCCTATTGATCATCCTCGCGACGCGGCAACGGCGGGCGGTACTCATTGGCCTCTTCGGCATCAGGCGCTTGCATGGAGCTGGCGGGCATGAACACATGGGTCAGCAGCCCGCGGGCATCGACATCGAGCACGCCAGGCACCGTGCGAACCCGATCAATGACCTGCTCGCACTGACGATGGGTCAACACCCGACCGCTCAACGCCACCGTACCGGCATGGGTTTTCACATGGATATGCAGGCTTTGCGCGGAGTCCGCCATGGCCAGGGCGGATTTGACCCGGGTGGTGGTCCACGTGTCGTGCACCGCCATACCAAGATCGTGGGAGTAATGCTGCAAGGAATGGTTTTTCATGGCAGAACCCTCTGTCGAGTCTTCAGACGTACTGTTCATACCCGGGGCGCGGCTGTGGAGTACGCGCCACCGCCACACTGACACGGATTAATTATAGTGCGCCGTCCGGCGAAGACGGTGGCAGGCGCCCAGCGGGCACCGAATCATCGCGACAGGCCGCCTGGACGGACGCTTGGCAGCCGACCCGATTGCCCCTACTCAGCCCGAAACTGAGCCCTGGCCCGCCGAAAAGCATGGGGCGATTCACCCGTCCAGCGCTTGAACGCATGGATAAAGCTGGCGGACTCCGAATACCCCAATGTCTCGGCAATCTGCTCGATCTGCAGGCGCGAGCCCGTCAGCAAACGTTCGGCCATGGCCTCGCGCACTTCGTCGCACAGGCCGAGATAGGTCGCGCCCTCCTCCTGCAGGCGGCGACGCAAGGTCCGCACCGACATGCACAGGGTTGTGGCCAACGGCCCCATGGCCGGCATGGCGGCCGGTTGCGCGGCCAGCAACTCGCGCACGCGCCCGACCAGCCCGCCAGTCTTCGGTTCGCCCTGCAAACCACGGCGACACTGGTCATGGGCGATATGCAGCGCCAGGGGATCGGCCAACGCCAGCAGGATATCCGCGTCGGCCTGGCTGAAGATCAGGGCACTTTTCGGCGCATTGAAACGCGGACGTACACCGGTGAGCTGTTGATAGAGCGCCACGTCGACCGGCTCGGCAAAGCTGAACTCAATGGCCCGGGGGATCGCCGTGCGTCCGAGCAGATCGCTGGCGATCCTCAATCCGGCGACAAAGGAGCGTTCGACGATAAACGGGCGCAAATCCAGGGGGATATCGCTCTCTTCGCATTCGATCCGCAGGTCCGTCGCCTGGGCGTCAACCCTCACGCGCACCAGGCTGGCATTCAACTCCGAGTAATGCGGAATCAGTGAAAAGGCATCCCGCAGCGTGGAACTGCTGACCAGGGCAAAACCCAGCGCGGCCAGTGAGGTGAAGCGATAGCGCGAACCCACCTCCAGGCCCAGGCCGCTGGCGCCGCCGCAGTGCTTGAGCAGGTTGCGGATCAGGCGAAACTCCTGTTCGAAGGAAATAAGACGGGTCGGGTTTTCCAGGTCCACGGGCTCAAGTCCCGAGCCCGCGAGAAAATCCACGGTCGACAGGCCGCGTTCAACGCCGGACTTGGCCATGATCACCGCACTGCTGATGCTACGCTGTTGATTACTCACTCGCGCGTCGACTCCGCCGAAAGGAACCCAAGGTCGATCACAGTGCACTCCCTATCAATAATTTGGCCGAACAGATCATGTTCACTCCAGACGCCATCTCTAAACTATTGCCAACGCAAGACCGCGCAACACCCGCCCGCTTCGATCCGGGCACCAGCCGTCGGCGGCGCTCTCCATTTCGCCCATCTGACCAGAAGCCTCGACCGTGATGAATACCCGCCCTCCCCACATCCCCCGTCCGGACAGACGCCTGCCATGCAGCGCAAAAGTGCTGGCCGGCACACTGGCCTGCCTGGCACTGGCCGGCTGCAAGCAACCACCGTCGATCAGCGTGGTCGGCGCCTATTTTCCAGACTGGCTGTTTTGCGCGATCGCCGGCGTGCTGCTGACCTTCCTGGTCCGCGCCGTGCTGCTCAGGACACAGCGTACCGCATGGCTGCGGCCATGGGTGCTGAGCTACCCATTGCTGGCCCTGGTTTTTTCGCTGTTGAGCTGGCTGGTCTTTTTCTAACCCGGGCGTTTCCCCATGCAAACACATTCGTCATCACATTTTCCTCGCCGACTGCTTATCGCCACCCTCTGCATCGTCGCCCTGGGCCTGCTGCTCTGGGTGATTGCCCGGCTGGATGCGCAACCGCGCACCGACGACGCCTACGCCTATGCCGATACCGTCAATGTCACCCCGCAGGTCAGTGGACGCATCGTCGAGTTGCCGGTGCGGGAAAACCAGCAAGTCCATCAGGGCGATGTGCTGATACGCATCGATCCGCGCCCTTATCAGGCGGCACTCGACGAGGCCAAGGCGTCGTTGGTGGAACTGGACCGGCAGATCGGCCTGAACGAACGGCAGATCGCCGCCCAACGCCTGAACGCCGAGGCCGCCCATGCCGAAATCGAACGGGTCCAGGCGCAGGCCAAGCAGAGCGCCGACACCCTCAGGCGCCAGGAAGCCCTACTGTCCCACGGCTATATTTCCGCGGAAGCCATCGACCAGTCGCGGACCTCCAGGCGCAGCGCTTTGTCGCAACTCAATGTCAGTCAACTGCAAGCGCGCCAGGCCAGTACCGCGGTCAGTGGTGTCGACGCCCAGGTGGCCCATCGGGCGGTGATTGAAGCGCAGATCGCCCGGGCAGCACTGAACGTCGAGTACAGCACCGTTCGCGCGCCGTTCGACGGCCGCGTCGTGGGCCTCAAGACCGCCGCCGGCCAGTTCGCCTCGGCAGGCCAGTCGGTGTTCAGCCTGATCGATACCGGGCATTGGTTCGTGGTGGCGAATTTCCGCGAAACCGAGCTGAAAAACATCCACCCAGGCGATGCCTCCACCGTCTATCTGATGAGCGATACCCGCCAGACATTCAGCGGCAATGTCGACTCGATCGGCTTCGGTGTGTTTCCGGACGATGGCGGGACGGATGTCAACGGCTTGCCCAAGGTCGCGCGATCGATCAACTGGGTCCGGGTTTCGCAACGCTTTCCGGTGCGTATCCGGGTCAATGGCACGGACCTGCAGCCGTTTCGCCTCGGGGCGTCGGCGGTGGCCGTCATCAACACCGGTAGTAGCCCGACACCCGCCTCGACGGCCACCACGCCATGAAGGGAGAAACCCGGGGGCAATCGCTACTGGACATCCTCAAGGAGGAACTGGGCGATCACCCCGGCAGAGTGAACGCGGTCCTCCGCCATTTGCTCGCCTGCACGATCGTCATCCTGATCGCCATGAGCTTGCAGGTGCCGTTGCTGTCGATCTCCCTGGTGCTGGTGTTCTTCGTGAGCCAGTCAAGCGTGGCCCTGACCCGGATGCTCGGCACACTGTTTATCGTCAGCACCACGCTGGCCGTGGGCGTGGCGATCCTGTTGCTCAAATTCAGTTTCGACTATCCCCTGCTGCGCATCACCGGTGCCAGCCTGGTGTTTTTCGCCAGCGTGTTTTTCATGCGCACTTGTCGGCTCAGCCCTTTGTTTTTCGTGGTGGCCCTGATAACCATCTATATCCAGAGCCAGGTGGACCTCAATAACGATCCCGAAGCCCTGACACGGGCCTGCCTCTGGGCCTGGGTCGCGATTGTCTATCCGACGGTGGTGACCGTGGCGGTCAACACCTTGCTGCTGCCGGCACCGCCGCCGCCCGGTGAAGCGGCATCGGCCCCCAAGCCACCGCTGCTGGTGGCCGATGCCTTTGAAAACCCGGTCTACCTGCAGTTCGCCTTCAAGACCCTGCTCGCCGCGCTGGTGTGCTACCTGCTGTACACGGCGGTCGATTGGCCGGGTATCCACACCGCCATGCTGACCTGCCTGATCACGGCCATGCCGAGCCTGGAAAAAACCCTGCACAAAGGCCTGTTGCGCGTCCTCGGTTGCTTGGTCGGCAGCGCCCTGGCCCTGATGTGCATGGTCTGGGTGATACCGCAGATCGACAGCATCGTCGGCCTGTTGCTGATGAGCCTGCCGGTGCTGGGGCTGGCTGCCTGGATCAGCGCCGGCTCGCCGCGCAGCAGCTATGCCGGGATCCAGATCGTGTTCGGCTTCGCCCTGGCGCTGCTGGCGGACTTCGCGCCGATGACTGAGCTGAGCGAAATCCGCGATCGTCTGGTGGGCATACTGTTGGGGGTTATCGTCACGGTCTTGATCCATGTCGGATTGTGGCCAGAGTCCGCGAAAGCCTGAGGCCATCACTCAAACCAATGCTCCCCTGAATACGCATCAGAAAACATATACCCACAGAACTTCCAGATACTTCGTACACCCCCTTAGTCCACATCGAAGCGGTCCCGCCTTGATCCGTAAGCACCGGACTCATTAGCCTTATTGATTGAATAAAGGCTTGGCAACTGACGAGAGTTAAACAATGATCCTCTACAAGGACCGTGTGGACACTGGAGCATAACTGGGTGATTCGCGATTTATCCTGGCAGGAAGCCTCAACTGACCTGTTCCGCCATACCACGGCGGACAAGGCTGCATTTTATCGCTCCATCATGGAGGTCTTTGCGACCGCCAAACGTCAATACCGTCTACAGTTGCGACCTGACGAAGTCTTGTCCGAAGCGAATTGGGACCAGCGCGCACCACCAGCCCAGGAAGAAGTCACCGCAGCGCTGGTGCAACTGGCTGCCTGGGGAAATCTTGAATCGCAACCGGATATGACACGCGCATCGACACTCAACGACTATTATCGCGCGCGTTTCCTCTACCGGCTCTCGCACGGTGGCGAGGCAGTGGAAACCGGGCTGGCTGCGTTCGTGCAAAGCCTGCGTCATCGTGCCGAGCTGCAAACAGTCGCGCTGGAAGATATCGACGGCCGCCTACAGGCCTTGCGGCGACTGCTGGACGAGGCTGGATCCAACGGTGATCTGGATACCGCCAAGGCACACGAAATCCTGCGCGACCTGGTGAGGGTGTTCGAAGGACTCACCGAAAATGCCCAGGCATTTATGGCGGGAGTGGCGCGCAGCCTGGAACTGCAGCAGGCCGATGCAATCATGATCGCCGCCTACAAGCGACGGCTGATCGACTATCTTGAGCGCTTCATGGGCGATCTGATCCGCCGCTCCGATGCTATCGCCCGTACGCTACTTGAATTGTCGGACGTCATCGACGACACCCTGCTCCAGGTCGCCGCACGCGAAGCACGTGACGCTGCGCCTGGCGGCATCGATGAGCAGGTAGAGGAAACGCTGCGTCGCCAGGATGTCTGGCGTGAGCGCTGGAAAGGGCTACGCGGTTGGTTTTTGCCCACTGGAAACGAACCGCCTCAGGCCGACCTGCTGCGCGCCCGCGCGCGCTCGGCGATTCCGCAGTTGCTGGGCGCTATTGCCGCGATAAACGAACGGCGTAGCGGACGCAGTGATCGATCGACCGACTTCCGTGTGCTAGCGCAGTGGTTCGCCGCCTGCGATAGCGACGATGACGCCCACCGCCTCGCGCGTGCGGCCTTCACGCTGCAGCCGGCGCGCCACTTTTCGCTTGATGTCGAGCGGGTGGATGATGAAGTACCGGCGAGCACCTCCTGGCTTGATGCGCCAGCACTGATCATCAATCCTCGCCTGCGGGAATACGGCGAGAGTGCACCGCGTGGCCCACTGGCAAAGGTACGGGACCGTAGCCGGGAACGTGCATTGATGGCGCAGCAACTGGTGGAGGAGTCGCGCCAAGTCGAGGCCGCACGCCAACGACTGGCCACCGGGCAACCGACCCGCCTATCGGATCTCGGCGAACTTGATGAGCATGCATTCGGCCTGTTCCTTGGATTACTCGGTGAAGCCTTGGCCGAACAAACCGACCCGAACCAGCCAGTGAAGCGCCAGACGGGCGACGGGTTGTTGCACATTCATCTGGAACCTCTGGCCAAAGACAGCCATGCCCGGATCCGCACACCGGCAGGAGTGTTCTCCGGCCGGGACCATCTACTGACGATCCGTCTTACCCAGGAACTATCATGACCGTTCCCTTGGCTCGCCGTGGCGCCCGACACCTTGGCGAACTGCAGAAGGCACAGCAGCAAGACGAGTTCCGCCGAGCGCTACGTAGCCTGCTGATGCGCCCGCTCATGCCACCCGACGACACCGGTTTCCCTGCCGTACGGCGCCAGGCCGACCGCCTGCGTGAGTGGTTCGCACGTGAAACCGGCTGGCCACTGCATGTGGATCGCGAGGGCGCACGCCTGCTCAAGCGCCCGGCGGACTTGTCCGACCCAACCCGTGGCCTGCCCGACTACGATCGGCGCCGCTACGTTCTACTGTGTCTGGCTGCCGCACTGCTGGAGCGGGCCGATCCTCAAATCACTCTGCAGCAGATTGGTGAGCGGATGGTGCAACAAGCCGCCGACCCTGCGTTGGAAGCACAGGGTTTCGCCTTTACCTTGCACAGTGCTTTCGAACGGCGCGAGTTGGTCGTGGTGTGTCGTACGCTGCTGGACCATGGTGTCCTCGAACGAGTCGCCGGCGAAGAAGAGAGCTTCGTCCAGGATGCTGGAGGCCAACAGTCCGACGCCCTTTATGACATTCACCGCCGCATGTTGGCTGGCCTGCTTGCGGCAGTGCGAGGCCCTTCAACCTGGAGCGCCGAGGAAACCCCACGAACCACCGAAGAGCAGCTACGTGCACTGACGGTTGGTTTTACAGTAGACAGCGAGCAAGGGCGGCGTGATGCCACACGACATCATCTGGCACGACGGTTGCTGGACGATCCAGTGCTTTACATCGATACCCTGGACGAGGAAACACGTAGTTATTTCATCAATCAACGTGGCGTACTCGCCAACCGCCTGTGCGAAGCGGCGGGGCTGATCACCGAGCAACGCGCCGAAGGCTTGGCTCTGATTGATGAGAGCGGGCAACTGACTGATGTGGCCATGCCCGCCGAAGGCACCGAGGCTCATGTAACACTGCTGGTGGCGGAGCAGTTGGCCCAGCGCCTACGGGAGAAGCGCACCCCGGTGTATATGACTGAGAACGATATTGCCTTGTTCCTGCGCGAAGCTGCGGGCCGCTATGGTCGTTATTGGCGAAAATCAGCGCGTGTGCCAGGTGCCGAGCATGAACTGACCGAGATTGCGATATCGCGCTTATGCCGCCTGGGGCTGCTGATCCGCGAAACGCAGGGTGTGCGTCCACTGCCCGCCATCGCCCGCTTTTCCCTCGGCCAGACCGAGGTGCGTAACAGCCAGAGCGCAGAAATCCTGTTTTTGTCCGAGCCTGACTCATGACCGACGACCTATTCAGTACTGCCCCCTCCCGCCCCGCACTACCCGAGCCCCGACGCGAGCGCTGGCAGCCGCTACGGCTGGGCCTTGTCGAGCTGTTCCACTACGACAGCGAGGAGTTCTGGTTCCACGACGGCCATTTGCTACTGCGCGGCAATAACGGCACGGGCAAATCCAAGGTGCTGTCGTTGACCCTGCCACTGCTGCTGGACGCGCAATTACGCTCGTCCCGCGTAGAACCAGACGGTGACAGCGGCAAGAAGATGGCCTGGAATCTCCTGCTGGGAAACTATCCTCGCCGTATCGGCTATAGCTGGATTGAGTTCGGCCGGCGTGAACGCGATGGCCGCATGCGCTATCTGACCTTGGGCGTCGGCCTGTCGGCGGTCACTGGCAGAGCCCAAGTAGATAGCTGGTTCTTCATCGTCGAAGGCGACGGTACAACCTCGGATCCACGCATCGGCCAGGACTTGTGGCTGACCACGCCCGAGCGCCTGGTCCTCACCCGTGAGCGCCTGCGCGATACGCGTGGAGGTCGAGGCCATCTATTTGAAAATCATCAGATTTACCGCCGTGCCGTGGACGAGCGTTTGTTCCACTTGGGGCAACGGCGCTTCGACGCGCTAATGGATACACTGATCCAGCTACGCCAACCGCAACTGTCGAAGAAACCTGACGAGACCGGCCTGTCCAATGCCCTGAGCGAGTCGTTGCCGCCACTGCCATCCGAATTACTGAGCGATGTGGCCGAGGCGCTCAACCAATTGGAAGAAGACCGCAATCAGTTGGAAGAGACACGCCGACTGGAGCACACCGTCACTCAGTTCGAGCAACGCTACCGTGTCTACGCAAGCATTCTGGCACGGCGCCAGGCACGCGAACTCCGACAAGCTCAGACCGGCTTCGACAACGCCAGCGAGGCGCGCAACCGGGCCCAAGCCCAGCTGGCACAAGCACAGAGCAACCAACAGGGCGCCAATGCAGCGCACGAGGCGGCAAAGCGGGTTTATCTGGCCGCCCAGGAGCAGGTGGAGACGCTGCAAAGCGACCCGGCCAACCAGGACGCCAACCGCCTCTCCCAGGAAGAAGGCAACGCAGCTGAACGGCAACACTCTGCTCACACAGCAACTCAACAGCGCGATGAAGCCCGCAACAAGCTGCATACCGAAGCAAAACGTAGACAGCAAAGCGCGACCCAGGCCACCCAGGCGCGCAACGAATTGGAAAGTGCCCGCACCCGTACACAGGCCGCTGCCGAAGCCATCGGCATAGCAACGGACATCGTGGCCAACCCACTGATCGGCCTTGAGGCCCAAGCGCTGGCGGAACATCCACCCGAACTGCGGGAAGCTGGAGAAGACCTGCGTAGGCTGATGTCAGGAAGGCGCCAGGGCATCGCCCATCTGCACCGGCACCACGCCGAGGTCAGTCAGAGGCAGACGGTGCTGACCCGCGAGCAGGAAAATACACGAATTGCCCGTGGTGAATTAGACGAATCGCTGGTGCGGCGCGAGCAGGCTGACCAGCAGGCGGAGCAAGTAGGCAAAACACTGGTCGAGGCATGGTCCGGCTACTGCGCAAGCCTTTTACAACTGCGTTTTGAAACCGAACAACCCTTGCGTCGATTGGTCGAGTGGACGGCCCGTCCGGAAGGTGAAAACCCCGCACAAATAGCGCTGCTCACCGCCTGGCGTACTGCCTTGCAGCAGTACGCCGCACAGCAGGCAGAACTCGACGCCTGGCACACAGCCCTGGACAAACAACGCGCCGATATCGAGGATGAGCGTACCCGATTGACCGCCGGCGAAAATGCTCTACCGCCCGAGCCGCACACTCGGGACAGCGGTGTACGCCAGCAACGACAAGGCGCACCACTCTGGCGTCTAGTGGATTTCCATCCCCACCTGAATACGGCTGAGCGCGCCGGGCTGGAAGCGGCTCTGGAAGCCAGCGGACTGCTCGATGCCTGGCTATCACCGGATGGGGCCTTAAGCAATGGCGAAGGTCTGCCACTACTGGATGACAGCTGGCACCAGCGTATATCGGTGAACGGTGCCAGCCTGAACGATGCACTGATAGCCGCCTTGCCGGAAATCAGCCTCATCACGGAAACAACCCTGACTACGCTTTTGGCCGGCGTAGCTTACGGTACCCAGGACCCAACCGATGTCGAAGCCTGGGTATCGCCTGAGGGCCGCTATCGCTTGGGCTCCCTGGCTGGTGCATGGCGCAAACCTGAGGCCGGTTACATCGGTCGTCATGCACGAGAATCAGCCCGGCAACGGCGACTGGAAGTACTCGCAGCCTCCCTGGCCGAAATCGACATAGAGCAAGCAGAGCTTGAACTACAGCGGCAGACACTGGCCGCCGACCGCATCCAGGCCGAAGGCGAAAGGCAAAGCGCACCCTCCGAACGTCCTCTATACGATGCCATTGCTACCGCGCTGCAAGCTGGCCGTGAAGCTGACAAGGCTCGACAGCGATTGGCGCAGACCGAGACACGCTGCTCAGACGCCGAAGTAGCGTTTCAGAAAGCGCGCGAACAGTTGCAACACGACGCAATCGACCTTCGTCTTCCTCCCGAGCCCGAGCGGTTGGCAGCGGTCGAAGCAGCATTGGAGCAATTCGATAGCGCCCGCACGCACCTGATGCAGGCAGCACGAGACTGGCAGCGCGCCTGGCCAGATCAGCTCCAGCAACAACAGCGCGAAGATGAGGCGCGCATGACGCTTGAACAGGCCGAAGAAGTCCTGGCCAGCACCGAGGAGCAGGCCATACAAGCCAGGGTGCGCTTCGAGACGCTACGCGAATCCATCGGTCAGCAGGTGGAAGCACTCATTCACAAACTGACCGTCGCACGTAAAGAACGCAAGCAAGCTGAGCAGGATGTCGAACAGCACCGCCACGCACTGAGCGATGCAGAGACAGCACAAGCGTTGGCCTCCTTACACGCAGAGCAAACCGAGCAAACCCTGATCGAGTACGGCGACGAGCGCATCAAGGCCGTCGAGCGCTTGCGGCACTTTAGCGCCAGCGGTCTGCTGGCTGCGGCGCTGGACCTGGCGCTGCCCGAGCATTGGAGTGTCGACCCAGCGCTGAACCTGGCCCGCCGTATTGAACAGACGTTGGCCCGCATCGCCGATGACGATGTCACCTGGACCCGAGTACAAAAACAGATCGCCGAAGACCTGAGCGAATTGCAGCGTGGACTGAGTGCGTTGAATCACCAGGCCATCTCCGAACCCAACGATTGGGGCATCACCGTCACCATCCAGTACCAGAACCGTGCCGAGCGCCCTGATGCACTCGCACTACTGCTGGCCGATGACATAGCCCAGCGTAGCGAACTGCTGTCGGCGCGCGAACGCGAAGTACTGGAAAACCACCTTCAGGCGGAAATCGCCGCCGAACTACAGCGTTTGATGCGCACTGCCACCGATCGTGTCAACTCGATCAACAGTGAACTGCACAAGCGTCCAACAACCACAGGCGTACGCTATCGCCTGCAATGGGAACCGCTATCCACCGAGGAAGGCGCCCCGGCAGGGCTGGAAGCTGCCCGTAAGAGCTTACTCAACACCAGCGCGGACCTGTGGTCGACCGAGGATCGACACACGGTCGGTGTCATGCTGCAGCAGCAGATTGCCGACGAGCGGGCCCAAGCCGACGCCGATATCGCGGGTAGAAGCCTGATTGATCAACTCGCCCGTGCGCTGGACTACCGCTATTGGCATCGTTTCCGTATTCAGCGCCAACAAGATGGTCAGTGGCGCAAGCTATCCGGACCCGCTTCCAGCGGAGAACGCGCATTGGGTTTGACTGTGCCGCTGTTCGCCGCCATTGCCAGCTTCTACAGCGAAGGCGGTAACCCATTGGCCCCCCGATTAATGCTGCTAGACGAAGCTTTCGCCGGCATCGACGATGCCGCCCGCGCCCACTGCATGGGGTTGATACGGGAGTTCGACCTGGACTTCGTCATCACCAGCGAGCGGGAATGGGCCTGTTACGCGGAACTGCCTGGGGTGTCGATCTGCCAATTGCAACGCCCCGAAGGTATCGATGCAGTGTTCGTCTCGCGCTGGACTTGGGATGGGCGGGCCAAGCGTTTTGAAGAAGACCCGGACCGCAGGTTCCCAGCAGCATGACGACTCTCGACCCACGCCTGCAACGCTTGCTTGGCGACCCTACACTGGCCGCATTACGCCAGCGCCTGCGCCGTCGCTTCGAACTGGTCGCCACAGGATCGGTACCCTCCTCCATACACTTGAACAACCTTGATTCATTCGAATACACAGCCCTGTGCCAACTGACCGGCCGCCCCTCCCGCACTGCACGCTCAATGACACTGGACATCGCCGACCTTGATGCACGTCTGCGTGCCGCAGGACTGGCAAGTTCGCTGTACGATGCGCTGGAGCAATTAGATGGCCCCATCGTTGCGAAAGCCAGACTACGCAAGGAGCTATCGGCTCAATGGTCGGCACTGGCGGTCTCCACCAAAGGCAGCCCTCTCTTACGGAACTGGCTACAAAACCCCACCACAGCCATGTCGCTACTCAAGCGCCTGGGGCGCAATCCTGAACGCGCGGCCCAGTTGCTGTCCATGGCGGATACCGTGCTTCACCGACTGCCGGCAGGGGGCTTGCCTCGTTCGCAATTGGCCGCTGAAGCGCTGGGCGATGCCCATGCCCTGGATGCTGGCCGGCCAGTCGCAACCTTGGTACTGTCGGCGTGGCGTCAACATGAACGCGAGGGTTCAATCATCGCTCTGGAGGATGAGGTGATAACCGAGACCGATGCAGATGGCAAAGGTCGCGTCGAAGAGCACCTGCGGGAAGTTTGGTCGAGGGCCGGAGTTCTCGTCAACGAACTGGCACGCCCCGCACTGATCCTTAATCTGCCATCGGAACCCGATGTCCCTCGCACCTGGTTGCCAGGTGAGCCTGCCTATCTCTCGCTACGACAACTGCTGCGCCGGCCATACGCCTGGCAAGTTGCCAGGCGCAATGTCTACGTATGCGAAAACCCGAATGTCGTTGCAATCGCCGCCGAACGCCTAGGCGTCAATAGCGCGCCGTTGGTTTGCACCGACGGCATGCCTGCCGCAGCACAACGGATCTTGCTCGACCAGTTAGCCACTGCCGGTGCACAGCTGTGCTATCACGGCGACTATGACTGGCCAGGAATCGGTATCGGCAACCATGTCATGCGCACCTGGCAGGCAACGCCTTGGCGCTTCGGCCACAGTGACTACCTGGAGGCGGTGAAAGTGGCGCCGACACGACCGCGTGACTTAGAGGTATTCGGGGTCGAGGCGCGATGGGACAACGAACTACGAATGGCCATGGATACCCATGGGCTAGCGGTCCCCGAGGAAGCCGTAGCCAGTACGCTACTCGACGATCTTTTGCTGTACAACGAGACGTGACTGGCCGTCTCACTAGCTTCAGTTGTTGATCATCAAGCGACAACGGCAACGCACAATACCGCACCAATAGTATGATACGCTCCGCACTATCGATAGCATTCCGCTGAGGCTGAATCATGGGAACCGTGCGTAAAACCATCACTGTGACCGACAAGCAAGACAGCTGGATCAAAGCGCAGATCGACGCGGGTCACTATACCAACGACAGCGAATACATCCGCGACCTGATCAGGCGTGAGCAGGAGCGTAGCGCCGAACTTGAAGCTATCCGCACTGCGCTGATGGACGGTGAGGCCAGCGGCGAGCCACGCCCGTTCGACGCTGAGGCATTCAAGCGGAGAATGTTGACCGCGCATGGCTGAATATCGTCTTACGCCTGCTGCCGAACGTGATCTTGAAGTGATCTGGACTTATACCGTTCAACAATGGGGCATCGACCAGGCCAGTCGCTATACGGATCTCATGACAGCCGCTTTTGCAGAGTTGGCCCAATCACCCAAGACAGCCCAGGCATGTGATCACATCCGACCGGGCTATCGCCGCAGCAGCGCTGGACGGCACATGATCTACCTGCGTATCACCGCTTATGGGATCGTGATCGTTCGTATCCTGCATGATCGAATGGATGCACCGCGCTATCTGTGAATGTCAGCCCCTTCGTCAAAGCGCCGTGGGCAGCATGAAACACAGCAGTACTGGCCACAAGCCCTGAACTAGCGCGGCATCCCTCAACTGCGGCAGATTGCCGCTGGCCTTTGCCGGCCGCGCTCGACGTGGCAAGATCACAGCCCTCTTCCTGCCCTTGACCGGGAACCCACGTGCCCCGCACTCGAACTCAGCAGCGATTCGCAACCTGGATGGCCATGCTGGCCCTGGGTCTGCTGCTGTTCGTGCCGACGATTTCCCGTACCGTCCAGGCCCTGGAGCACCAGCCGCCGAGCGGCATCGAGTGCCCCGAACATGCGATGGGCATGCCCCATCACTCGGGCGAACATGACCATGCCGGCGCCCACGAGGCCCTCGACGCCTGCGGCTACTGCTCGCTGTTTCACGACAGCCCGGCCCTGCTCTGGGCCGTGGCGGTACTGCCGCCGCTGGTGCCGGCCACCCCCACCCTTATTTCCTGCAAAACACCCAGCCCAGCCTATCAATGGCCGCTGGACCTGTGTCCCCGCGGCCCACCCCAGGCCTGATCCAGGCAGTTCCCGAACAACAAACCACCCGCTGAACACCGCGAGCGCCCTGGCGCCCGTGGTTTTTCCGCGTGTTTTGTCGCCCTGAATCACGGATCCATACCGATGCCCATGACTCTCCAGCAACGCGCCCGCTGCGCGTTGAAGCGCCCGGCCGCCCTTTTGCCGACTGGACGCCTGTCGAACCTGAACCACGCCCTGCTCTCGGCCCTGGCCAGCAGCCTGGTACTGCTGCCGGTCCCCCTGCCGGTACGCGCCGACACCCCGGCGCCGAGCACCAGCAGCGCCGACGCCAACCCCATCGTCCTCGGCAATGTCACCGTGACCGCCGACGACCAGGTACAGCAGCTGCCCCACGCCGCCGCCAGCGCCCCGGCGGTGGTGGAAAGCCGCAGCGCCGAGCAGATCCAGGACAGCGTCAACCTGATGACCTCGGCCGAGGCCCTGAAATACCTGCCGAGCATCGAAGTGCGCGAACGCTATATCGGCGACCGCAACGGCATCGTCTCCACCCGCACCACCGGGACCGTGTCCAGCGCCCAGTCGCTGGTCTACGCCGACGACCTGCTGCTCTCCAACCTGCTGGGCAACAGCTACAGCTTCCCGCCGCGTTGGGGCCTGGTGTCGCCCAGCGAGATTTCCCGGGTCGACGTCATGTACGGGCCGTTCAGCGCGCTCTATCCGGGCAACTCCCTGGGCGGCGTGGTCACCCTGGAAACCCGCATGCCGACCCGCCCGGAATTCCACGCAGCGATCACCGGCGCACAACAGGACTTCAAGCTCTACAGCACCCACGAAAACTACAACAGCGGCAACGTCAGCCTGGCTGGCGGCAACCGCATCGGGCCGTTTTCGGCCTGGGTCTCCTATGACCATCTCGATGCCCAGGGCCAGCCGATGAGCTTTGCCACCGCCAACCTTTCAAGCCGGAACGCCGCGCCCTCGGCCACCCGGGTCAGTGGCGCGCAGCAGGACACCGACCAGAACGGCAACCCGCGCCTGGTGTTCGGCGGCTACGCCATCGACCACAGCGTCCAGGACCAGGGCAAGCTCAAGCTCGGCTGGGACATCAACCCGGACGTCACCGCGATCTACACCCTGGGCTTGTGGGCCGACGAGTCCCATACCAGTGTCGACAGCTATCTGAAGAACAGCGCCGGCCAGACCTTCTACAACGGCCCGGTGAATATCGGCGGCAAGGCCTACACGGTGTCCGGTCTCAACCCCGGCAGCACCGACGAGCTGCATATCCTCAACGCCCTGTCGGTGGGCAGCGATACCCAGGGTCCGTTCGACTGGCATGCCGCCTACAGCAACTACCAGTACCTCAACGAAGAGTCGCGCTCGGCCTCCAACTATGGCCAGTCCTCGGCCGGCACCCGCCAGGTGCAGGACGGCACCGGTTGGCAGACCGGCGAGCTGCGTGGGATCTGGCGGCCGCAACCGCTGTTCGGCCAGGCCCATGAAGTCACCTTCGGTTATCACATCGATGACTACCTGCTGAAGCAGGACACCTACCAGGTCAGCGACTGGCAGAACGGCAACGGCGGAGCGAAGAGCGCAGCGTCCGGCGGCGAGACCCGCACCCAGGCGCTCTACCTGCAGGACGTCTGGAAACTGGCACCACGCTGGACCCTGACCCTCGGCGGCCGTGAGGAATACTGGGAGGCCTACGACGGCTTCAACTTCAACACCGCGACCACCCCGGCCCAGGTCAGCTACCCCGACCAGCGTCGCCACAACTTCTCGCCCAAGGCGGCGCTGACCTTCGACATCACCCCGGAACTGCAAACACGCTTTTCCTACGGACGCGCGGTGCGCTACCCGACGGTGACCGAGCTGTTCCAGCAGGTCACCAGCGGCAACCAACTGGTGCAGAACAACCCCAACCTCAAACCCGAGGACGTGCAGTCCTACGACTGGACCACCCAGTACAGCTGGAGCCAGTACCAGATGCGCGTCTCGCTGTTCCAGGAGAATCGCCGCAACGCGCTGTTCTCGCAGACCGACACCACGGTCAGCCCCAACCTGACCCAGGTCGAGAACATCGACCGCGCGCGTATCCGTGGCGTGGAAACCGCCCTCGATGCCCACGACGTCGGCCTCGACGGACTGGACCTGTCGGGCAGCATCACCTATGCCGAATCCGAGGTGCAGCAGGACAGCCTGGCGCCAGCCGCCGAAGGCAAGGAATTCCCGCGTATCCCGCGCTGGCGCAGCCGGATCTCGGCGGTCTATCACCAGAATGCGCAGCTGACCTACGCCCTCGGCTACCGCTACTCCAGCGGCGCCTACAGCACCCTGCTGAACACCGACAGCAACCATGACACCTACGGCGGTATCAGCAGCTACAGCGTGTTCGACGTCAAGGCCAGCTACAAGATCGACGCGCACCTGACGGCGTCGGCCGGCATCGACAACCTGGGCAATGAAAAGTACTTCGTCAGCCCGCATCCCTATCAGCAGCGCACGGCTTTCCTGGGGCTCAACTATGACTATTGATCTGGCACCGCACGACGTCACTCACCAGAGCGGGAGCCTCGCAGCATGACCCCTCTCACAACGACCAACAGCCGCGCCGGGCTCTATCGGCTGATCTGGCGCTGGCATTTCTATGCCGGGCTGTTCTGCATTCCCTTCGTTCTCGCCCTGTCGCTGAGCGGTTCGATCTACCTGTTCCGTCCGCAGATCGACGCGTTGCTCGACAGTCCCTACAACCGGGTCCAGGCCGATGCGCCACGACGGCCGATCAGCGAGCAGGTGCAGGCCGCCCTGGCACTTGTGCCGGGCGGCGTGCTCAATGCCTATCAACTGCCCAACGGCCCGACCGAGGCCGTGCAGATACTGGTGGGCAAAGGCGATGCGTTGCAGCGTGTCTATGTCGACCCCGTGACGGCCAAGGTGCTGCACCAGGTGGCCGACGACGAGCGTTTCACCCGCCAACTGTTCCACTTGCACGGCGAGTTGTTGATGGGCGGCCTGGGGTCTGCGCTGGTAGAACTGGCCGCCGGCTGGACTATCTTCATGCTGCTCTCCGGGCTCTATCTCTGGTGGCCGAAAGGCGGCCGCCTGGCCGGGGTCGTCTATCCACGGTTGCAGCAGCGTGGCCGGCTGTTCTGGCGGGACCTGCATGCCGTGGTCGGGTTCTGGATTTCGCTGTTCGCCATCCTGCTGATCCTCAGCGGCCTGCCCTGGGCGACCGTCTGGGGCGGCGCCCTCAAGGAAGTGCGGCAGTGGGCCGCCAGCCACGCAGTGGAACAGGACTGGACCACTGGCCGGGCTTCGGAAATGGCCCAGCGCCGGGCGATGAACATGCCCATGGCCGACGAACACGCGAATATGCCCGGTATGCACCACGATATGCCGATGTCCATGTCGATGACGGCGTCCGCCGCCCCGGACTACAGCGCGCTGGAGCGTCTGGTGCCGAGGGTCCAGGCCCTTGACCTGCCCTCGCCGGTGCTGATCTCGCCGCCCTCGGCGCGGGCGCCGAACTGGACCGCGCGCTCCGACACGGCGAACCGCCCGCAACGGGTCAACCTGACACTCGACCCGGAGAGCGGCACAGTGCTCAAGCGTGTCGACTTCAGCCAGCGCCCCCTGCTCGACCGTGTCATCGGCTATGGAGTGGCAGTCCACGAAGGCCAACTGTTCGGCCTGGCCAACCAGTTGCTCGGCCTGCTCACCACCCTAGGCCTGATGACCCTTTCCCTCAGCGCCCTGGTGCTCTGGTGGCGCCGACGCCCGCAAGGTGCCCTCGGCGCCCCGCCGGCCCTGGCCGAAAGCCGTTATCCGGCGGTCATGCTCGGTGTGCTGGTGCTGCTCGGCCTGTACCTGCCCTTGCTCGGCGCCTCCATGCTGGTGCTCTGGCTGCTGGAGCGTTGCGTGTTGTCACGGATCAGGCCGCTGCGGGATTTTCTCGGACTGAGCGCTGGATATAACCAACGTTGCATCGAGTAGCGTTTAGGGGGATGTTAGAGCGCGATAAAGCGGCCCCTCAACGAGACGACTCGCTTTATCCGCTTCACTGGGTGGTTTTGGCTAATCGCGCTCCACGCAAGCAGGAACAAAAAGGGGCGCATTGTGAATGCACATAAAAGGATAAAGGCATGACAAACATCGACCCCAGCATCACGACATCTCAAGCAGTACCCGATAACGGCCCGGTCAACGCCCCGCTACCTCGGGGATCTGTCACCTTGTCGTTGTCCGTGCAAAAACAGTTCCAAAGCAACTGGGGCTGGGCAGCGATTGCGGCAAGCACCGCCCGGTTTTACAACCCCACCCATACAGCGACCCAATGCAGTCTGGCCAATTATGCATTCGCACAAACCACCTGCTGTGTAAATGGTGCTAGCTCCCTGTGCAATCAGCCCTACAGCCTGGAACAAGCGCTTAGGCATGTCGATCATCTGAATATGTCCGTCCAGGGCGCGTTGAGCGCCGCGCAAATCATCCAGGAGATTGACGCCAGGCGCCCGTTGATCGCGCTCATCCAATGGAACGGTGGCGGCAGTCATTACGTCATGATCCATGGCTACAACACTGACACAACGGTACCGGGGTCCGTTGCACCGTCTACAACTATTTCAATAGCGGATCCCTGGTACGGAGACACCGTCATCGCTCTGGCCGATTTCCCCGCACGCTATAAGACCGGCGGCACCTGGAGCAAAAGCTACACCACTCGGTAATCGCGGGTGTTATCGGTCATCCTTGCGAGGTGGCAAGGACGACCGCCACCCCGACTCATGCCTGGGGCGCTGGCCAGTTGTCGGGGATCACCGCAATCACATCGATCTCCATCAGCCACTGCGGCTGGCCAAGCCCCGAAATCACCAGGCCGGTGGAGATCGGGAACACCCCCTTGAGCCATTTGCCGACCACCTGGTACACCGGCTCGCGGTAACGCGGGTCGATGATATAGGTGGTGGTCTTGACGATATGGGAGAGGTCCGAGCCGGCCTCTTCGAGCAGTTGCTTGACGTTTTTCATCGCCTGCTCGGCCTGCGCCCCGGGGTCGCCGAGCCCCACCAGGTTGCCGTCGAAATCAGTGCCGATCTGGCCGCGGACATAGACCGTGTTGCCGGCGCGGACCGCCTGGCAAAGGTCGTTGTCCAGCGACTGGTTCGGGTAGGTGTCCTTGGTGTTGAACATGCGGATACGCGTATGGGTGGGCGTGGACATTGATCACTCCTCAAAAGAAAGACAACGCCGCACAGCGCAGTGCGGCTGGCGGGCATCAAGCGCTGACGGCGGACCGGGTTGCCGACGGGCTGGCAGCGACCACATCCGCCTCGCGCTGGGCGGCATCGCGATAGGTGAGGTACTGGCGCTGGATGGCAATCTGATCGGCGATGTATCTGGCATCGTGCCAAACGCCCCAGATAAACGAAGAACCCCGGCGTGACTGCCACGGCAGCCCGAGAAAGTAGATCCCCGACTCGCTGGATACACCGCGTTGATGGCGTGGCTTGCCCTTGTCGTCGAAGGCATCGACTTTCATCCAGCTGTAATCGGTGGCAAAGCCGGTGGCCCAGATAATCGTGGTGATGCCCGCTTCAGCCAGGTCGAGTTGGAGAATCGGCCGGGTCACACACTCGGGGTCAGGGAAAGTGCGGCGAGCCTCCGGGTCCAATGGCAGGTCGAGGCCGTTGCGCTCGATATAGGCGTCAGCGGCATTGAGCAACGCGAGGTAATTCTCGTCGCCGCGGTCCAGATTGTCCGCCAGATCGGCCTGGAAGCTGACCACACCGTTATTGAACGACCGGGTCAGGCCCACCAGCTTCAGGCCGCGCAGGGCCAGTTCGCGGAAGTCCACCGTGCGCCCGCCCTCGGCGCCGCTGACGGCAATGGTCACGTGCTCCCGGCCCGGCTTCATGGCCGCCGCATCCCATTCGCCGAGCACTCCCAGCCACCAGCAGAAATCACGCTGGCGATAGGCCCGCGGAGGCCGGTCGTGCTGGCCCACCGAGAGGTACACGCTGCGGCCGCTGCGTTGCAACTCATCGGCGATCTGCGTCCCCGACGAACCGGCACCCACCACCAGTACCGCGCCCGCAGGCAATTGCTCGGGATTACGGTACTGCGCGGAGTGAATCTGGTGGAGGCCGGGGTCCTGCGGCGCAATCGCCGGAATCACCGGGCGCTGGAACGGCCCGGTAGCCACCACCACGCGACGGGTCTGAATCACGCCTTCGGAGGTTTCCACGGTGAAGCCCGGCCGGCCGCTATTGCGCTCGACCTTTTTCACTTCCACACCGGTGCGGATCGGCGCATTGAACTTGCGAGCGTAGGCCTCGAAATAGTCCGCCACCCGCTCTTTCGGTGCAAAGGCATCCGGGCTGAGGTCATCGAACTCCAGGCCTGGAAAACGATCGTGCCAGGCCGGCCCATTGGCCACCAGCGAATCCCAGCGAACGCTGCGCCAGGCTTCGGCAATACGGTTGCGTTCGAGCACCAGGTGCGGCACGCCGAGTTTGCCCAGATGCTCGCTCATGGCCACGCCGGCCTGGCCGGCGCCCACAACAAGCGTATCGATTTCAATGATTCCAGCTGTCATGCCTGTGTCCTTCTCGAAGGCGGGTGTGCAGGCATTCTGTGCAGATACAGGGAATAGCGAAATTATGATTTTTGTCGTCGCAAGGCAGGAAAAAACTAGGGCTCGGGGAAACCTCAGGCGGTGGCTTGAGTGGAACTGTCCTGCCGGACCAGCATGCCGTGACACATCAACCCCAGGACACTGCGCATGTGCCGGGCGTGGGCGTCACGGTCTGGGGTCGGTTCAGTGGCCAGGCGGATAAAGGCGACATTGGCGTACTGGTTGAACAGCGTCGCCGCCACCTCGATGTCCACGCTGTCGCGCACTTTGCCCAGGCGTTGAAAGTGCACCAGCAGCGCCTTGGTTTCTTCAATGACCGCGCTGTTCCACGGCTGCAGGGCCTGGGACAGCTCGCCGGTAAACAGCGACGGTGCCAGCTCCCGCCACAGGGAAGCGGGCATGGCCTGCAACTGATAATGGGTCATCAACCCTTCAAGCTCGCACAGGGCCTCCAGCGGGTCGCTGTTGTCGTCCAGATGGGCACGCGCCTCGCGTATCGCCTGCTCGTCGGGGGCCTTGAGCAAGGCCACGAGAATCTCCTGCTTGCCGCCGAAATAATTCACCACCGTGGGTGCCGAGACACCCGCCTGGTTGGCGATCTGCTCCAGGCTGGTGGCCGCGAAACCGTTGGCCTTGAACAGCACCAGCGCGGCCTCGGCGATCACTTGCCGGCGCTGTTCCTTTTGCCGCTCTCTGAGTCCGCTCATGGAGGTCCTGAGGTGATTTTTGGTAGGCCCAAGACTACGGAAATAGTTTTCCATAAACAAATATTTTCTTTACAAAAATATTTTTCAGTGACAAATATTATTCAAACACCCCACCCCTGGAGATAAGCCATGTCCGCCGAACTCGACCCCAATCGCAGCACCCGCGACTATCAGGCGTCCGACGCCGCCCACCACATCCATGCCTTCGTCGACCAGAAAGCGCTCAATGAGGAAGGCCCGCGAGTGATGGTCGGCGGCGATCGCCTGACGCTCTGGGACAACGATGGCCAGCGCTACCTCGACGGCATGTCGGGCCTGTGGTGCACCAACCTCGGCTATGGCCGCAAGGACCTGGCGGACGCTGCCCACGCGCAGTTGGAACAACTGCCCTATTACAATATGTTCTTCCACACCACCCACCCGGCGGTGATCGAACTCTCCGAGCTGCTGTTCAGCCTGTTGCCGCCCCACTACAGCCACGCCATCTACACCAACTCCGGCTCCGAGGCCAATGAGGTGCTGATCCGCACGGTGCGCAGGTTCTGGCAGGTGATGGGCAAGCCGGAGAAGAAAGTCATGATCGGCCGCTGGAACGGCTACCACGGCTCCACCCTGGCGGCGACCGCCCTGGGCGGCATGAAATTCATGCATGAAATGGGCGGCACCATCCCGGATGTGGCACACATCGACGAGCCCTACTGGTTCGCCCACGACGGAGATCTGAGCCCGGAAGCATTCGGCCTGCGCGCGGCCCGCCAACTGGAAGAGAAAATCCTCGAACTGGGGGCCGACAAGGTCGCCGCCTTTGTCGCCGAGCCGTTCCAGGGGGCCGGCGGCATGATCATTCCCCCTGCCACCTACTGGCCGGAAATCCAGCGTATCTGCCGTCAGTACGATGTGCTGCTGTGCGCCGATGAAGTGATCGGTGGCTTTGGTCGAACCGGTGAGTGGTTCGCCCACCAGACGTTCGGCTTCGAGCCCGACACGCTGTCGATTGCCAAGGGCCTGACCTCGGGCTATATCCCCATGGGGGGCCTGATCCTGTCCCGGCGCATGGCTGAAGCGCTGGTGGAGAAAGGCGGTGTTTTCGCCCACGGCCTGACCTATTCCGGCCATCCCGTGGCGGCTGCGGTGGCCATTGCCAACTTGAAAGCCTTGCGCGACGAAGGCGTGGTCCGGCAGGTGAAAACCGATACCGGGCCCTATCTGCAGAGCTGCCTGCGGGAAGTCTTCGGCAAGCATCCGCTGGTGGGTGAAATCCAGGGCGTCGGCCTGGTCGCCGCGCTGCAGTTCGCCGAAGACAAGGCCAGCCGCAAGCGCTTTGCCAACGAGAACGAGATCGCCTGGCGCTGCCGCACCATCGGTTTCGAGGAAGGCCTGATCATCCGCTCGACCCTGGGCCGCATGATCATGGCGCCGGCCCTGATCGCCACACGGGCCGAGCTCGATGAGCTGGTGGACAAGACCCGTATCGCGGTCGATCGCACGGCCCGTGAGTACGGCCGCCTGTGACACCCGACGTCCACTGACAAGTTTTTACTTAACCAAGCGCCATAAAAAACCTCGTTTCGCCCGCTGCCACTGATGGACAGAATGCAGTCATACCCCCTCCGCGCCCGAACAGCTTCCGAGCAGGCTGTCCGGGACGCGGATGGCGACTCTGGACGGAAACAGGATCAACCCACCATGACGTTTTCAATCGTCGCCCGTTGTGCCGAAACAGGTCAATTGGGCATTGCCATCAGTTCTTCCAGCATTGCCGTCGGCGCCCGCTGCCCCTGGCTGCGCCCCAGCGTGGGGGCGGTCGCCACCCAGAACATCACCCTGCCAGCGCTCGGCCCGCAGGTGCTCGACCAGCTGGAGCTCGGGCTGTCGCCGGCGCAAGCCCTGGACAAGGCGCTGACCCGCAACGGCTACAGTCAATTCCGCCAATTGACCGCCATCGATCACCTGGGCAATACCGCGCACTTCAGTGGCGGCGAAACCCTGGGCTGCCACAACGCGCTCTCCGGTGAACAATGCGTGGCCGCCGGCAATATGCTGGCGAACCCGGGGGTGATCGAAGCCCTGGTGTACACCTTCGAGACCAGCGGCGGGCAACTCGCCGATCGCCTGGTCGCCGCCATGCAAGCTGCGGTGGCGGCCGGTGGCGAAGCCGGCCCGGTGCATTCGGCGGCCATGGTGGTGGTCGGTGAATTGATCTGGCCGATCATCGACCTGCGGGTCGACTGGGCGGACGAAGACCCGGTCGGCAAACTGGCACAACTGTGGGCCGACTACAGCCCGCAGGTGCAGGACTACATCGTCCGCGCCCTGGACCCGACCAAGGCGCCGAGCTACGGCGTGCCCGGGGATGAATAGATGAACAGCAGCCGTGATCTACTGGCCGCGCTGATCGCCTTCGACACCACCAGCCGCGAGTCCAACCTGCACTTGATCGAGTTTGTCCGCGACTACCTGGCGCGGCTGGATGTTCCTTGCGAACTGATCTTCAACGAGGAGCGCAGCAAGGCCAACCTGTTCGCCACCCTGGGCCCGGACGACCGTCCGGGCATCGTGCTGTCCGGCCATACCGACGTGGTACCGGTGGACGCCCAGCCCTGGACGGTGGCACCGTTCGAGCTGAGCGAAAAGGACGGCAAGCTCTACGGTCGCGGCACCGCCGACATGAAAGGCTATATCGCTTGTGTGCTGGCCGCCGTGCCGCAACTGCTGGCCGCGCCGTTGCGCATGCCGGTGCACATTGCCCTGTCCTATGACGAGGAAGTCGGTTGCCTGGGCGTGCGTTCGCTGCTCGCCGAGCTTGAACGGCGACCGCACACGCCACTGCTGTGCATTATTGGCGAACCCACCGAACTCAAGCCGGTGCTGGGGCACAAGGGCAAACTGGCGATGCGCTGCGATGTCCACGGCGCGGCCTGTCACTCGGCCTATGCCCCCCAGGGCGTCAACGCCATCGAATATGCCGCCGAGTTGATCGGCGAGCTGGGTCGTATCAGCTCGCACCTGCGCGCCCCGGAGTTGCATGATCCGCGCTTCGATCCGCCCTTCAGCACCGTGCAGACGGGGCTGATCAGCGGTGGCAAGGCGCTCAATATCGTCCCTGCCGACTGCCGCTTCGATTTCGAAGTGCGGGCCTTGCCCAGCCTGGATCCCCGTGAAGTCGCCGAGCAGTTGGAGCAGTACGCCGAGCAGCAGGTGCTGCCGAAAATGCGCGCCGTCAACGCGGCCAGCAGCATCCGTTTCTCCGAACTCTCGGCCTACCCCGGGCTGGCCACCGACCCGCAGAGCCAGGCGGCGCGATTGATCGCGCAGTTCTGTGGATCAAGCGAGTTCGGTACTGTGGCCTTCGGTACCGAAGGCGGACTGTTCGACGCCATCGGCATTCCCACCGTGGTCTGCGGCCCCGGCAGCATGGACCAGGGCCACAAGCCCGATGAGTTTGTCAGCCTTGAGCAGCTCCAGGGCTGTGATGCCATGCTCCAGCGCCTGATCCAGGCGCTGCGAACCTGATCCCTCAGGCGTCCAGCTTGGGCGCCAATACCTCGCGGCAGTGATCGACAAACAACTGCGCCGGCTTGGTCAGTTGCCCACGGCGCAACCAGGCGGCGGACAACCCGGAGCCGGTGACCTGCTCGGCCAATGGCACGCGCACCACCTTCTGCCCGTCGTAGGTGTAATCGGAATGTGGCCGGGTAACCAGAATCGAAAAGCCGAACCCGCGCCCGACCATGCCCCGGACCATTTCAATGGAAGGTGAGCTGAACAGGATATGCGGGGTCAGGCCCAGTTCCTCGAAGATGCTCACAAAGTAGGTCCGGCTGGGTTGCACATCCAGCAACACCATCGGCTCCAGCACCAGATCGTGCAACGAGACCTTGGCCTGATGGGCAAAACGATGCCCCTCCGGTAACAACGCATAGGGTTGCTGCGGCGCCATCAACGGTACGGTATCGATGGTGCTGTCCAGGTCGTGTTCGTAAAGAATGGCCAGATCGATACTGCCCGACGTCAGCGCCTGCACCAGCTCCTGTTGTTCGCCATCACGAATACGGATCTCCACCCCCGGCCAGCGGTCGCGAAAGCCGGCGATCAGGCGCGGCAGATAGAGCGGCGCGACGGTTTCGAAACAGCCGATATCGATCTGCCCGGCGACCACGTCGTTGTCTGCCAGGGCGTTCTGCTCGAACTCATGGGCTACCCGCAGCAGTTCCTGGGCCTTGCGGTAGAACCGTGCACCACTGGGGGTCAGCGATACGCCCTGGGCGTGATGGCGGATAAACAACTGCACGGCAAAGCTTTCCTCCAGGTGCTTGATCGCGGTCGACACCGACGGCTGGGCGATATAGAGCTTGCGGGAGGCTTCGGCGACGCTGCCGCACTCGACAGTGGTGACGAAATATCTGAGTTGTCGCAAGTTGTAAGCGGCCATGGCTACCTCGCAAGTGGCAAAGCGAATGCATCAACATCGCCCATCAAGAATCGGGCCGGGTCGTCAGAAGCTTATACGCCACCGGTAAAAACCGTACCGCGCGCACGGCCCTGACGGCTTGTGCATCCAGCCGATTTTGCGGTGTTCGCGAGACGCGAGAAACCATTAATTTCCTGGGGCCTGACGCTAAAAAACCTGTCCAGACACGCGCCATTTCGGTGCGCGCCTGGTGAGTTTTTTTATCGATAGCGAAGATATTTTTACTCATTTCGTGGACCGCGCACTTCCCCCACTATCGGCACAACTGATCGTGGACATAGCCCATCAGAGGCTATTTTGGAGGGTGCAGTGACTGACTTGAACACGTGGCAACGCCTGGCGGGACAGCAGCGCCTGATCAACGACGCCTGGATTGACGGGCGGGCCTACACAGCGCAGGACGGCGCCACGTTCGCCGTGATCAACCCCGCCACCAACGCCTTGCTCGCACGGGTCACGGCCTGCTCGGACGTCGATATCGACAGGGCCGTGCGGGTGGCCCGCAACCGTTTCGACAGCGGGCCCTGGGCCCGGATGCAGCCCAGGGAGCGCAAGGCGATTCTGCTGCGACTCAGCGAACTGATCCTGGCCCACCGCGAGGAGCTGGCATTGCTCGACTCGCTGAGCATGGGCAAACCGGTGATGGATGCCTACAACATCGATGTACCCGGCGCGGCCCAGGTTTTTGCCTGGTACGCCGAAAGCCTCGACAAGCTCTACGACCAGGTGGCGCCCACCGGCCCGGGCACCCTGGCGACCATCATCCGGGTGCCGCTGGGCGTTATCGCCGCCGTGGTGCCATGGAATTTCCCCCTCGACATGGCGGCCTGGAAAGTCGCGCCGGCCCTCGCGGCAGGCAACAGTGTGATCCTCAAGCCCGCCGAGCAATCACCCTTCTCCGCCCTGCGCCTGGCCGAGCTGGCGCTTGAGGCCGGGGTGCCGCCCGGGGTGTTCAATGTGGTCACGGGCCTCGGCGAACAGGCCGGGCGCGCCTTGGGCCTGCACCCGGATATCGACGCGCTGGCCTTCACCGGCTCGACCCAGGTCGGCAAATACTTCCTGCAGTACGCGGCGCAATCCAACCTCAAGCAAGTCTGGCTGGAATGCGGCGGTAAAAGTCCGAACCTGGTGTTCGCCGATTGCCAGGACCTTGACCTGGCGGCGGAAAAGGCCGCCTTCGGGATTTTCTTCAACCAGGGTGAAGTCTGCTCGGCCAACTCGCGACTGCTGGTCGAGCGCTCCATCCACGACGAGTTCGTCGAGCGCCTGCAGGAAAAGGCCCGCCACTGGCAACCGGGCGATCCGCTCGACCCGGCCAGCCGGATAGGTGCGATGGTCGACGCACGGCAGGCCGCACGGGTGATGGATTACATCAGCCAAGCCAGTACCGACGGCGCCCGATTGGTGGCCGGCGGTGAACGGGTGACGATCAACGGTTCGAACAACTTCATCCAACCGACGCTGTTCACCCAGGTCAGCCCCGACATGCGCCTGTCCCGCGAGGAAGTCTTCGGCCCGGTGCTGGCGATCACCGCCTTCGACGATGAAGACCACGCCGTGCGGATGGCCAACGACCATATCTACGCCCTGGCCGCCTCGCTGTGGAGCGACGACCTCAACCGCGCCCATCGCGTGGCGGCCCGCCTGAATGCCGGCACCGTGTCGGTCAATACCGTGGATGCGCTGGACGTCAGCGTGCCCTTTGGCGGCGGCAAGCAATCGGGGTTTGGTCGCGACCTGTCGCTGCATTCGTTCGACAAATACACCCAGTTGAAGACCACCTGGTTTCAGTTGCGCTGAATCCCGGGTAGCCCACGACCTCGCGGGCCGGCGTCGCCGCCCGCGTCAATCCATCAACTAGCAGGGAAAAGCGCATGAAGACGCACTTCGACTATGTCATCGTCGGCGCCGGTTCATCGGGCTGCGTGCTGGCAAACCGATTGAGTGCCGATCCTTCGGTCAGCGTGTGCCTGATCGAGGCCGGCGGCCACGACAACAGCCCGCGAATCCAGACACCGGCCGGCACCATCACCCTCTACAAGAGTAAAAAGTACAGCTGGAACTTCTTCTCCGCACCACAGAAAAACCTCGCCGGCCGTACGTTGCACACGCCACGGGGCAAGGCCCTCGGCGGTTCCAGCTCGATGAACAGCATGATCTACATTCGCGGCCACGCCAGCGACTACGATCGCTGGGCGCAAGCCGGCTGCCCCGGCTGGGACTGGGACAGTGTGTTGCCGTACTTCAAGAAGTCGGAAAACAACCGGCTCGGCCAGGACCCGCGCCGGCATGGCAGTGCCGGTGAGCTGAACGTCGAGGCCGCGAGCGATCCCAATCCGCTGTCGAAGCTGTTCGTCCAGGCCGCCGAACGCCTGGGCCTGCGCCGCAACGATGACTTCAACGGCGAGCAGTTCGAAGGCTGCGGCCTCTACAACCTGACGCAAAAAGAGGCCCGCCGCCTCTCCAGCTACCGGGCCTTTGTCGCACCGGTGATCGACCGTCCGAACCTGACCGTGGTCACCGACTGCGCCGTGCATTCGCTGATCCTCGAGCGGCGCACGGCCAAAGGCGTCAGGGTCGAGGTGGAGGGCAACCGACAAACCCTGCATGCCAGCCGTGAGGTCATCCTCTGCGCCGGCGCCCTGGGCAGTCCGCAGTTGCTGCTGGCTTCCGGCATCGGCCCGGCGCAGGCGCTGCAAGCCGCCGGGATCGAGGTCGCGCATGACCTGCCCGGCGTCGGCAAGAACCTGCAGGACCATCTCGACGGGCTGGTCACCGTTCGCTCCAGAAGCCCTTTGACGCTGGGCTTTTCACTGGGGGCCCTGCCCAGTATCCTCAGCGCGCCGCTGCGCTACCTGCTGGCCAAAAAAGGCTGGCTGACCACCAACTACGTCGAAGCCGGTGGCTTTGCCCGAACGCGACTGGCGGACGCCCTGCCCGACGTGCAGTTCCACTTCGTGCCCGGTTATCGCAGCCATCGCGGCCGGCTGTTCGAATGGGGCCACGGCTATGCGGTCCACACCTGTGTACTGCGGCCGAAAAGCATCGGCGAGCTGCACCTGGACCGCGACGGCAAGCTGGTGATCGATTTCAATTTCCTCTCCGACCCCGACGACGCCAAGGTACTGGTGGAGGGTTTGAAGCTGGCCCGACGTATTCTCGCCGCCCCGCAGTTCGACGGGCTTCGCGGTAAAGAGATGCTGCCCGGCGAGGCCGTGCAGACCGATGAGCAACTGCTGGCCTACGTGCGCGACTACGCCTCGACGGTGTTCCACCCCGTGGGCACCTGCAAGATGGGCGTCGACCCCATGAGCGTGGTCGGCCCGGACTTGAAGGTCCATGGCCTGAAAGGGCTGCGGGTGGTCGATGCCTCGATCATGCCGACCCTGATCAGTGGCAACACCAATGCACCGTGCATCATGATCGGCGAAAAAGCCGCCGACCTGATCCTGCTGCGTGCCCCCCTGACCGCCGCCGGCATTCGCGACAACCAGCGCCTGACCGGTTGATTGCAGCCCCCCAGGAAAAACGCTGCCACCTGGAGCCGGGCGGCGGCGTTTTCCAGCTTGCCCGCCCGCCAGAACCCCCACCGCAGAGGCTTTTCGCCCCAGCCGGCCTACCCAGTTTTTTCCTCTTTAGCGACGACATATTTACTAATTTTCCTGGCCCGCCACATCAGCCAATATCAATCTCGCCCCAACAGAGGCACAAGGTCCGTCAGAGACCCCAGGTTGTTCAGTTTTTGGCGTCTTGCCCCACTGCCCCGACACATACGAACTAAAAACCAACGTTCCGGGAGTGCTCAATGATCAAGTCTTTCGTCTCGCGCTGCATACGTCCGCTGGCCCTGACCGCTATCGCCGCCGGCGTTGCCGGTGGTGCCCAGGCCGGCACCCTGTCGATCGGTCACACCACCTGGGTCGGCTACGGCACCCTGTACCTGGCCCAGGACCTTGGCTACTTCAAGGAAAAAGGCCTGACCGTGGAACTGCCGACCATCGAAGAAGCCTCCATGTACATGGCCGCGCAAGCCTCGGGCAAACTGTCCGGCTCGGCGTCGACCCTGGATGAAATCCTCAAGTACCGCCCGCAATTCTGCTTCAAGGCCGTCGCCGCGCTGGATGAAAGCCATGGCGGCGATGGCGTGCTGGTGGGCAAGGACGTCAACAGCCTGCAGGAGCTAAAAGGCAAGGCCGTGGCCGTCAATGAAGGCTCCGTCTCGCAGTTCTGGCTCAACTACCTGCTGAAGAACGCCGGCATGAAGATGAGCGACCTGACCATCCAGAACATGACCGCCGACGATGCCGCCACCGCCTTTATCGCCGGCCGCGTACCGGCCGCCGTGACCTGGGAACCGCACCTGAGCACCGTGCGCGAAAAACACACCGGCAAGGTGTTGATCGACAGCAGCAGCACTCCCGGGGTGATCGTCGATGTGGTGGCCCTGAACTGCGATGTCGTCGAAAAACAACCGGAGGATGTCAAAGCCCTGGTCGCCGGCCTGTACAAGGCGGTGCAGTACACCCAGGAACACCCGAAGGAAGCCTACGCGATCATGGCCAAGGGCGTCGGCGGCTACCTGGCGGACCCGGCGGAACTGGCCTCGGCGGCCAAGGGCGTGCGTTTCTATGACCAGGCCATGAGCGAAGCCCTGCTGGGCAGCAAGGGCAGCAAGGGCGCCGCCGAAGGCGTGCTCAAACTGGCCAACGAGACCGCCAGCGAGTTGCAAGGCAAGCCTTACAACGTCAGCTACGCCGACCTGATCGACAATCGCTTCATCACCCCAAAGTAGGAGGCGGCATGTCCAAGCGTAATTCGTGGCTGAACCGTTGCCTCACCCCCAAGACCGGCTTGCCGATCCAGGTGATCTGGAGCGCCAGCGGGCTGGCCTGGGTACTGCTGATCGGAATGTGGGCATTGCTGTCCTATGGCGGCGTGGTGCCGGCGATGTTCCTGCCCACCCCGGGCGCCGTGCTGGAGGCGGCGCTGCGCCTGAGCCGTGACGGCACCCTGGGGCCGCATGTCTGGGCCAGCGTGGAAGTGGTGATGGTCGGTTTTATCATCTCTTCGCTGGTGGCGGTGCCCATCGGCTTGCTGATGGGCAGTTTCCGGGTGGTGCAGGCGTTCCTGGAGCCGCTGGTCAACTTTATCCGCTACCTGCCGGTCACCTCGTTCGTGCCGCTGTTCATCCTGTGGATCGGCATCGGCCTGGAACAACGGGTTTCGGTGATTATCTTCGGAGTGTTCTTCCAGCAACTGGTGATGATTGCCGACGTGTCCAAGGGCGTCTCCAAGGACCTGGTCAACGCTTCCTACACCCTGGGTTCCAACCGTATGGATGCGGTCCTGCATGTGATCGCCCCGGCGTCACTGCCGGGGGTACTGGACACCCTGCGGGTCACCATGGGCTGGGCCTGGACCTACCTGGTGGTGGCCGAACTGGTGGCGGCCTCCAGCGGCCTGGGCTACCTCAGCCTCAAGGCCATGCGCGGCTTCCAGGTCGACGTGATTTTCCTGGCGATCGCTGTTATCGGCCTTTTGGGGCTGGTCACCGATCAACTGTTCAGACTTCTTCGCTTGAAGGTGGCCGCATGGGCTCAGTAACGGCAACATCCCCAAGGCTAGTCACGCCGATGAGCATCGCCCCCAGCGCCGCCCCGCGCCTGCGTGTCGACAGCGTCAGCCTGCAGTACAAGACGCCGTCGGGCGGGACCTTCACCGCGCTGGAGAAAGTCTCGTTCGAGGTGCCCGACCAGCAGTTCGCGGTCCTGGTCGGGCCTTCGGGCTGCGGCAAGTCCAGCCTGCTCTACCTGACGGCCGGGCTGGCCGAGCCCACCTCGGGCGACATCTATGTCGGCGGCCAGTTGGTCGACGGCCCGGGTGCCGACCGGGGCATGGTGTTCCAGAGCTACACCCTGTTTCCCTGGCTGACGGTGCGCAAGAACATCGAGTTCGGTCTCAAGCGCCGTGGCATCGCTGCCGCGGAGCGCCGCGAGACGGTGGATTACTACCTGAATGAAGTCGGCCTGCTGAAGTTTGCCGATAACTATTCCAAACAGCTTTCCGGAGGGATGATGCAACGGGTCGCGATAGCCCGCGCCCTGGCCAACGACCCGCAGATCCTGCTGATGGATGAGCCCTTCGGGGCGCTGGACAGCCAGACCCGTTTGCAGATGCAGCAACTGCTGCTGAAGGTCTGGGAGAACACCAAGAAGACCGTGCTGTTCGTGACCCATGATATCGACGAAGCCATCCTGCTGGGTGACCGCATCTTCGTCATGGGCGCCCGGCCGGGGCGGATCAAGGAGGTGCTGGATGTACCCATCGGTCGCCCGAGAAACCTGGACATGGTCATGGACCCGGGGTTTATCCGGATGAAGCGGGAGATCTTTCATCTGCTGCATGATGGACCGCAAGACCACCAGGCCGGGTAAGCATCAGGCAGGGCGCTTTTCCCGAGGATGAGAAAGCCCAATCGTGATCGATTGGGCCGAATCAAAACGGTGACCGCTGTATGACGTTTTGTCAGTCAATCTGTATCTAACAAGCTCGCATCGACCCCTTTATTATCCTGCGCTCCATCCAGATGCCTGCCATCTGCTTCCAGGAGCTACGCCATGCCCGAACTGTCCAACCTGCTTGCCTACGGCCTGATCTCACTCGGTATGGTGCTGACACCTGGCCCGAACATGATCTATCTCATCTCGCGTTCAATCTGCCAGGGGCGCATGGCCGGACTGATTTCCCTGGGCGGCGTGGCATTGGGTTTCGTCGTCTATATGTTTTGCGCCGCACTGGGCATCACCGCCCTGCTCCTGACGGTTCCCTACGCCTATGACGTCCTGCGCCTCGGCGGCGCGCTCTACCTGCTCTACCTGGCCTGGCAGGCGGTCAAACCCGGCGGCCGCTCGCCGTTCCAGGTACGCGACCTGCCCAAGGACAGCCCGCGCAAACTGTTCACGATGGGTTTTGTCACCAACCTGTTGAATCCGAAAATCGCGGTCATGTATCTGTCCCTGCTGCCCCAATTCATCGACCCCGTCGGCCACGGCAGCGTGCTCGCGCAATCCCTGGTACTCGGCTTTACCCAGATCGCCATCAGCATCAGCGTCAACGCAGTGATTGCCGTCATGGCGGGCTCCATCGCGGCATTTCTCGCCAGCCGGCCGATGTGGCAAATCGTGCAACGCTGGCTGATGAGCACAGTGCTCACAGGCCTGGCCGTGCGCATGGCCATCGAGGGGCAGAGCTAAAGCAGGCGCTGAGGGGAGCAAACCGGGCGCTGGCCCGGGATCGAGTAGGGTCAATATTGATCTTTTCAGCAAGGTGTGGACAAAGACTCGCGGTAGGCGACCTAGGCCGCGGCTTGACCGATCAGGATATCCTCGAAGAACGCCCCCACCGCTTCGGTGGGATGGCAGAGCTGGATTTCCAGGACCCAGACCATCTCGCTCGGCACAATCTCCAGCTCAGCCAGCTTCTCCTGGCCGAACAAGGCGTGGGGGAAGTCGGCGATGCGGTGTCCGGCCAGGTTTCGCTCCAGCCTCCAACCCTTCGAGTCGGCGCTGCGTTCGGCGAAGTCGTAGAGTTCGCGGCCGGTCAGCCCCTGGTGCCAGGCTTCGCGGGTTTCATCGAACACTTCGTGCAACGCCTTGACGCACGCCTGGTGCAGCGGGTGCTCGCCGAAGACGAAGGTGTCACCGTAATCGCCTTCATAACCGTCCCATACCGGGCCGAGATCGACCACGGCGATATCGGTCGCCCGTAGCTTGCGTTGCGGATCGATGCCCTGGCGTGGCGTGCGCACGGTATCGTCACCAAAACGGATATAGGTCGGATGCCAGGTGTGGGACGCGCCCATGGCTTTCAACTGCTGATCGGCCATTTCAAGGGCCTCGGCGGTGGTCATGCCGACCCGCAGCTGGCTGGCGATCGAGGCCAGGGCGCGGACCGATTGCTCGCGGGCAGCCAACATGCCGTCCAGGGAATAACGCGGACCGACTTTTTCCCAGACCGGGTCCAGCGGCTTGAGCGTCGACTCGGGCAGCGACACGCCGCTGGGCACAAAGGCCTCCGCGACAAAACGGTGAGCCGGCACGCCCGCCGCGAGACAGTGCTCGCGGACATCGCGGATCATCGCGCTGTTACCGCAGGCATAGACCTGGGCATCTGCCCAAGAATGCGCCTGCTCAAAGGCAACCTGCTGCACCCGCGCCTCCGACGACAGCACCGGGTGCCAGGAAAAACCGCGATACTCGGTACTCGCCTGGTCCAGGAACTCACGGTCGTAAAAGTCTTCAGGCTGCGAACCACCCCAGTACAACGTCACCTCGGCACCCCGGGCCAGCGCGGTCAGTAGCAGCGGCTTGATCCCGGCGTAACCGGTTCCCGTGGCGAACAGCACCAGGGGGCGAGCGTCTTCGTGCTGCCAGGTACAGGCCCCCAACGGGCCTTCCAGGGTCAAGGCGTGACCGACGTCCAACGTCGCCAGGACCTGCTCGGAAAACCGCCCACCGCTGACCCGGCGAATATGAAAGACCAGTCGGCCGCCCTCTTGCGCCGGGAGATTGGCAATCGAGAAACAGCGACTGTCGCCATCGTCGAAGCGAAACCTGACGTACTGGCCGGCGCGAACCTCAAGCGGCGGCTCCAGCGTTTCCGGCATCAGCACCAGCTCGGTGATATCCGAGCTCAGTGCGCGCTTGCCCAGGACCCACACGGGGATCTCCAGCGTGGGCGTGTCCAGCGACCAGCCGGGGATTTCCAGGCGCATATCGGCGCAGGCATGGCTCTGGCACAACAACATCTCATCAGAGGCCAGCGGATAGGAAGGTACCGGAGCATCCGCGGCGAGAACCTTGTCACGGTACTGCCCCGCCACGACCTTGACCTTGCACGAACCACAGGCCCCGCGACGACAGGAGAACGGCACCGACAGGCCGCTGGCGAGCATGGCGTCGAGCAGCAGCTCGTCACCGGCTTCGAAGGTTTTGCCCGAGGGCGACAACTCAATGACATGGCGTGCGTTCATAAGGACCTCGGGGGTGAATGTGCGCCAATTGTTGCGTTAGACTAGGACCATTAAAACCTCCAGTTTTGGATAGTTCAGATGGTCCAGATGCGTAAATGGCGTCCCCTGCTCAATCTGGAGGGGAGCGAGACTCAAGCGTCCTACCGCAAGATTGTCGAAGGCCTGGTGACCGCGATTGTCGACGGACGCCTGACGCCCGGGACCTTGCTGCCCGGGACGCGGGAAATGGCGCGGTTGCTCGACGTCAACCGCAAGACCGTGATCCTGGCCTACGAGGAAGCCCTGACCAAGGGCTGGCTGGTCAGCGAACCGCGCCGGGGCACCTTCGTCAACGCGCAACTGGCCCCCACGGCCACCGCCCGCAGCGCCCCGCCCGCCTTCGCGCTGGAACTACGGGCACAAGCCGCCGTGCCGTATTTCACCCCGGGCCAGCAGGTGACTGCACTGCAACAGCATCCTGGCGCGCTGTTCTTCGACAACGGCGCCTGTGATCACAGACTATTGCCGCAAGCCGTCCTGCATCGCTATTACCGTAACGCGCTGCGCAAGAGTTTCGTCTCCAATACCGTGCGCCATGGCTGTGACGGCACCAGTCATGCGCTGCGCCGGGCCCTGGCCGAGATGCTGCGCAACAATCGCGGCCTGGCCGTCGAGGCCGAACATATCTGCCTGACCCAGGGCGTGCAGATGTCGCTGTACCTGACCGCCAGCGCGCTGCTGGAACCCGGTGACGTGGTGCTGGTGGAGCGCCTGAGTTATCCGCCGGCGTGGGAGATCTTCCGTAAACTGGGCGCGCGCCTGGTGACCGTGGACCTGGACAGCGAAGGTTGCCGGGTCGATCAGATCGACGCGCTGTGCCGGCTGCACAAGGTGCGGATGATCTATCTCACGCCCCATCACCAGTTCCCCACCACCGTCAGCCTGCATGCCGGGCGTCGGCAACAACTGCTGGCCCTGGCCAAGCAACATGATTTCTGCGTGATCGAGGAAGACTACGACTACGAGTATCACTTTGACGGCCGTCCCTATCTGCCCCTGGCCAGCGACAGCACCCAGCGGCATGTGATTTATATCGGCTCGCTGTCCAAGTCCCTGGGCTCGACCTTCCGTTGCAGCTATGTGGTCGCGCCCGCCAATGTGATCGAGGTGCTGAACCGCAACGCCGCGCTGACCCTGGGCCAGGGTGATGCGGTTTCACAGCAGATGCTGGCGGACCTGATCAATGACGGTGAACTGAAAAAGCACCTGCGCCGGGTCTCGAAGGAATACCGGCAGCGTCGGGCAATCCTCCACCGTTGCCTGGTAGAGGGCTTTGGCGAGCGCATTTCGGTGCAGGAGCCCGAAGGCGGCTTGGCGCTATGGGTGCGTTTCGCGGACGAAATAAACGTCGGCCAACTGGTGGAAAAGGCCCTGGAGTTCGACCTGGTAGTGCGTAACAGCCGCCAGTTCTCCCCCATGGATCAACCGGAAAATGCCTTGCGTCTGGGCTTTGCCTCACTGGATCGCGATGAAATCCGCGAGGCCACGCGGCGTTTGGCGCAGGCGGCCCAAGCCATTGCCGGCTAGATGCCGTGCCCCACTGGCTTGACCGTCCGCACCATCGCCAAGGAATAGCAAGAAGATTTCGTATACCATCTGCACAACTCATTGCGAACGATCAGAACCGTGGCCCTACCAAAACTCAACGCACCCGACCTCGGCAACTCGCCTTCGACGTCGGAAATCATCACCCGTCATCTGCGCGATGCCATTGTCGCCGGGCATTTCGCCGAGGATGAGCCGATTCGCCAGGACGATATCGCCCGGCAGTTCAACGTCAGCAAGATTCCGGTGCGCGAAGCCCTCAAGCGCCTGGAGGCCGAAGGCCTGGTGATGTTCCAGCGCAATCGCGGGGCGATGGTCACCCGTGTGTCGGATGCGGAACTGGCGCAGATGTTCGAAGTGCGCATGCTGCTGGAAGACAAGGTGCTGCGCCTGGCGATTCCGAACATGACCGAAGAAACCTTCGCCCGTGCCGAACGCATCTGCCAGGAGTTTATCGGCGAAGACGACGTCGGTCGCTGGGCCGAACTCAACTGGGAGCTGCACGCCTGCCTTTACGAACCGGCGCAACGGCCGTTTCTGGTCAGCCTGATCCGCTCGGTCAACGACAAGCTGGAACGCTACCTGCGCATGCAGATGAGCCTTTCCGCCGGCAAGGAACGCGCGGACCATGAACACCGGGAAATTCTCGCGGCCTGCCGTGCAGGCGATGTGGATCGCGCGGTGACGCTGCTCGACGAGCATATCGCCGGCGTCTGCAAGACCCTGTTCGAGCACCTGCCCCACAGCCACTGAATGTGTGGCGCACTGTGCCGATTTCGTCATCGGCACAGGTTAAAACCCTCAAGCCGGCGCCCCCCTCAGCAGGCCACTCTGTCCGTCACTTATCGGAACGGACGTGGCCCTCCCATGAAACGCATCAGCGTGATCGACTCCCACACCGGCGGCGAACCCACTCGCCTGGTGATCGCCGGTTTTCCTGACCTGGGCAACGGCAGCATGGCCGAGCGGCGCCATCGGCTGGCTACACAGCACGACCAGTGGCGCGCGGCCTGCGTCCTCGAACCACGGGGCAGTGATGTGCTGGTCGGCGCCCTGCTCTGTGAGCCGGTGGACCCGAGCGCCTGTGCCGGGGTGATTTTCTTCAACAACACCGGCTACCTCGGCATGTGCGGCCACGGCACCATCGGCCTGGTGGCCTCGCTGGCGCACCTGGGCAAGATCGGCCCCGGCGTCCACAGCATCGAGACGCCGGTGGGCACGGTGCAGGCGACCTTGCACGATGACCATTCGGTGAGCGTGCGTAACGTCCCCGCCTATCGTTACCAGAAAGCCCTGGCGCTGGAGGTGCCGGGCATCGGCCAGGTCATTGGCGATATCGCCTGGGGCGGCAACTGGTTTTTCCTGATTGCCGAGCATGGCCTGGACGTCGCCGGCGATAATCTCGATGCGCTGACCGCCTATACCTTCGCCGTCCAGCAAGCCCTCGAAGCCCAGGGTATTCGGGGTGAAGATGGCGGACTGATCGATCATATCGAGCTGTTCGCCGACGACGAGCATGCCGACAGCCGCAACTTTGTCCTCTGTCCCGGCAAGGCTTATGACCGCTCCCCATGCGGCACGGGCACCAGCGCCAAACTGGCGTGCCTGGCGGCCGATGACAAGCTGCAACCGGGGCAGATCTGGCGTCAGGCCAGTGTGATCGGCAGCGAGTTCGAGGGTTCCTACGAACATCAGGGCGAGCGCATTGTGCCGACCATTCGTGGCCGTGCCTTTATCAGCGCCGAGGCCAGCCTGATCATCGAGCAGGATGACCCGTTCGCCTGGGGCATTCGCCCGTGAACGAGGGCCGGGTGGCCGATGTGATCGTGATCGGCGCCGGTATCATCGGCGCCGCCTGTGCCCAGGCTCTGGCCCGACGTGGCGTGCAGGTCCTGGTGCTGGACGCCGGCCTGCCCGGGGCGACGGCGGCGGGCATGGGACATTTGCTGGTGCTCGACGACAACCCGGCCGAACTGGCCCTCAGTCAATACTCCCTGCAACGCTGGCGCGAAACGGCACCGGCATTACCCGACGGCTGCGCCTACCGCAGCAACGGTACCCTGTGGCTGGCGGCCAATGCCGAAGAGATGGCCGTCGCCCAGGCTAAGTACCTGAACTTGCAGGCCCAGGGCGTGGCCTGCGAATTGATCGGCCGCAGCGCCTTGCGCCAGTGCGAACCCGAGTTGCGCGAAGGCCTGGAAGGTGGGCTACTGATCAATGGCGACGGCATTCTCTATGCCCCGGCGACGGCCCATTGGATGCTCGCAAGCGCCAATATCCGCCAGCGTCGGGCACGGGTCAGTGAAGTCGACGGCAACCGTGTGCGCCTCGACGACGGGCACTGGCTGAAGGCCGATGCGGTGATCCTGGCCAACGGTGTCCAGGCAAACGAGCTGTGCCCGGAATTGCCGATCGTGCCGAAAAAGGGCCACTTGCTGATCACCGATCGCTATCCCGGAAAAGTCACCCGCACCCTGGTGGAACTCGGTTACGTCACCAGTGCCCACAACGCCAGCGGTCCTTCGGCGGCGTGCAATATTCAGCCGCGCCCGACCGGACAACTGTTTATCGGCGCCTCACGGCAATTCGGCACCATCGATCCGCAGGTCGAAGGCTGGATGCTCGCCAAAATGCTCAAGCGTGCCATCGAGTACATGCCCGGGCTGGTGCAGCTCAATGGCATCCGCGCCTGGACCGGCTTTCGCGCCGCCAGCCCCGACGGTTTGCCGCTGGTGGGCCAGCACCCGCAACGCCAGGGTTTGTGGCTGGCCGTCGGCCACGAAGGCCTGGGGGTCACCACGGCACCCGGCACCGCCGACCTGCTGGTGGCGCAACTCTTCGATGAAACGCCGCCGCTGGCCGCGC
>Ga0209888_1000032_pt1 | contig 108105 bp, 101 predicted proteins | sample OrgsoiDNA_201059_FD_185807 | JGI IMG/M metagenome (GOLD analysis project Ga0209888, IMG submission 185807) | Permafrost soil microbial communities from the Arctic, to analyse light accelerated degradation of dissolved organic matter (DOM) -... | ecosystem: Environmental > Terrestrial > Soil >...
TACATATGGGAAGCCCTCGATCTGCTGAAGATCCAGCGTATCGACCATGGTGTTCGGGCCATCGAAGACGAGCGACTGATGCAGCGGATCATCGATGAGCAGATCCCGCTGACCGTCTGCCCGTTGTCGAACACCAAGCTCTGCGTGTTCGACCACATGTCGCAGCACAACATCCTCGAGATGCTCGAACGCGGCGTGAAGGTCACGGTGAACTCCGATGACCCGGCCTACTTCGGCGGTTATGTGACCGAGAACTTCCACGCCCTGTACACCGACCTGGGCATGACCCAGGAACAGGCCCAGCGTCTGGCGCAAAACAGCCTGGATGCGCGGTTGGTCAAACCTTGATTACCCCGATCTGATAAACACCGCCGAACTGTAGGAGCAGGGCTTGCCCGCGAAGCTTTTAGCGTTCTCACGGGTGCCTTCGCGGCGACAAGCCCTGCTCCTACAAGTTACATGGCGCTTTCAATATCCATTTCGCTCAACTCCTCCAGCGCCTTGCCTTTGGTTTCCATGCCAAAGCGCCAGACCAGTGCCGCCGCAATCGCAAAACACAGCGCGCCCAGGGCAAACACCCCGCCCTGCCCCGTCACCGGGAACACCAGCCCGGTCACCAGCGGCCCGAGCAACGAGCCGATCCGTCCCACCGCCGAGGCAAAGCCGGAACCCGTGGCCCGTGCCGACGTCGGGTACAACTCCGGCGTGTAGGTGTACAACACCGCCCACATGCCGAACAGGAAGAACTGCATCAACAACCCCGAGCCCACCAGCAGGCCGACATTGCCGCCGAACACCGCGCTCTGCCCGTAGAAAAACGCCATGACTCCGCCGCCGAGCAAGGTCACGATACACACCGGCTTACGCCCCCAGCGCTCCACCAGCCAGGCCGCCATCAGGAACCCCGGAATCCCGCCCAGGGAAATCAGCACCGTGTAATACACCGACTGTGTCACTGCGAAACCCGACTGCTGCAGCAAGGCGCTGAGCCAGGAGGTCAGGCCGTAGAAACCGAGCAAGGCAAAGAACCAGACGCTCCAGATCATCATCGTGCGCTGGCGGTACAGCGGCGACCACAACTGTTGAAAAGCCGAAAAAAAACTCGGCGCTCGATCCACACCACGGGGCAGGCGTACTGGAATCGGAAGCGAGGTGCGCTTGAGCGAGGCCCGTACCCGCGCCTCGATATCCTCCAGCACCTTGTCCGCCGCCCCATGATGCCCGGCCTGTTCCAGCCAGCGCGGCGACTCGGGGATAAAAAAGCGGATCGCCAGGACAAACACCGCCGGTATCGCCAGCACCAGGAAGATGTCCCGCCAGCCCACCAGCGGCAGGAGGAAATACGACAGCACACCCGCCGCAACAAAACCGAGGGGCCAGAAGCCGTCCATCAGCGCGATATAACGCCCGCGACGCTTGGCCGGAATCAGCTCCGAAAGCATCGACTGGGCAATCGGAAACTCCATGCCCATGCCAAACCCCAGCAGAATGCGAAACAGCGTCAGTGTCTCGACGGTCTGCGCGGTGGAACACAGGTAGCTGGCCAGGCCCCAGAGCACGATGCTCCACTGGAACACCGGTTTACGCCCGAAACGATCGGCAAGCAGGCCTGATAACGAAGCCCCGACCACCATGCCAAAGAAACTCGAACTGGCCAGCAGACCGGCCTGGGCGCTACTGAGGGCGAACTCGGCTTTGATCGAGCCAAGCAGGAAAGTCATCATCGCCAGGTCCATGGAGTCGAAGAAAAACGCCAGGGCAATGATGATTAAAATCAGCCGGTGATAACCGCTGATGGGCAAGCGTTCCAGTCGTTCCGCCGCGCTGTAGCCTTGAGTTTCCATGGGATATCCCTCGATTCGAATCTTCGATCGAGTGTGCGGTATCGTCAGGAGGGCTTGTTTCTGGATGCGACCTGTTCGCAGTCTTGAGCGACGCCCGCCGCATCCGTGCGGCAGGCCACCGGGGCTCAGCCGGCCATTTCGAGCTCGATTTCACCGGCCAGCTTGTCGATCTGCCGCTGCCCGAGCGCGGACACCTGCAAGGCCCGGGAGTCTTCCCGCGAGACCAGCCAACCGGATTGCAGGAACAGTTGCAGCAACCCGGCACCCAGTGCGCCACCCAGGTGGGGACGACGTTGCAGGTCGTGGCAGACACAGGCGATCTCGCGCTGCCCATGGGCCAGCGCCTGGATGTACAGGCCGCGCTCGGCCAGGCGCGCCGCGCCCTTGCTGGTGACCCGCAGCCGCAGCTCCTGCTGTTCGACCCAGCCGGCCCCCAGCAAGCGCTGGTAAAGCTCGCAGGCCAACTCACCACCGAGGTGATCGTGGCACACCCGGGCATGCCGCAAGGCATCGGTATCGGGGGGCATGGCCTTGACCGCATGGGCCATCGCCAGCGGTGCACTGGCCAATGAAGCGCTGGCCAAGGCCTGCACCGCCGTGCCGACTTCCGGGGCGGCGAGGCGGAAGAAGCGCTTGCGCCCGCGCTCCTCGATACGGACCAGGCCGCCTGAACTCAGGCGCGCCAGATGGGCGCTGGCCGAGGACAGCGACAGGCCCGTGCACAGGGCCAACTCATCGGCAGCCCGGGCGCTGCCATCCAACAACGCCCACATCATTGCACTGCGCTTGGGGTCCGCAAGCAACGTGGCAATCTGACTGACGCAAGGTGCATATTCCATGTCTTCACTCCCTGTTGAAACATTGATCGAACGCACACGGGCATACTGAGGAGTAATCCCGCCCAAGCCAAGACGCGAAAATGCCAAAAAAGGGGCGATTTTTTCGGCGTTCGGCAATCAACGGCGGCGAATGAAACAAAATACGTCATCCGCCAAAAGGATATTGGATCCAATGTATCCAGCCTAAACCACAATGTGCGCGGAGCCGACCTTTATTCCTGAACGGGTTGTAACAGAACCTCTTCGAGATCCGCGTGTCTCATGACCGGGAAACCGGCGCCAGGCGCCCGAGCTGCGCGCAACGCCGGCTCAGCATGTCGCGCAACAGGTTCACCGGCTTACTCAATTGAGCGCGATGAGCGCACAACAAATTCAGCGGAGCGCGCTCACAGCGCAGCTCCGGCAACAGCACCTGCAAGCGCCCCGCAAGAACATCAGCCGACACATCCAGCCAGGATTTGTAGGCGATACCGACCCCGGCCACGGCCCAGCGCCGCACCACGTCGGCGTCGTCACTGAAGCGGTCACCGCTGACGGTCAGGCCGACCTCGCGCTTGCCGTCGTGAAAACTCCAATGATCGTGCACCCGGCTGCTCAGCATGTAGAGCAGGCAATTGTGCTGTGCCAGTTGCGCCAACGTACGGGGTTCGCCGTGCCGCGCCAGATAATCCGGTGCCGCGCACAGCACCCGGCGGTTGTCCGGGGCGACTGGCAACGCCACCAGGCTGGAGTCCTCCGGTTCGCCATAACGCAAGGCAATGTCCACCGGCTGGCGGAACAGATCGGCGATGCGGTCGCCCAGCAGCAGGCGCACGGTCAACTGCGGGTGCTCGCGCTGGAACTCGTCCAGCCAGGGCAGCAGCAGGTTGCGCCCGAAGTCCGAAGGCGCCGACAACTGCAACACGCCGCTGACCTGGTCCTGACCACGGGCCAGCAGCCGGCGCCCCTCATCGAGTTGGCTCAACGCCCCCCGGGCATATTCAAGAAAGCCCTCGCCTTCGGCTGTCAGCCTCAGGCTGCGGGTCGAACGCGCCAGCAGGCGCGCGCCCAGTTGCTGCTCGATCCGCTTCAAGGCGGCGCTGGCCACCGCCGCCGACATGTCCATGACCCGCGCTGCCGCCGACAGGCTGCCGAGGTCGGCGGCACGGACAAACAACTGCAAGTCATCGAAACGCAGCATGGCGGCCTCGGCATTATCAAAAAAATATTGAAAGAGCCTGCTGTTTTAGCCGGTTTTATCTTCAAGTGAAATAGCCAATCATGACGCCATCGAAATCACTGCCCTCTGGAGTTTTCCCATGAAAGCCGTTGCCTTCTACGCGTCCCTGCCCGTCAACGACCCGTTGTCCCTGCAAGACATCGAACTGCCCGCCCCGATCGCCGGCCCCCGGGACCTGCTGGTGGAGGTCAAGGCGATCTCCGTCAATCCGGTGGACACCAAGGTCCGTCAATTCATGCCACCGGAAAACGGCGAGGCCAAGGTGCTCGGCTGGGATGTGGCCGGTGTGGTCAAGGCAGTGGGCAGCGCTGTCAGCCTGTTCAAGGTCGGCGACCCGGTCTTTTATGCCGGCTCCCTGACCCGTCCCGGCGGCAACAGCGAGCTGCATGTGGTGGATGAACGCATCGTCGGGCACAAGCCGAAAAGCCTGGGTTTTGCCGAAGCCGCCGCCTTGCCGCTGACCGCCATCACCGCCTGGGAGCTGTTGTTCGAGCGCCTGCAAGTGGCCGAGGACAAGGCCGATCAGGGCCAGAGTCTGTTGATCGTCGGCGCGGCCGGTGGTGTCGGTTCGATCCTGACCCAACTCGCCAGCCAGTTGACCGGCCTGAAAGTCATCGGCACCGCTTCACGAGCCGAAACCAAGGATTGGGTCACGGCGTTGGGCGCCGACCTGGTCATCGATCACAGCCGGCCGTTGAGCGAAGAACTCAAGGCCCATGGTCAGGCACACGTGACTCATGTCGCCAGCCTGACCCAGACCGACAGCCATCTCGATCAGCTAGTCGAAGCCCTCAAGCCCCAGGGCAAGCTGGCCCTGATCGACGACCCGAAAGGCCTCGACATCAGCAAGCTCAAACGCAAGAGCCTGTCCTTGCACTGGGAGTTCATGTACACCCGTTCGATGTTCGAGACCGACGACATGATCGAACAGCACAACCTGCTCAACCGCGTCGCCGAGCTGATCGATGCCGGTGTGTTGAAAACCACGGTGGGCGAGCATTTCGGCCAGATCAATGCCGCCAACCTGCGCCGTGCCCATGAGTTTCTGGAAAGTGGCAAGGCCAAGGGCAAGATCGTGTTGGAAGGGTTCTGAGCAACCACCAGTCAGATGATTGAGCCTGGTCATCTGCAAGCAGGAAATCAGCGCTACAATCGTACCCTCACTGCTGTTTTGGTTTTATCGCAGTCATTTTCAAGCAACAGAGAATGAGCCGTTACCAACAGGAGGAAGTGCGCAATGAATATACTGCTCAAAGAACTGACCAGGCCCCACGGCAATCAATGGCAGGTCCGTCTGGACCAGCACGTGGTGACCTTCCGTAGCGAAGCTGAAGCCCGCGCCTTTGTCACCACCCTGCAAAGCAGGCTGCAGGCCCCCCACGCGTTCCCCGAACACCGGCAACGCGCCGTCGGTTAATCCCGTGTCGGGAACCTAGCCCTGGATGACTCGCGCGTTGTGTACGCGGCGAGTCGACGTGGCCAGCGTGACCACCAGCACACCGCACAAGCTGATGACCAAGGCCATCGGCACGGCGCTGCCATCGTGCAAAACACCAACCAATGACGCCGCTGCCGCCGCCACGCCGAACTGCAGGCAACCCAGCGTCGCCGATGCACTGCCGGCGCGCGCGCCCTGGCCGCTCATGGCACAGGCCGAAGCATTGGGCAAAATGCAGCCCAGGCTGGAAATACAGATGAACAGCGGCACCAGCATCGGCCACAGCTGTTGCGGGTGCAGGCTGCTGATCGCCAGCAGCGTCAGACCGGCCACCAGGTAGACCCACACCGCGCGTACCAGCAGAAAGGCCGGGCCGCGCTTGGCCAGCAGGCGTGCATTGACCTGTGCGGTCAGGATAAAACCCGCGGCGTTGGTGCCAAACAACCAGCCGTAGTGCTCGGCCGGTACGCCATAAAGCTTGATGAACACGAACGGTGAACCGGCGATATAGGCAAACATCCCGGCAATCGCGATGCCGCCGGTCAGGGCGTGGCCAAGGAACAGGCGGTCGCCCAGCAAGCGGCCGTATTGGCGCAGCGCACCCGACAACGGCGGACGTGGCTGATTGGCCGGCAGGCTCTCAGGCAGGCCAAGAATCACGGCAATGGCCGCCAGGGCACTGAAGATCGTCAGGGCGACAAAGATCGAATGCCAGCCATAGAGATTGACCAGCACGCCGCCGAGCATCGGCGCCAGGATCGGTGCCAGTCCCACCACCAGCATCAGCTGTGAGAAGACCTTGGCCGAACCCACCGCGTCGCATTTGTCACTGACCACCGCCCGGGAAATCACCATCCCGGCGCAGCCACCCAGGGCCTGGACAAAACGCGCGGCAATCAACCAGTCCAGGCTTGGGGCAAAGGAACAGGCCAGGGAAGCGACGGTGAACAGCGCCACCCCCACCAGCAATGGCACCCGCCGGCCGAAACGATCGGCCACCGGCCCGTAAGCCAACTGGCCGATGGAAAGGCCGAGGAAATACACCGCCAGGGTCAGCTGGATATGTTTTTCATCGGTGCCGAAGGCCGTGGCCATGGCCGGAAAGCCCGGCAGGTAGAAGTCGATGGCCAGGGGCGCGAAGGCGCTCAGGGCGCCAAGAATCAGGATGGTTCGCAGGTTCATCAGGTGTCCAGGGAAGATCGGCGCGGGTCGCTAGTCTAGCGGCGCGGGAAGGCCTTGAACATTCTGATAGGTCGCTAACTATTAAAAAATCCGAATCAGCCTCAACCGGCCAACTTCGCCTCATAACCCTCTTCGCTGATGGCGCTGAGCACTTCCTCCGCCGACAGCCGACTGCTGACACCGACTTCCTTCGCCGCCAGGTCGACCCGCACATCGGCCGCCGGATCGAGGGCCTGGACCGCCTGGGTAATGGCCCGTACACAGTGACCGCAGGACATACCCTGGACATTGAAGACTTGCATGACACAGCTCCTTTCATGGGGGAATATCGGCAGTCTCAAGCTTGCCACCGTGGCAAGGTCAAGTTCCTGATGACACTGCCGGGCTGGCATTTAACGCAAGCCTGCGCCAAGCTTCGGCATCGACGATCAAACCGTAGGAGATTCAGCCATGCGCTGGTCAGCATTCAGCCTGTTCGGCCTTCTCAGTATTTTCGGTGCGAGCCCTTTCGCCAGTGCGGCCGGAGAGAACTACGCCGTACTGATCATTTCTCGCGAGCGCCTGGAAGTCTCCACCTCCTGCGAGATCGGCATCTATTTGCAGGATCAACTGTCCGCCCGGCTGTTCCAGGAACAGTCCACCTCTTTCAACCTGCCGCCAGGCAATGTCTCGATCCGCTTGAAACTCCTGCCCGGACAGACCCCAGGCTGCGCAGCCGGCATGCTGACCACCCCCGAACAGGTGATCAAGCTCAACGGCGGCGATGTGCGCAAATTCGCCATCGTCGGCGGCCCGGAAGGCCTGCGCCTGAAACAGGCACCACTGGGTTACCAATAAGGGCTTGACCTTGCCAAGGGGGCAAGGTTGATCCTTGGGGCAACTTCTCCAGGAGTATTGCCCATGCTCGCCTCCACCCTCTTCGACCTGCCGATCGCCGGCATGACCTGCGCCAGTTGCGCCGGCCGTGTCGAGCGCGCCCTGAGCAAAGTCGCCGGCGCCAGCGCCGTCAGCGTCAACCTCGCCACCGAACAGGCCCGCGTCCAGGCCCCGGCCGATAGCCTGCCGGCGTTGCTCAATGCCATCGAGCAGGCCGGTTACAGGGTGCCCACACAGACCCTGGAACTGGATATCGGCGGCATGACCTGCGCTTCCTGCGCCGGTCGGGTCGAGCGGGCCTTGAGCAAGGTGCCCGGCGTGCAGAACGTCAGCGTCAACCTGGCCAGCGAACGGGCCCACCTGGATCTGCTCGGCCAGATCGACTCCAGCGTGCTGATCGCTGCGGTCAGCGGCGCCGGTTACAGCGCCAGCCTGCGGCAAGGCGAGGCTGCCGTCGCCCAGGACCAGCAACGGCGCCTGCACCGCGAACGCCTGTCCCTGCTGTTGGCGATCGCCCTGGCCCTGCCGCTGGTGGTGCCGATGCTGGTCCAGCCGCTGGGTTACCACTGGATGCTCCCGGCCTGGCTGCAATGGGCCCTGGCCACTCCGGTGCAGTTCATCTTCGGCGCGCGCTTCTATGTCGCCGCATGGAAAGCCGTCAAGGCCGGGGCCGGCAATATGGACTTGCTGGTCGCCCTCGGCACCAGCGCCGGTTATGGCCTGAGCCTGTATCAGTGGGCCAACGCCGCGCCCGGCAGCATGCCCCATCTGTACTTCGAAGCTTCGGCGGTGGTGATCGCCCTGGTGCTATTGGGCAAATACCTGGAAAGCCGCGCCAAGCGCCAGACCGCCAGCGCCATCCGCGCCCTGGAAGCCTTGCGTCCGGAACGGGCGATCCAGGTGATCGACGGCCGCGAACAGGACGTGGCCATCAGTGCCCTGCGTCTCGATGACCTGGTGCTGGTCAAACCCGGCGAACGCTTTCCGGTGGATGGCGAGGTGGTCGAAGGCCGCAGCCACGCCGATGAAGCGCTGATCAGCGGGGAAAGCCTGCCGGTGCCCAAGCAGCCCGGCGACCCGGTCACCGGCGGAGCCATCAACGGCGAAGGCCGGTTACTGGTGAAAACCCGCGCACTGGGTGCCGAAACCGTGCTGGCACGGATCATCCGCCTGGTGGAAGACGCCCAGGCCGGCAAGGCACCGATCCAGAAACTGGTGGACAAGGTCAGCCAGGTGTTTGTCCCGACCGTTCTGTTGCTGGCCCTGGCGACGCTGATCGGCTGGTGGCTGCACGGCGCGCCGCTGGAGACCGCGCTGATCAATGCAGTGGCGGTGCTGGTGATTGCCTGCCCGTGCGCCCTGGGCCTGGCAACGCCGACGGCGATCATGGCCGGTACCGGCGTGGCCGCGCGCCATGGCATCCTGATCAAGGACGCCGAGGCCCTCGAGCGTGCCCATGAAGTCAGCGCCGTGGTCTTCGACAAGACCGGCACCCTGACCTCCGGCACTCCGCGCATCGCCCACCTGATCACCACGGCAGGTGACGACGACAACGTGCTGCAACTGGCCGGCGCCCTCCAGCGCGGCAGCGAACATCCCCTGGCCAAGGCGGTGCTGGACGCTTGCGCGGAACACGGCCTGGCCCTGGCCGATATCAGTGACAGCCGGGCGCTGAGTGGACGCGGTATCGCCGGACGCCTCGGCGAACGCGCCCTGGCCCTGGGCAATCAGCGTCTGCTCGACGAAAGCGGCCTGAACGCAGGCGCATTGGCCGAGTCGGCGAGCGCCTGGGAAGCCGAAGGCCGGACCTTGTCCTGGTTGATCGAACAAAACCCACAACCACGGGTGCTCGGCCTGTTCGCCTTCGGCGACACCCTCAAGCACGGCGCCCTGCAAGCCATCGCACAGCTCAAGGCCCGGCAGATCAGCAGCCACCTGCTGACCGGCGACAACCGCGGCAGCGCCAGGGTGGTTGCCGAGGCCCTGGGTATCGACGACGTTCACGCCCAGGTGCTGCCGGCGGACAAGGCCGCCATCGTCACCGAGTTGAAGCGCAACGGTGTGGTGGCAATGGTCGGCGACGGCATCAACGACGCCCCGGCGCTGGCCGCCGCCGATATCGGCATCGCCATGGGCGGCGGCACCGATGTCGCCATGCACGCGGCGGGTATCACCCTGATGCGCGGCGATCCGCGACTGGTGCCGGCGGCCCTGGAGATCAGCCGCAAGACCTACGCGAAGATCCGCCAGAATCTGTTCTGGGCCTTCGTCTATAACCTGATCGGCATTCCCCTGGCCGCCTTCGGCCTGCTCAACCCGGTACTGGCCGGCGCGGCCATGGCCCTGTCCAGTGTCAGCGTGGTGAGCAATGCCTTGCTGCTCAAGACCTGGAAACCCAAAGACCTCGACTGAAGGAGTTGTCATGAATATCGGCCAAGCAGCCCGCCAGAGCGGCCTGAGCGCGAAGATGATCCGTTACTACGAGTCCACCGGCCTGCTCAAGGCCGCCAGCCGCACGGACAGCGGCTACCGTTTGTACAGTGCGCAGGACTTGCACACCCTGGCCTTTATCAAACGTTCCCGGGACCTGGGGTTTTCCCTGGAGGAGGTCGGCAAGCTGCTGACCCTCTGGCAGGACCGCCAGCGCGCCAGCGCCGACGTCAAGGCCCTGGCCCGTGAACATATCGAGGCGTTGAGCCGCAAGATCGAGGAACTGGCCAGCCTACGCGACACCTTGCAGGACCTGGTGGAGCACTGCCAAGGCGATCACCGACCCGACTGCCCGATCCTCAAGGACCTGGCGTCGGGAGGCTGCTGCCAATAAAAAAATCCGGCCGAGGCCGGATTTTTTTACACCCTTACTGCTGCATCCACGGCGGAGGCGGTTCTTCGGCCTTGCTCGGCGGTTTGTCATCCGCCGCACGGATCGCCTGCCGGCGCTCCTCGTCAAACCGCGCCGCTTCGATCTCGCGCATGACGCTGCCGACGTCCGCCAGTTCTTCCGGATCGTCGAACTCACCCGTCAGGACGCTGCCCGGATGCAAGGTGCCGGCTTCGAACAACGCCCACATTTCCTTGGCATAACGGGTGTCCCGGAGCTCCGGGGCAAAACGCCCGAAGTACGACGCCATGTTGCCGACATCCCGCTCCAGCATGCTGAAGGCATGGTTGTTGCCCGCCGCATCCACCGCCTGTGGCAAGTCGATGATCACCGGACCCTGTGGCGTCAACAGCACGTTGAACTCCGACAGGTCACCGTGCACCAGACCGGTACACAACATCAGCACGATCTGGGAAATCAGGAACGCGTGATACTCCCGCGCCTGATCCGGCTCCAGCACCACATCGTTGAGGCGCGGTGCGGCATCGCCGTACTCGTCCGCCACCAACTCCATCAGCAGCACGCCTTCCAGGAAGTCGAACGGCTTGGGCACCCGCACACCAGCGCTGGCCAGACGGAACAACGCCGCCACTTCCGCGTTCTGCCAGGCGTCCTCGGTCTCCTTGCGACCGAACTTGGACCCCTTGGCCATGGCGCGTGCCTGCCGGCTGTTACGCACCTTGCGGCCTTCCTGATACTCGGCCGCCTGACGAAAACTTCGTTTATTCGCCTCCTTGTAGACTTTGGCGCAACGTAGCTCGTTGCCACAGCGCACCACATAAACCGCTGCCTCTTTACCACTCATGAGTGGGCGCAGCACCTCGTCGACCAGACCGTCCTCGATCAGGGGTTCAATGCGTTTTGGAGTCTTCATCAGCTTTTATTGTGGGTCCTTTATTGCCAAACACGCGAATGTCACTCGTTATACGGCAATCCTCTCACAGCGGGGAGAGGATGCCGACCTCGAATACTCTCCAATGCACTCAATGTGCCAGATTATTCCGACGAATCGGCCAGGTAAAAGCCGCGACTCCAAAGAATAGCTGACGATTATCAAGCTATTGTTCACGCAGCCCCTTGTCGTTTCCGACCGCGGCCGACAGCCTGATGCTCAGAAAAAATCAGAATATTCGCCCCGTACCTCAACTTTTTTCCGCACCAGCCGAAGCGCTCTAGGACAAAGGCGTTTTTGTCGGACAATCAGATACGCCATCAGCGAAACGGATTTTCAGTACAGACACCATTTTCACAGCTGCCCTATTACAGACCGCAGGCGATCAATCCGCCTGGGGTCTACAAGAAAAATCTGGAGCGCGGATGAACATCAAGCAAAAATTGACCTGGGCGTTTGCAATCGTCGCCTGTTTGCCGGTGGTGCTGGTGGCCACCCTGGTGGTACTGAACCTGCGCAGCGAAGCCCGCAGCAACTTTGTCGACGGCAGCGGCCGGGAGATCCGCCAGGTCAGCAATGCCATGCAGCTGTTTTTTGACGGTATCAGCCAGAACGTCGAATACCTGGCCAGCCAGCAACTGATCAAGAATACCGATGGCAGCCTCAAGACCTACATGAGCGCCGATGCGGCCAAAGTGCCCCAGGGTGACATGGACAAGCAGGTCTTCGGCTTCCTCGAAAGCCTGGGCACCAGCCATCCGGCCTATGCCTATGCGATCATCGGCACCGAGGCCGGCGGCTACGTGTCCTGGCCCGATGACCCGAAACTGAGCAACTACGACCCGCGCCAGCGCCCCTGGTACAAGACGGCCATGGCCAGCCCTGGCAAGCCGATCCGTACCGCCGCCTATTACTGGGCCCAGGACGACGCCACCTACGTCAGTACCGTGCGCACCGTCACCAACAAACTCGGCACCCCGGGCGGCGTGGTCAGTATCGACGTGACCCTCAAGCAGCTCACCGAGATCGTCAAGCAGATCAAGCTCGGTGAAAGCGGCTACCTGATGTTGATGGAGAACAGCGGCAACCTGCTGGTGGACCCCAAGCAGCCTGAGCACAACTTCAAGGCCCTGGGCAGTCTCGGCAGCGGTTATGCGGACCTGGCCAAGGCCGGCAAGGGCCTGGTGGAAGTCGATATCAACGGCGAACACTACATGGCCAATGTCTGGCCATCGGAGCAGTTGGGCTGGACCTTTATCGGCCTGATCAAGCAGAGCGAAGTGATGGCCTCGGCCAACCAGCTGACCTGGCTGGTGGCGATCATCGCCGCCGTGCTCGCGGTCATCTTCGCCATTGTCGGCGCCAGCTTCGCCAGCCTTATCGTGCGGCCGATCCGCAGTGTGGCCAGCGGCCTGGAAGGCATTGCCCAGGGCGAAGGCGACCTGACCCAGAACCTGCAGATCCGTGGCAGCGACGAAACCGCGCAACTGGCGAACTGGTTCAACCAGTTCCTTGGCGCGATCCGCAGCCTGATCCAGCACATCGGCCAATCGGCGAACAAGATTCTCGACTCGTCGCGTAATTCGACCCGGGTCTCCGGGGACATGGCCGACGCCGCCGGGCGCCAGCGCGAAGCGGTGGACATGGTGTCGACGGCCTTCCACGAGATGGTCGCCACCGCCAACGAAGTCGCTCGCTCCTGCAGCCAGGCCGCCGAGTCGGCCGACAGCGGCCAGCGCCAGGCCCGCGAAGGCCAGCAGCAGATCGATGCGGCTGTGAGCAGCGTCGACCAGTTGAGCCATGAAATTTCCCAATCGGCCCAGTCGATGCAGCAATTGGAGACCGACAGCAACAATATCCAGTCGATTCTCGGCACCATTCGCTCGATTGCCGAACAAACCAACCTGCTGGCGCTCAACGCCGCCATCGAAGCGGCCCGGGCCGGTGAACAGGGCCGTGGTTTTGCGGTGGTGGCCGACGAGGTGCGGGCCCTGGCCAAGCGCACTGCCGACTCCACGGCGGAGATCGACGGTCTGCTGGGCAATCTGGCCAAGCGCACCAGTCAGGTCGCCCAACAGATGCATGCCAGCCTTGAGGTATCGCAGGAGTCGGTGAACCGCATCGGCCTGGCACGCACCAGTTTCGGGCAGATCCGCGAGTCGGTGGATGTGATCCGCGACATGAACACCCAGATCGCCACCGCGGCGGAAGAGCAGCACCATGTGGCCGAGGACATCAACCGGCACATCAGCCAGATCCATGGCGATGCGCAGTTGGTGGCGGAACTGGCGAACTCGGCGCGGCTCGATTCCCAGGGTCTGGCGGGGCTCTCCAGCGAGCTGGACGCGTTGGTCAAGCGCTTCCGGACCTGATCGCCGATCTTTGGAACGCTGCAAAACCTGTAGGAGCCTGGCTTGCCAGCGAAGAGGCCCTTGAGGGCGCCAAAAGCTTCGCGGGCAAGCCGGGACGCCGGACCGCCTGCTCCTACAGGTTCGGCGGTGTTCTCGAGTCTGTTCGGCACTCAATGGCGGAACAGTTCCCCCGGCGTATAACCGAACAACCCCTTGAACGCGGCGATAAACGCCGACGTCGAGTCATAACCACAGGACAGCGCGGCTCGGGTCACGCTGTCCCCCGCCTCCAGGGTCCCCAGCGACGAGAGCAATCGCGCACGCTGGCGCCAACCCCGAAAGCTCAAGCCGGTCTCACGCTGAAACAGCCGCATCAAGGTTTTTTCCGACATACCCAGGCGCTCGGCCCACTGCCCCAGGGTCACCCCCAGCTCCGGGTTCTCAATCAGTTCGTTGCACAAGTCGAGCAAACGCGAATGACGCGGCAGCGGTAGCGAGAACCCCACCTCCGGCAACCCCGCCAACTGATCCAGCAGCACCTGCACCAAACGCCCTTCGCTGCCTCCCTCCTCGGGATAATCAGCCGGCAACAGGCAGAAACTCTTGATCAACTCCCGGGCCAGCGGCGTCACTTCCAGCACCCGGCAACGCGACGGTGCCCACTGGCAATCCTCGCGGCGCACATACAGGCTGCGCATTTCCGCGCGCATCGAAGTCACCACCTCATGCTCCAGCCCCGCCGGAATCCAGACGCCCCATTGCGGCGGTGCAAAGAAGCTGCCCTCGGCGGTGTGCACCCCCAGCACCCCGCTGATGGCATAGGAAAACTGCACCCAATCATGACGATGGCGCGGCGTCCACGATCCGGCGCTCAGGCTTTCGGCCCGGGCGTACAGCGGGCGCGGCAGGGACGCCAGCAGCGGAATCTGTCGTTGGGGACCACGTTGTCCGTTAGTCGGCATGGAGAGACCTTATGTCGCAAGACGGCTTTCAGACTGCGACCTTAGGCCAAGCCATCGTTTCTGACAATGCCGACGGCGCCATCCGCGCTCGACAGTGGCTAGCGTCTGTCCCCCCCTGCAAGACAACGCAAAGAATCACCCCCACAACTCGAGAGATATAGCCTATAAAGCTGAAAGTCTTTTCCCACACACAAAGCGACCGCCCATTGGAAGCCCACGCATGCCCGTGAACTGGCAATACCTGACCGCCGCGCCGAGCTTGCCCGCGCTTTACCTGCGCGCCGCGACACGACGCATCATCGCGGGCCAAGACTTGCCGGACCAGGGGCTACGCAGCTGGGTGACCGTCGATGAACGGCGCCTGGCCGCCTATCGCCGGGTCTGCGGCTTTGCCGAGGGCAGCCCGATGCCGGCGACCTATCCCCATGTGCTGGCCTTGCCCCTGCAACTGCAATTGCTGACGGCCAAGGAGTTTCCCTTTCCTCTGCCGGGCCTGGTTCACCTGAACAATCGTATCCGCCTGCTACGGCCCTTGGGCGGCATGAGTCATCTGCGGATCGGCGTGCAGGTGCGTAACCTGCAGCCCCATGTCCAGGGCGCGACCTTCGACCTGCTGACCGAGATCGACGATGCCCTCGGACCGCTCTGGGAAGCCGAAAGCCGGCTGCTCTGCCGGGGCGTCACCCTGGAGGCCAAGCCCGCGCGAAAAAAAAAGGCCTCGGCCTTGCCCTTGACCGAGCTGACGCACTGGCAGGTTCCGGTGGATATCGGTCGGCGCTACGCCAGGGTTTCCGGCGACTACAACCCGATCCACCTGACAGCCCTGAGTGCCCGCCTGTTCGGTTTCCCCCGGCCCATCGCCCATGGCCTGTGGAACAAGGCCCGGATCCTCGCGGCCCTGCACGAGCACCTGCCGAGTGCCAATATCGAGATCGAGGTGGCGTTCCGAAGACCGGTACGCCTGCCCGGTGAAGTCGGCCTGTGGACCAGTGCGCCGGGCTCGAACGGTGCGTTCAAATTGTCCGGCGCCAAGGGGCTGGAACATCTGAGCGGTCGTTGGCAACCCATCGCCTGACACCACACCTACCCGCCCTGACGAATATTTCATCTGCTCCAGGTGTTATCCCTACAGCAAGGCCCTTGCTTCCCGTTCTTATCCACCGGAAGCTAGACGCCTTGAAGGAGAACACCTGCATGAACCTCGACGAACTGACCCAACGCCTGCACGGCATCCGCGATCGCAACGACTGGAAAACTTTCCACAGCCCGAAAAACCTGGCCATGGCCGCCAGCGTGGAAATGGCCGAACTGGTGGAAATTTTCCAATGGCTCAGCGAGGACCAATCGCGCCAGTTGCCGCCGGAAAAGCTCGCCCATGCCGGACAGGAAGTCGGCGATATCGTCCTCTACCTGCTCCTGCTGTGCAGCGAACTGGACCTGGACATGAACGAAGTGGTTCGCGCCAAACTGGCCGACAGCGAACGGCGCTTCGCCCAATGAGCGACCGTCATTTCGACCAGCTGGCGACCCGCTTCGCCGAAAAAATCTATGGTGGGGCCAAGGGTGCGATCCGCCTCGCCGTGCTCCAGGCCGACCTGACCGAGAGCCTGCCGCAGCGCCCGTTGCGGGTGCTGGATATCGGCGCGGGCCTGGGCCATATGTCGTTGTGGCTGGCCGAGCGCGGTCATCAGGTGACCCTCGCCGAACCCGCCGAACCGATGCTCGAGGGCGCGCGCCAGCGATTTTCCGAGGCCGGACAAGACGCGACCTTTATCCAGGCGCCCTGGCAGGACCTCCTCGGCCAGCTCACCGAACCCTATGACCTGGTGCTCTGCCACGCCGTGCTCGAATGGCTGGCCGAACCCCATGCGATCCTGCCGGTGCTGCACCAGCTGTGCAAGCCCGATGGCTGGCTGTCCCTGGCCTTCTACAACCGCGATGCGCTGATCTACCGCAACTTGCTCAAGGGCCATTTCCGCAAGATGCGCAAGAACGACATGGCCGGTGAAAAGCAGAGCCTGACCCCGCAACAACCCCTTGATCCGCGCGAGTTGGCGGCGCAACTTGAAGGTCTGTGGCGGGTCGAAACCCAGAGTGGCGTGCGGGTTTTCCACGACTACATGCCGGTTGAGTTCCAGGCCCGCGCCACCCTGGCGGACCTGCTGGAAATGGAACTGGCCCACCGTCGCCACCCCGGTTTTGCCGGGTTGGGACGTTACCTGCACTGGATCTGCCGTCCGGTCTGAATGCGGAGGATGCAATGAGTCGCCGTTTTGTTCTGCTAGCGCTGTGCCTGGGAGTGACCGCCTGCCAGAGCGACAACCCCTACACCACCAGTTCAATGCCCCTGCCGCCCGCCCCGGCGCAGGTTTCTCGGGGCCCGGACCTGAGCGCCTATCCGGCGCCAGCCCGGGACTATGGACGCTATCGCACCTGGGCCTGGAGCAATGACCGTCTGCCCGCCGGCACCACCTGGGCCGATCCGGCGCAGCTGGCCGAAGTGGTCGGCAATGCCCTCGAACAACAGGGCTTGCGGCCGCGCCGCGATACGGCGCCGCCGGACCTGCGGGTCAGCGCCGACCTGCATGTGGAGAAACGCCTGCGCCAGGTCCAGGAAGACTACGGTTACGCCGGCGGCCCTTATGGCTATCGCTATGGCATGTACCCCAGCGCCCCGATCGTGCGCACCTACGAGGTGCAAGTGCTCGTGGTGCGTATCAGCCTGTTCGACGCCGGCACCGGCCAACCGGTCTGGAGCGCCAGCGCCGAGACTGGCACCCAGGGTAATGAGCTTGAGCGCGCGGATGCCTTGCGCGAGGCCGTGAGCAAAGCCCTGGCCAGTTATCCACCCAGCTAGACCACACCCGGAGAAAAATCATGTTCCGCCGTCTCGCTTTAGTGGCTTTTGCCGTGCTGCTCAGCGCCTGCGAAACCACCCAGGTCAACCACGATTTCGACGCCAGCCGCGATTTCGCCGGCTACCGCAGCTGGAGCTGGAAAGAACCCGCGTTGCAGTACCGACCGGACGATCCGCGGATCAAGAGCGATATCACCGAACAGCGGATTCGCCAGGCGGTCGGCGAGCAATTGGACCAACGTGGCTTGCGTCCGGCCATCGCCGGCGGCAAGGCCGATGTGAAGGTCCAGGCGTACCTGATCGTCGACAACCGCCAGCAGCAGGTCAGCACCAGCTACGGCGGTGGTTGGGGTGGCCCTTGGCACGGCGGTTTCTGGGGCGGCCCGGGCTACACCGAAACCCGTAGCGTCGACTATCAGGTCGCGACGATCCAGGTCGACCTGCTCGATGGCAAGGACGGCAAGCTGGTCTGGCGCGGCAGTGCCGAACAGATGGTCAACGACGGTTCGACACCGGCCGAGCGCAGCGCGGCGATCAACCAGGCGGTGGCCAAGTTGATGACCGCGTATCCGCCGAAATAATCGTTCGCCGCAACACTCCCGCCCCTGTAGCGCGTCAACCGACGGCGCCTGCCGGGGCCCTGTCGAATCGCCCAGCCTTGGCTACACTGGCAGACAACACTGGAAAGTAAGCGCTCGGCCAGCGGCCGGCAAGGGAGTGCTCGATGTCTTTCCCCAGTCGTGTCGTCGGTTTTCGTGGCCCGTCCGGGCAACGTGGGGCGATTGGCCTGATGGCCGCCCTCACCCTCGGCCTGGCCCTGCTCCTGATGGTGGTGGTGGTCGATACCGGCCGGCTCTACCTCGAACAGCGCAAGCTGCAACGGATCGCGGACGGTTCGGCGCTGGAAGCAGCGAGCCGCGCCGGGAACTGCCTGGCCGGCCTGAGCGCCGCCAGCTACGCGACCCAAAGCGCCAGCCGCAACGCCTTCACGGTCGGTACCGGCAACACCCTGACCACCACCTGCGGCACCCTGGTAACCGGGGCCAATAACCTGCGCACCTTTGCCGTGGATGCCACGCAATCCTCGGCCATCCAGGTAGTCGCCACGCATTCCGTGCAAACCAGCGTGGCCGCCGGGATCTACTCACTGGTATCGCCCGGGGCCTTCAATCCCAATACCCAGTTGACCGCAACGGCGGTAGCCGCGACGCCCCTGCCGCCCACCGCTCAGTTGAGCATCCGTAGCACCATCGCCAATGTGAACCTGCTCAACGGGGTCATGGGGCCCTTGCTCGGCGGCTCGGTCAATATCACCGCGGCCGGCTGGAACGGCCTGCTCAGCACCAACATCAGCCTGCTCAGCTACCTGCAACAACTGGCCATCGACCTGAACGTGACAGCCGGCAATTACACCCAATTGCTCGCCACCAATGCCACCGTCACACAGTTGATCCAGACCGCGATCACCGTCTCCCAGGCCAATGGCGCGAGCGCCGATGTGCTGACCGCGTTGGGCAACCTGAAAGTCGCCGCGCAAACGGCCGGGAGTATCAAACTCGGGAGTTTTCTCAATCTGTCGACGCTCACGCCGACCTCGGTGCTCAATGCCAATCTGCAACTGTTCCAACTGGTCCAGGCGATTGCCGAGGTGGCCAATAACCAGAATGGTCTGGTGGCGACTCTCCCTGCCAGCCTGTTGGGTTTGGGAGTCGGGGCAACGGTACAGACCAAGGTGATCCAGGCGCCGCAGTTCTCCGCGATCGGCAATCCGGCTCTCGCCGCGCTCAATCCGACAGGCCCCAATGGCATCTATGTGCGCACGGCACAGATCCGCACGCTGGTGACCGTGAACCTGACCGGGCTAGTCGTGGTGTCAACAGCCCTCTCAAACCTTGCGGCATTCCTGGGACTGAATATAAGCCTGCTTCCCTCGCCGACCTTGAACGTCAGTCTGGAGGCTGGCGGCGGCAGCAGCTATGTCACGGGCTACACCTGTGTCAGCGAAACCAATAAAAGCCTTTCCATCAGCGCCACCACCGACACCGCCTACCTGCGGGTAGGTAAAATCAACTCGGATTGGGCGACCAACACCGGACCGCTGACCGTGACGCCTTTCACCGTGCTCGCCCTCGGCACCACGACTCAGCCAAATGCCGGTGGCAACGTTTCCTTGATGATCAGCAGCCCGGCGCTGCAAACAACCGGCACTAATACCTTTATCAATCCACCTGATGTCAACCAGACACCGACCCCCGCCTACCCGCCCTATACACTGGCGATGAGTAATCCCATTGCCAGCCTGACAGCATCCGTCAGCAACGTACAGCTGACAACTTCCCCCCCCACTTCCCTCTTCGGGGCCATCGCGGCACTCCTCACCAGCACTGTCAGCGGCTTGGCCACAATCCTGAGCAACCTGCTCGCCCCCCTGCTGGACAGCCTGATCAACACGCTATTGGCCGGGCTGGGCATTACTGTCGGGCAGATTGCCGTCGACGGCCACCTCACCTGCGGCCAGCCCGGCAAGGCCTACCTGGTGATCTGAAGCAATCGGCAGCTCCACACAGAAGCGTGCCCCGGCATCGCCATTGTGTACGCTGAGGCGACCGCCCATGTTCTCGACAATCCCGTAGCTCACCGACAACCCCAGCCCGGTGCCGACACCTATCGGCTTGGTGGTGAAGAAGGGTTCGAAGATCCGCTCCAGCAAGCGCGGGTCGATGCCGCCACCGTTATCCTCGACGAACAAGCGCACCGCCCGCTCATCACGCTCGGCGGTCAAGGCGATCCACGGCTCGAAATCGCGGTTCTTCTCACGTTTGCTCAACAGCGCATCCCGGGCGTTGACCATCAGGTTGATCAGCACCTGCTCCAACTGGTCGACAAAACCCCGCACCTGCACTTCGAACTCGATGGGCGCCACCCGCAGCTCCACGCCCTTGCCCTTCATCCCTTCGCTGAGCAACGACAAGGTACCTTCCACCGCCTGCGCCGGATTGAACGGCGCCTGCTCGATTTCCGAACGACGACCGAACACCCGCATATGATCGACCACCCGCGCCGCCCGCTGGACCTGGGCGTCGATGCGATTGAGCTTGTCCTGCAAGTAGTCGATCTGCACATCGCCATTGCCCAGGCGCTTGAGCACATTGACGATGGCCATGCGCATGACGTTCAGCGGCTGGTTGATCTCATGGGCCAGGCCGGTGGCCATTTCGCCCAGGGTGGCCATCTTCGCGCTCTGGGTCAGTTGTTGCTGGGAACGCCGCACTTCAGTGTTGTCACGCCCCACCGCCTGTACTTCGACCAGCCGGCCTTGCTCATCGAACACCCCGCGATCCGACCAGACCCACCAGGCATGTTCGCGGCCGGGCAATTGCAGGCTGATTTCCGCCGTACTCACCGGGAGCTCCGGAGTCAGTAGCGACAGGCGCTGGACAAACGCCGCGCGCTGCTCGGGCGACAGCCAATTGCCCAGGTCGACCCCCGGCAATTGCTCGGGCGAGCACTCCAGATAGACCGCAAGCGGCTTGTTGCCGAAGGTCAGGATCAGGTCCGGGCGGTAACGACAGATCATCGCCGGCGAATCTTCCACCAGGATGCGGTAGCGCTCCTCGCTCTTCTCGATCTGCTCGGCGGCCAGGGTCGCTTCCGTGACATCCAGCCACAGCCCCACCGCTTCCACCGGCAAGCCGAGGTCATCACGCAACAGCCGGGCTTCATCCAACAGCCAGTGGTAGGCACCGCCCTTGTCCCGGAGCCGATAACGGCAACTGACGTTGCCCTCGCGCAGCAACTGGCGGGTGCGCTCGAAATAACGGTCGCGATCCTCGGGATGAATCCACTGGGCCAGGCTGCCATCGGCACAGTCGGCCAGGGTCCAGCCCAGCAGCGGCAACAGGCTGTCGCTGAAGAACACCGGCTGCAAGGCACCCTCGACATAACGCTGCACATAGATCACCGCCGGCGAACTGGCGATCAGGTTGTCCAGCCGGGCATGGGCGGCGGCGGCGGCCTGCTCCTGATTCTTGACGTCACTGATGTCGAGCATGAAACCAATGATCCGCAGGCTGTCGCCGACACCCAGCACCTGCCCCTGCAGGCGATACCACTGCGGGCCCTGCAACGGGTCATCGGCATGCCGGCGGACACAGAGCAGCAGCGCCTTGCCCTGCTGCAAGTCGTACATGCGGCTGGACAGTTCCTGGCGGTCGGCGGCGTGGAACAACCCCAGCCAGCCTTCCAGCGACACCACTCCGTGGGACGTTTCCAGCCCCAGCCCCTGCACCAGCTGCGGGGCCAGTTGCAACTCGTCAAGGGACGGCGTCCACTCCCACCAGCCGGTCCCCAGCAAACCTTGCAACACCTCCAGGCGTTCCAGTTGGTGATGGTGAACCTGCTGGCGCAGGCGCGCCAGCAACGGTGCCGCCAGGGCCGCCGCCAGTTGCAGCCAGTCACGGTCGGCCAACTGTGTTGCGCGCTGATGGGCCGGGTAAAAACCGGCGAGCAGCCACGCCGCCACCCCATGGTCATCACAAAAAGGAATGAGCAAGCCATCGGCATTGCCCATCACCCCTTCCAGGCGCAAATGCTCGCTGAGGCCCTGTTGCGCACTGAAGTACAGCGGCACCATGCCGTTCAAACTGTCGAGGCCGCTGCCCAGGGCCTGGCCGGTCTGCCACAGGTCCGGGGCGTCATAGGCCCGGTACTGGCTGTGCACCGTCCACTGCTGTTGATGTTCGTCGAGCAGGGCCAGGGCGACACAGGGAATCCGCCAGCGCTGGGACAGGCCCTGCAACTGCTCGCTCAGCACCTGGGGCAGGCGCGCCAGGCTGCACAGGCGCAATTGTTCGCTCATCTGTCCGGCGACCTGCTGCAACTGCTCACGGGACGAAGAGCGCAGGTTGTGCTCGAGCAGGTCGCCGATATCCAGGGCCTGCAGCCACCAACCCGGGTTGCCGGGCTGGACCCAGGCGCGGGTGTGCAGGACTTGCCCGGCCGGCCCGCTGAAATCCAGGTCGAGGCTCTGGCCAAGCCAATCCGCCGGCACGCCTTCGACAGACAGGCGACTGGAGAGCAGCAACAAGTTGCGCAACTCACAGCCTGCCGCCTGCGGCGCCAGGTCATGACGCAAGGGACCCTCGACGCTCAAGACCCGGCCCTCGTCGTCGAGCCACAGCAGCAAGCCGAAGGCCGGGGCGGGCAAGTGGTGCATGGGCTCGGGCGGCGACTCACTGCCGCGTCCCAGCAAGCGCCCGAACAGCTTGTCCCCTGCGCTCAAAATTGCAGACTCGACATGACGGTCAGGTTCGCGGGAAGGCTGGGCACCGTACCGATGCCAGGCAACACCAGAAACGGCAGGACATTACGCAGTTGGGACGTCGGGTAAGTGATGGTGACCGTCAGGATGCCACCCGAGTAGAGCGCCGTAATATTGTTGGCGGCATTGAAGTTGAAGCTGCTGGGGATCCAGGTCAACCGGGTTGCGGCAGCCTGAACGGCCGTGGTCTGGACCTGATTGGTATAGCCGCTGCCGGCGGCCACCGGATCGACCGCCACGCTACGGCGCAAGGCCTCGGCCGTCGCCTCATGGAACGACTGCACCATCAGCAGCGGCAGGCAGTAGCTGACCATGCCATAGAACACCGCGAAAAAAATCAGGAACACGAGGGCGAACTCGATGGCGACGGCGCCTTTTTGCTTTCGGGGGAGGCTGGGGTTCATGGCAAGGTCTACCCTGACAACTGCACATTGCTATCAGCATAGAATCATTCGCCGGGAAGAGACGTTTTTTAACCCATGCACAACCTTGTTCTACTGGCCTGGTTCGCACTCTGTGCCACCCAGGACCTGCGCCACCGGCAAATCGCCAATAGCCTGACCCTCGGCGGCGCAGTGCTGGCCCTGGTCTATCTGCTCTGCACCGGCAGCACCTGGCTGGGGGCGCCGGCCGCCCAGGGCGGCACGGCCTTGCTCCTGGCCCTGCTGCTGACCTTGCCCGGCTATGCCACCCGACGCATGGGTGCCGCAGACGTCAAGCTGTTGTCGGCGCTGGCACTGGCCAGCGAGCCATCGACCCTGCTCGGCACTTTTATCGGAGCCGGCGCCGCGATGCTGCTCTGGCATTGGCTGGCCCCCCGAGTGTGGCCGTTACTGGGGCAAGGGCCGCAGGCAAGCCTGCACCACCTGGCCCCGGAAACCCTGGGCAAACGCCCCTTCGCGCCCTTTCTACTGATCGGTTTGCTTGTCATGTCGATCAACATCCTTTAGTCGTAGCCTATGTACAGAGTGGCAAAGTGCGTCTACTTTTGAGAAACAAGCCCGGCGAAACTGCGCGCGTGGGCAAGGAGCTCGTAGTCATTGGCTGGTAGAGCATGGAGTGGCGCGTGAACAAGCTTGTCTCTCAAGTAAAAGTACTGGTGGTGGATGACCAGTCACCGATTGTCGAAGAAATCTGCGAGTTTCTCGAAAGCAACGGCTACCGTTGTGTCCCTTGTCTGTCCAGTCGGCAGGCCATTGAACGCTTTCGCGAAGACAGCGAAATCGGCCTGGTGCTCTGCGACCTGCAGATGCCGGAGCTGGACGGCATCGAGCTGGTGCGTCAGCTGCAACAGATCGCCGGCAAGCATCGGGCCTTCGAGGCCATCATGCTCACCGGACGGGCCGACAAGCAGGACGTGATCAAGGCGTTGCGCGCCGGTATCGCCGACTACTACCAGAAGCCCGTGGACCTGCACGAACTGCTCGAAGGCATCCATCGACAGGACAAGGCACTGGCCGAGCGCAGCCGCACCGACAGCCTGGGGCATCTGAACCAGAAGCTGCAGTTCCTCGCCGAATCCATTGACGACCTGTACCAGGACCTGAACAGGATCCGCCGTGGTTCGCCGGTCGACAGCAGCGAGGAGGCCGATCCCGACTCGGCACAGATCCTGCCCGAAATCGTCAGCCAGCTGTCGCCGCGGCAACTGGACGTCGCGCGGCTGGTGGGCAAAGGCCAGACCAACTACCAGATCGCCTGTGAGCTGGGCATCACCGAAAACACGGTGAAGCTTTATGTGTCCCAGGTGCTGCGCCTGACCCATATGCATAACCGCACGCAACTGGCCCTGGCCCTGTCTCCCACCAGTGTCCGCCACAGGGGCATCACCGAACACTGATTCCGCCAGGCACTCGCTTGTCAGCGATGGCAATGTCACATTCGCCATCGCCATCAAGCCTCCTGCTTGCGTCGTGTCCGCTTAATTGCTCTTCAGCGTCCCACCGGCATCCTGCTTGAAAAAGTCCGGAATCGGATGCTTGTAGCTGTCCAGCCAGCGTTGCAGGCTTTGCTCGCGCTCGCTGGGCGTGGCGACCTGGGCCGTCGGGCTCTGCTGCTTGCCCGCAACCTGTAGCTGCAACCAGTTTTCCGTCTCCTTCTGATAGGGCGAAGACGGCCCCTGCTCCACCGCCTGGGCTGCCAACGACAGCAGCAGGCACGCTGCGCCACAAAGTTTGTATGGTTTCATCCCGACCTCCTTCATGTCGATTCAGCGCACAGCCGCAGCGGCAGGCGCCTCTTCCCTTGCCGCCACCCGATCACTCACAGGCCGGCTACCCGCTGCACCGCCGCTCTTGAGCTGCTGCGCCCGGGTCTGAGCCTCGCTGAACTGCTCGGGGCTCAGGTGCATCCGGGTGACCAGCTCGGCGGCCTGACTCCAGTTGTCCTGATACAGCAACAAGCTCACCAGGTTCACCGCCGCCAAAGGATCGGACTGTTTGAGTTCGATGGCGGTAAGAAACTCGAAACGGGCATCCTCCAGGCGCAGTTGGTTGAGATAGACCACCCCAAGGTCGTTGCGGATCTTCTCGTCGGTCGGCGCCAGGCGCGCCGCCCGCTGCAAATGCGCCATGGCCTGGCCGTTGTCGTTGCGCGCCGCCGCCAGTTGCCCGAGACCATGCTCGCCTTCGGCCGCGAGGCAAGTGCCGAGCAGGCTGCGGTACAGCGGCTCGGCCTCGCTGCGGCCCAACTGCCGATAGACCCGGGCCTTGCGCAAGCGCACGGCGTCGAGGCTTTCCGGCAGGTTCTGCAGGTTGGCGAGGCTGGCGTGCAGTTTGCCCTCATTGGCCATGTCATCCGCCAGGTTCAAGGACAGTTCCTGGTCGGCGTCCGGTTTCGCGCAACTGCCGCCCTGCCCGAGCATGGCCGTCCAGGGCGCGCGGCCATCACTGGCACAACCGCCCAGAGCCAGGAGCACAACCGCTGCAATCAATGTTTTCATCCCACCCCTCCCTAGGACGCACCAAAGGCCTTGGCCAGGGCGGTAAAGCCCGGCCCGGCCAGAACAATCAACAATGCTGGAAACAGAAATACCATCATCACCACGGACATCTTTGCCGATAGCTTGGAGACGTACTCTTGCTGCCGGGTCAAACGCCGATCATCGAGCAATTGCTTGAGGGCCAGCAACGACTTCATCGCGCCGCCGCCCTGATGGATCAACTGATGGAGAATCACGCAGATATCATCAAATTCGTCCACCTCCAACAGGCCGGCCACCTTGTTCAACTCCTCCGCCAGTTCCAGGCCCGAATCGACCCGAGCCAATACCAGCCGCAACTCCCCGGTCACCACTGGCAGTAACTCCCTGCCCTCCTGGGAAAGCACACGCAAGGCCTGCTCCACCGCCATGCCCGATTCGAAGAGGATGCGCAGCAACGGAATGAAGGTCGATACCTCCTGGACAATCTGTTTCTGCCGACGCCGAGCCAGCATCACCAACAGTCGCTTGGGGAACAGATAGCCGCCGGCCAGGGCCAGGAAAGGCGCGATCCAGGGTGAGGCGGTATCAGGGAAGACCACCCCTTCCACCAACGAGACGATCCCCAGCGCCAACAGCGGGGTAGCGATCTGGCTGGCGGCAAACAGCGAGCGCTGGTTGACCTTGCGCCAACCGACACGATTGAGCAGTGCTAGGGTTTCGTTATCCATGCTGATCGAACGCTGGCCGAAACGCGATTCGCCCAGGCTGCGCAGCAAGCTGCCGAAGCGGTTGTCGCGGCTCATACGGCCCAGCAGACGCTGGCTCACCGCCCGCTCGCGTCGACGCTGCTGCAACAATGGGCCGAGCACCAGGGTCAAGGCGCCGAGGAACAGTAGGACACTGGCCAGGATCGCCATCTCACACGCTCCGCAACATGCGCCAAAGCGCCAGGCAACCGAACACCTGTAACCCGAACGCCATCAGCAGCATACGTCGACCGCCATCGTCATCCCACATGTGCATCAGATAACCCGGGTTGGAGACCAGGAAGAAACCCGCCATGCCCACCGGCAGCAACGCCAGCACCACGGCGGTCATCCGGGTTTCCCCGGTCATGGCTCGCAGTTGCCGATTCCCTTGCTCGCGCTCGCGAATCAGCTTGATCAGGTTCTCCAGCAACTCGCTGGCGTTACCGCCATAGCGATGGTTGACCTTCAAGCCCAGGGCCAGAAAACGGAACTCTTCGCGCTCATAAAATTCGGCGAAATCATGCACGGCATCCGCCAGGCTGACACCCAGCTCGACATTGCGTCGCACCCGTCCCATGGCCTCGCGCAGCGGATCGGTGGAGGCCTCGATACCGCCCAGGAACGCATCGACCAGGGTTCGCCCCGACTTGAGACTGCGCACGGCGTGATCAAGCGCCGAAGGCAGTTGCTCGACCATCCGCCGTACACGACGCTGGTAGCGCCAGGTGAGATACAGTCGCAAGGCCAGGGGCGGCAGTAGCAGCATCAGCAACAGTCCGACACCACCGGCCTGCACGGCGCCAACCAACACCAGCAGTCCCCAGATCCCCAACCACAGACCTTGCCGCTCACCGGGTCGGCTCAGGCCGGCGCGCACAAACAGACGATCCAGGCGGTTCTGCGTGGTATTGGTCTCCGGCGCCAGGACCGGTTGCCCCTGACCCAGACGGCTCAGCACCCGCTTGCGGCCGGTCTTGCGCATACTGGTGTAGAACAGGCGTATCGACAGCCCCAGCAACAGCAGGCTGATCAGACCGAGCAGCACGGAAACGAACATCGGCGCCCCTCCTCAACCGAAGGTCATGGGTGCGTCGCGGCGCAGCTTCTCACCGCCCGGATTCACCGCATCGCGCAGGAAGCCGAAGCCGTTGCGCCGGTCCAGGCGGAACAGGGTGTTGGTGACATAGATGTCCTCGCGCACATCCAGCACCTCCACCACTTCGCTGACACAACGACGGCCGTCGGGTAGGCGGGTCAGCTGGATCACCACATCGAGTGCCGCGCAGATCATCTGCCGCAGGGTCTTTTCGCCGATCTGCCGACCAGTCAGCCCCACCAGGGTTTCCAGGCGCAACAGGGCATCCTGGGCGTTGTTCGCGTGCACGGTGCTCATCGAGCCGTCGTGGCCAGTGTTCATCGCCGTCAGTACATCAAGGACTTCCACACCGCGAATCTCACCAAGGATGATCCGGTCGGGACGCATCCGCAGGGCATTGCGGATCAGGTCGCTGGACTTCACTTCGCCATGGCCCTCGGCATTCGGCGGACGGGTTTCCAGGCGCACCACATGGGGGTGATTGAGTTGCAATTCGGCCACGTCCTCGATAGTGACCAGCCGTTCATGGGGGTTGATCAACTGGCTGAGGATATTCAACAAGGTGGTCTTGCCGGTGCCGGTCCCACCGCTGATCAGGATATTGCAGCGCTTGCCCACGGCCAGTTGGAGAAACTCGAAAATCGACTGGTCGATGGTCTGCATCGCCATCAGGTCGCTGCTCTTGAGCATGTCCTTGCGAAACTTCCGCACCGACAGACACGGGCCATCGAGGGCGATCGGCGGAATGATCGCGTTGACCCGGCTGCCATCGGGCATCCGCGCATCGACCATCGGCGAGGACTCGTCCAGGCGCCGACCCAGGGGCGCGAGAATCCGCTGGATTACCCGTTCCACGTGATGATCGTCGATAAACCGCAGGTCACTCTGGTGCAGGACTCCGTCACGTTCGATAAACACCCGGTGCGGGCCGTTGACCAGGATCTCGGTCACGGAGCTGTCGCGCAGCAGGACCTCCAGCGGTCCGAAACCGGTAAGTTCATCGACGATCTCCTCCGCCAGCCGCTCCATCTCATATCGCGAAACCGCAAGGTGCAGCCGCGAGACATACTCGCCGACCTTGTCGATGACAAACTGCGCCAGGACCGGACGCGAACCTTCCAGCAGGTTCTTTCCCGACTCCTCGATGGCATCGATGATGTAGCGATGCAGCACCAGTTTCAGGCCGTCATGGTCGGTATTGCCGGCCCCGCTACGGGACTGCCCGCCGAACAGTTTCTCCGCCATTACTTATGCCCCCAGAGCCGATTGAACCAGCCTTCGGAGGTCTTGGTCAGGCCCTGGGAACGTTTTGCCAGGCGCTCGCCGAGGGTTTTCAAGCCCAGGGTCAGGTTCTCCCGCGGTGACAACTCGAACAGCGTCTGGCCCTGGTTTTTCGCATTCAGGCGAACATCCGGGTTGTACGGCAGCACGGCAATCACCTCAAGGCCGAAGGTCTTGCCCAGGGTTTCCGAGTCGGGCGACACGCCACGCAGGTAACGGTCGACCAACAGGCGGGCATGATCGAGCTTCATGCCTTTTTCCCGCCAGAGATTGAGCACCGCCAGGCTGCGTCGGCAATCGAGTACATTCTGGTCGGTGTACCAGAGCAACTTGTCGCAGTGGCTGACAAAGGTCCGCAAGGCTTCACTGTCGGGCTGCCCGACCAGGTTGACGACGATATGCTGGAAATGTTGGCGCAGGGCACTGAGCAGCATGTACAACTCCGCCGCACTGGTGCGCTTGAGGGGTTCGTCGGTGCTGGAATAGGCGAGGATGCGCAGACCCGCTTCAGCGCTGGTAAAGGCGCTGTCCATCAGGGTCGCGTCCAGGCGGCGCAGATGGCGCAGGGCATCCCCGAAATGGAACGAACTTTCCAGCCCCAGCAGCGCCAGGCTGTCGCCTCGGGGCAGGCCGAGGTCCAGCAATAGGGTTTGCTGGCCGCTCTTCTGCACCACCAGCGCCAGATGGCTGGCGAGCAAGGCGCCCTCGGCATTGCCCTGGGCGCCATACAACACGGTGAAGCCACCCAGTTGCGCGCTTGGGGTCACCGCCGGCAGGCGCTTGCTCAGACGCCGAACCAGGCCGGCCACTTCGCTGGAACGCGAACCGTAGGCGACAAAATCCCGCGCACCGGCGCGCATCGCGTTGAGTACCAACTGGTTATCCATGCCGTCGCCGAGGGCGACGATCGCCAGCATCGGCTTGGCCTCCAGCACCCCCTCGATCAGGGCGCTCTGGGCCACCAGGTTTTCCCGGTCCAGGCCGACAAAGATCAGGCCGGCAAAGGTGACATCCACCAGCGAGAGCAACTCGTCGAGGCTGCCGCCGGCGCTGACCACCTGCCCCAGGGGCGCCAGCGCGCCCTGCAGCCATTCCAGGTCGGTGCTGTTGCGGGTGATTGCCAGAAAGGTCTGGCTCAGGCTCTGGCTCATTTTGATAACCCGCTGCGGCGATCGTAGTTGCCGTTATCCAGGAAAAACAGGCGGAACCAGTTCGGATCGTATTCGCGCAATCTTTCCCCCGGCAGGCTGGGCAACCGGGCATCCGCGGCCAGGGGCTGGACCAGGTGTGGCGTGACGATCATCAGCAACTCCCGCTCTTCGCGCTTCATGCTCGAGTTACGGAAAAACGCCCCCAGCACCGGGATATCACCCAGGCCCGGTAACTTGTTGATCTGCGAACTGTTGCTGGTGCTGATCAGGCCGCTGATGACAAAACTCTCGCCGTCAGCCAGGGAAATGCTGGTGTCGGTGCGGCGGATCGTCAGCGCCGGCACCGGCGTGCCGGAAATGGTCACGGCGTTGCTGTAGTCCAGGGCACTGACCTCGGGCGCCACTTTCAGGGCGATGCGATTGCGGCTGATCACTGTCGGGGTCAGGGTCAGGCGGATGCCGAACTCCTTGTACTCGATCGAAACGCTGTTGCTACCGGAGCTCGGTACCGGAATCGGGATCTCGCCACCGGCGAGGAAACTCGCGCTCTGCCCGCTCAGGGCCACCAGGCTGGGACGTGCCAGGGTGTAGGCGAAACCGCTGCCTTCCAGGGCATTGATCAAGGCCTTGACCCGCCCACCGCCGAAACCGATGTTGAAGTTGGTGTTGTCCGGTGACTGCCCACCGGAGATTGCGCCAGGGATGGAGTTGGTCGCTACCGTGCCCGGGGAGCCGAACAGGTAATTGCCGCCCTGGCCGAAAATCGCCGTCCCCGCCTCCTTGAGTTTGGTGCGGTTGACTTCGACAAATCGAATATCGGTCTGCACCTGGATCGGCAGGGACGGGTCCATCGACGGCGATACGGACGCCGTGGTCAGGCTCGCCGTGGCCTTGCCCTGGACAAACACCATGCTCTGGCGCGGCTCGCTGGCGCAGGCGGTCCAGACCATCAGGCTGGTGGCGCCGGGGGCCATGCCGGTGAGCAGGAAAGCATTATTGCCATTGGGGTGCACATCGGCGATTTTCGCATCGCCCACCGCCAGGCGAGTGATCGCCGCCGGCGAGCGCAGTTCCTGTTGCAGGCCTTCGCCGACTTCCAGCACGGCGGGCAACGGGCCCAGGCCGGTACAACCGCCCGCAGCCCCCAGGGCGACATCCCAACCCAGACTCCCCAGTATCAGGGCCCCGATCATGGGGTTGAATCTCGATACACATCGACTCATCCGCGACTTCCTTGCTGACAGATCAGGGCGTTTGTTGACTGACTTGATTACCGCGGATCACCTCGACTCCCCGACCTTTCGCCACACCGGGAACTGCCGTTGCCTGGCCCCTGGGCACACCAGCCAAGGCCAGCTGGTTGAACTGGAACAGGCTGTGATTGGTGCTTTCGACGTTTGCCACTGAGCTCTCTCCGGCCCAGTAGCGCGGCAACAGGTGCTCGTCGGCACTGCGAACCGCCAGGCGCAACGTACCGACCTGGGTGGCGAGCATCAGGCGGCTGAGCAGCGGCTCCGGTACGGCCAACACCACCGTGCGGGCGTTGCCGTGGCCAGGGGACTGGCGCTGGCGTTCGTCGGTCGTGGACGACGGCGTGGCCGGCAAGCCATCGTTGGTCAGCCCGAGTTGATCGCCGACGCTGAGCAAACGCATCGCCGGCACCACCACCTGGGCCGACTGCTGCGGGTTACCGGCATCCTGGTGCAGGAACAGCAGGACATCGACGTAGTCCCCCGGCGTCAACTGGCCGCCGGCACCGATGACCTCATCCACCGCCACCGCCAGGGCACGCTCATCGGGACGGATCATCCGCGCCAGAGGCCCACCGGCCTCGAAGCTCTCGTCGCTGAGCCAGGTGCCCGCCTTCAGGGGGCGCCAGGGTATGCGGTCCACTGCCTGTTGCAGGGAGCTCAAACTACCGGCCGGTGCTGTGCGCAATCGTTCGACGGTCAGGTCGGCCGCCGTCAGAGGAACAAAAGGAGGAACATCGTGGACCAGCACCACCACTGGTTGGCGGATCGCATCCTCTGCTCCACTCACGGTCTTATCCACTGATATGGCCGCCGGCGCGTTGACAGGCGCTGCCGGGACCGGCTGACGGCTCAGCCTCAATCCCCAATAACCGACCACAATGGCCGCAATCAGAAACAGGGTGGCCAATCCCATGGTAACGCGACTGTTCACGACGGCTCTCCCTTTCCTGCCACACCCTAGGCCCACGACGCCTTCGCAATCAGGTAGCTATGAACATCAACTATTTCGCTATTGGACGGTAGCGCAGCTAGGACAAAACGCCATTACCAAACGCTAAATATCCCCTTATTGGGATGGAAAAAATCTGAGTTTTTAGCGCCAACCCGTGAACCAATTCTTTGTGATTAATCCGTTCTTACAGTTGTAGGGGCAGGCTTTGTTGACAATGCTGTGAGCGTAGGCAAATTACGCCGCACGACCGCTGCACAGCGCTTTTCGGGCGCAAGGAGAAGCCAGATGTTGCTGAATATCGTTCTCAGGCTGTTCATAAAAGCCCAGCTGTTTGCCGAAGACAAAGAAGCCGCCTCGGGTATCGAATACGCAATTGTCGCGGCCATGGTGGCGGCGGTGATCGGGATTTTCATGGACCCTATCAGCACCAAGGTGAAGTCGATCTTCACCGCCATTCAAACCGGTATAGGGACTTGACGAACTTACCCCTCCAGAGTCTCTAATAGGGAGCTAGAGTTTCAAGACGACTCAACGACAGGTATGGTCCCATGAACGCCTCTTCCCCCCCACGGCAACAGCTCCTTCTAGTGGACGATGAAGAGGACGCCCTGCTCGAACTGGCCGAATTGCTGGAGGGCGAGGGCTTTTGTTGCTTCACCGCCACCTCCGTCAAGCTGGCGCTCTCGCACCTGACCCATCACCCGGATATCGCCCTGGTGATCACCGACCTGCGCATGCCGGAAGAAAGCGGCATGTCGCTGATCAAGCGTCTGCGTGAACACACCTCGCGCCAGCACCTGCCGGTGATCGTCACGTCCGGCCATGCCGACATGGACGATGTCAGCGACATGCTCAGGCTCCAGGTGCTGGACCTGTTCCGCAAACCCATCTACCACGTGCGCCTGCTGGAAACCCTCAACAACCTGTTTCCACAGCCCAGGATGCATCTGGTCAACCCTTCTTCTTGATGCGTTGTCTGGACAACCTTCGGGCGCGCCTGTAAACCTGCTCCCTGCTAGTGCGGCGCATTAGCCGGCATATTCATCAGGGGTACCTATGCAGGTAGAAAGTTTTTTCGAATGGCTGGGCCAGGCGCTAGGCTCGGTGATCCGTTTTATCATTGATGGCCTCAGCAGCTTTTTCCATGCGCTGACCCATGCCGGCGGCAACTTTATCGACGGCTTCGCCCGCTCCCTGGGCATGAGCCCCTCGTTCTTCAGCATCCTGATCCTGATCTTGGGCCTGATGCTGCTCTACTCGGCGATCCGCGCCTTTATGCGCGCCTCCATCATCTTAGGCATCATCTGGCTGGTGCTCGGGCTCTGGCTGTTGAGCTGGGTGGTTCACTAGTCGCTACAATGCCCGCTCTTTCAAGGAGCCCGCATGTCCCCCCTGATCGCTGACTGGCGAGACCGTCCGACTCACAGACGGGTCTGGGCGCTCGCCGCGCCCATGATCCTGTCGAATATTTCCGTGCCCCTGGTGGCGCTGGTCGACAGCAGCGTGATCGGCCACCTGCCCCACGCCCATCAGCTCGGCGCGGTGGCGGTCGGGGCCAGCCTGTATATCTTTCTCGCCTGGGCCATGGGTTTCTTGCGCATGGGCTCCACCGGTTTCGCCGCCCAGGCCGCCGGACGCGGAGACGGTGCGGCATTGCGCCAGGTGCTCGTCCAGGGTTTGCTGCTGAGCCTGGTGCTGGCGCTGTTCCTGGGGACCATCGCGGTGCCATTCAGTGAACTGGCGCTAACCTTTATGCAACCCTCGCACGAATTGCACGAATTGACCCTGGACTTCTTCCACATCCGGCTCTTCGGACTGCCAGCGGCGCTGGCCAGCTATGCCCTGGTCGGCTGGTTCCTCGGTACCCAGAACGCCCGCGCACCGCTGGCCATTTTGCTGACCACCAACCTGGTGAATATTGCCCTGAACCTGTGGTTCGTCCTCGGACTGGACTGGGGCGTGGTCGGTTCGGCCCGGGCCTCGGTGATCGCCGAATGGACCGGCGCCCTGCTCGGCCTGAGCCTGACCGGCAAGGCCCTGCGCGCCTATCCCGGGCAGATCGCCTGGGCGGCACTGCAGCGCTGGCAGAGCTGGCGCCCGCTGCTGACGGTGAACCGCGATATCTTCATTCGCAGCATGGCGCTGCAATCGGTGTTTTTCCTGATCACCGTCCAGGGCGCACGCCTGGGCGATGCCACCGTCGCAGCCAACGCTCTGCTGCTCAACGGCTTGTTGCTCACCGCCCACGCCCTGGACGGACTGGCCCATGCCGTGGAGGCACTTTGTGGTCATGCCATCGGCGCCCGCGATCGCGACACCCTACGGCGTTCCCTGGTGGTCGCAGCCGGTTGGTCGCTGCTGGCGAGCCTCGGCTTCGCACTGCTGTTCCTGATCGGCGGCCACCTGTTCGTCAGCCTGCAGACCGATATCCCCAGTGTGCGCGAGATTGCCTTCGGCTACCTGCCTTACCTGGCCCTGTTGCCGCTGATCGCGGTCTGGAGCTACCTGCTCGACGGTTTGTTCATCGGCGCCACCCGCGCCCGGGAAATGCGCGACAGCATGCTGCTCAGCGTGCTCCTCAGCCTGCCTTGCGCCTGGTGGCTGAGCCGCTTTGGCAATCACGGATTGTGGATAAGTTTCCTAATGTTCATGGCCCTACGCAGCCTGACCCTGGGGCTCTACGCCGTGAAACTGCGGCGCAACGATGGCTGGTTCAGCCAGGCCGCGTACTGAGCACGGATCTGCGCCCCTGGCTCAATCAGGGCTGCTGCTCCAGGCCTGGCGCAGGTTTTCCAGGCGCTCGCCGGGAGAGTCTCCCACCAGGCCGGTCGGAATGGACGCCGTCGGATACTCCGCGCGCAGATGCAGCCAGCCATCGAGCAGACCGCATTCGCGAAAACCCTGGGCGATGCCCTCCTGCACATGGCACCAGGTCCGGTCGTATTCGTGCCCGCTGCAGCGGCTCCACTGATAGGCGTGGCGCTCCAGCAGGCAGGTTTGCAGGCGACGCTGCTGGCGGCTGCCCAGGACCGGCGGCGCACTGAGGGCGGCGACCTCGAGCCCGGGGTTGAACAGTTGCTGCCAGCCGACGCTGCCAATGGCTCGGTCCGCCCAGGTCCCGCCATGCCAGTACAGGGCGCTGACGGGGCCGAGCCAGCCGCTCAGTTCGCGCGGGTCCGATGAGTCGAAGAAATAGCTGGCGGTCTGCGGGTTGTAGTAACTGAGCAAGCCTCGATGCTGCTCGTCGAAACCCACCACCAGTATCTGCCGCAGGTGGGCCAGCAATGCCGGCACCGATGCCCGGGTGCGCAGGAACAAGCCAGGCCAGAGACTCGGATTGGCCTGGCTGACGCGGCTCAACGGGCAACCTTCGGCCAGTTGCAGCAGGCGTGGAGCGACTTCACCCAGGCCCTGAAACGGCGTGCCTTCGAACAAGTTGTACGCCAGGTAGTGCGCGTAACGCTCCTTCAGCGCCTCGACCACCCCCGACGCACCGGGCACATCCAGCAACAGCCACTGGCTGCAATCGTCCGTCGTCGTCATGACAGGCCCCTTCGCGGGAGTGCATCCCGGCAGGCGCAATCCTGCGCCACGCAGTGACGCTCGCTACCGCCCATGGGGTGCCCACACAGCAACACCAGCGGATAACCGGCGTGCAGAGATTCAAGAATCGGGTCCTGACGCAGACGTTGCGCGCCAGCGGACAGCGGCTCCGGCAACCGGACGTCGCCACGCATGACAATCTGCGGCGCTTGCGCATCGCCGTCCTGAAAGCGCACCCACACCGCCATCCCCACCGTCAGTTCCTCGCACTCATTCTGCAGAGAACGGGCCAACGGCAGCCAGCAAGGCACCGCAGGCGAAGCGCTGCCCTGGGAGAAGACGTCGATGCGCACCGCCACCCGCCCTGTTTCGTCACGAAAGGTCCCCTGCTCGTCGGCGTCGACCACCTGCGCCCGGAACAGCCCCGATAACACCGGGCTGGGCCAGCGCCGCCGGGAACGAAACGCCACCTCCCAGGAAGTCGCCGCAAAGGCATTGCCATAGCGCAGCCGCGGCCCATCGTCGGCGGACCCACCGGGCAGGCTGTCGCCACGATGGCGCAGCCGGGTGACCAACCACAACCGGTTCCATGCCACGCAAGGGTGGCCGGAAACGGGTAGGTACGCGCCGCTGGCCAGACCGGGCAGATCGCTTTCGCCCTCCGCCACCTGGGCCCCACGGCCGCCACGCCGGCGGCTACCATCGGCCAGCGTGACGCAAAAACCGAGCACGCCCGGGCCCGTTTCATGGGCGAAGCGCGCTCGCCGGGCTCGCCGAAACGCCCCCTGGTGATCGGCAAAGACCAGCAAGTGCACGTCCCGACTGTGCTGGAAGTGATAGTGGATGCCCTCCTCCGCACAGAGCCGCTGCACAAACGCCAGGTTCGACTCCTCGTACTGCACGCAACAGGCACGCCGGGCATAGTGGCCCTTGAGCGAGAAACGCACGGCATCGTCACCCAGGCCATGTTCCTCGAGCACCCGGGCAATGATCGCCGGAGCCGAGCAGTGCTGGAACAACCTCCGGCTCACGCGCTGCGCCAGGCAACCCAGGCGCGGTCCCAGGGACAGGCGACAATGGCCCCGAGGCAACCCCCGGAGCGTCAGGTTGACGTCCTGTATCTGCCCGTGAAACCCGGCGTTTTCGGTCCCCAGCGCCAGGTAGCAACTGCGGTACATCAACCCGGCCAGGTCCAGTTCGCCTTCCTCGTCGAGGACATCCAGCTCAAAGGCAAACAGTTCGTCGATCGCCTCAACGCCGCTAAAGGCCGTGACAATCAGGGGATGGGACAAGCCCGCTACATCCAGCCGAAAAAACGGCTCGCTGACTGGATCGAACATTGGCTTTCCTCATACGTGGCACCGACCGGGGATTCTCGCCGAGAGACAAGGCCGAGTAGAGGGCCGAAGTAGTGTTAGAGAAAAGACCTACGCAAAACACGGAACAGAGGAAGCCATCATCTTGATTTCAGGGCATAAAAAACCCACCGCGAAGGGTGGGTTTTTCACAAAAGGACATTACCTACAAGATCACAGGAAAGAGCCAAGCCCAAACAAGGCAATTTCCCAGGAACTATTGGCGTCGCCTTATGAGGACAGGTACGAAGAGCGGGTCAACCCCAGACGCAGGGCGTCCAGGTACTGGGTACGTTCCTTGACGCTGATGTTCGCGCTGGCGACTTTGTCGCGGTAGTGCGTCATCAGCTCTTCCGGCGACAAGTGCACATAACGCAGCATGTCCTCGATGGTGTCATGGGTTTCGATACCGGCGTGGTACACGCTGCCATCCGGGTTCTGGTAGATGTTCACCGAGTCGGTGTCACCGAACAGGTTGTGCATGTCACCGAGAATTTCCTGGTAGGCGCCTACCAGGAAGATCCCCAGCAGGTAGTCCTCACCTTCGTTCAGGGCGTGCACCGGCAGGCTGGTTTCGATGCTCTGCTCGTCGACGTATTGCTTGATCTTGCCGTCGGAGTCGCAGGTCAGGTCTTGCAGCACGGCACGGCGCAGCGGCTCTTCGTCGAGACGGTGCAGCGGCAGGATCGGCAGGACCTGGCCGATGGCCCAGGTGTCCGGCAGGCTCTGGAACACCGAGAAGTTGCAGATGTACTTGTCGGCCAGCTTGTCGTTGAGTTCGTCGAGCACCTGGCGGTGCGAACGCTGGCGGGCCTTCAACGAGTTGTGCAGACGTCGGCACACGGCAAAATAGCATTGCTCGGCCAGGGCTTTCTCGGCCAGGGTCAGCTTGCCATCGGCGTACTGGGTGGCCACGTCGCTCATGTAGTGGGTGGCGCGCCAGTAGGTTTCGGTGACCATCTCGATATCGGTCGGCCCGAGCAGCTCCACCAGCCACTGCACGGTTTCCGGCAGGTTCTCGGGGTTGTCGATGTGCGGCACGTCGTCGTTGTGTTTCTCGACGTCGGTCACCTGAACCACCAACATGGCGTGGTGGGCGGTCAGCGAACGGCCGCTTTCGGAGAAGATGTTCGGATGCGGCAGGTTCTGCGCATCGCAGAATTCCTTGAGCATGCCGACCACGACACCGGCGTAGTCATCCATGTCGTAGTTGATCGAGCTGGCGTTGCGCGAGTGAGTACCGTCGTAGTCCACGCCCAGGCCGCCGCCGACGTCGATATGGTCCACCGGCAGGCCGAGGTTGCGCAGTTCGCCGTAGTAACGGATCGCTTCCTTGAAACCGTACTGGTAGTCCGCCAGGTTGGCGATCTGCGAACCCATATGGAAGTGCAGCAGGCGAATGCCCTGGTCCAGGCCCGCGTCGCGGAAGCGCTCGACCACCGACAGCAACTGCGCCGCCGAGAGACCGAACTTGGACTTCTCGCCGCCGGTATCGGCCCACTTGCTCGAGGCCAGGGACGACAGGCGCACCCGCAGGCCGATCCGTGGCTTGACCTTGAGGGCCGCGGCCTCTTCGATCACCAGCTCGACCTCGGACTCTTTCTCGATCACGATAAACACCGTGTGACCGAGCTTCTGGCCCATCAGTGCCAGGCGGATGAACTCACGGTCCTTGTAGCCGTTGCAGACGATGGTGCCGCCCTTCGGCGCCAGGGCCAGCACCGCCAGCAGCTCCGGCTTGGAGCCGGCTTCCAGGCCGATGGAGACGTTCTGGGTGGCGATGATGTTCTCGATCACCGCTTCCTGCTGGTTGACCTTGATCGGGTACAGCGCGGTGTACTTGCTCTGGTATTCCAGGCGCTCGATGTTGGCGTCAAAGGCCCCGGTCAGTTGACGGACGCGGTCCTGCAGGATATCCGGGAAGCGCACCAGCAACGGCAAGGACAAACCGCTCTTGCGCAGTTCGTCGACCTGCTCGAAGAGGTCGATGGGCGAACTGCTCGGGCCGTTCGGACGAACCTCGACGCGACCGGCGTCATTGATCGCGAAATACCCGGCCCCCCAATGGCGAATCCCATAAACACTGCGGCTGTCCGCAACTGTCCATTGGCTGCCATCGTCTTTGCGTGTGCGTCGTACGGACATCGAAGTCCCCTATAAAGAAGTCAAATAGCGCCACCTGGGTCCAGGCTGCGCGCAGTCTAAAGAATGAAAATGACGATTCGCCTGCATACAGGAGGTTGAGACCCTGGATCCAGCACCGAGTTTAGAAACTGTTCGGGAACAGGCTCTGTGAAAACCATGGGGACGACAGCCCGACCTCGTTCAGCCGGGCCGGCGGGTCAACTTCACAGTGGTTTTCACAGAGGCTGCTAGCCGCCGGACTTCTTCGCCTTGAAACCGTGTTTTTCCAGCTCGGCCAGGAGCAACTCGACGTGATCGCCCTGGATCTCGATCACCCCGTCCTTCAAGGCGCCACCGGTTCCACAGCGTTTCTTCAACGCGGTCGCCAGGTCCTTGAGGGCGTCTTCGGCCAGGGGCACGCCAGTGACGGTGGTTACCGTCTTGCCGCCACGGCCCTTGCTTTCGCGACGCACACGGGCAATGCCGTCACCGGCAGGGAGCACACTTTGTTTGCAGATACAGGACGCCACCGGCTGGCTACAGTCCGGGCAATGTCGACCTGCGTCGGTGGAAAACACCAGGCCACCGAGGGCGGCGAAGGATGCGGCTTTTTTGGCCACCGGCAATCCTCTTGGGAGGACTAAAGACTGGTCACACCCCCGGGAGGGGCCTGCGACCGCGAAGCCCCACTCAGGCAGGGGCAGCGCAACTGCGGCGGGCAACGCCGCCGCAGCTTTGAAAGTCGCGCAGTGTAACGGCAAAAAGCCCCCGGCCCAATAGCCAAACAGCGCCAATTGATGAAGCTTTTGCGACGTCGCTGCGGTGTTATTGCAGATAACGTTTCAAGGCGGCCAGGGAGTCCGGGCAATAGGGCTTTTCAAGGGTTTCGCGCAGGGCCTGGTCGACCGGGACAAAACGCGCCTCGAGCACCTCTTCCGGTTGCAACCGCAGCGGCCCGTCCCAGACCGCGCTGAACACCGCGCACCAGAGCCGGTTGCCCGGCTGGTCGAAGAAAAAATGCTCGTGTTCAGTCAGCGGCACGCCACTGACCCCCAGCTCCTCTTCCAGCTCGCGGGCGGCGGACTCGGCATAACTTTCGTCGGCCTGGACCATGCCGCCGGCGGCCACATCCCAGTAACCGGGGTAGATGGCCTTGCTCAAGGTGCGCCGGTGCACGCACAGTTCGCCGGCGGAGTTGAACAGCAGGATATAGGTGCCGCGCCCGATCAGGCCGCGCTCGCGCAACTCGATTCGGGCCAGGGCGCCGAGCAGTTGGTCATCGGCGTCGACCCAGGCGATCTGTTCGGCGTCGGAGGCCGCGCGGTGCCGGGCCTCCTGCGAAGCGTTATCCATGGCTCAACCCTGGTTCAGCAGTTGACGCAAGTCGATCACCGCCGCGTTGGCCCGGGAAATATAGTTGGCCATCACCAGCGAGTGGTTCGCCAAAATACCGAAACCGCTGCCATTGAGGATCATCGGGCTCCAGACCGGCTGTTGGGAAGCCTCCAGTTCACGGATGATCTGACGCACGCTGACCGTGGCATTCTTCTTCGCCAACACGTCGGCGAAGTCGACCTCGACAGCCCGCAGCAGGTGCGACAGTGCCCAGGCCTGACCGCGCGCCTCATAGAACACGTTATCGATCTGCAACCACGGGGTTTCGACGATTTCCTCATCGACCTGCGGCGCTTGCCCCGGGATCACGCTTTCGGTTTTCAGCGCGGTATTGAGCTTGACCCGCCCGACACTCGCCGACAGACGCTGGGACAGCGAGCCGAGACGGGTCGCGACATCGCCGAGCCAGTTGTTCAGGTTGTCGGCGCGGGCATAGAACAGCGCGTTGTTCTGGTTCGGATCGGACAAACGGGCCTGGTAGCAGCTCAGGGAATTGATCCCTTCCTGGTATTCCGACTCGCTGGACGGCAGCATCCAGCTCTTGTTGTCGAAGTTGAAACGCGGCTCGGCCTTCGCCAGATCGGCGTCTTCAGCCGATTGTGACTGGGAACGGGCGAAGTCCTTGCGCATGGCACGGGTCATGTCGCGGACCTGGACCAGCACGCCGTATTCCCAGCTGGGAATATTGTCCAGCCAGAGACCCGGCGGAAAGCGGTCGTTGGACAGATAGCCACCAGGCTTGTGGAGCAAGGTGCCGGCCACGGTCTTGAGGGTTTCCACCGTGGTGTAGCCCACCACCATCTTGCGGCCCTCCTTCTCGGCGGCCAGTTGGGCGTTCTGCTGCACCGGAAACAGCGGCGGCTCCTGGCTCCAGTACCAACCGATCAGGATCGTGGTCAGCAGGTACAAGCCCAGCAAGGTCGCCAGCGCACGACTGAACAGCATCCCGCGAAAATAACCGCGGGTCGCCGACTTGGGTTCGGCGGCGCGCTCCGGCGCGCTGTCTTGGCGTTTTTTCCAGTCCAGCATGGCTCTATCCTTTTCCTGAATTCATCGGTTCGACCACAACCCTGCTCCATCGTGCCTTTCCTGTTGTTGCGCAAGGTCAAGGGCACGGCAGCGTTGCCATCCGTGCGAGCACTATAAATCAAGCCCCGGCAGGACGCCTCCTCGATACGACCTCTCCGGTCTTGTTGTGGGATCCAAAACAGCGAAACCCATGGGTCACCAAATGAATCAGCTTAATTGACGGATGACACCGCCATTGACGAAAAGAGCTGCTAGCATAGAGCCATCAGTCGACCCCAGCCGTTCCCCTAACTAGTAGTCAGGACATGACCGAGCCAGAAGACCCCAGCCGCGAGCGCCTCAAGCAGCACTTTGCCCAGCGGGTCATTCATCAGGCCCGGCAAATCCTCGAGATCTGGCAACGCCTGCAACGCAGCGAATGGTCGAGCGCCGACATGTCCGAACTGAGCGAAGCCAACCTGCGCCTGCTGCGCTTCGCCGAACGTTTCGAACAACCCGAACACACCCAGTTGGCCCGCCATATCAGCCACTCCCTGGAACAGGTCGAGGCCAACCGCGGGCGCCTGAGCAGCGGCCTGATCAGCGAACTCAATCGCCTGATGCAGCGCCTGTCGCGCACCGGCCTGCGCCACGGCGACCAACTCGAACAGACCTTCCTGCCGCCGCTGCGCAAGCCGGTCTACGTGATGCTGCAAGACCACGACCGCGGCGAGCGCCTGGCCAAGCAGCTGGAATTCTTCGGTCTCAGCGCCCAGTCGCTGGACAGTGTCGCGGCGTTCCGCTCGTCGATGGCCGAGCGCTTGCCTTCGGCCATTGTCATGGACGTCGACTTCAGCGGCGTCGGCATGGGCCTGCACCTGGCCGCCGAAGCGCAACTGGGTCTGGAGCAGAAACTGCCGCTGCTGTTCTTCAGCCTCCACGAAACCGACACCCCGACCCGCCTGGCCGCCGTGCGCGCCGGCGGCCAGGAGTTCCTCACCGGGACCCTGGAAGCCTCCAGCCTGCTGGAGAAAATCGAGGTCCTCACCTGCGTCGCCCAATACGATCCGTACAAGGTGTTGATCATCGACGACTCGCGGGCCCAGGCGCTGCACACCGAACGTCTGCTCAATAGCGCCGGAATCGTCACCCGCACCCTGATCGATCCGATCCAGGCCATGGCCGAACTGGCGGATTTCCAGCCCGACCTGATCATCCTCGACATGTACATGCCAGCCTGTACCGGCACGGAACTGGCCAAGGTGATCCGCCACAACGACCGTTATGTCAGTGTGCCGATCATCTACCTGTCGGCCGAAGACGACCTGGACAAGCAGCTCGACGCCATGAGCGAGGGCGGCGACGACTTCCTGACCAAGCCGATCAAGCCGCGCCACCTGATCACCACCGTGCGCAACCGCGCCGCCCGCGCCCGCAACCTCAAGGCACGGATGGTCCGCGACAGCCTCACCGGCCTGTACAACCACACCCATATCCTGCAACTGCTCGAAGACTGCAGCTTCCGCGCCCGCCGCGAATGCAAGCCGCTGAGCTTCGCGATGCTCGATATCGACCACTTCAAGCGGGTCAACGACAGCCACGGCCACCCCATGGGCGACCGAGTGATCAAGAGCCTGGCGCTGTTTCTCAAGCAACGCCTGCGCAAGACCGACTTTATCGGCCGTTATGGCGGCGAAGAGTTCGCCATCGTCATGCCTGACACCGATATCGAGTCGGCCTATAAAGTGCTGGATGAAATTCGCCAGCGCTTCGCCGAAATCCACTACCCGGCGCAACCCCAGGATCTGTGGTGCACCTTCAGCGCCGGGGTGGTCGAACTGCAGGCCGAGTCCGACAGCCTGATGATGGCCACCCAGGCCGACGAAGCGCTCTACCGCGCCAAGCATGCCGGGCGCAATCGCGTGCAGGCGGCAAGGCAAAGTGCCAGCTTTTCATCGGATCCCACTGACTCAGTCATGACCCTGTAACAAAACCGCAATAACTTCAGGCACTTACCACTTTTTGTCGTGGATAGAATCCTGAATGCGCCTGAAACTGCTGACCAACCTCAACACCCTGCTGCTCGTCGCCGTCTGCCTGGCGCTCGGAGCCACGCTCTGGTGGTCGCAACAGGCGCTGGAACGCCCCTACCAACTGATGGAGCGTTACCTCAGCCTGTCGCAACAGTTCCAGAACCAGGCGGCGCGCAATATCGAAGACTACCTGGGCAGCGGCGACGCCTTGCGCCTCAGCAGTGCGGGCCAGGCCATCGAACAGCTTGAGAAGCAACTCGGTGCCCTGCCGCCAGACCTGACCGCGACCCTGCGCCCGAGCCTGGCCGCCCTGAACGACTTCAGCAAGACCGACCTGCTCGCCGCCGGCAAGCTGGCCGGCGACCCGCAAGCCCTGCTGCTCCAGGCCGAACGCGAACTGGGCGGTAACCTCGATCAACTGAGCCAATACGCCACCCAGGCCAAGACCCCGGAAGCGGCCGCCTACCTGCCCCTGTTGCTGACGGCTTCCTCGCACCTGGCCAAGCTGAGCCTGGCGCGGGACAAACTGGTCAGCAGCGGGAGCAGCGAACTGGCCGCCGATGTCGAACGCGAACTGGCGAGCATCCGCGGTCAGGCCGAGCAGCTCGAAGCCCTGCCCTTGCTCGGCGTGACCGCCAGCAGCGAATCCAGCACCGACGACTTCAGCGCCATGATGGGCCTGGAAAACACCGAAAAGGCCGTGGTCCAGGACACCGGCGTCGACCTCAAGCGCGAACTGCACAGCCTGCTGACCCGTTACCCGGCGGAACTGAACCGCACCCGCGAGCAGATCCAGAAGCGCTCGGACCTCGCGGCGGCGACCCACCTCAAGATCAGCGCCGTCCAACAGGCGATTGCCGGGCTGGAACCGGAAGTCCGCGCCCAGCATGGCAAGATCCAGGGCGACGTGCGGATGATGCAGGGCCTGATGATCGGCCTGATCCTGCTGATCGCCCTGTTGATCGACACCCTGCAGCGCAAGCTGTCGCGGGTGTTGACCAACCTCGCGCCGGCGCTCTCGACCTGGGCCGAAGGCGATTTCAGCCGGGATATCCAGTTGGGCAAGACCAACCGCGAACTGCACGATATCGAAGCCTCGCTGAACCGCCTGCGCGCCTATCTGGTGGACCTGGTGGGGACCATCCGGCAGAACGCCGAGGAGGTCGCCGGCAGCAGCCGCGCCCTCGCCGACCTCAGCGGCGGCCTGCACAGCGGCGCCGAGCGCCAGGCCGGTGACACCGCGCAGATCCGTGACGCCCTCGGCGAACTGGAAGCGACTATCCAGCAAGTCGCCGGCGACGCCAGCCAGGCCGCCGATGCCAGCCGCAGTGCCGGCAGCGCGGTGGAACATGGCCAGAAAGTCATCGGCCTGAGCCTCACCGGTTTGCACGCACTGGTGGGGGAAGTCCAGGACAATGCGCAGATGATCGAGAAACTCGCCGAGGAGTCGGCGACCATCGGCGGCGTGCTCACGGTGATTCGCTCGATTGCCGACCAGACCAACCTGCTGGCCCTCAACGCAGCCATCGAAGCCGCCCGCGCCGGGGAAATGGGCCGTGGTTTCGCCGTGGTCGCCGAAGAGGTGCGCAGCTTGGCGCAACGCACCGCCGGGGCCACGGGCGAGATCCAGACCCTGATCGCCGGCCTGCAAAACGCCGCGCGGCAGTCGGTGGAAGGCATGCGCGCACAGGTCGAACATGCCGAGGCCACGGCCGGCCAGGCCCAGGCGGCGGACGGAGCACTGGACAAGATTGTCGGCGCGATCCAGACCATCGCCGAGACCGCGGTGCGTATCGCCGATGTCACCGCTCAGCAAAGCGGCGCGGTCAGCGAAATTCGCGATCACAGCGAACGTATCCACCAGTTGGGCGGCGACAACCTGCTGCGCATCGGCGAAGGCCGCAGCCAGGGCGAACACCTGCTGGTGCTGGGCGGGCAGTTGCGCACCGCCGTGCAAGCCTTCCGCGTCTGAGCCCACGCCACAGGCCTCGGCCTTGGGCCCGCAACGGCAGCAAAATCGCCGCCGCGGGGACCATCGACGCAACCGTTGCGGCGAACTTCGCCGAACCTGTCATCGCGACGAATGACCAGATCCGACAAATCAGTCACAAACTTCGCGCGAACATCGGACATCGTGCTGGCTATTGCAGGTAACTGGACAGTCGCCAAAGCTTTCCGGCATAGTCGGCCCGCACCGACAACTGCACGTGAATAACAAGGAACAACCGATGGCGACCCTACTGGTTCTGCACGGACCCAACCTGAACCTGCTCGGCACCCGCGAGCCGGGTGTCTATGGCGCGGTGACGCTGCCCGAGATCAACCAGGACCTGGAGCGCCGGGCCCGCGAGGCCGGGCACCATCTGCTGTACCTGCAAAGCAACGCCGAGTACGAACTGATCGACCGGATCCACGCGGCCCGTGGCGAAGGCGTGGACTTCATACTGATCAATCCAGCGGCTTTTACGCACACAAGTGTCGCATTACGTGACGCGCTGCTGGCGGTGAGCATCCCATTCATCGAAGTGCATTTGTCGAACGTGCACAAACGCGAACCTTTCCGCCATCACTCCTACTTTTCAGATGTTGCTGTGGGAGTGATCTGCGGCCTTGGCGCCAGCGGTTACCGACTGGCCCTGGAGGCCGCCCTGGAACAGCTTGAATCACAGGCTAAACACCCCTGACCGACCCTTGGGAGTTGACGATTAATGGATATCCGTAAAGTTAAGAAGCTGATCGAATTGCTGGAAGAGTCCGGTATCGACGAGCTCGAGATCAAGGAAGGCGAAGAGTCCGTACGCATCAGCCGCCACAGCAAGACCCCGGCGCAGCAGTACTACGCGCCGGCACCGATGCCTGCACCGGTTGCCGCCGCTCCGGCTGCCGCCCCAGTGGCAGCCGCACCGGTCGCCGCAGCCGCCCCGGCGCTGAACGGCACCGTAGCCCGTTCGCCGATGGTCGGCACCTTCTATCGCAAGTCCTCGCCTGCTGCTCCGTCCTTCGTCGAAGTCGGCCAGAGCGTGAAGAAAGGCGACACCCTGTGCATCGTCGAAGCCATGAAGATGATGAACCACATCGAAGCTGAAACCAGCGGTGTGATCGAGTCGATCCTCGTCGAAGACGGCCAGCCGGTTGAGTACGACCAACCGCTGTTCACCATCGTTTGAAGCGCGGAGAGCCAACGATGTCGAATCCTGCGAAGTTGGAAAAAGTCCTGATCGCCAACCGTGGTGAAATTGCACTGCGGATCCTGCGCGCTTGCAAGGAACTGGGGATCAAGACTGTCGCCGTCTACTCCAAGGCCGACAAGGAGCTGATGCACCTGGGCCTGGCGGACGAATCCGTGTGCATCGGCCCGGCGCCTGCCGCCCAGTCCTACCTGCACATCCCGGCCATCATCGCGGCCGCGGAAGTGACCGGCGCCACGGCGATCCACCCGGGCTACGGCTTCCTCGCGGAAAACGCCGACTTCGCCGAACAGGTCGAGAAATCCGGTTTCGCCTTCATCGGCCCGCAAGCCGACACCATTCGCCTGATGGGCGACAAGGTTTCGGCCAAGCACGCCATGATCAAGGCCGGTGTACCGACCGTTCCCGGTTCCGACGGGCCGCTGCCGGAAGACGAGGAAGAAGCCCTGCGCATCGGCCGTGAAGTCGGCTACCCGGTGATCATCAAGGCCGCCGGTGGCGGTGGTGGTCGCGGCATGCGTGTGGTGCACAAGGAAGAAGACCTGATCTCCTCGGCCAAACTGACCCGCACCGAAGCTGGCGCGGCGTTCGGCAACCCGATGGTGTATCTGGAAAAATTCCTTACCAACCCGCGCCACGTGGAAGTCCAGGTGCTGTCCGACGGCCAGGGCCACGCCATTCACCTGGGTGATCGCGACTGCTCGCTGCAGCGCCGCCACCAGAAGGTACTGGAAGAAGCACCGGCCCCGGGTATCGATGAAAAATCCCGCCAGGAAGTCTTCGCCCGCTGCGTCAAGGCGTGCATCGACATCAACTACCGTGGCGCCGGCACCTTCGAGTTCCTCTACGAGAACGGTAACTTCTACTTCATCGAGATGAACACTCGCGTGCAAGTGGAACACCCGGTATCTGAAATGGTCACCGGCATCGACATCGTCAAGGAGATGCTCAGCATCGCCGCCGGCAACCCGCTGTCCTACACCCAGGACGACGTGGTGATCCGCGGTCACGCCCTGGAGTGCCGGATCAACGCCGAGGACCCGAAGAAGTTCATTCCGAGCCCAGGCACCGTCAAGCACTTCCACGCGCCAGGCGGCAACGGCGTTCGCGTCGATTCGCACCTGTACAGTGGTTATGCGGTACCGCCGAACTACGACTCGTTGATCGGCAAGCTGATCACCTACGGCAAGGACCGTGACGAAGCCCTGGCGCGCATGCGCAACGCCCTGGACGAAATCGTGGTGGACGGGATCAAGACCAATATCCCGCTGCACCGCGACCTGGTTCGTGACGAAGGGTTCTGCAAGGGTGGTGTGAACATTCACTACCTGGAACACAAACTCGCCAACCAGTGAGTGGGTGATCCCATCGACAAGGCCGCTTAATTGCGGCCTTGTTGTTTCTGGCATAAGCCACCGTGCCGGGCGACCTTGAGGGCCTCTTCGCGGGCAAGCCACGCGCCTACAAGGGATTGCGCCAGACTCGGGTTCGCTTTTTTGAATACCGTCCGGGGCGCCGCTCAAGTAGACTTGCGCGTTTCTCGCAGCCCCAGCGGTTGCACACTCCATTTTTGCAAAGGTGCCCCGCCATGCCTTGGCTGCAAGTACGCCTGGCCATCAGCCCGGAACAAGCCGAAACCTACGAAGACGCCTTCCTCGAAGTCGGCGCCGTTTCGGTCACCTTCATGGATGCCGAAGATCAACCGATCTTCGAACCGGAACTCAACACCACCCCACTGTGGTCCCACACCCACCTGCTGGCGCTGTTCGAAGGCGGCACCGAAGCAACCAGCGTGCTCGCGCACCTGGAACTGCTGACCGGTGCACCGCTGCCCGAGCACCACAGCGAAGTGATCGAGGACCAGGACTGGGAACGCAGCTGGATGGACAACTTCGAGCCGATGCGCTTCGGCCGCCGTCTGTGGATCGTCCCGAGCTGGCACGCCGCGCCGGAACCGGAAGCGGTCAACCTGCTGCTCGACCCGGGCCTGGCCTTCGGCACCGGCACCCACCCGACCACCGCACTGTGCCTGGAATGGCTCGACGGCCAGGACCTCAAGGACTGCAACGTCCTGGACTTCGGCTGCGGTTCGGGGATCCTGGCAATTGCCGCCCTGCTGCTGGGCGCCAAGGAAGCGGTTGGTACCGATATCGACGTCCAGGCCCTGGAAGCTTCCCGCGATAACGCCGGGCGCAACCACATTGCCGAAGCGCTGTTCCCCCTGTACCTGCCGCAAGACCTGCCCCAGGTCCAGGCCGACGTGCTGGTGGCCAATATCCTCGCCGGCCCGCTGGTTTCCCTGGCGCCACAGCTGTCCTCGCTGGTCAAGCCCGGCGGTCGCCTGGCGCTCTCGGGGATCCTCGCCGAACAGGGCGCGCAAGTCGCTGCCGCTTATGCCCAGGACTTCGACCTCGACCCGATTGCCGATCGCGATGGCTGGGTGCGCATCAGTGGTCGTCGGCGCTAGAATGGGCGCCTGCATGAACCGGATCGCCGCATGACCGACAGCTTCGTCACCCAGTGCCCGCATTGCCAGACCAGTTTCCGCGTCAGTCACGCTCAATTGAGCGTGGCCCGTGGTGTGGTTCGCTGCGGCTCCTGCCTGCAGGTGTTCAACGCTGCGCGACAACTGCTCGAACAACGCGCAGCCCGGGAAGCGGCGAGCGCTGCCAGTGCCGCCGCGCCAGCAGCCGCGCCGAAGCCGGCGCCAGTACCACCGGCACCTCCGCCACCGCCTCCTCCAGAACCGCCGCAACAGCCACGGGCCATCAGCCAGCGGCAATGGTCGGCCGAAGAACTGGACCTGGACAACCTCGACCTGGACGAGGAACTGGCGCGCCTGGAACAACGGGAAATCCAGCCAGCCAAGGCGTTCGGCCATGACCGCGACGGCAAGGGCGAGTCCCTCAGCGCCCGCCGCGACGGCCCGGAGACGGAAGAAGAGCAATGGCCCGACAGCCTGTTCAGCGAACCACCGAACAAGCCTGTCGACACCATCCAGGCCGACGAAGGTGAAACGGCCCCGACCAAGGCACCGGAAAAGAAGGCCGAACAACCCAAATCGGCGCGCACCGAGCCTTCGCTGTCCTTCGACCTCGCCGATCTGGACGACGAACCGCCCGTCCCGCGCCTGCAGCTTGAACACGACGAGCTGGAAGACGACACCTTCCATGCTCCACCGGCCGCCGAACCGGCCGACGATGCTCCCCTCGAAGACGAGCGCAAGAAGCCCAAGGCCAAGCGCGAGCGCAACGAGCCCGGCCTGCACGACGACGTGCTGCTGGACCTGGTCGACGACCCGATCCAGCTCGACTGGCAACGCCGCCGCTCGCCCTGGGGCCGGCGCCTGCTCTGGCTGCTGCTGGTGCTGCTGGCCGCCGGCGCCCTGGTCGGCCAATACGTCGGTTATCACTTCGACGAACTGGCGCGCCAGGACCAGTACCGCCCCTGGTTCCAGCAACTGTGCCCGGAAATCGGCTGCAAGGTGCCGTCGAAAGTCGATATCGCCCGAATCAAGAGCAGCAACCTGGTGGTCCGTAGCCACCCGGACTTTGCCGGCGCCCTGGTGGTGGACGCGATCATCTACAACCGCGCGCCGTTCTCCCAGCCCTTCCCGTTGCTGGAACTGCGCTTCGCCGACCTCAACGGCCATCTGATCGCCAGCCGTCGCTTCAAACCCGCCGAATACCTGAGCGGCGACCTGGCCGGCCAGGGTGAAATGCCGCCGCAGACACCGATCCATATAGCCCTGGACATCCTCGACCCGGGCGCCAAGGCTGTGAACTACAGCTTGAGCTTCCACTCCCCCGAGTAACCCGGCGTCCATAGCCGGTGACCCGGCGGTTTTCTGGCGACAACCAAACCGCTAGCGATAAGCGAATAACTGTTCAGATTTTATCCAATTTTGCCTTTATCCAGTCATCGAGAGCGGGTATCATGCCAACCCTTTTTCGAACTCTCATGATCCGGCCCCACAACAGGGAAGTCCTATGTCGGCGGTACGCATCGGCCCATATACATTGCACAATGGCTTGATTCTCGCCCCCATGGCGGGCGTCACCGACCAGCCCTTTCGTCAGTTGTGCCGACGCCTGGGCGCGGGTCTTGTAGTCTCGGAAATGGTCACCAGCGACATGAGCTTGTGGAACAGCCGCAAATCGCGTCTGCGCATGATCCACGAAGGCGATCCCGAGCCCCGCTCGGTACAGATCGCCGGTGGCGACGCACAGATGCTGGCGGACGCGGCCCGGGCCAATGTCGAGCTGGGGGCACAGATTATCGATATCAACATGGGCTGCCCGGCCAAGAAGGTCTGCAACAAGGCCGCCGGCTCCGCGTTACTGAAAGACGAAGCACTGGTGAGCGAGATCCTCCACGCCGTGGTTGCGGCGGTGGACGTACCGGTCACCCTGAAGATCCGCACCGGCTGGGACCGGGCGAACAAGAACGGCCTGACGGTGGCGAAAATTGCCGAACAGGCGGGTATCACGGCACTGGCGGTGCACGGGCGAACCCGTGCCGACCTGTATACCGGTGAAGCCGAGTACGACACCATTGCCGCGATCAAGCAGGCGGTGTCGATCCCGGTCTTCGCCAACGGCGACATCGATTCGGCCGAGAAAGCCCGGCACGTGCTGCACGCGACCGGTGCCGATGGCCTGTTGATCGGCCGGGCCGCCCAGGGGCGGCCATGGATTTTTCGTGAAATCGAGCATTTTCTGCGTACCGGCGAAACCCTCCCGGCACCGGAGCTGTTCGAGGTGGAACGTATTCTGCTAGAGCATCTGGCCGCGTTGCATGCCTTCTATGGGGAGGTGATGGGTGTGCGTATCGCCCGCAAGCACGTCGGCTGGTATCTCGCAACCTTGCCGGGCGCCAAGGAGTTTCGCGCCCACTTCAATCGTGTGGAAGAAACGGAAGCACAGTGCGCCAACGTTCGGGAGTTCTTCGCCGAACGTTACAAGAGCCTGGTGACAGGGGAAGGGAGAGGGGTGGCCGCATGACGATGATGACCGAGACTTTAGTGAGTGGAACAACGCCCGTGAGCGACAACGTCAATTTGAAACAGCACCTCAACACGCCGAGCGAAGAAGGCCAGACCCTTCGCGGCAGTGTCGAGAAGGCGCTGCACAATTATTTCGCCCACCTTGAGGGCGCGGCCGTCACGGACGTGTACAACCTGGTGCTCTCGGAAGTCGAAGCGCCCTTGCTCGAAAGCGTGATGAACTACGTCAAGGGCAACCAGACCAAGGCCAGCGAGCTGCTCGGGCTGAACCGCGGCACCCTGCGCAAGAAACTCAAACAGTACGATTTGCTGTAAGCATTCAATCAAACCAGAAAGGCGCCCGCGTAGAACCGGTCGCCTTTTTTGCTGACTCCTTTGCTTTTGATGGAAATTGAGATGACCGACCAGACCACCCGCCTGCCGATCCGCCGTGCCTTGATCAGTGTTTCCGACAAGACCGGGATCCTCGAATTCGCCAAGGAGCTGGAAGCCCTGGGCGTGGAGATCCTCTCCACCGGCGGGACCTTCAAGCTGCTCCGGGACAATGGCGTGGCCGCAGTGGAAGTCGCGGATTACACCGGCTTCGCGGAAATGATGGACGGCCGGGTCAAGACCCTGCACCCGAAAATCCACGGCGGTATCCTCGGTCGTCGCGGCATCGACGACGCCATCATGAACGAGCACGGCATCAAGCCGATCGACCTGGTGGCGGTCAATCTCTACCCGTTCGAAGCCACCATCAACAAGCCTGGCTGTGACCTGCCGACCGCCATCGAAAACATCGATATCGGCGGCCCGACCATGGTCCGCTCGGCGGCCAAGAACCACAAGGACGTGGCCATCGTGGTCAACGCCGGCGACTACGGCCAGGTCCTGGAAAGCCTCAAGGCCGGTGGCCTGACCTACGCCCAGCGTTTCGACCTGATGCTCAAGGCCTTCGAACACACCGCCGCCTACGACGGCATGATCGCCAACTACATGGGCACCGTGAACCAGGCCGCCGAGACCCTGAGCACAGAAGGCCGCAGCGAATTCCCGCGCACCTTCAACAGCCAGTTCATCAAGGCCCAGGAAATGCGCTACGGCGAGAACCCGCACCAGAGCGCGGCGTTCTATGTGGAAGCCAAGCCTGCCGAAGTCGGCATCGCCACCGCCACCCAGCTGCAAGGCAAGGAACTCTCCTACAACAACGTGGCCGATACCGACGCCGCGCTGGAATGCGTGAAGAGCTTCGTCAAGCCGGCCTGCGTTATCGTCAAGCACGCCAACCCGTGCGGCGTGGCGGTCAGCCCGGACGCCGAAGGCGGTATCCGCCAGGCCTACGAACTGGCCTACGCCACCGACACCGAATCGGCCTTCGGCGGCATCATCGCCTTCAACCGCGAACTGGATGCCGAAACCGCCAAGGCCATCGTCGAGCGTCAGTTCGTCGAAGTGATCATCGCCCCGTCCGTGAGCGAAGAAGCCCGTGCCATTGTCGCCGCCAAGGTCAATGTGCGCCTGCTGGTCTGCGGCCAGTGGGACGCCAACCGCGCCCCGGCCTGGGACTACAAGCGCGTCAACGGTGGCCTGCTGGTGCAGAGCCGCGATATCGGCATGATCGGCAGCGACGACCTGAAAGTCGTGACCAAACGCGCACCGACCGAGCAAGAGATCCATGACCTGATCTTCGCCTGGAAAGTCGCCAAGTACGTCAAGTCCAACGCCATCGTCTACGCCAAGAACCGCCAGACCATCGGTGTCGGCGCCGGCCAGATGAGCCGCGTCAACTCCGCTCGCATTGCTGCAATCAAGGCCGAGCATGCTGGCCTGCAGGTACAGGGTTCGGTCATGGCCTCGGACGCGTTCTTCCCGTTCCGCGACGGTCTCGACAATGCGGCCAAGGCCGGTGTCACCGCAGTGATCCAGCCAGGCGGCTCGATGCGTGACAATGAAGTGATTGCTGCCGCTGATGAAGCCGGTATCGCCATGGTCTTCACCGGCATGCGCCACTTCAGGCACTAACAGATAGACGTGTAAGCGCCGCTCACCTGTAGGAGCAGGGCTTGCCCACGAAGCTTTTGGCGGCCTCAAGGCCCCCTTCGCGGGCAAGCCACGCTCCTACAGAACAGCGGCGTCACAGCTCTCCCAGAATTCAGCGTCATCGAGGTTTTTGAAATGAATGTTTTGATCATCGGCAGCGGTGGCCGTGAACACGCCCTGGCCTGGAAAGTGGCGCAGGACCCGCGTGTCGTAAAAGTCTTCGTTGCCCCGGGCAATGCCGGCACCGCCATCGAGGCCAAATGCGAGAACGTCGCCATCGACGTCCTGGCCCTGGAGCAGCTGGCGGACTTTGCCGAGAAAAACGTTTCCCTGACCATCGTCGGTCCGGAAGTACCGCTGGTGGCCGGCGTGGTCGACCTGTTCCGCGCCCGTGGCCTGGACTGCTTCGGTCCGACCGCCGGTGCCGCCCAGCTCGAAGGCTCCAAGGCCTTCACCAAGGACTTCCTGGCCCGCCACAAGATTCCAACCGCCGACTACCAGAACTTCACCGAGATCGAGCCGGCCCTGGCCTATCTGCGTGAAAAAGGCGCGCCGATCGTGATCAAGGCCGACGGCCTGGCCGCCGGCAAAGGCGTGATCGTCGCCATGACCCTGGGTGAAGCCGAAGACGCCGTACGCGACATGCTCGCCGGCAATGCCTTCGGTGAAGCCGGTTCGCGGGTGGTCATCGAGGAGTTCCTCGACGGCGAAGAAGCCAGCTTCATTGTCATGGTCGACGGCAAGAACGTCCTGCCCATGGCCACCAGCCAGGACCACAAGCGTGTCGGCGACGGCGACAGCGGCCCGAACACCGGCGGCATGGGCGCTTACTCGCCAGCGCCGGTGGTCACCGCCGAGGTGCACCAGCGGGTCATGGACCAGGTGATCTGGCCCACCGTGCGTGGCATGGCAGCCGAAGGCAATGTCTACACTGGCTTCCTGTACGCCGGGCTGATGATCGACCAGGCCGGCAACCCGAAAGTCATCGAGTTCAACTGCCGCTTCGGCGACCCGGAAACCCAACCGGTGATGCTGCGCCTGCAATCGAGCCTGATCCTGCTGATCGAGGCCGCGCTGGCCCAGGCCCTGGACAAGATCGAAGCGCAATGGGACCCGCGTCCGAGCCTGGGCATCGTCCTCGCGGCCGGCGGTTATCCTGGTGATTACGCCAAGGGCGCGGTGATCAACGGCCTGGATGCGGCCGCGGGCCTGGAAGGCAAAGTCTTTCACGCCGGTACTGCACTGAAGGACGGCCAGGTAGTAACCTCCGGCGGTCGGGTGCTCTGCGCCACCGCCCTGGGCAACAGCGTTGACGCCGCACAACAGCAAGCTTACAAGCTCGCAGCTAAGATTGATTGGGACGGCTGCTTCTACCGTAGCGACATAGGCTATCGTGCAATTGCACGCGAACGCGCAGACTCAAAGGAATAAACTATCCGAAGGGATAGGCAAGGGCCGTCAGCCCTTGCCGAACTATTCCAGCCCTGCGCATAGTTATCACCGGGCATCAACCTACGAAGGGATTTCGCCGTGCGCTGGCTCAGGATCGCCATAGGTTTCACTGTCAGCTTGCTGACCCTGCTCTGCCTTGCTCCGGCCCAGGCCTCGCAAGGCATTGGCTGGGCGTCATTGCTTGACGACCAGGCCGACCTGCAATTGAGCGATATCCGCTCTTCGCGCTTCACCAACCAATTCAGTCCTGTCGAGCTCGAACGCTTGACCGCCGCCCAGCCCGAGGGTGCCTTGTGGCTGCGCTTTCGCCTGCAACCGGGCAGCCATGAACAGGTTTTGCGGGTCTTCGCCCCCGACCTGGCACGCCTCGATCTCTATACCCTCGACGGCGACAACCTGATCGCCCAGGTACGCACCGGCAACGATCTGCCCCAGGCCGAACGCCCGCTGCCCAGCAGCGACTTCATGCTGCCGCTGGTGCAAAGCACACGACCGCTGGATATCTACCTCAGGCTGGTCTCCAAGCACGAGCTGCGCCCGCACATCACCCTCGAGCCGGCTATCGCGGTCGCCGCCGACCAGAGCCAGTCACTGCTCTACGGCCTGCTGTTCGGCTGCCTGACGATGCTGATCCTGCACAACCTGATCCGCTTCGCCTACACCCGCTCGCGCAGCAGCCTGTGGCTGGCGGCCTGCGAAGGCTTCCTGCTGCTCAGCGCGCTGTTCCTGCTGAACCTGATCGGCCCCTGGCTGCCCGACTGGCATGGCGCGCAGACCCCCGCCTCCTATGTGGCGCTGCTGCTGACCGCGCCCTGCGGACTGATGTTCACCTACTCGTTCTTTTCGCAGCTGGGCCCGCATCCACTGAACAAGCTGCTGCTGGGCGATATCCTGATCATCTGCCTTGGCGGCCTGTTGCTGTTGTTCGTCGATACCCTGCCCCTGAACGTCATGACCTACGGCCTGGTGGGCCTGGCGAGCCTGAGCATCCTGCTGGTGTCCGCCTATCACTGGCAGAAGGGCTACCGCCCGGCGCGGCTGTTCGTGGTGGCCATGGTGATCTTCAACATCGGCACGCTGGTGATCCTGCCCGCGCTGCTGGGCCTGACCCTGGTGGCGCCGCAAGGCCTGATCATCGCGCTGCTGGTGTTTATCTGCATCAGCGGCCTGCTGATGAGCGTGGCCCTGGGCGAGCGCCGCCGCAGCATCACCGAGGACCAGTTCAGCCTCAGCCGCGACCTGGCCGCGAGCAACGCGGAAATCGCTGCCAAGGCCGAGTTCCTGGCGAAGATCAGCCACGAGATCCGTACGCCGATGAACGGCGTGCTGGGCATGACCGAACTGCTCCTCGGTACGCCGCTGTCGGTCAAGCAGCGCGACTACGTGCAGACCATCCACAGCGCCGGCAACGAGCTGCTGACCCTGATCAACGAGATCCTCGATATCTCCAAGCTGGAGTCCGGGCAGATCGAACTGGATGACGTGCAGTTCGACCTCAACGCCCTGATCGATGACTGCCTGAGTATTTTCCGGGCCCGGGCCGAGCAGCAGAATGTCGAGCTGATCAGCTTTATCCAGCCGCAAGTACCGCGGGTGATCAGCGGTGACCCGACGCGCCTGCGCCAGACCCTGCTCAGCCTGCTGGAACATGCCCTGAAAAAAACCGACGAGGGCGAGATCCTGATTGTCGTCGCCCTCGACGAACGCAGCGGCCAGCCGCGCCTGCGCATCGCGGTCCAGGACAGCGGCGTGCCGATGGGCGACGAAGAGCGCGACGCCCTGCTCCACGCCGAACTGCAGAGCAAGAACTTCCTCGCCGCCACCCGCCTGGGCGGCAACCTCGGGCTGGTGATCGCCCGTCAGCTGGTGCAACTGATGCAGGGCGAGTTCGGCATCAAGAGCGGTACCCACCAGGGCAGTACCCTGTGGCTGACCCTGCCGCTGGACCCGCTGCACCTGGAGAACCCGACCTCCGACCTCGACGGCCCGCTGCGCGGCGCGCGGGTGCTGGTGGTCGACGACAACGACACCTGCCGCAAGGTGCTGGTGCAACAATGCAGCGCCTGGGGCCTGAACGTCAGTGCCGTGCCGTCGGGCAAGGAAGCCCTGGCGCTGCTGCGGACCAAGGCCCACCTGCGCGACTACTTCGACGCGGTGTTGCTGGACCAGAACATGCCCGGCATGACCGGCATGCAACTGGCGGCGAAGATCAAGGAAGACCCGAGCCTGAACCACGACATCCTGCTGATCATGCTCACCGGCATCAGCAACGCGCCGAGCAAGATCATCGCGCGCAATGCCGGGGTCAAGCGCATCCTCGCCAAGCCCGTGGCCGGCTACACCCTCAAGACCACCCTGGCCGACGAACTGGCCCAGCGCGACAAAGCGCCGGGGCAGGGACACGGACCGGCACCGACGCCAACAGCAAGTCCCGAGCCGGTGGAACCGATCACCGTGCCGAGCGACTTCCGCATCCTGGTGGCCGAGGACAACAGCATTTCCACCAAAGTGATTCGCGGCATGCTCGGCAAGCTCAATCTCAAGCCCGACACCGCGAGCAATGGCGAAGAGGCCCTGCGGGCGATGAAAGCCCAGCGCTACGACCTGGTACTGATGGACTGCGAGATGCCGATCCTCGACGGCTTTTCCGCCACCCAGCAGCTACGCGCCTGGGAAGTCGGCAACCAGCGGGTGCGCACCCCGGTGGTGGCTCTGACCGCGCACATTCTCACCGAGCACAAGGAACGCGCGCGCCAGGCCGGCATGGACGGGCATATGGCCAAGCCGGTGGAACTGTCGCAGTTGCGCGAGTTGGTGGAGCACTGGGTGGCCGAACGCGCGCAGCAGCAAGCCCAGGTTCCGACGCCCTGACAGAAGGACAGAAAACCGCTCCGTGAGAATCGGCCCGGCCCGTTCCCGGACAGAGCCGACAGCGTGCGCAACCCCTGATAGACTGCCGTCGCCCTCCTCCGTTGCGAGCCCACACCATGCTCCACGTGTTATTCAGCGTTTACCTGAAGATGCTGGTGCTCTACAGCCCATTCTTCGTCCTGTCCTGCTTTATCAGCCTGACCCGGGGTTATTCCAGCAAGGAGCGCCGGCGCCTGGCCTGGAAGGTCGCGCTGGCGACGCTGGTGTCCAGCGTGCTGTTGTATCTGTTCGGACGGGTGATCTTCAGCGTGTTCGGCATCACCGTGGATGCCTTCCGCATCGGCGCGGGCAGCGTGCTGTTTATTTCGGCGCTGGGCATGGCCCAGGGTAAATCGGCAGTGCAGACCGATAACCTGCAGCAGGACGTGACCATCGTCCCGCTGACCATCCCCCTGACCGTCGGCCCCGGCACCATCGGTGCCCTGCTGGTCATGGGGGTCAGCCAGCCGCACTGGGACGACAAGCTCTCGGCCATTGTCAGCATTGCGCTGGCGAGCCTGACCGTCGGCGTGGTGCTGTACCTGTCCCACCGGATCGAGCGCATCCTCGGCGACCAGGGTCTGCAGATCGTCAGCCGCCTGATGGGCCTGTTCGTCTGCGCCCTGGCGGCGCAGATCATCTTTACTGGGGTGCGTGGGTATCTGGTGCCCTGAAATCAGGACTCGGTGCGGTCGCTATTAAGTCCCTGGAGCAAGCCCTCGCTTTCCAGAGCCGAGACGACGCTTTGCTCCTCGACGGCGTAGACCCCCCGTGCCGCCCGCCACACCAGTTTCTTATCCTGTAATGCCACGAGCGCCTGTTGCACTCCCGTGATTTCGGCCTTCGCCACATCAGGAGCAATGCCAGCAGCCCGCAGTGCAACATCGTAAAGCGCCATGGTCTGGCTCTCGAAGGGGGCGTAATTCGCTCCCGCAGCCGCCATCACCCGTAATACTGCGGATTGAATAGGCGTGAGGCTGTGCACCACACGCATCAACTCCTGGTTCATGCCTCGCGCCTGAATGAGAACTTCCTCGGCGAAGCGCGCCGGTCCGTTCTCATCGGTCAGGTCGAACTCGTACTGTAAAACCCCTGCCGCCGCCGCGAGCACCTCGGGACGGCTCGAGGCCTGCCTGAACAACTCAAGCACCGGCTCAGGCTCAAGCGCGAAGGGCAACACCACATTGGCACAGAACCACTCAATATAGTCGGCTCCCAATGGCGGGAAGTTGATCAGGGGAGCGCCGAAGAATGCCTGATCCTTGCTGTTGCGCAGCATCGCCAGCTTGTCGCTATTGGACCCGGTACAGACCACGCGTAAACCGAAGTGTCGGCTACTGTTGAGCTCGTCGCGGGCGGCCTTCAGGGCAAACATCGTCGCCACTCCAGCCTCGGTGGTGATCGCGTGCTGGGCTTCATCGATGATCAGCACAATCATCTTCCGAGTCTCATCCGAGAGCGCCGCCAACGCGGCACTCAAGGAAATATCCTTGCCCAGGCCGATGCGATCAAGGTCGAATGACAGCCCGCCAACCTTGAGTTTGTCCATTCCTGCGCCCTTGGCCAGGCGCTGGATAACCCCTTCATTTTTTGCCAGCTCGCTGCGAATGGCACTCAGGATGACGGTGCCCGGGTCGGCCGACATGTTTTCCCAGAGGTCGGCATACACCACCAAAGTCCCTGCCGCTTCCAGCGCAGGGCGCAAGTCTTCACGCATAAAGGTGGACTTGCCGGTTCGACGGGGTGCCGCAAAAAACAGACCGGAGCTGGCAGCGCTGCCAATGGCCGTGCTCAGGATGTTTTTGGTGTATGCCTGGGCCTGGCTGGCACGGTGGAAAAACGGCTGATGGGAGGACATGGCAGGCTCCTTTATAGTCAATTACATACGATTATAGGCAATTATAGATGATTATATAAAACCACTTTATAGCCAATTACATACGATTATAGAGAATTATAGGAGCCGTCCTTTTTTAGCCAACAGCCCCTCAAGACCGGGGCTTTTCACCGTACCAGCGCGGGGTGTACACCCACTCGCCACCCTCGGCACGAGGGAAGGTACAGGTAGTCGACGAGCCGATGATAACCATGGTGCGCATATCCACCTGGTCCGGCGTTAACTCACCCAGGGTGGTCGCCCGCAAGGTCTGCCCCGGCCGACCGATATCCCGTCCCAGTACCACCGGCGTCTGTGCCGTGCGGTGCGTGGCGACGATCTCCAGGGCCCGGCCCAACTGCCAGGGGCGCGAGCGCGAGATCGGGTTGTAGAAGGCCAGGGCCAGGTCGGCCTGGGCTGCCAGGTCGAGGCGCTGCTCGATGATGCTCCAGGGCTTGAGGTTGTCCGAGAGCGACATCACACAGAAGTCATGCCCCAGCGGCGCACCGGCCTGGGCCGCCGTCGCCAGCGAGGCGGAAACCCCCGGCAGGATTTCCAGATCGACGCTGTGCCAGCGCGGGTCAGTGGATTCGTGCAGGGCTTCGAGCACCGCCGCCGCCATAGCGAACACGCCAGGATCACCGGACGACACCACCACCACCGAACGCCCCTCGGCCGCCAGCTCAAAGGCGTGTCGGGCGCGCTGCATCTCTTCGCGGTTATCCGTGCAATGCAACACCTGATCGGCACGGAACGGGCCGGCCATGCGCACATAGGTTTCATAACCCAGCACGTCATTGGCCTTCGCCAGCTCGGCCTTCACCGCCGGCACCATCAGCTCGGCGGCACCGGGACCGAGGCCGATCACCGCCAGCCGCCCGCGAGGACGACCGATGCACTCAGGCTCCAGTGGCTGACTGGCGACCGCGATCGCCAAGCCGTCGCCGACAGAGATCGGCGGCAGCAACTGCGGTATCGCCTGTTGCGCCATTTCAGCGACCGAACCGGTCGAGGCGACAAAACGCAACGGCACACCCAACTCGGCAGCCGCTTCTCGCAACGCAGGATTGGCCATCTCGCTGTCCGCCGCGAGCAGGCAGGCCAGCGACTGGCGGGCAATGTTTGCGCCGTGCAAGGCATCGCGCACTGCACCGGCCAGTTCCGGCACGCGGGCCGTAACCGCCACCAGCACGCTGCGCGGATAAATCAGCAACTCATTGGCCGCCGGCTCACGCTCGGTGCTACCGACATGAATCGACAGACGCGCCTGGCTGTCTTCCGGCAAATGCGCCTGCGCCAGCCAAGGCGCCGCGCCTTCGATGCGCACGCTTTCTCCGGCCAGCAGGTCCGAGACAAAACGCTTGCCCAGTTCCAGGTCGCCCAGGGCATAACCGCTAGGAGGGTTCAGCAGGCAGGTGCCGAAACGCAGCTCGCCGCTGGTGGTGATGGCCGCCGCCACACCGAGGCCGGCAGCCATTTCCCGGGCCATGACATTCACCCCGCCCAGTCCGCCCAGCAGCGGCACCACGGCGCTGCCGTCCTCGGCCACGGCCAGCACCGGCGGCTCAGCACCTTTTTCCAGCAGTACCGGGGCCAGCGTGCGAATGACGATACCGGCGGCGCACAGGGCAATGATCGTCGTGTCCTGTTGATAGAGCTGACGCAGCGTCGCGCCAAACTCGTGATACAGCCGATCCGCGCCGTCGACCCGCTCCGCCAGCCCGTAGACCAGCGCATCCGGATAAATCTGTTGCAGTCGACGGGCCGTTGCCAGACTGCCATTGCCGAGGATGACAATGGCCGGTTGCGCGCGGCTCATCCCTGCCACCGTTCGCCGGGCACGATGATCAGCGAGAAGTACGGCGAGGACATCGGCTCGACCTTATCGAGCGGGACGATCTTCTGGTTGGCCATGGTCGCGCGCTCCACATAGAGCGCGCGGTCAGCCAGACCCAACTCCTCAAGCACCTGGCGAACCTTATGGAAGTTACGCCCCAGTTTCATGATCACCGCCGCATCGGCATCGGCCAGGCGGCGCTTGAGCTCGTCATGGGGCAACACGCCGGACAACACCGACAGGCTCTGATTGCGATACACCAGCGGCACCCCAAGCACCGAGGCGCCACCGAGCATCGAGCAGACGCCGGGAATCACTTCGGTCTCATAACGCTCGGCCAGCCGGTCATGCAGGTACATGTAGGAACCGTAGAAGAACGGATCGCCTTCACAGATCACTGCCACATCGCGGCCGGCATCCAGGTGCGCGGCCACTTCCAGGCTGGCTTCGTCGTAGAAGTCACTGATCACCTGTTCATAGGACAAAGGCGCGGGCAGAGCCTCGGTAGTCACCGGATAGACCAGCGGCAACAAGCCCTGGGCCTCCTGCAAATGCGCCTCGATAATGCCGAACGCATTGCCTTTCTTGCCCTTGGCGACGAAGTACGCCACCACCGGCGACTCCCGCAGCAGGCGCAGGGCCTTGACCGTAATCAGTTCCGGGTCACCGGGGCCCACGCCGAGGCCGATCAGACGTCCAGGCTGCTGCATCATTCAATCTCCGTAGCGAGGGCATTCACTGCCGCGGCGGCCATGGCGCTGCCACCGAGCCGGCCCTGCATGATCACGAACGGCACGCCGCGACTGTCGGCCGCGAGCATCGCCTTGGATTCGGCGGCGCCGACAAAACCCACCGGAAAACCGAGGATCAACGCCGGTTTCGGCGCGCCGGCATCAAGCATTTCCAGCAGGTAGAACAGCGCCGTCGGCGCATTGCCGATCACCACCACGCTGCCTTCCAGATGCGGCCGCCACAGCTCCAGCGCCGCCGCCGAACGGGTATTGCCCAATTCCTGGGCCAATTCGGGCACGCGCTCGTCGCGCAGGGTGCAGATCACCGGGTTGTTGGCCGGCAGGCGCGCACGGGTCACGCCCTCGCTGACCATCCGCGCATCGCAGAGAATCGCCGCGCCGGCCGTCAGGGCCTCGCGTCCGGCCTTGCCGGCGCCCGGGGAAAATTGCAGGCCGTCGATGGCATCGACCATGCCGCAGGCGTGGATCACCCGCACGGCGAGCTTTTCCAGATCCGCGGGAATCCGTGCCAGGTTGGCTTCCGCGCGAATGATCGCGAAGGAGTTGCGATAGATCTCCTGACCGTCGCGGATGTAATCAATCATCGGTGTTGCTCCGTGAGCGGGCTGCCAGCAGGGCGCCCGCCGCATCAATAGTAAGGTGGCGGGCGTGCAACCGGCCGAAGCCCGGGTGCACGGCATCGCGCAAATAGAGGTCGTAATGGCCGGGCGCAACCGCCAGCAAGGTGGCCGGCGCGACATGGGCCGCCGCGCAGGAACGCGTGCAACCGGACAGGTGCACGCCCTGGGGCTGGTCTTGCAGGTGCAGCGCCAGGCGGCGGGCATCGGCCTTGGTGTCCGCCAGGCCCTTGCCGCAACCGGCCGAGCCGGTGCAGGCGATCAGTTGTGCCAGGGCGTCGGCGGTGTCGCATAACAAACCGAGGTGTTGCAGCTGTGTGGTAACGGCGGCCGCGTCTTCGGTCCGGATATTAGGCAACAACAGGCTCTGCCAGGGCGTCAGGCGCAGGCTCGCATCACCGAACTCATTGGCCAGTCGGGCCACACCGTCGAGCATTGCTGCGTCGAGCCGGCCCAGGGGCGCAACCGCGCCGATGGATACACGCCCCGGCTGGCGCTGTGGATAAGTGCCGATATGCAGCAGCTCGGCGGCCGCGGATCGATGCCAGGACGAGACCTTCGCCGGTTCGAAGCCGAGGCGCCGGGTCAACTGAGCGAGAAACTCAGCGGGGGCGACTTCAGCCAGCAGATGGCGCATGCGCGTCTGCTCGGGGCGGGCCAGATCGAGGAACAGCTCCAGCACCGCCACCACCAGCCCATGCCCTTCGGCCAGGGGCACGGCGGCCAGCGGCAGGTCGTTGGCCGGACAGCCGGCCAGGCCGAACGCCAGGTATGGCTGATCATCCAGCAGCAACGCTGACAGCCACAGGTCGTGGGGATGTTCCAGCATCGCCAGGGCTTCGCCACCGTCCAGTTGCAGCGCGAACTTGGCCGACAGTTCATGAAAACGTGGGTGAGTCTGCAAGGTCGCCAGGATCTGCTCGGCCAGGGGGCGGGTGTCGATCAATAACTGACGGTCGATACCCGCGCTCGGACTGAGCATCAGGTTACGCACATCGTCGCCCGCTGGCGTGGTCGGCCCGAGGCCTGCCTCGAGCAATTCGGCGATCAGCGTGGCCTGTTGCTCGCCGATACCGCGAATCTGCAGGTTGGCCCGGTTGGTCGCCTCGATCACGCCACCGGCATAACGTGCCGCCGCGCGGGCCACGGCCTGGGCCTGGGCGCTGCCGATCACCCCGCCAGCCAGCTTGATCCGACAGATACCGCCGTCCAGCGCCGGGACGATACGCAGCAACCCCGGGCAGGCCGAGGGGCGAATAGCGGTGGCGGGCGGGCGTTGGTTCAAGGGGCGACCGGCAGTAAAGGAAAGGTATAGGCTGTTATCGAAGAGCATTTCGCCCTCGCAGGCACGGTATTATGCCTGCTTTGTCCGATGGCATGAAAAGCCTGCCCGTCGGAACCGCTGTGTTTTGAGGATTTTAGATGGCGCCTTGGCTGACAATCGTGGGAATCGGTGAAGACGGCTTCAGTGGCCTGGGTCAGCAGGCCCAGGCGGCCTTGTCGGCGGCTTCGCGGGTATTCGGCGGCCAACGGCAGCTTGACCTGCTGCCGCACTCCGTCCGCGCCGAGCGCCTGAGCTGGCCGAGTCCGTTTTCCCTGGAACCGGTTCTGGCCCTGCGCGGAGAGCCGACCTGCGTGCTCGCCAGCGGCGACCCGATGCTGTTTGGCGTCGGTGCCAGCCTGGTGCGGCGGGTGGCCGCCGAGGAAATGCAGGTGTTGTCCGCGCCGTCCTCCTGTTCGTTGGCCGCCGCCCGGCTGGGTTGGGCCTTGCAGGACGTGATAACGCTCTCGGTGGTCGCTCGTCCGCTGGCGGCTCTCAATGCACATCTGCACAGCGGCGTGCGCCTGCTGGTGCTGAGCAATGACGGCCTGAGTCCCGCCGCGATTGCCGCGCTGTTGCGTGAACGGGGTTTCGGCCCGAGCCGGATCAGCGTGCTGGAACACCTGGGTGGCCCGGCGGAACGGCGGATCGACGGGCTGGCCGATGACTGGAGCGATCCGCCGGTGGCCGACCTGAACCTGGTCGCCATCGAATGCCTGGCCGCCCCCGGCACCCCGCGCCTGTCGCGTATCGGCGGGCTGCCGGACAGCGCCTTCGAGCATGATGGACAACTGACCAAACGCGATGTCCGTGCCATCACCCTCGCCCGCCTTGCCCCGGTGCCCGGTGAACTGTTGTGGGATGTCGGCGCGGGCAGCGGCTCCATCGGCATCGAATGGATGCGCGCCCACCCCAGTTGCCGGGCCATTGCCATCGAGGCCGATGCCGGGCGCCAGCAGTTGATCGAGCGCAATCGGGACAGCCTCGGCGTGCCGGGCCTGCAATTGATTCGCGGCAGTGCGCCCGAGGCCCTGGAAGGACTCGAGCCGCCGGATGCGATCTTTATCGGCGGCGGCGTTACCCGTCCCGGTGTACTGGATCGCTGTTGGGCGCAGCTCAAGCCGGGAGGCCGGCTGGTGGCGAATGCCGTGACCCTGCAAAGCGAAATGCTGCTGATGAACTGGCGCCAGGCCCATGGCGGCGAACTGACCCGCATCCATATCGCCCAGGCCCAACCGCTGGGGGATTTCGACACCTGGCGCCAGGCCTTGCCGATCACCTTGCTTGATGTGGTCAAGCCGTGAACAGCCAGAATGCCTCGCAATCCCCTGTAGGAGTCGGCTTGCTGGCGATGGCGTCGCCACTCTCGCCACAAGGCCCAAGGCTCTCGACACCGGGCAGACGGCCTCTGCAGGTGCCTAGCCATGCGTGACGAAACAGCCGAACAGCCCGCGCCCCTGCGCAGTGGCCTGACCACCGGCAGCTGCGCCACCGCCACCGCCCTGGCGGCGGCGCGCCTGCTGCTCAGCGGCGTCAGCTGCGATGCGGTGCAGATCACCTTGCCCAAGGGCAAGCGCGTGGATATGCGCCTGGAGTTCTGTCGCCGTCATCACGATAGCGCCGAGGCCGGCACGCTCAAGGATGCCGGCGACGACCCGGATGTCACCCACGGCGCCCTGCTCTACTCACAAGTGCGGCTGATCGCCGAACCCGGCGTGCAGTTTCATGCCGGAAGCGGCGTCGGTACCGTCACCCGCCCCGGCCTGGTCCTGGCCGTCGGCGAACCGGCGATCAACCCGGTGCCGCGCAAGATGATCACCGACCACCTGCTGCAACTGGCCGCCGAACTGGACTACACCGGCGGCTTCTCGGTCACCGTCAATGTCCGCGACGGCGAGGCCCTGGCGCTGAAAACCATGAACCCGCGCCTGGGCATTCTCGGCGGCCTGTCGATCCTCGGCACCAGCGGCATCGTCCGGCCGTTTTCCTGCGCGGCCTATATCGCCTCGATCCACCAGGGCATCGATGTCGCCAAGACCAACGGCTACCTGCATATCGCCGCCTGCACCGGCAACGCCAGCGAAGACACCATGCGCCGCGTCTACAACCTGCCGGAAATCGCCCTGATCGAAATGGGCGACTTTGTCGGCGCCGTGCTCAAGCACCTGCGCAAGGTGCCGGTGGACAAACTGAGCCTGTGCGGCGGCTTCGGCAAGATCAGCAAACTGGCGGCCGGGCACATGGACCTGCACAGCCGGCATTCGAGCATCGACCTGCCGCAACTGGCCGAATGGGCGGCCGAGGTCGGCGCCGATCAGGCCTTGCAGGACGCGATTGTCCAGGCCAATACCAGCCAGCAGGCGCTGGCCATGGCCAGTGCGGCGGGCATCGCCCTGGGTGATGCGGTCTGCCAGCGCGCCCGCGACTTCGCCCGCAGCGTGGTTCCCAGGCAGGTGCAGGTGGAAGTCTTTGCCATCGACCGCCAGGGCGGTGTCGTCGGTCATGCCGGAGTACTGCCATGAAACGCCTGTTGCTGCTTGGCGGCGTCACCGAGGCGCTGGCGATTGCCCGGACCTTGGGCCCGACGCATATCTACAGCCTGGCGGGTGTCGGGCGGGTGCCGACGGACTTGCAGTGCCAGGTCCGGGTCGGCGGTTATGGCGGCGCCGAGGGCCTGGCGCAATTTATCCAGGCGCAAGGCATCGACTTGCTGCTGGACGCCACCCATCCCTACGCCGCGCAAATCAGCAGCAACGCCGCCACGGCCGCGCGCCTGAGCGGCATCCCATGTTGGGCGCTACGACGCCCGGCCTGGGTCGCGGAGCCCGGCGACGACTGGCGCGAAGTCGCCGATTGGGCCGAGCTGGTCGAAGCCCTCAAGCCCTTCCTGCGCCCGCTGTTCACTCTAGGCCGCGAGCCACTGCAACATCTGGAAGAAATTCCCGCCGGGCAATTCTGGACCCTGCGCGCCCTCGACGAGTATCCCGGCAACGCCCGCTGCGAAGTGATCGGCGCCCGCGGCCCGTTCCTGCTGGAAGACGAGCGCGCCTTGTTCGAGCGCCGCGCCATCGACGTGCTGATCAGCAAGAACAGCGGCAGCAGCGCAACCGAACCCAAGTTGCAGGTGGCTCGGGAACTCGGGGTGCCGGTGCTGATTCTCCAACGGCCGGAATTACCACCGGTAGATAGGGAGTTCCAGACGCTTGGTGAAACACTCGCGGCCTTGGCAAATCACCTGCCACGACAGTAACCTAAAGGTTACCTTTAAAGCACAATGATCAGTGTCGACAAACCTTATGACCCTCACTCGCAGCTTCAAACAGACCATCGCCGAGCGGGCGCAGCGCGACCCGGCGTTCGCCCAGGCACTGCTGGATGAAGCCGCCACCCTGTTTCTCAATGGCGAACCCGAGATTGCACGGGTGATCCTGCGTGACCTGGTCAACGCCACCGTCGGCTTCGAGGGCCTGGCCAAGGAAACCGACAAGCCGAGCAAAAGCCTGCACCGCATGCTCTCGGCCAAAGGCAATCCGAGCATGGACAACCTGGCCGCAATCTTCAGCGTGATTCGCACCAGCCTGGGCGTGAAGATCGAGGTCCATGCCGTTCCGGCCATGTGACGGCATCCTGCTACGCTTGTGCACAAGGATCACCGACAAGCCCTACACAGGCTTGCGACTTTTCACCGCAGCTCGCGCTTTTACTTATGAAGGACGTTCAGGCTAAATAACCCATCTGTTTGAAAACACTCACGGAAATCCTTCCATGCCCCGACAACGGCTAGCCATTGCCTGGATCGCCTGCTTCGCAGTGCTGTTCAATCTGCTCGCCATGCCGATGTCCGGAGCCATGGCGCAAGCCTCGGAAAACTCGATCCCGGAACAACTGCTGTGGGGCAGTTTCTGCTCTGCCAGTGGCACCCGGCTGGTGGCCATCGACCTCGGCAAGCTGGAACAGCAAGCCCCGCAAAACGACGACCATTCCAATATGCAGCACTGCTGGTGCTGTGCAGGCTTTGCCTCGCTGCTGGCGTTGCCCAGCCATGCTCCACAGTTGCCGGTGGCTCAGGACGAAACCCACCCGACGCGCCCCGCCACCCGGATCGACACCCCCACCCCGCGCCAGCAATGGCCCGCGCTCAACCCCAGGGCTTCTCCGCCAGCCTGATTCACACCCACAACCTGTGTGCGTCATGAATCGTTATGGAGAACCACCATGTTCAAGAATGCCCTGTTGCTGGCTGCCCTGCTGCTGCCCGCCTGCTTTGCCAATGCCCATGAGTTCAAGGTCGGTGACCTGAGCATCACCCATCCCTGGTCCCAGGAACTGCCGCCCAACGCACCGACGGTGGCGGCCTATTTCGTGATCCACAACCCGGGCACCACGGCCGACCGCCTGACCGGCGTCGACAGTCCCATCGCCGGCAAGGCCGAACTGCATGAACACGTGATGCAACTCGACCTGATGAAAATGCAGCAGGTCGCCAGCGTCGACGTGCCCGCCGGCGGCGAAGTGAAATTCGCGCCCATGGCCTTTCATGTGATGTTGCTGGACCTCAAGGACCGCAGCCTGTTGCAGGATGGCAAGCACTTCCCGCTGACGCTGCACTTTGAAAAGGCCGGCGACGTGACCGTCGAGGTATCGGTGCAAAAACAGCCGCCGGCCGGGACGGATGCGATGAGCCATATGGACCACGCGACCGCTCAGTAATCGACGACGCCGTTGAACGCCATGCACGCCGCACGCCTCAGGTCACCCCGCTCCCGCGCACAAGTACGCGGCAGCTGGCTGAGCCTGTTCGCCATGTTGATGATCTTTATCGGACCGCTGATTTCCCAGGCGATGCCGATGGATCACCGCATGCCCATGTCAATGGGCATGGACATGTCGATGGAGATGCCCGGGCAGGCCGGCGAGGCCATGGAGTCCAGCACCGACGAGCACCATGCCCCGAGCGCCGAGCACCATGCGCTATGGGAAAAATGCGGCTATTGCACCCTGCTGTTCAGTTGCCCGGCCCTGCCGCAGACCCTGAGCTTCGCCGCCCTTGACGGCCCCAGGCCTGCGGCCGCCGTCGTCACCCAGACCCGCCTGGGCCATGCCCAGCAAACCACCTTCCCCGGTGCCCGTACCCGCGCGCCACCCGCGTTCCATTAAGCAGCGCCCTACAACCCTCTCACCCGGCCCGCCTGGACTGTAAACCGCAGTGCCAGGGCGGCGGCCGTGTTGTATTCGCTTGAATGATGGAACGCTTATGTCCACTGCAAACACTCGCCTGCGCGCTGCGCGGTCGTCGTCCCCGTTCGCCCTCAACGAGGCCCGTGCACGTCTGCGCCAGAGTACCGCGCTGATGTGCGGCGCCCTGCTCGCCCCTGCCGTCTTCGCCGCCGACTCGCCGGACGACACCACCCGGGAAATCGCCCCGACAGTCATTACCGCCATTGCCCCCAGCTCGCCGCTGACGGTGATCACCGATCCCAAGGACCCGCGCCAGCCGGTCCCCGCCAGTGACGGCGGCGACTACCTCAAGACCATCCCCGGCTTTGCCCTGGTGCGCAACGGTGGCACCAACGGCGACCCGGTGCTGCGCGGCATGTTCGGCTCGCGGCTGAATATCCTCACCAATGGCGGCCAGATGCTCGGCGCCTGCCCGGGCCGGATGGATGCACCGACCTCCTACATCTCCCCGGAAACCTACGACAAGCTGACGGTGATCAAGGGGCCGCAAACCGTACTCTGGGGCCCGGGCGCCTCGGCCGGGACCATCCTCTTCGAGCGCGAGCCGGAGCACTTCGGCGAACTCGGCACGCGGGTCAATGCCAGTGTGCTGGCCGGCTCCAACGGACGTTTCGACAAGGTCATCGATGCCGCCGCCGGCGGTCCGTCGGGTTATGTCCGGGTGATCGGCAACCAGGCCCGTGCCGGCGACTACAAGGACGGCAATGGCGACCGCGTGCCCTCGCGCTACGACAAGTGGAACGGCGACGTCGCCCTGGGCTGGACGCCCGATGCCGACACCCTGCTGGAACTGACCGCCGGCAAGGGTGACGGTGAAGCCCGCTACGCCGGGCGCGGCATGGACGGTTCGCAGTTCAAGCGCGAAAGCCTCGGCCTGCGTTTTGAACGGTCGAACCTCGGCGAAGTGCTCGACAAGCTCGAGGCCCAGGTCTACTACAACTACGCCGACCATGTGATGGACAACTACAGCCTGCGCCAACCCTCCGGCACCGGGATGATGGCCGGGCCCATGGCCTCCAATGTCGACCGTCGCACCCTCGGCGCACGGCTCAAGGCCACCTGGCGCTGGGCCGACTGGCAACTGATTGGCGGCCTCGATGGGCAGACCGACGAACACCGCCAGCGCAGCAGCATGGGCATCGACACTTACGAGAGCCTACCGCGCAAGCAGGATGCCGAGTTCCACAATTACGGTGTCTTCGGCGAACTGACCTGGTACGCCGCCGAGCGCGACCGCCTGATCAGCGGCGCGCGGCTGGACCGCGCCTCCGTCAAGGACTTCCGTCAGCGCATCGGCTCCGGGATGAGTGCCCAGCCCAATCCGACCGCCGGCCAGACCCGCGCAGACAGCCTGCCCAGCGGATTCATGCGCTACGAGCATGACCTGGCCGACAGCCCGACCACGCTGTACGCCGGCCTCGGTCATGCCGAACGGTTCCCGGACTATTGGGAACTGTTCTCCCCCGATCAGGGCCCGAGCGGATCACTCAATGCCTTTGATGCGATCAAGCCGGAGAAGACCACCCAGCTGGATGTCGGCCTGCAATACAAAACCGAAGACCTGGAAGCCTGGGCCTCGGGGTATGTCGGCCAGGTGCGTGACTTCATCCTGTTCAACTACCAGCCAGGGATGATGGGCACGACCTCCCAGGCACGCAATGTCGATGCACGGATCATGGGCGGAGAGCTCGGCGCGGCCTATCGGCTGACGGCCAACTGGAAAGCCGATGCCAGCCTGGCCTATGCCTGGGGCAAGAACACCAGCGACGGCAGGGCACTGCCGCAGATGCCGCCGCTGGACACCCGCCTGGGCCTGACCTACAGCCGCGACAACTGGAGTGCCGGAGGTCTGTGGCGAGTGGTTGCGCGACAGAACCGCATCGATCTGAACGAGGGCAACGTGGTCGGCAAGGACTTCTCCAAAAGCGCCGGCTTCGGTGTGTTCTCCCTTAACGGCGCCTATCGGATCAACAGCCATGTGAAGGTCAGTAGCGGCGTCGACAACCTGTTCAACAAGGCTTATTCCGAACACCTGAACCTGGCGGGCAACGCCGGGTTCGGCTACCCGGCCAATGACCCACGGGCCATCAACGAACCGGGGCGCACGTTCTGGACCAAGGTGGATATGAGTTTCTAACCGATGAACGTGGCCGGCGGGCTTGCAAGACGCCGGTCGCCAGTACATCGACAACCAAAAACAATCAAACCTTGCGGAGCGCTCCTGATGAGCCAACCTAAAATCTCCTTCTACAACCTGGCCTGGCGCTGGCATTTCTATGCCGGGCTGTTTGTCGCGCCGTTCATGGTCCTGCTGGCCCTGACCGGGATCATCTACCTGTTCAAACCGCAACTCGACCCGCTGCTGTACAGCGACCTGATGACGGTCCAGGCCGGTCATCACAACCTCAATGCCGACGATCAGATGCGCCGTATCGAGATGGCTTATCCACAGGCGCGGATCAAGCAGTACCTGCCGCCGATCAACCCCGAGCGCAGCGCGCAGTTCGTGCTGATTCGCGACGGTCGCGAGCTCAATGTGTTCATCGATCCCTATCGCGGCAACGTCCTCGGCGAGCAGGATGCCAAGCTCAACCTGCAAGCCGTCGCCCGCGCCCTGCACGGCGAGCTGATGATCGGCACCCTCGGCGATCGCCTGGTGGAACTGGCCGCCGGCTGGGGCGTGATGCTGGTGGTGTCCGGCCTCTACCTCTGGTGGCCACGGGGCCGTTCCAGCGCCGGCGTGCTCTGGCCGCGGCTGAACCAGCGCGGACGCATCGTCTGGCGTGACCTGCACGCCGTCACGGGTTTCTGGGGCGCCGGGCTGCTGCTGTTCATGTTGCTCAGCGGCATGACCTGGACCGGGGTCTGGGGCAAGCAGTACGCCGAGGTCTGGAACAAGTTTCCCGACGCCATGTGGAACAACATGCCCAAGTCCGATCTCGAGGCCCGCAGCCTCAACGACGCGACCCGCCAGACCGTGCCCTGGGCCCTGGAAAACACGCCGATGCCGATGTCCGGCGACCATGCCGAACACATGAACCACGGCGCTATCTCAAGCGGGCCGGCGGCACCGGGCATCAGCCTGCAACAGGTGGTGGATATCGCCACCACGCGCCAGGTCGAACCCGGCTACAGCATCACCCTGCCGACGACCGCCGAGGGCGTGTTCACCATCGCCGTGTTCGCCGACGACCCGCGCAACGACGCCACCCTGCATGTCGACCAATACAACGGCACGGTCCTGGCCGATGTGCGCTGGCAGCACTACGGCAATGTCGCCCGGGCCACGGAGATGGGCGTGATGCTCCATGAAGGCAAGCTGTTCGGAACGCTCAATCAGCTGGTCATGCTGCTGGTGTGCCTGATGATCCTGCTCAGTGCCGTCAGCGGCGTGGTGATGTGGTGGAAGCGTCGCCCGCAAGGCGGACTCGGCGTACCGCCACTGCGACACGATCTACCGCGCTGGAAAACCGCCCTGGTGATCATGTTCGCCCTGGCGATCCTGTTCCCCCTGGTCGGGGTCTCGCTGATCGTCGTCTGGCTGCTGGACTGGGCACTGCTGTCGCGTCTCAAGGGCCAACCTGAATCCGCCTCATCTTCAACCTGAGCAGGTTGAGAGGCGCGCCCCAGAGGAGTCTGTAGACTTTTGACGAGAATATGTTGCAATTACATATTGTTATAATATAACAATATGCGACATCCCTACCCGCAGTCCCTGGCTGCGGGTATCGCCTCTGAAAATAAGCGACTCCCTGTCCCGATGAACAAGTACCTCCTGTCCGGCTTCTGCCTGCTGGCGTTGAACAATGCCCAGGCCGACGGCACCCTGACCCTGCCCACCGGCACCATTACCGCACCCGCCGTCGACAATGACAGCACCGACCTGAAGACCCCGACCACGGCCGGCTCGCGCCTGGGCCTGACGGCACTGGAAACCCCTGCCAGCACCGACAGCCTGAGCGGTGAACAGCTTCGCCAGCGCGGCGATATGAGTGTGCAGGATGCCGCATCGCGCAGCGCCGGGATCAGCCGTACTGGCAACCCGGGGGACGGTGGCACCTCGTTGCAGGCGCGGGGTTTTACCGGGCAGAACTCGGTGATGCAGTTGTATGACGGCACCCGCCTCTACAGCGGCGCCGGCACGGTGACCTTCCCGGTGGATGCCTGGTCGGTCGAGCGGGTCGATGTCCTGCGTGGCCCGGCATCGGTCCTCTACGGCGAAGGCGCCACCGGCGCGGTGATCAACACCCTTCCGAAAAAGCCCTTCGAAGGCGAGATCGAAAACCATGTGCGCCTGGGCTATGGCTCCTACGGCAGCCAGCAGGAAGCCCTGGACAGCGGCGGTTCGCTGACCGACAACCTCAGCTATCGGGTCAATCTCAACCGCCTGAGCAGCAACGGCTGGGTCGACCGTGGCGATTCGAGCAGCAACTTCTTCAGCGGCGCCTTGCGCTGGCAGGCCAACGATGACCTGGTGTTCACCCTGTCCAGCGACTACGGCGACCAGGAGCCCACCGATTACTTCGGCGTGCCGCTGATCAACGGCCATTACCAGGAAAGCCTGCGTTTCAAGAACTACAACGTCAGCGACGACAAGCTGCACTACAACGACCAGTGGACGCGCCTGCGCACCGACTGGCAGATCTCCGATGCCGTCAGTTCCAGCAACGAACTGTATTACCTCAAGGCCCAACGCCGCTGGCAGAACGCCGAGAACTACAATTTCGACCCGACGACGCAAACCCTGTCGCGGGCCAGTTACATCAGCATCAAGCATGAAGAAGAGCAGACCGGCGACCGTCAGACCTTCACCTTCAAGCACAGCCTGTTCGGTCTCGACAGCCAGACGCTGACCGGTGTGGATATCAACCGCATCCGCTTCAAGCTCAACAGCAATGCCGGTTTCGATGACCTGCCCGGCAGCCCGCCACTGAACCTGGGCAACCCGCAGCCCGGCCAGTTCGAGAGTGCCGACGCGTACCAGCCACAGTTCTCGGCCACCACCCGACAGTTCTCGCTGTTCGCCGAAAACCGTACCCGGTTGAGTGAGCGCTGGTCCCTGGTGACCGGTGTGCGACGTGATTATGTGCATATCGACAATGACAACCTGATCACCGACACCCGCAGCGACAAGAGCCTGACCGGCAACAACTGGAAGGCCGGCCTGGTGTTCGCGCTGACCGACGACACCTCGCTGTACGGTCAGTATTCCACCAGCACCGAAGGCGTCGACGGCCTGGTCACCCTGGGCGCCAACGCGCAGCAATTCGGCCTGTCCACCGCCAAGCAGTCCGAGGTCGGGCTCAAGCAGATGTTCTGGGACCAGCGCGGCGAGTGGACCCTGGCGGCTTATCACATCGTTAAAAAGAAGCTGCTTGTCGCCGACCCGAGCGCCCCGAACGACCCGAACAAACAACTGCAGGTCGGGCAGCAATCGTCCGATGGGCTGGAAGCCAGCCTCGATCTGAAATTGGCGCATGACTGGCAGTTGCAGGCCAACGCGTCGGTCGTCAGGGCGCAATATGATGACTTCGACCAGTCGGTCAATAATGTGATCGTCTCTTACAAAGGCAACCGTCCAACCGATGTCCCGCGACGCACCGCCAATCTCTGGTTGAGCAAGGCGATCACCGATGACGTGCGTGCCGGTGCGGGGTTGCGTTATGTGGATGCGCGTTACGCGGACCTGGCCAATACCGAGGAACTGCCGAGCTACACCGTGGTGGATGCCACGGTGTCGTGGAAAGCCCTGCGCAACACGACGCTGGGCCTGCAGTTGAACAATTTGTTCGACCGCCAATATGCCCAAAGCCAATACAATAGCGGCCAACAATGGATCCTGGGGCAGCCGCGGTCGGTCTTCGTGACGGCGGACTACACCTTTTAAAAACTGACCTGGGTGCCACACACACCTGTAGGAGCCGGCTTGCCGGCGATGGCGGCCGGAAGGTCGGTTCAAGGCTGGCGGGCCCCTTCGCGGCGGTCCGGCGTCCCGGCAAGCCACGCTCCTACAGGGTTTTGTGTGTATTCCCCCGAGAATGAGTAACGAATGACCTCGCTGACCCTCACCGATCTCGCCTGGACACCTCCCGGCCATGACCGCTGCCAACACCAGTTCCAACTGCGTGATGCCAACCTGCGGGTGGCGGCCGGTGAGTTCGTCGGCCTGATCGGTCCCAATGGCAGCGGCAAGACCAGCCTGCTGCGTTGCGCCTATCGCTTCAGCCAACCGGAGCATGGCGAGGTCCTGCTCGAACACCAGAACGTCTGGAAACAATCGCCACGCTGGTGCGCCCAGCGCATCGCCGTGGTGCTCCAGGAATTCCCCGATGCCTTTGGTCTGACCGTTGACGAAGTGGTCGCCATGGGCCGCACCCCGCACAAGAAACTCTTCGACGGCGACACCGAGGCCGACCGCCAACTGGTTCGCCAGTCCATTGAATCAGTGGGCATGCAAGGCTTCGAAGACCATGCCTTCGCCACCCTTTCCGGCGGTGAAAAGCAACGCGTGATCCTCGCCCGTGCCCTGGCCCAGCAACCGCAACTGCTGATCCTCGACGAACCGACCAACCACCTCGACCCACGCTTCCAGCTGGAGCTGTTGCGCCTGGTCCGGCAGTTGAAGATCGGCACCCTGGCGAGCATCCACGACCTCAACCTGGCCGCGGCTTTCTGCGACCGGCTGTATGTGCTCCAGCACGGGCGCATCGTCGCCAGCGGCACACCCGCCGAGGTCCTGACCGTCGAGCTGCTGCGCGAAGTCTTCGGCGTCGAAGCGCTGATCGATACCCATCCACTCTCCGGCTACCCGCGAATCACCTGGATAACCCAACCATGAAGCTACGGCACCTGGCGCTTTGCCTCGGTTCACTGTTCACGTCCATGGCCGCCCTGGCCGAGTCGACGCACTACCCGTTGACGGTCCAGAGCTGCAACCGCGAGGTGACCTTCAAGGAGGCGCCCAAACACGCGGTCAGCCATGACATCAACATGACCCAGATGATGCTCGCCCTCGGCCTCAAGCCACGCATGGCCGGCTACAGCGGGATCAGCGGCTGGAAATCAGTCACCCCGGAAATGGCGAAAACCCTCGACGGCCTGCCGGAACTGGCGGCCAAGTACCCGTCGGTGGAAACCCTGCTCAATGCCAACGTCGATTTCTTCTTCGCCGGCTGGGACTACGGCATGACGGTCGGCGGTGCCCTTACCCCGGCGACGCTGACGCCCCTGGGCATCAATGTCTATGAGCTGACCGAGTCCTGCGCCTTCGTGATGAAACGCGCGGGCGCCAGCCTCGACGACACCTACAACGACCTGCGCAACCTGGGCAGGATCTTCGATGTGCAGGACCGTGCCAATGCCCTGATCGGCGAGATGCAGGCCCGGGTGGCCAAGGCCCGGGCAACCCTGCCGGCCGACCGGCCACGGGTGTTCCTCTATGACAGCGGCGAAGACCGCGCCATGACCTCCGGCCGCCTGGCCATGCCCCAGGCGCTGATCGAAGCCGCCGGCGGGCGCAACGTCCTCGACGACGTCGATGCCAGCTGGACCCGGGTCAACTGGGAAAGCGTGGTGGAGAAAAATCCCCAGGTGATCGTGATCGTCGACTACAGCGAAGTCACCGCCGAGCAGAAGCAACACTTCCTGGAGACCAACCCGGCGCTGCAATCGGTGGACGCCATCCGCAACAAGCGTTTCGTGGTGATTCCCTATGTCGAGGCGACGCCGGGCATCGATAACGTCAAGGCCATCGAAACCCTCGCCAAGGCCTTCCACCCACAATGATGAACCGCCGCTATGGCTCGCTGCTGACCGCCCTCGGCGCCTTGTTGCTGCTGTCCTGCGTCCTCTCCCTGGGCTTCGGCCCGGCACGGGTGCCGGTGGACGTGGTCTGGCGGATTCTCTCCTACAAGGCACTGGGCCTGGGCGAGGTAAACTGGAGCGCCGGGCAGGAGCATATCGTCTGGCTGATCCGCGTGCCGCGCATGCTTCTCGGCGTGCTGGTGGGCGCCGGGCTGGCCCTGATCGGCGCGGTCTTGCAGGCGGTCACCCGCAATCCCCTGGCCGACCCGCACCTGCTCGGCGTGACCTCGGGAGCGACTCTCGGCGCGGTGATCGTGGTCCTGCATGTGGGCGAAATCGTCGGCCTGCTGACCTTGCCCATCGCCGCCTTTATCGGCGCCCTGGCCAGTATGCTGGCGGTGCTCGCCATCGCCAGTCGCAACGGTCGACTGGACAGTGATCGGCTGCTGCTGTGCGGGGTCGCGGTGTCCTTCGTGATGATGGCGCTGGCCAACCTGTTGCTGTTTCTCGGCGACCACCGAGCCAGCTCTGCGGTGCTGTTCTGGATGCTTGGAGGCCTCGGCCTGGCGCGTTGGGAACTGCTGCCGATCCCGGCGGCGAGTGTGCTCCTGGGGCTGGTGCTGCTGGTGAGCATGGCACGGCCGTTGAACGCCCTGATGGCCGGCGAACAGACCGCCGTGACCCTCGGCCTGAGTGCACGCAATGTGCGCCTGAAGGTGTTCCTGATCGCCTCGCTGATGACCGGCGTGCTGGTTTCCATCAGCGGCTCCATCGGTTTTGTCGGCCTGATGGTGCCGCATATCGCCCGCTACCTGGTGGGCGCGGAACACCGGCGCCTGCTGCCGGTATCGGCGCTGCTGGGAAGCCTGTTCCTGGTTTGGGTCGATGTCGCGGCGCGCACCTTGATCGCCCCGGAAGACTTGCCGATCGGCGTGGCCACGGCGGCCATTGGCGGGTTGTTTTTTATCGGTTTGATGCGCAAGCGATAAACCCCGGCAAGCTAGCTCGTTGAAAATACTCAGGGCGGTTCCCTTGAATCAAACTGTTTCAAGGGAACCTGCTTTTTCAGCTATCGCAAGACACTCTCTGCCGCTCAAGCGCTTGAAAAGAATTGTCTTGATTTCTTTCAATATAACTTGTTTTAAAAGCCATACTTCCCTACGCGGCCAACACATTAAAAATATGTCGGGCCTGCATCAATACGCCAAGTTTCTTACAAAGAAAAACCTTAAATCCTACAAGACCAGGGAGAATCAGCATGCTCAATAAAATCATCGCCGCCCTCGCGTTCGTTTTGCTTCCCGCCTTCGCACAACCCGCGCTCGCCTCTTTCACGGGAACCGACTACAGTGGCCATTACACTTGCAAGGGCAATGACAGTCATATCGGTGAGTTCACTGGAAAAGTCGAGATGAAGCTGGACACCGAACAAAGTACGGGAGAACACGGTGCTTATAGGTTCAAACTGACGCTGGCCGACAACTCCGAGTACGATGGTTTCGCCGCCGCGAATTCAAACTCGCTGGCGATTTATTTCGCGCACAAGGACCCGACACTTAAAGATTACGGTGTCGGCATTGCCCCTATCAAGACAGATGCCGAAGGAAAAATATCTTTTAGCAAATATTATTACGCTCCAGAATACCAAGGCGGCGGCCATGGCACGGAAGTCTGCGTAAAAAGTTGAACACCCCGCAGAGCCCGGCGCGCAATAGCGGTGCCAGCACCAATCTGGCGCCGACCGCGCATCGCAACGTCCATGTCGCCCCCGCTTGGTGCGACTGTTCAGACCAGTACCTCTCAAACACGACTGTTTAGTGCCTTTCCCCGACTGGGCACAGCCTTTGCAAAAGCCCCTTCAGTGTCTGCATCTGCCAACCAAAAAAACTTTGAACATCTGGAGATCGCACCAATGAAGCGTCGTAGCTTGATCAAGGCTTTCACACTGACGGCATCCATTGCCGCCATGGGCATGACCTGGACCGTCCAGGCCGCCGAGACCATCAAGGTCGGCATCCTGCACTCGCTGTCCGGCACCATGGCAATCTCCGAAACCTCGCTCAAAGACATGGCGTTGATGACCATCGACGAGATCAACGCCAAGGGCGGGGTCAATGGCAAGATGCTCGAACCGGTGGTGGTCGACCCGGCCTCCAACTGGCCACTGTTCGCCGAAAAAAGCCGGCAGTTGCTGACCCAGGACAAAGTCGCCGTGGTGTTCGGCTGCTGGACTTCGGTGTCGCGCAAATCGGTATTGCCGGTGTTCGAGGAACTCAATGGCCTGCTGTTCTACCCGGTGCAGTATGAAGGCGAAGAAATGTCGCCAAACGTCTTCTATACCGGCGCCGCGCCGAACCAGCAGGCGATCCCGGCGGTGGAATACCTGATGAGCGAAGACGGCGGTGCGGCCAAGCGCTTCTTCCTGCTCGGCACCGACTACGTCTACCCACGCACCACCAACAAGATCCTGCGTTCGTTCCTGCACTCCAAGGGGGTCGCGGACAAGGATATCGAAGAGGTCTACACCCCGTTCGGCCACGCCGACTACCAGACCATCGTCGCCAACATCAAGAAGTTCTCCGCCGGCGGCAAGACTGCGGTCATCTCCACCGTCAACGGCGACTCCAACGTGCCGTTCTACAAGGAACTGGCCAACCAGGGCCTGAAAGCCACCGACGTACCGGTGGTGGCCTTCTCCGTGGGCGAGGAAGAACTGCGCGGCATCGACACCAAGCCACTGGTGGGCAACCTGGCAGCGTGGAACTACTTCGAGTCGGTGGATAACCCGGTGAACAAGAAATTCGTCGCCGACTGGAAAGCCTACGCCAAGAAGAAAAACCTCCCGGGCGCCGACAAGGCCGTGACCAACGACCCGATGGAAGCCACCTACGTCGGCATCCACATGTGGGCCCAGGCGGCGGAGAAAGCCAAGTCCACCGATGTCGACAAGGTCCGTGAAGCCCTGGCCGGCCAGACCTTCGCTGCGCCCTCGGGCTACACCCTGACCATGGACCCGACCAACCATCACCTGCACAAACCGGTAATGATCGGCGAAATCCAGGCCGACGGTCAGTTCAACGTGGTCTGGCAGACCAAGGGCCCGATCCGTGCCCAGCCGTGGAGCCCGTTTATCCCGGGTAACGACAAGAAGCCGGATTATGCGGTGAAGAGCAACTGAGTCATCGTTGACGGTTGAGCCCGGCGGGTATTCGCGGGCTGACCCAATCCCCCTGTAGGAGCCGGCTTGCTGGCGATGAGGCCCGCAAGCCTTGCATCGCCTCCCGGCCGCCATCGCCAGAAAGCCGGCTCCTACAAGGTCTTATGCAAGGCCATTGATATGCCCACTGCCCTTTACCGCCTTTTCCTCGCCCTCGCGCTGCTGTTGCCGATGGCCGCCCACGCCGGGGACGCCGAAGACTTCGTCGCCGCCGACTCCAGCCAACAGGCTGCCCTGCTGGAGGCCTGGGCCGCGCACCCGGAGCCGGCACGCATCGAGCTGATCGACGCCCTGCAAAGCGGTCAATTGACCGTCAATGGCGAAACCAAGACCCTGCGCCTGAACAACCGTCTGCGCGGCCTGATCGACACCGCCGTCGCCGCCCAGCAACTGCTCGCCGCCGACGCCAAGGTCCGCCTGGCCGCCGCCCAGCAACTGCAAAAAAGCGCCAAGCCGGCGCAACTGAAATTCCTCGACCAGCAACTGACCGGCGAAACCAACGCCGATGTCCACGCCGCCCTGAGCCTGGCCCTGGCCAATCTGCAACTGGTCGACAGCGACCCGGTCGTCCGCCTGGCCGCCGTGCGCCTGCTCGGCGAGAGCGGCGACCCGCTGGCCCGAACCCGCCTCGAAGGCCTGCTGCAACCCGGGGTCGAAGCCGACGCCGGCGTGCACACCGCCGCCGAAACCAGCCTGGCGCAGGTCAAACGCAAGCTGATGATCGGCGAATGGCTTGGCCAGGCCTTCAGCGGCCTGTCCCTCGGCTCGATCCTGCTGCTGGCGGCCCTGGGCCTGGCGATCACCTTCGGTTTACTCGGGGTGATCAATATGGCCCATGGCGAGATGCTGATGCTCGGCGCCTACGCCACCTACGTCGTGCAGTTGCTGTTCCAGCGTTTCCTGCCCCAGGCCATCGAGTTCTACCCGCTGGTGGCCCTGCCGGTGGCGTTTTTTGTCACAGCCGGAATCGGCATGGCCCTGGAACGCTCGATCATTCGCCATCTCTACGGGCGCCCGCTGGAAACCCTGCTCGCCACCTGGGGCATCAGCCTGATGCTGATCCAGCTGGTGCGCCTGGTGTTCGGTGCGCAGAACGTCGAGGTGGCCAATCCGGCCTGGCTCTCCGGCGGCATTCAGGTGCTGCCCAACTTGGTCCTGCCCTATAACCGCCTGGTGATCATCGCCTTCGCGCTGTTCGTGGTGGTCCTCACCTGGCTGCTGCTGAACAAGACCCGACTGGGCCTGAACGTGCGGGCCGTCACCCAGAACCGCAATATGGCCGCCTGCTGCGGCGTCCCCACCGGCCGGGTGGACATGCTCGCCTTCGGCCTCGGCTCCGGGATCGCCGGTTTGGGCGGTGTCGCCCTGAGCCAGATCGGCAACGTCGGCCCGGACCTTGGCCAGAGCTACATCATCGACTCCTTCCTGGTGGTGGTGCTCGGCGGCGTCGGCCAGCTGGCCGGCAGCGTCATGGCGGCCTTCGGCCTGGGTATCGCCAACAAGATCCTCGAACCACAGATCGGTGCGGTACTGGGCAAGATCCTGATCCTCGCGCTGATCATTCTGTTTATCCAGAAACGCCCGCAAGGACTCTTCGCACTGAAAGGACGGGTGATCGACTGATGAACCAGCCCCTGATGCTCACCGCGAGCCAAAAAGCCGGGCCCGGCCTGACCATTGCCGTCGGCGCGATCGTGCTGGCGCTGCTGCTGGCCCTGCCGCTGCTGTCGCTGCTGCCGCCGGAAAACCTGTTCCACGTCTCGGCCTACACCCTGACCCTGGTGGGCAAGATTCTCTGCTACGCCATCGTCGCCCTGGCCCTGGACCTGGTCTGGGGTTACGCCGGCCTGCTGTCCCTCGGCCACGGCCTGTTCTTTGCCCTCGGCGGCTACGCCATGGGCATGTACCTGATGCGCCAGGCCTCCGGCGATGAACTGCCGGCGTTCATGACCTTTCTGTCCTGGACCGAACTGCCCTGGTACTGGACCGGCACCAGCCACTTTCTCTGGGCCCTGTGCCTGGTGGTGCTGGCGCCGGGGCTGCTGGCGCTGGTGTTCGGTTTCTTCGCCTTCCGCTCGCGGATCAAGGGCGTGTACTTCTCGATCATGACCCAGGCCCTGACCTTCGCCGGGATGCTGCTGTTCTTCCGCAACGAGACCGGCTTCGGCGGCAATAACGGCTTTACCAACTTCCGCAGCATCCTCGGTTTCGGCATCACCGAACCGGGCACCCGCGCGGTGCTGTTCTTCGCCACCGTGGTCTTGCTGGTGGGCAGCCTCTACAGCGGCTGGCGCCTGGCCAGGAGCAAGTTCGGCCGGGTGCTGACGGCACTGCGCGACGCGGAAAACCGCCTGATGTTCTGCGGCTACGATCCCCGTGGTTTCAAGCTCTTCGTCTGGGTCTTGAGCGCCGTGTTGTGCGGCCTGGCCGGGGCGCTGTATGTGCCGCAGGTGGGGATCATCAACCCCAGCGAAATGTCGCCGACCAACTCCATCGAGGCCGCCGTATGGGTGGCCCTCGGCGGGCGCGGCAGCCTGATCGGCCCGTTGCTCGGCGCCGGTATGGTCAACGGCATGAAAAGCTGGTTCACCGTGGCCTTTCCCGAATACTGGCTGTTCTTCCTTGGCGCGCTGTTTATCGTCGTGACCCTTTACCTGCCCAAGGGTGTGATCGGGTTGCTGAAGAAAAGGGACGAACAATGAGAATCACACCGACGGCGGAGTTCATGCTCGAACCGATCCTGGAACCCAACAAGGATGCCGGCAGCAGCCGCGACGCCCTCGGCCTCGGCCAGGCCAAGGGCGACGGCCTGGATACCCGCCACGGCACCATCCTGACCCTGGAAGACATCAGCGTCAGCTTCGACGGTTTCAAGGCCCTGAACAACCTGAACCTGTACATCGGCGTCGGCGAACTGCGCTGCATCATCGGCCCCAATGGCGCGGGCAAGACCACCCTGATGGACGTGATCACCGGCAAGACCCGGCCCAGCCACGGCAAGGCCTGGTTCGGCGAAACCCTGGACCTGTCGTCGATGAGCGAAGTGCAGATCGCCCAGGCCGGGATCGGCCGCAAGTTCCAGAAGCCGACGGTGTTCGAGGCGCTGACGGTGTTCGAGAACCTGGAGCTGGCGCAGAAAACCGACAAATCGGTGTGGGCCAGCCTGCGGGCGCGTTTGAGCGGCGAGCAGAAAGACGGCATTGCCCAGGTCCTGGAAACCATTCGCCTGACCGCTTCGGTCAATCGCCCGGCGGGCTTGTTGTCCCATGGCCAGAAGCAGTTCCTGGAGATCGGCATGCTGCTGGTTCAGGACCCGCAACTGTTGTTGCTCGACGAGCCGGTGGCGGGCATGACCGATGCCGAGACCGAGTTCACCGCCGAGCTGTTCAAGAGCCTGGCCGGCAAGCATTCGCTGATGGTGGTGGAACACGACATGGGCTTTGTCGGCGCGATTGCCGACCATGTCACCGTGCTGCACCAGGGCAGCGTGCTGGCGGAGGGGTCGCTTGAGCAGGTGCAGGAAAACGAGCGGGTGATCGAGGTCTACCTCGGTCGATGAGGACACCTCACCTTGTAGGAGCAGGGTTGTCGGATCGCAGCACCGCCGCGAAAGCGCCCTCAAAATCGCTAAAAGCTTCGCGGGCAAGCCCTGCTCCTACAGGTTACGTATTTATCCAATGAATAATCGGCAACCGTTGATGAGAGCCTGACCATGCTGCAAGTCGACAAACTGCACCAGTACTACGGCGGCAGCCATATCCTGCGGGGCCTGTCCTTTGACGTGAAAGTCGGCGAAGTCACCTGCCTGCTGGGCCGCAACGGGGTGGGCAAGACCACCCTGCTCAAATGCCTGATGGGCCTGCTGCCGGCCAAGGAAGGGGCCGTGCAATGGGAAGGCAAAGCCATCACGAATTTCAAGCCGCACCAACGGGTCCACGCAGGCATCGCCTATGTGCCCCAGGGCCGGGAAATCTTCGGCCGCCTGAGCGTGGAAGAAAACCTGCTGATGGGCCTGTCGCGTTTTCCAGGCGCCGAAGCCAGGGAAGTCCCAGCGTTTATCTACGAGCTGTTCCCGGTCCTGCTGCAAATGAAGCAACGCCGTGGCGGCGACCTTTCCGGCGGCCAGCAACAACAGCTTGCTATCGGAAGGGCCCTGGCCAGCCGTCCACGCCTGCTGATCCTCGACGAACCCACCGAAGGCATCCAGCCCTCGGTGATCAAGGAGATCGGCGCGGTGATCAAGAAACTCGCCGCTCGCGGCGATATGGCGATCCTGCTGGTGGAGCAGTTCTACGATTTCGCCGCCGAGTTGGCCGATCAGTACCTGGTGATGTCCCGGGGCGAGATTGTCCAGCAAGGTCGCGGAGAAAATATGGAAGCCGAAGGTGTGCGCGGACTGGTTACGATCTAACCTGTAACGTCACGACGATAATTAGAAACCATGAATTTACCTGTCTCTCACGCCCTGTTCACCCCCAGCTGGCACGCCGAGCTGGAACTCGGCTACGCCCGCTTCGGCGATTGCACGCGCCCGGTCACCCGGCGCCACCTGGGCCCGTTGCGGGTGCAGAAACACCTGTACGCCGAAGGCCCGCAAGTCTGCCAGCACATCATCGTCCACCCGCCGGGCGGGATTGCCGGCGGTGACCGGCTGGCCATCAGCGCCCGCGTCGAAACCGATGCCTGGACGCAACTGACCAGCCCCGGCGCAGCCAAGTGGTATCGCGCCAACGGGCCGGCCTACCAGACCCTGGACCTGAAGGTCGCCGCCGGCGCGACCCTGGAATGGCTGCCCCAGGAAACCATCGTGTTCAGCGCGGCCCAGGCCGAACTGAGCACCCGCATTGACCTTGAAGGCGACGCCCGGTTGTTCTACTGGGATATGGTCGCCCTCGGCCGGCCCGCCAGCGGTGAACGCTTTGATCGCGGACATTTCCAGTCGCAGCTGGATATCCGCCGTGACGGTAAGCTGCTCTGGCACGAACGCCAACGCATCCAGGGCGGCGACGGTCTGCTCGATTCGCCCATCGGCCTCGACGGCCAGCCGGTCTTCGCCACCCTGCTGGTGACCGGCGAGATCGACAGCGAGCTACTCGAGCGCTGCCGTTCAGTCCCCTCGCGAGTACGTGGCGACCTGACCCAACTGCCTGGCCTGCTGGTGGCCCGCTGCCTGGCCGGCGAAGCCCTGCATGCGCGCGCCTGGCTGATCGAGCTGTGGCGGCTGTTGCGCCCGGCCCTGCTGGGGCGCGAGGCCGTGCCGCCGAGGATCTGGAACACATGAATATGCCGACCTTCTTTTACTGCCTGCCAACGGACGCCGAACCATGGATCTGACACCCCGCGAAAAAGACAAACTGCTGATTTTTACCGCTGGTCTGGTGGCCGAACGGCGCCTGGCCCGCGGGGTGAAACTCAACTATCCGGAAGCCATGGCCTATATCTCGGCGGCCCTGCTGGAAGGGGCTCGTGATGGCCAGACCGTGGCCGAACTGATGCACTTCGGCACCACCCTGCTCAGCCGCGAGCAAGTGATGGAAGGCATCCCGGAAATGATCCCGGAGATTCAGGTCGAGGCCACCTTCCCCGACGGCACCAAGCTGGTCACCGTCCACCAACCCATCGCCTGAGGTCGAGCATGCCCTACGTAATCCGCGATGCCGTCCACGCCGACCTGCCGGCGATCCGCGACATCTACAACGACGCGGTGCTCAACACCACGGCGATCTGGAACGAACAACCGGTGGACCTGGGCAATCGCCAGGCCTGGTTCAGCACCCGCCAGGGCCAGGGTTATCCGATCCTGGTGATCGTCGACAGCCACAATAGCGTGCTCGGTTATGCCTCCTTCGGCGACTGGCGGCCCTTCGAGGGCTTCCGCCACACCGTCGAACATTCGGTGTACGTGCGCAGCGACCAACGCGGCAATGGCCTCGGCCCGCAACTGATGGCGATGCTGATCGAGCGCGCCCGTGACTGCGACAAACATGTGATGGTCGCCGCCATCGAAAGTGGTAACGCCGCTTCCATTCGCCTGCATGAACGCCAGGGTTTCACCATCACCGGGCAGATGCCCCAGGTGGGGGTGAAGTTCGGCCGCTGGCTGGACCTGACCTTTATGCAACTGACTCTGAATCCGGGCGCCCTGCCGCCCGCCGTCAACCAGGAGTAACCGCCATGAACGCCGCCCAACTGCGTCGTGTGAATAACGAAAGCTTTGCGCACTACCGCCAGGGTTTGATCGATTTGCTGCTTGACGCCGTTCGGCACGGCGCCAGCGTGGGTTTCATGGCCGACCTCGACGCCGGCCAGGCCCGCGACTACTTCGACACGGTGCAAACCGCGCTGCAGGACGGCAGCCTGCTGCTCTGGGTAGTGGTGCGTGACGAACAGGTGCTGGCCAGTGTGCAACTGAGCCTGTGCCAGAAGGCCAACGGTTTGAACCGCGCCGAAATCCAGAAGCTGCTGGTGTACAGCGAGGCCCGCCATCGCGGTCTCGGCCAGCAATTGATCCAGGCCCTGGAACAGACGGCAAAACAGCACAAGCGTGGCCTGCTGCACCTCGACACCGAGGCCGGCTCCGAAGCCGAAGCCTTCTACAGCGCCCTGGGCTACACCCGGGTCGGCGAACTGCCGAACTACTGCGCCACACCGGATGGTCACTACAAGGCCACCGCCATTTACTTCAAGACCCTGGGACAACCCGAATGATTCCTGGTGAATATCAGATCCAGCCCGGTGACATCGAACTCAATGTCGGTCGCCGCACCCTCAGCCTGAATGTGGCGAACAGCGGTGACCGACCGATCCAGGTCGGTTCGCACTATCACTTTTTCGAGACCAACGACGCCTTGAGCTTCGATCGCGCCGCCAGCCGTGGCATGCGCCTGAATATCCCCGCCGGTACCGCCGTGCGCTTCGAACCGGGGCAGAGCCGGGACGTTGAATTGGTGGAGCTGGCCGGGTTGCGGCGGGTGTTCGGGTTTGCCGGACGAATCATGGGCGACCTGGATTGATCGGTTGCCTGTACTGACGCCCAGTTGAACGCTCGCCCCTTTTACAAGGATCCACGATGAAGATTTCCAGACAAGCCTACGCCGACATGTTCGGCCCCACCGTCGGCGACAAGGTGCGCCTGGCCGACACCGAACTGTGGATCGAAGTGGAAAAGGACTTCACCACCTACGGTGAAGAAGTGAAATTCGGCGGCGGCAAGGTGATCCGCGACGGCATGGGCCAGGGCCAGCTGCTGGCCGCCGAGGTGGTCGACACCCTGATCACCAACGCCCTGATCATCGACCACTGGGGCATCGTCAAGGCCGACGTCGGCCTCAAGGACGGCCGCATTGCCGCCATCGGCAAGGCCGGCAACCCGGACATCCAACCCGACGTGACCATCGCCATCGGCGCCAGCACCGAAGTCATCGCCGGTGAAGGCATGATCCTCACCGCCGGCGGCATCGACACCCATATCCACTTCATCTGCCCGCAGCAGATCGAAGAAGCCCTGATGAGCGGCGTCACCACCATGATCGGCGGCGGCACGGGACCGGCCACCGGCACCAACGCCACCACCTGCACCTCCGGGCCCTGGCACCTGGCGCGCATGCTCCAGGCCGCCGACGCCTTCCCGATGAACATCGGCTTCACCGGCAAGGGCAACGCCAGCCTGCCGCAGCCGCTGATCGAGCAGGTCGAGGCCGGCGCCATCGGCCTCAAGCTCCACGAAGACTGGGGCACCACCCCGGCGGCCATCGACAACTGCCTGAGCGTGGCCGACCAGTACGACGTGCAGGTGGCGATCCACACTGACACCCTCAACGAATCCGGCTTTGTCGAAACCACCCTCGGCGCGTTCAAGGGCCGCACCATCCACACCTACCACACCGAAGGCGCCGGCGGCGGCCATGCGCCGGACATCATCAAGGCCTGCGGCTTCCCCAACGTGCTGCCCAGTTCGACCAACCCGACCCGGCCGTTCACCCGCAACACCATCGACGAACACCTGGACATGCTGATGGTCTGCCATCACCTCGACCCGAGCATCGCCGAGGACGTGGCCTTCGCCGAGAGCCGTATCCGCCGGGAAACCATCGCCGCCGAGGACATCCTCCACGACCTCGGCGCGTTCTCGATGATCAGCTCCGACAGCCAGGCCATGGGCCGGGTCGGTGAGGTCATCACGCGAACCTGGCAGACCGCCGACAAGATGAAGAAACAACGCGGCCCGCTGCCGGGCGACGGGGACGGCAACAGCAACTTCCGGGTCAAGCGCTACATCGCCAAATACACCATCAACCCGGCGATCACCCACGGCATCAGCCATGAGGTGGGCTCGATCGAAGTGGGTAAATGGGCTGACCTGGTGCTCTGGCGTCCGGCGTTCTTCGGTGTGAAACCGACGCTGATCCTCAAGGGCGGGGCGATCGCCGCCAGCCTGATGGGCGATGCCAACGCCTCGATCCCGACACCGCAGCCAGTGCATTACCGGCCGATGTTCGCCAGCTACGGCGGCTCGTTGCACGCCACCAGCCTGACCTTTATCAGCCAGGCGGCACAGGCGGCGGGGATTCCCCAGAGCCTGGGCTTGAAGAAAAAGATCGCCGTGGTCAAAGGCTGCCGCGACGTGCAGAAAACCGACCTGATCCACAACGACTACCTGCCACAGATCGATGTCGACCCGCAGACCTACCAGGTCAAGGCCGATGGCGTATTGCTGTGGTGCGAACCGGCGGACGTGCTGCCGATGGCGCAACGCTATTTCCTGTTCTGACAGCCTGGCTTGCCAGCGAAGCTTTTAGCGCCCTCAGGGGCACCTTCGCGGGCAAGCCCTACTCCTACAGTACAGCGTCAAGCCCAGACTCTGCGGACGACATGAATCTGTAGGAGCCTGGCTTGCCAGCGAAGCTTTTGACGTCCTCAAGGACGCCTTCCCCCGTCCCGGCAGTACAGTGTCGATCAGGGTTGAATGGCGGCAAAGAAGGTTTTCGTCGTCTCGACCAGCCCCAACTGCTGCAGGCAGTCATTGATCCCATCCATCATGCCGAGATCTCCTGGATGGGGCTTGCCGTCCAACACACGGTGCAGGGCGCACAGGAACAATAATTTGCCGACGGCATTGTCGTTGGCCATGTCCTTTTTCCCGTCGGCAATGCTCAGTGCCGCCTGGTTGATCTGGCCTTCGGTATAGCTCAACAGATCTGCTTTGTTCATGACAGCCGCTCCTCTCATAGATGCGCTGTTTTGAATGAAGACTTCACGAACTCACACTAAGCCCATCGAAGAAACGACGTCTACTGTCAGAAATGACAGGTATAGACGAGCCGAGCCTGCTGTAAAGCACCCCGCCAGAAGGACGCAAAGGCGCTAAGCTAGCCGTTAAACTGGCAGCGACCCCTTCGAGATAATAAGCATGCACCTATCCAGCTTTATCGTGCAGCAGGTCGACAGCATCGTCGATGAGTGGGAGCAGTTCGCCAAAACCCTGACTCCGGCGGCGGATGCCATGGGCCGGATCGCCTTGCGCGACCACGCCAAATCGATCCTGCTGGCCGCCGCACGGGACATGGAAACCCACCAGAGCGCCAGCGAACAGACCGCCAAGTCCAAGGGCGACAGCCCGGACAGCAGCCCGAGCCTGGACATCGCTGCCGCCAACCACGGTGAGCTGCGCCACACCGCCGGTTTCGACCTGATGCAGATGACCTCGGAATTCCGTCACCTGCGCGCCTGTGTGATTCGCCGCTGGGTCGACAGCCTGGCCTCACCGGAGCTGGGGCATTTCCAGGAGATGATTCGCTTCAACGAAGCCATCGACGAGGCCCTGACCGAATCCACCGCCGCCTACGCCGAACAGGTCAACCGTTCACGGGATATCTTCCTCGCCATTCTCGGCCATGACCTGCGGGCGCCCTTGCAGGCCGTGAGCATGTCCACCGAAATGCTGGTGCGCAAGGCCCGCCTCGATGCCGACGGCCAGGTGTATGTCGCCAACATCAAAAGTGGTGTCCGTCATATGGGCAGCATGATCAGCGACTTGCTGGAGTTTGTCCGCAGCCGCCTGGGCAGCAGCCTGCCCATCGATCCGGCGCCTATGGACCTGAGCAGTGCGGCAAAAGCCGCCATCAATGAAGCCTGGGCCGGGCAGCCGGATTGCCTGCCGTTGCTGAAGGTGGAGGGCGATGTCCACGGGGTCTGGGATCGCGGGCGCATCGAGCAACTGCTGCAAAACCTGATCGGCAATGCCTTGCAGCATGGTGCCAACCATCGGCCACTGACCCTGAGCCTGGACGGCGGCGCGGACGCTGTCCGCCTGACCATGCACAACTTCGGCACACCGATCCCGCCGCAAGCGCTGGCGACGATCTTCGATCCGCTGGTGCGCGGCGCCAGTGAAGAGATCGGACAGCCGGGCACCGCCACCAGCCTGGGGTTGGGGCTGTATATCGCCAAGGAAGTGGTGACGGCCCATCAGGGCACGATAGAGGTCAGCTCCAGCGCCGAGGACGGCACACGCTTTACCGTGGTCCTGCCCAGGGTCTCACGGGCCTGACCCGGCCCCTGCGATTACACGATCCATCCGGTACACCGCGTCATCGTTCATCGCCGGCAAGCCGGCTCCCACAAGGGATTTGTGCCCTCCACAAACTCCTTGCCCGACACAGCCCCCTGTAGGAGCTGGCTTGCCAGCGATCCGCGGCAGGCGGCCATTCACGCAGACACTTTCACTCGTGCACAAAACGCCCCAGGCGCTGGCGCAGCATCTGGTTCTCCGCCCGCAGCACCTGCACCTCTGCCAGCAGGTCCAGCGCCAGGGCGACGCCGTCCCACTCCAGTTCCAGCTCCCGGTGCAGCTTCACCGCGCGGCGGGCAATGCCCGCCGCGTCGTTGCCGAAACGCCAGGCCTCGGGCGAGCGCCCCAGAGGTTCAAGAATGCCGTGTTCGACGATTTCGATCACGTAGGCGACCGGCAATTGGGTCTCCTCACAAAAAGCCTGCATATCCAGTTGAACGCTCACGGGGCTGCTCATGATTTAGCTACTCCATTGCTCTCTCGGGTCGAAGGCGGCCTTTTTCGCCAGTTCCTGCCACAACGCCTTGACGGCATCGTCGTTCTGCCGCGGCATCACTGCCTTGAGCTGCACAAACAGATAACCGCGCTCCCCGGCCTTGTTCAGCAGGCCGTGGCCCTTGGCCCGCATGCGCTGGCCATTCTGGCTGCCCGCCGGGACCTTGAGGTTGATCTTGCCGGTCAGGGTCGGCACCGCAACCTCCGCACCCAACGCCAACTCCCAGGGCGCCAGCGGCAGGGTGATGATCAGGTTCTCTCCTTCGACATCGAACTTGGGGTGAGGTGCGAAACGAATCGTCAGGTACAGGTCGCCACTCGCCCCGCCGCCGACGCCCGGCGCGCCCTGGCCCTTGAGGCGGATACGCTCGCCGTCGGTGACACCGGCCGGAATCTTCACGTTCAGGCTCTTGCTGGTGTTGCTGACATGCTGCCCGGCGGCATTGTGCTGCGGGATCTGGAAGCTGACCTTCTTCGACTCGTTCGAGAGGCTTTCTTCCAGGAAAATCGGTAGTTCCAGTTCCACGTCCTGCCCTCGCCGGCCGGCGCTGCGGCCCGGTTGTCCACCGCCAAAACCGTTGCCGCGCGAGCCGAAGATCGAACTGAAGAAGTCCGAGAAGTCGCCGGTGTCCGCGCCGCCGCCACCAAAGCCGCCACGGCCCTGCCAACCCGGCGGGCCCTGGAATGGCTGGCCGTGCTGGCCGTATTTGCGCAAGTCGTCGTATTCGGCGCGCTTGTCGGCGCTTTTCAGCGCTTCATAGGCTTCCGACGCATCCTTGAATTTAGACTCGGCGTCCTTTTCCTTGCTGACATCCGGGTGATACTTGCGCGCCAGCTTGCGGTACGCGGCCTTGATGGTCTTGTCGTCCGCCGTCGGCTCCACGCCCAGGATCTTGTAATAGTCTTTGAAGTCCATCTAAGGATCACCATCCGTTATCGATATCGCGCCGCTCGGCAAGACACAGCATGCGCGCATCGGCGCGACAAAGATTGACCGATCTCAAGGCTGTGACTCAGGGGCGCTGCAGAAGTTTATCGGCCGTTGCCACGATTTCTTGTCATCGACGGCAACAGGCAGAACCAATGAGTGCAAGTTTGGGGACGATTGCCCGCCTTTCAAGTCCAATCCGTTACAAGAACCGCTATTTAACGGATCGCCGGCCTTCGAATCCGTGCGCGACTGGCATACACTGCGCGGCCGTTTTGCAACCGGAACCCGAACACCATGAACAACGCCTCTCCAGCCCGTGCCTGCGGTATCGACTTCGGCACCTCCAACTCCACCGTCGGCTGGATACGTCCCGGTATGGAAACGCTGATCGCGCTGGAAGACGACAAGATCACCCTGCCGTCGGTGGTCTTTTTCAATTTCGAAGAACGCCGTCCGGTCTATGGCCGGCTGGCCCTGCATGAGTACCTGGAAGGCTACGAAGGCCGGCTGATGCGCTCGCTCAAGAGCCTGCTGGGCTCCAAGCTGATCAAGCACGACACCAGCGTGCTCGGCACGGCGATGCCGTTCAAGGACCTGCTGGGGCTGTTTATCGGCCAATTGAAGCAACGTGCCGAAACCACCGCCGGACGCGAGTTCGAGCAGGTGGTGCTGGGCCGCCCGGTGTTCTTCGTCGACGAAGACCCGGTCGCCGACCAGGAAGCCGAAGACACCCTGGCCGAAGTGGCGAAGAAGCTCGGCTTCAAGGAAGTGTCCTTCCAGTATGAGCCGATCGCCGCGGCGTTCGACTACGAGTCGACCCTGGACCGTGAAGAGCTGGTGCTGATCGTCGACATCGGCGGCGGTACCTCGGACTTCTCCCTGGTACGCCTGTCGCCGGAGCGTCGGGACCTGGACAACCGTCACGATGACATCCTCGCCACCGGCGGCGTGCACATCGGCGGGACCGACTTCGACAAGCAACTGAGCCTGCAGGGCGTGATGCCGCTGTTCGGCTATGGCAGCCGGATGAAAAGCGGCGCCTATATGCCCACCAGCCATCACATGAACCTGGCGACCTGGCACACCATCAACTCGGTGTACTCGCAGAAAACCCATCTGGCCCTGGGCAGCATGCGCTACGACATCGAGGACACCGGTGGCATCGATCGCCTGTTCAAGCTGATCGAACAGCGCGCCGGACACTGGCTGGCGATGGAGATCGAGGAAACCAAGATCGAGCTGACCCATGCCGCACAGCGCCATGTGCCGCTGGATCGGATCGAGCCGGGTTTGAGCGTGGAGTTGAGCCGGGCGTTGTTCGAGTCGGCCATCGACAACCTGCTTGAGCGGATCCGCACCAGCGTCACCCAGTTGCTCGGCGATGCCGGGGTGGGTGTCGCGCAGGTCGACACGGTGTTCTTCACCGGCGGTTCCAGCGCCATTCCGGCATTGCGCCAGAGCGTGTCGGCGATGCTGCCCAATGCCCGCCATGTGGAAGGCAATATCTTCGGCAGCATCGGTAGCGGTTTGGCGATCGAGGCGAAGAAGCGCTACGGCTGACACCATTCCTTGTGGGAGCCCGGCTTGCCGGCGATGGCGTTCGGATAGACAACGCAAGGCTCACGGGCCTCTTCGCGAGCAAGCTCTGCTCCTACAAGGTTTGGCGGCGTTTGCAATATCTCGTCAGAACGCAATACCGACCTTGGCACCAAACTCGTTACGCTGGGGTTTGGCCTTCGTCGCCAGGCCGTCATTGATCTTCAACTGATGGCCGCTCGGGGTGTAGTAGACCCCCGCGGCAATCGGCAACGAACCTTGTGTGTTGAACAGAAAGTTCGCTTCGACATAAGGGTTGGCTCGGCCCTTCTGGTCCCCGACGGCAGCATCCCTGCCGTCAACCTTGAATTTCAAACCGTCCCGGGTCATGCGACGAACCCCCGCCTCCAGGCGTACGGTGGCGGAATCGAACCGGTGCGTATAACCCAGCGCGGCCTTGAGGAACGGCGAACGGTTGATCATTTCAGAGTCGCGACGGTCGACGCTGGAGGTGTAGCGACTGCGGCTATACCCGGCACCACCGATCACGTCGAGAGCGTCACGGCTCCCCAGGGGCATGCGCCAGCCCAGATCCAGATCCCCCTGGAAATCCCTGAGTTTGTCGTTCTTGTCCTTGCCGTATTTCAGGTCAACTCCCGCCTGATAGATCAAGCCGGCCTCGGCGGTCATCTTGTTGCCGAAGTTATAGAACAGACCGGCCTGAGACTGGGAGTCTTTCGAGGACAGGCCATTGCCGTTGAGTTTGAAGTGGTTATGGGCCCCGAGGATACCGAACCGGGAAATCGGATCGGTGGACGAAGCGGCCAATGCCAGCAGGGGCCCTGCGGTCAAGACAACCGCAGCCGACCGGGCAATCAATTGAGTGAGCATGGAAGAGATACTCCATTTGAGAAATAAAGACCGAGCGAAAGTCAAAAGGCACTTTTCCGACACGCACACTTCTTCAGTTTTTTGATTGAAAAAGGCGGGACGGAGCGCTCAATTCAGAATGGAATACTAAGGAAACAGGGAGGTTGTAGAACTCGGCGCAAGGATATGGAACAGGTCGGATAGCGCCCTTGTTTCCACGCCCTGTTGCTCGGGTTTCGGTAGGACATATTTCGTCTTAAAACTTTCCGGGCAGCCCGGATGAACTTGCCGGGCACAGGCCATGCAAGCCCCCGGCAAGCCGGCCCTGGTGGAATGACGCCAGTTGCGTCAGACCAGTTCCGCCAGCTTCAGCTCGCTCTTGATATACGCATAATAGATCGGCCCCGCGACCACCCCCGGCAGGCCGAACGCGGCCTCGAACACCAGCATCGCCATGAGCAACTCCCAGGACTTGGCACTGATCTGTCCACCGACGATCCGCGCGTTGAGGAAGTACTCCAGCTTGTGGATAAACATCAGGTAGCCCAACGCCGCCGCCGCGACCCAGATCGACAGCGACAGGCCGACGATGGTGATCAGGGTGTTGGACATCAGGTTGCCGATTACCGGCAACAGCCCGAGCAGGAAGGTCAGCACGATCAGGGTCTTGGTCAGCGGCAGCTTGATCCCGAACAGCGGCAGGATCACCGCCAGGAAGATCGCGGTGAACGCGGTGTTCAGCGCCGAGATCTTGATCTGCGCGAAGACGATATTGCGGAACGCCTGCACCAGCAGCCGCAGGCGGTCGAACAGCGCCGCCGCCAGGGGTTTGCGCTGGGTGACGTCAGAGGCATGCTGCAAGGCCACGATCGCCCCCAGCACCATGCCGATCAACAGGGTCACGAACATATGCGCCGCGTCCTTGCCCACCAGTTGCAACTCGCTCAGGTGCTTGGTCAGCCACTCGCCGATAGCAACCTGGAACTCCGCCGCACTGGCCGGCAGATAGGCGTCGATAAACGGCGGCAACTGTCCACGCGCCTTGTCCACCACCACCATGAATTTGCCGAGGGACGCACCGGGGTTCTCCGCTTCGTGCAGCAGGAAACTGATGGCGCCGGCAAAGATCAGGCTCAGCACACTGACGATCAAGGTGCCCAGCAACGCCACTGCCAGCCAGCGCGCACGCCGTCCGGCGATCAGGTGTTCAAGCTTGGGCGTGAGCATGTTGACCAGCTCGAAGACCAGTAACCCGGCCAACAGACTCGGCAGCAATCGCAACGGCAATGCCAGCAACAACCCACCGAAAACAAGGATCAAACTGGCCAGGACTACGTAACGCTGGGAAAACGCTGACATACAGCCTCAAAAAGAACGGCGCTAAAAGACAGGCAGTCTGCCAGCCTTCTCTTGGGAGGACCAGCGGCAGGCGCCAGAAGGACGGTGGCCTGGCATCTTAATGGGCGGTTGTGACAGGCAGGCGACGCAACATCATGAAATTTCGCGGGAGCGGGGTCTGCGGTAATGCCCATCAGTCAAGGTTGAACACCGTCCCTGTAGGACCATGTTTGTCGTAACGCCGCACCGCAGCGAAGGGGCCCGCAAGACCGCCAAAAGCTTCGCGGGCAAGCCCAGCTCCTACAAGTTATGCGGCAGGACAAGCCCGCTCGCCACAATAACAATCGCGACCGACTTCAAACCTCCTTACCGGCCCGAAACTACTTTTTCTTCAGGCAAGTGCTGATGTAGGTCTTGTACGCATCACCCTTGAGCCCCTGGGGTCGGTTGGCGTTGCAGTCCTTCATCTTCTGCTGTTGTGGAGTCAGCACCTTGGCCGGCGCGGTCGCTGCCGCTGCCTTGCTCGCGGGCGTGGCCGGTGTGACGGCAGGGGTGACCGCGGGGGTGGCGGCAGGCGTCGCCGCTGCGGCCGCAGGCGCGGCGGTTTTCAGGCAATTACTCATAAAGGCCTTGCGTGCGTCACCGGCAAGATTCTGGGTCTTGGCGTTCGCGTTGCAAGTGGTCATCTTGCTTTGCTGAGCCGTCGCCGCAAACCCCTGCGAGCAAAGTAACAAGCCGATCAACAACAATGGGATACGGAGCATCTTCATGGAGTGTTCTCCTTGTTACCGTACCGAAGGGCACGGCATGCCTTCAGTGTAGACAAACGCTGTTACACATCCAGCGAGGCTAGGCCGTGCGCGCCTGGCGCCGGTACTGCTCCGGTGAACAACCGGCCTGGCGCTGGAACATGGCGATAAACGCCGAGGCCGTGCTGTAACCCAGGTCGAAGGCGATCTCCTGCACGCCGCGGCTGGTTTCCAAGGCCTGCAGCGCGCCGATAAAGCGCAGGCGCTGGCGCCACTCACCGAAGCTGACCCCCAGCTCGCGGACGAACAGCCGGGCCAGGGTTCGCTCACTGACATGCAACTGCGCGGCCCACTGCGCCAGCGGGCGATTGTCCGCCGGGTCCTGCTGCAAGCCTTCCAGCACCCTGAGCAGGGCCTGGTCGTCGGAATACGGCAGGTAACAGTCGCACACCCTGGCCTGGTGCAACTGGTCCACCAGTACCTGCGCCAGGCGCACATCCGCGGGAGTAGCGGGGATTTTCACATCGCGCCGGGCGAAGTCATTGAGGATCGACTTGAGGATATCGCTGATGGCCAGGGTGCTCGCCTCGGCGGGCAAGTCGCGGCAATGCTCCTCGGCCAGGTACACCGAACGATAGACAATCGCCTGGGCGTTATGGGAGCTGTGTACGGTGTTTGGCGGTATCCACAACGCATAGCGCGACGGCGACATAAACCGTCGGCCGGCCACTTCGTAGTGGATGACGCCGTGGGACACATAGTCGAGCGAGCCCCAGGGATGACAATGGGCCGCCGCATGGCGGTCGGGGCCGAACTCGGCATAACGGAAGTACACCGGGGCCGGCAAAGACGGAAAATCGGGGATGTCGATGTAACGCTTGCCCATGCTGTCCGGATTCCAACGCAGATTGACCGGATCGAAGTATAGGCTTTCATCCAGACACGGGGATAATCCCTCCTCATTGACGATTCTGGTTGTAACCCTCATGCAATACGCATTTCCCCTGCTGGCGATCTTTATCTGGGCCGGCAATACCGTGGTCAACAAGATGGCGGTCGGCGCGATCTTCCCGGCGGAGATCGGCTTCTACCGCTGGCTGCTGGCCGGCCTGCTGTTCACCCCGTTCATGTTTCGCCAGGTGCTGGCCCACTGGAGCCAGATCCGCCCGAACCTGGGCCGGATCTTCGTGCTCGGGGTGCTCGGCATGGCGGTCTACCAGAGCCTGGCCTACTTCGCCGCGACTCTGACCTCGGCCACCAACATGGGCATCATCCTGTCGTTGATGCCCTTGATGTCCTTGACCCTGGCGATCTTCAGCCTCGGCCAGCGCCTGACCGCCGGCGCCTTGGCCGGGGCGGTGCTGTCATTTGCCGGGGTGCTGCTGGTGGTGTCGACCGGCAGCCTGACGGCGCTGCTGAGCCATGGCGTGAACCTGGGCGACGCGATGATGCTGATCGCCACCCTGGCCTATGCGATCTACAGCACCCTGCTGAAAAAATGGCAGCTGCGCCTGCCACCGCTGGTGTTGCTGTACCTGCAGGTGCTGGTGGCGGTGGTGGTGCTGTTCCCGCTGTTCTGGCTGTCACCGAAGGTCGGACCGAACCTGCACAACGCCGGGCTGGTGCTGTATGCCTGCCTGCTGGCGTCGATGCTGGCGCCGCTGGCGTGGATGCGCTCGGTGGCCACCCTCGGGCCGAGCCGGACCACGCTGTTCTTCAATCTGCTGCCGCTGATCACCGCGCTGATCGCCGCCGCGGTCCTGCACGAAGAATTGGCGTGGTATCACCTGCTGGGCGGGGCGCTGACCCTCGGCGGGGTGATCCTCTCGGAACGCTGGACCACAGCGTTACGCCGCGCCTGAAGCGGAGACGCCAATAACCGCGCCTACTGTTCCTCGGCCATCGTCTGCAGATCCGGGTCCAGGCTTTGCCAGGTGATGCCCTTGGCCACCGCGCCGAAGACCCGATGCAGCAACGGGTTGCGATGACGGCAATAGCAGTCCAGCGCCACCAGGTGATGACCGAGTTCACGCTTGACCCGGTAGCCGGTCTGGCCACTGTCCAGGCGCGTGGCGCCGACACTGTAGGACCACTTCACCGCCTGTTCCCAAAGCTGGAAATACAGGTGCAGTTGTTTGTCGGCCTGGTAATCGATGCCGATGAATTTGTTGATCGCCTTGCCACCGAGCAGAAAGCAGAGCATGAACGCCTGCATCTTGCCGGTCTTCTCATCGCGCAACAGGATGAAATGCGACTCGGGCTTGAGTGCCATCTGTCGAAAGAACTCCAGCGTGAGCCTTTCGAATTTGGTCTTGCCCTTCTCATAGGTTTGCATGAAGAGGTTGTACAGCTCTTGCAGCGTGGCTTCATCCGGCTGCTGCACGACCTCTACCGCCAAGGCTCCCGGCACCAGGGCGTGCTTGAGCTTCTTTTTCAGCAGATAACGGTGACGGCTCTTGAGGGTCTTGAGATAGCCCTCGAAACCACCCGGGGCCAGTTCGACCGCCGTTCCCGGAAAACTCACCATGGGAAACAACCCGTGGGTTTCGCACAGCCCTTCAAACGCCGCTTTCTGTTCTTCGCCGAAGTCCTTCCAGACGGTCATCGCCGCGTTCCTGGCTTTCGCCCGCAGGCTCAGCGCGTCTTGCAACGGCCCGACGATATCCGCCAATGAATACCCCGGCAGCAAGCCGATGGTGCCCTCGTCGGAACAGGGTGAACCGACAAACAGGGTGCGCTGGTGACGCAGTGCAGGGATCACCCGGAGCATCTTGGCAATCACCGGCGGGACGACCAACTCCATCGGCACGTTCATGATGAACGTGGGAGCCAAGCCGATCGGCTGCCCATCTTTTTCCAGAATGGCGTAGGCAAATTCGAATTGGTCTTCAAGCCCGCCCTCTTCCAGGGCTTCATACCACCAACGACCTTCGACGCCGCTAAAACAGCTTTCCCACAGTGTCGCGGGAACAGACGCAGCGTGGCTGGCCCATTGAACTTGAAGCATTAAAACATCCTCTCAGTCGACTCCCTCCTGAGAGGGCCCATCCTTATACCCGCATGCAGGTGCATCGAGAAAGGATGGAAGCCAATTATTTCAACCGCTATAGCGCGGTTCGCCACGTCGCCAAAGACCACGCCCGGACAGCGCTTGCGGCGTGCGGCACTCAGTCGGCAATCACCACAATCGACACCCGGCGGTTCTCGGTGCGCCCCGCCACCGTGTCGTTGCTGGCCACCGGCTCGCGGCTGCCCAAGCCGCGCAACTGGATATTCTCGTGTTTCATGCCGGACTGCTCGAGCACCGTCGCTACGCTGTTGGCCCGGCGCATGGACAGTTGCTCGTTGTAGGACTCCTTGCCCGATGCATCGGTATGCCCGTCCACCCGCACCCGCTGGATACCCACGCCCAACAGGGCCTTGGCGATGCGCTCGACGATGTCGTGGCTTTCCTTGTTCAGCACTTCCAGGTCACTGCCGAACAGCACCTTGCCCGACAGGCCGAAAGCCCAGCCCTCGTCCGTCAGCTCGAAGCCCTGTTGCTTGAGCACGGCAATCTGCGCCGTGCTCAGGCCTTTGGGCGGCGCGGTCTGGCAGCCGGCCAGCGCCAGCAGCGCGGTGAACAGGGCCAGGGTGAAAAAACGCAGGGTCCGGCGGGTCAATGTGTACAAGGGTTCAACTCCTGGTTTGAACAATGGCGGCGGAGTGCTCCGACTCCGCCGTGTGCTGCCCACCTCGGGCGAGACGCTTGGCATGGTACATCGCCGCATCGGCGGCGTTGAGCAAGGTACCCGGGGTGGTGCCATGGTCGGGATAAACCGCGATGCCGATGCTCAGCGAGGTCAGCACCTGGGCTTCGCCGGGCACCGGGATGGGGGCGTCCATGCTGGCAATGATCTTGTCGGCAATGCGCTGGGCGTCTTCGATCTTGTGTACTGGTGTGAGCAGCACGGCGAACTCGTCACCGCCCAGGCGCGCCACCAGGTCCTCTTCACGCAGTTGCGCACGCACCCGCGTGGCCACGGCGACCAGCACCGCATCGCCCGCCGCATGGCCGAAGTTGTCGTTGATCTGCTTGAAGCGATCGCTGTCGAGAAACAGCACGCCGACCCGCTCGCCCTGCTTGGCGGCATTACGCAGCGCGCGCATCAGCCGGCCCTCGAAGAAGGCCCGGTTCGGCAGGCCGGTCAGGCTGTCGTGGCTGGCCTGGTGGGCCAGGGATTCGTTTTCGCTGCGCAGGTGGGTCTGCCAGGACTCCAGCTCGTCGAGCAGGGCGTTGAAGTCGGTGCCCAGGTTGTCCAGCTCGGCGATTTGCGCCGGCGGCACGCGCCGGTCGAAGGCCCGCTCGCTGCGCGCGGCGTGGGCCACGTCGGCGAGGCTGCGCAACGGCCCGATAATACCGCGCAACAGGCGCCGGGCCAGGTACAGCCCGAGCCACGCCGCCAGGGCACTGCACACGACGATGCCGAGCAGACCGCTGATCAGGAACCGCAACAGGCTACCGCCATGGCCGGTCAGGCGAATGCTGCCGACCTCGCGATCCTGATGGACAATCGGCAGGCGGATCGGTTGTTCGAGCAGGGCGCGCGCCAGTTGCATCTCCACTTCGGAAAGCAGGCCGGTTTCCGGCCGCTGCCAGCGCGCCAGCAATTGGCCGTGGGCATCGAAGACTTCGGCATCGGCCACTTCCTCGGTCTCGGCGATCAGGGCCAGGGCCTCGGTGGCCGCGCTGCTGTCGTTGAACACCACCGCGGCTTCCACGGTGTAACTGATGGAACGGGCGATCAGGTGCAGGTTGTGGTCGGCGTAGACCCGCAGGGCGAGCACACCGAGAAAGGTCAGCGAAACACTCACCAGGCCAACGGCGGCCATGGCCGCCAGCAGATGTCCACGTCCGAGCACCGAACGCAGGCTGGGGCGCGTACCGGACCTGAGCCAGCCGATCATGGCTGAGGGCTCCGGCGCCGCGAGAGTTGCAACACGCTGGGGTGAATGCGCACGCCGCTGCGGGCGACCGAGTCGAGGTTGACCTCGAACGACACCTGGCTATCGGCGACCCGCAGGCAGAACAGACTGCCCACGGTGCATTGATCGCCGCCTTCGCTGATGCTCAGCACCGCGTGGCCGTTCAGGGCGGTAAAGAGTTGGCTGCGTTCTTCGCTGCTCAGCTTGCCGATATACACGGCATCACAGGCACTGCCGAGGGCCGGGTTGCTCGCCAGCAGGCGCTGGACCAGCACCGGTCGCCCGGACGCCTGGGTGGTGCCCTTGACCAGGTCGTCGGTGTACTCGGTGGGGCCGACAATGCACAGGCGCAGTTGCGCAGGCTCCACCGGCCAGCGCGCATAGCTGAGAATCCCCAGCACCACCTGGGTGACCGCCTGGGCACGCTGATCGGCCGCGGCGCTGGGCACGGCGTCCTGGGCAAAGCTGATGTGCGTCAACAAACAGAGAAGGGTCGACAGGCAGAACTGTCTCCATCCCCAAAATCGCCCTGTCGTCGAGACAGCCACGTTCATGCAGGAATTCTCTTAAAACTACGTGGGAATAATGCCGCAACGATAGCACACCCCTTGGATCTCAAGGACGGATGTCCAGCACTAGATAGCCAACTATTGGTTTACAAATCTCTGAAGTATGGATTTGAGCTTTCCTATTCTTCTGCGCGCCCTGGGCTGCCTAAGATCGACACCACGCTCCTGCAGGGGGGAAGACTCTCCCCTGATCTGATGTCAGACCGGCTCCGCAGAGAACTGGCTAGACGAACGCCCTCTGTTACTGCCGTAACCGCTCGTCCCGGTCCAACACCGTGACGCGCATCGAACCGTTCAAGGCTTCGTTGAGGCGCACCGATGAAACTGGAGATTTTCCGTACCCTGTGGGGTTATACCGCGAGCAAGGCCCAGGCCCTCGACGAGTTGCTGGCTGCCGGCTTCGATGGCATGGAGGCGCGTCTGCCCCTGGACGCCGCTGAACGCAGTGAGTTCGCCGCCTTTCTGCGGGCCAACCGCCTGGGCTATATCAGCACCGTTTTCACCGCCTACGATGTGCTCCCCCAGCAGGCCGCCGCGCCCGCCGAACACCTGCAGGACCTGGACCGCAAACTGGCCTGGGCCGCCGAACTGCAGCCACGTTTTGTCAATGTGCTGGCCGGCAACGACCGCTGGCCCCTGGCGCAGCAGGTGGAGTTCTTCGGCCAGGCCATGGCCCTGGCGCAGCGCCACGGTCAGTTGTGCACCTTCGAAACCCATCGATCGCGCTCGCTGTTCAATCCCTGGCTGACCCTGGAGCTGATCCGGCAACTGCCCGACCTGCGCTTCACCAGCGACATCAGCCACTGGATCGTCACCTGCGAACGGCTGCTGGACGATCCCGCCGACGACCTCAGCGCCTTTGTCGAACGTGTTCACCATATTCAGGCGCGGGTCGGCTACGACCAGGGCCCGCAGGTGCCGCACCCCGGCGCCCCGGAGTACGCCCGCGAGCTGGCCTTCCACCAGGCCCACTGGGAAAGCATCTGGCGGGCCCAGCAGGCACGCGGCTACACGGTCACCACGCTGACCCCGGAGTTCGGTGCCGACGGCTATCTGCATCACTTGCCCTTCACCAATGTGCCAGTCGCCGACCTGTGGTCGCTGAACGTCTGGATGGCCCGGACCGAGCGCGAACATTTCCAGCGTTTCAGCCAATCAACCCAATCGTGAGGTGCTTGCGTCATGCCTGAGAACACCCCCAACAGCCCGGCCCAAGCCAACTTCAAGAGCATTCCGCAGGTGAACATCGCCGGGCTGTTCAGCGTCGAACTCGAACACCGCCTGGCAGTGGCCGAGCAACTGGGGGCCGCCGCCAGCGAGGTGGGCTTCCTCTACATCACCGGGCACGGCATCGATCCGCAGTTGATTGACAATCTGCGCCAGGCGGCCAAGGACTATTTCGCCCAGCCGCTCGAAACCAAGATGCAGCATTACATCGGCACCTCGGAGTCCCATAAGGGCTTTGTCCCGGAAGGCGAAGAGGTGTACGCCAAGGGCAAGCCGGACCACAAGGAAGCCTTCGATATCGGCTTCGAAGTGCCCGCGGATGATCCACTGGTACTGGCCGGCACACCGCTGCTGGGACCGAATGACTGGCCGACACTGCCGGGTTTCAAGGACGCGGTGCAGGCCTACTACGCGGCGGTGTTCGCCCTCGGTCGCAAACTGTTCGGCGGTTTTGCCCTGGCCCTGGGCCTGGAAGAGAACACCTTCGATGCCCTGGTGACCCGGCCGCCGTCGAAACTGCGGCTGATCCACTACCCCTTCGACGATGCCGCCCAGGATGCTCCCGGCATCGGCGCCCACACCGACTACGAGTGCTTCACCATCCTGATGGCGGACCAGCCCGGCCTGGAAGTGATGAACGACCTGGGCCAGTGGATCGACGCACCGCCCCTGCCCGGAGCCTTCGTGGTGAATATCGGCGACATGCTCGAAGTGATGACGGCCGGAGCCTTTGTCGCCACGGCCCACCGGGTGCGCACCGTGAGTGCTGAGCGTTATTCCTTCCCCCTGTTCTATGCCTGCGACTTCCACACCTTGATCCAGCCGCTACCGGGTTTCGCCCAGGCCGACCAGGACTATGAACAGATCGCCATTGGCGAGCACATGTACGGCCAGGCCTTGCAGACCTACCAGTACCTGCGCAAGCGCGTGGAAAACGGCGAGATCGCCCTGCCGGAAAAAGCCCGCAAGCCGTCGAGTTTCGGCCATTTGAAAAACCAGGCACAGCCGTCCTGACCCCAGCCCTCACACCCCAGCCGTCCTATCGGAGCTACCGAACATGCACAAGAACACCACGCGCCTGACCCTGATCGCCGCCAGCCTGCTGTGCAGCAGCGCCGCCTTCGCCGCGACAGCCACCCCCGGTCAATTGAAAGTCGGGATGGAAATCACCTACCCACCGTTTGAATCCTACGACGCCGACAAAAACGTGGTCGGTTCCGATCCGGAGTTGTCCCAGGCATTGGCCAAGCATCTGGACGCCAAGGCCCAGTTCGTCGACACCAAGTTCCCGAACCTGATCCTCGGCCTCAATGCCGGGCACTACGACGCGATCATTTCCGGTATGTACATCACCCCTGAGCGCCAGACCCAGGCCATGACCATTCCTTACGCCAAGACCGGCGCGGCGATCATGGTGCCCAGCAACAGCACGCTGAAGCCGGGTACGCCGGAGGAGCTCTGCGGACTGAAGATCGGCCTTGAGCAGGGCACCACCTGGGTCGCACAGTTCCAGAAGCTGTCGAGCGATTACTGCGTGCCCAAGGGCAAGGGTGCGATCACCGTGAACGAGTATCCCTCGGCACCGGAAGTGACCCAGGCGCTGCTGTCGAGCAATATCCAGGCGCAGGTGGAAATTGCCGGCGCGGCGCGGCTGATCGCCGAGAAGACCAAGGGTCGGGTGGTGGTGACCAGCGAACATCTGGTCTATCCGCAGACCCTCGGGATCTTTGTGAAGAAAGGCAATGAGGCGACATACCAGGCGCTGCTCAAGGCCGTCGAAGAGACGAAGAAGAGCGGCGAGTACGCGGCGATCCTGAGCAAGTACAGCCTGGAAGCGGCGGAGTAAGAACCGCTGTTTCTGGAGTAGACCATTGCTGTCTGTAGAAACACGGACTGTAGGAGCATGGCTTGTCGGGACGCCGCATCGCAGCGAAGAGGCCCTCAAGGCCGCCAAAAGCTTCGCGGGCAAGCCATGCTTACAGGACCGGGGTTGCAACAGAGAGGCCGTAGCAGCGTCAATGCAACACCGAGGTATCTATGCAATTCGATTGGCCCTATTTCTTTTCGCTGTTCTCGATGCCGGCCTTCTGGCAAGCCTGCATCACGGTGGTTGAACTCAGCGCCCTGGCCTGGTTTATCGGCATGCTGCTGGGCTTTTTCCTGGCCTCGGCCAAGCTGTCCGCCTCGGCCTGGTTGCGCCTCCCGGCGTCGACCTATATCTGGTTCTTTCGCAGCATCCCCCTGCTGGTACTGGTGGTGTTCGTCTACAACCTGCCGCAGCTGTTCCCGGCAACCGGTGGCGTGCTGTCCGACCCATTCTATTCCGGGTTGTTCGCGCTGGTGGTCACGGAGGCCGCCTATATGGCCGAGATCCATCGCGGCGGGCTGATCTCGGTCGCCAGGGGCCAGAAGGAAGCCGGCCGCGCCCTGGGCATCGGCGTGCTCGGATTGCAACGGCTGATTGTGATTCCCCAGGCCTTTCGTATCTCATTGCCGACCCTGATCAACGAATACATCACAGTGGTGAAACTGACTTCGCTGATCTCGGTGATATCCCTCACCGAGCTGCTGACCGTCGGCCAGCGCCTCTACGCGCAAAACTTCCTGGTGATGGAAACCCTCGGCGCGGTGGCAGTGTATTACGTACTGATCGTGAGCCTGTTCGGTTGGCTCTTGCAGCGCCTGGAACGGCATCTCGACCTGAGCCAGCGCAAGCCGCAAACCCTCGACGAGAGCACCATCGCCGGGCTCAGGGCAGCGCAGCCTGCGTTGGTCCAGGCGCCGCGCGTGCAATCGGTCATCGGCGCCCCGCTGGCGCTGGATCTGCAGAATATCCACAAGTGCTATGGCAACCATGCCGTGCTCAAGGGCATTGATCTGGCGGTCGGCAGTGGCCAGGTGATTTCCATCATCGGCCCGTCCGGCTCGGGCAAGACGTCGCTGATCCGTACCGTCAACGGCCTGGAAAGCATCGACCAAGGCAAGATCGTGCTATTCGGCGAGGGCTTTATCAGTGCCGCCAATCCCCCCAACAACCCGCAGATTCGCCAGGGAGTGCGGCGCATCGGCATGGTGTTCCAGAACTTCAACCTGTTCCCCCATCGCTGCATCCTCGACAACATCACCCTGGCATCGCGCTACCACGGTGTGGCTCGCGAAGTGAGCGAACAACGGGCCCTCGCCTTGCTCGACAAGGTCGGCCTGCTGGCCCATGCCCGCAAGTACCCGCATCAGTTGTCCGGTGGTCAGCAGCAGCGGGTGGCGATTGCCCGGGCACTGGCGATGGAGCCGCAGATCATGCTGTTCGACGAACCGACCTCGGCACTGGACCCAGAGCTGGTAGGGGAAGTGCTGAAGGTGATTCGCGAGTTGGCGGATGAAGGGATGACGATGCTGATCGTCACCCATGAGATGGATTTTGCCATGTCGATTTCCGACCGGGTGGTGTTTATGGAAAACGGGGTGGTGCAGCTGGATGCCAGTCCGCGGGCGATTCGCGAGGAGCAGCGAGGCGAGCGGGTGCGGCGGTTCATGGGGATTGAAGCCGAGGCCATCAATGCTCCGCACCCAGCTCCAGCATCAATCCGCTGAGCCGCTTGACCTTGCGCCCCACCGCTTCCTCGAACACCCCGCCACGGGGTTCGATCAGGCTGAACCAGTCCTTGGCCCGGGTGATGCCGGTGTAGATCAGCTCCTTGGTCAACACCGGGTTCAGCGCCTGCGGCAGGATCAACGCGGTATGGGCAAATTCCGAGCCCTGGGACTTGTGCACCGTCATGGCGTACACCGTCTCCACATCGTTCAACCGGCTGGGCAGGACAAAGCGCACCCCGCCCTGCCCGTCATTACGCGGGAAAGCCACCCGTAATACCGGCTGGCCGGCCTCGGGCCCGTCGCGCTCCGGCAGTTTCAAGGCGATACCGATATCGCCATTCATCAAGCCCAAACCATAATCGTTGCGGGTCATCAGCACCGGACGCCCTTCGTACCAATGCTGATCGCTGTCGATCAGCCGATGGGCGAACAAGGCCGAGGTAATCCGCTGGTTCAAACCTTCGACACCCCAGGGGCCCTTGCGCACGGCACAGAGCAA